>Ga0272446_1000730_pt1 | contig 50117 bp, 42 predicted proteins | sample YNPCB0061_FD_194587 | JGI IMG/M metagenome (GOLD analysis project Ga0272446, IMG submission 194587) | Hot spring microbial mat communities from Yellowstone National Park, WY, United States - YNP-CB-006-1 | ecosystem: Environmental > Aquatic > Thermal springs > Hot (42-90C) > Sediment | place...
TCTGGTACCGACGTCGGAGCGCCGCCCTGGCGGCGAAGAAGGCGTTCGTCGTCAACCGGGTCGGCGACGTGGGCTTCGCCCTCGGGATCATGGCCATCTTCGCCACCTTGGGGACCCTCGACACCCGCCAGACCCTGGCCCGGATCGGCGAGCTCGACCACGGGACGATCACCGTCATCGCCCTCCTCCTCTTCTGCGGCGCCGTCGGCAAGAGCGCCCAATTCCCGCTCCACGTCTGGCTCCCCGACGCCATGGAGGGCCCGACCCCGGTCTCCGCCCTCATCCATGCGGCGACGATGGTGAACGCCGGCGTCTACCTCGTCGCCCGGGCGAACCCGATCTTCGCCCACAGCCCCGAGGCGATGGTCGTCGTCGCCGCCATCGGCATCTTCACCGCCCTCCTCGCCGCCTCCATCGCCTTCACCCAGACCGACATCAAGCGGGTCCTCGCCTACTCGACGGTCTCCCAGCTCGGCTACATGTTCGCCTCGCTCGGGGTCGGGGCCTTCAGTGCGGCCATCTTCCACCTCATGACCCACGGCTTCTTCAAGGGCCTCCTCTTCCTCGGCTCGGGCTCGGTCATCCACGCCGTCGCCGACGAGCAGGACATGCGGAAGATGGGCGGCCTGGCCCGGAAGATCCCCTGGACCTACGCGACGATGCTCGTCGGCTCGCTCGCCATCGCCGGCATCCCCCCGCTGGCCGGCTTCTTCTCGAAGGACGAGATCCTCGGCGAGTCGTTTAAGTTCGGCTTCATCTGGGTCTGGGCGATCGGGGTCGGCGTCGCCCTCATGACGGCCTTCTACATGTTCCGGCTCATGGGCCTGACCTTCTGGGGGAGCTTCCGCGGCCCGGCCGAGCTGAAGGAGCGGATCCACGAGTCGCCGCCGGTCATGATCGTGCCCCTCGTCCTCCTCGCCATCCCGTCGGCCCTCCTCGGGCTCGCCCTCGGCCTCCCCTTCGGCGACAGCACCATCGCTCGGTGGCTCGGGCCGGTCTTCCACGAGGCCGAGGAGCTCCTCGCCCGGCCGCACGCCAGCTTCGCCCTCTTCGGGATCGACGGGGTCCTCATCCTCGTCTCGGCCGGCGTCGCCGTGGCCGGCGTCCTCGCCGCCTGGCGCTTCTTCGGCGTCGAGTGGTGGGTCTTCCGACGGGCGCCGGACCCGGCCCGGGTGACGGCCCTGGCCGAGGCGAACGGCCTGACCCGCTTCCTCTACCGGGCCTCGCTGAACAAGTGGTGGTTCGACGACCTCAACCACCTCCTCTTCATCGTCGTCGGCGGACGGATCGCCGCCGCGGCCTGGTGGTTCGACCGGGTCGTCGTCGATGGGACGGTGAACGGGATCGGCCTCCTGACGGCCGAGGTCGGCCGCAGCCTCCGCCGGATCCAGACCGGCCGGGTCCAGAACTACGCCCTCGGGATCGCCGTCGGGCTCCTCCTCATGGCTGGCTCCTTCCTCCTCGTGGCAGGGCGATAACGATGACGATCAGCGACCTCCCGATCCTCTCGGCGGTCACCTTCCTGCCCCTCGCCGGGGCGCTCCTCATCGCCGTCCTGCCGCGCTCGGCGCTCGGCGCCATCCGGGGTGTCGCCCTCGGCACGGCGGTCCTGACCTGGATCCTCTCGCTCTTCGTCCTCGTCGGCTACCTGCCGGGGCGGCCGGGCTTCCAGTACGGCGAGGCCGTCGACTGGATCCCCCTGTTCGGGATCCAGTACAAGCTCGGGGTCGACGGTCTCTCGGTCGCCCTCGTCGTCCTGACGACGACCCTGACCGCGATCAGCATCCTCGCCAGCTTCGGCCCGATCCAGGAGCGAGTGAAGGAGTACATGATCTCCTTCCTCGTCCTCGAGGTCGGGATGGTCGGCGTCTTCCTCGCCCTCGACCTCTTCCTCTTCTACGTCTTCTGGGAGCTCGTCCTCGTTCCGATGTACCTCATCATCGGGATCTGGGGTGGGACGAACCGGATCTACGCCACGATCAAGTTCGTCCTCTACACGCTCGTCGGCTCCCTGCTCATGCTCGTCGCCATCCTGGCCACGGGCTGGACCTACCAGGCGACGACGGGGAGCTGGGTCGGCGCCTTCGACTTGGTGACCCTCCGCGACTTCGCGGCCGGCGGCGGCTTCGCGCCGGGCTTCCAGATGGCCGCCTTCCTCGCCTTCTTCCTCGCCTTCGCCATCAAGGTCCCGATGTTCCCCTTCCACACCTGGCTCCCGGACGCCCACGTCGAGGCGCCGACGGCCGGCTCGGTCATCCTGGCCGGGATCCTCCTCAAGCTTGGGGGGTACGGCTTCATCCGCTTCGCCCTGCCCCTCTTCCCCGACGCCGCCCAGGCCCTCGCCCCGGCCATCATCGGCCTCTCGCTCGTCGCCATCCTCTACGGGGCCGTCGTCGCCCTCGTCCAGCCCGACTTCAAGAAGCTCGTCGCCTACAGCTCGGTCAGCCACATGGGCTTCGTCACCCTCGGGATCTTCGTCTTCAACGAGCAGGCGCTCCAGGGGGCGATCCTCCAGATGATCAACCACGGCCTCATCACGGGCGCCCTCTTCCTCCTCGTCGGGGTCCTCTACGAGCGGACCCACGATCGGACCATCGCCAAGCTCGGCGGCGTCTCGAACCGGCTCCCGCTCTACGCCGCCGTCCTCGGCTTCTTTGTCTTCGCCTCGGGCGGGCTACCCGGGCTGTCGGGCTTCGTCGGCGAGTTCCTCGTCCTCGTCGGGACCTTCCAGGTCGCCCCCCTCGTCGCTGCGGCCGCCGCCCTGGTCATGATCCTCGGGGCGGGCTACCTCCTCTACCTCTTCCAGCGGGTCGCCTTCGGCGAGCTCTCCGACTTCCTCCGGGGCCTCGGCCACCACCTCGTCGACATGAAGCCGGTGGAGACGCTGACCCTCGTCCCCCTGGCGACCCTCGTCGTCGTCTTCGGCCTCTTCCCGGGCCTCCTGCTGACCCTCGTCGCCGGCTCCGTCGAGGCGACCCTGGCCAGCATCGGGGCGGGTGGCGGGTCCGGCCTCGCTCTCTGGCGCTGAGGTCGCCGCCATGCTCTGGACCGACATCGTCGCCATCGCCCCGGTCATCGCCGCCGTCGGGGTCGCCTCGGCGATCCTCCTCGTCGACCTCGCCGCGCCGGGCCGGGCCCGACTCGCCCTCGCCGTCGCCCTCGGCGGCCTGGCCCTCGTCGCCCTCCTCGTCCTCGCCACCGGGACCGGCCGCGCCGCCGCCTTCGACGGCGCCTACCGGGTCGACGGCCTGACGACCTTCCTCCACCTCCTCTTCCTCGCCATCGCCGCCCTGACCATCGTCGTCGCCCCCGACTACCTCGAGCCGCGCGACCTGCCCGTCGCCGAGTTCGCCGCCGTCCTGGTCTTCGCCATCTCGGGGGCGATGCTCATCGCCGGCTCGACCGACCTCCTCGTCCTCTTTTTGGCCTTGGAACTCATGGTCCTGCCGGGCTATCTGCTGGCCGGCTTCGCGAAGCGGGATGCCCTGGCGACCGAGGGGGCGATCAAGTACTTCCTCCTCGGCTCGTTCTCGAGCGCCATCTTCCTCTTCGGGCTCGCCTTCACCTGGGGCCTGACCGGGACGACCCGGATGGCGGGCGTCGCCGAGGCCCTGGCGACCCTCGTCGCCGGCGGCGGGATCGCGCCCGGCCTGGCGATGGGCCTCGCCTTCATGACGACCGGCGTCGCCTTCAAGATCGCCGCCGTCCCCTTCCACTACTGGACCCCCGACGCCTACCAGGGCTCGCCGACGCCGGTCACCGGCTACCTCTCGGTGGGACCGAAGGTCGGCGCCTTCGCCATCGTCCTCCGCCTCTTCGTCGAGGCCCTCGGACCGCTCCGGGCCGATTGGCTGGGGGTGATCGCCGTCCTCGCCGTCCTGACGATGAGCCTCGGCAACCTCGTCGCCCTGACCCAGACGAACGTCAAGCGGATGCTCGCCTACAGCTCCATCGCCCACACCGGCTACATCCTCGTCGGGCTGGCGGCGTACGGGGCCGGGCGGGTCGAGGGCCTGGAGGGGGTGCTCTACTACAGTGCCGCCTACACGTTCATGAACCTCGGCGCCTTCGCCGTCGTCGCCGCCCTCCAGCGGCGGCCGGGGGTGACGAGCGCCCTCGAGACCTTTGCCGGGCTCGGCCGCCGCGAGCCCTGGCTCGGGGTCCTCATGACCCTCTTCCTCATCTCGCTGACCGGGATCCCGCCGACGGCTGGCTTCTTCGCCAAGGCCTACGTCATCCTCGCCGCGGTCCAGGCCGGCGGGGCCATCGCCTGGCTCGCCGTCATCGCCGTCCTCAACGCGGCCGCGGCCGCCTTCTACTACCTCCGGGTCGTCGTCTACATGTACATGCGGGAACCGGCGGCCGAGATCGTCCCGCTCCGCCACGGGCGCCTCCTCTGGACGGGGCTGGCGGTGGCGGGGGCGCTGACGGTGGTCCTGGGGCTCCTGCCGGGCCCGATCCTCGACTCGGTCCGCGAGGCGGCCAGAGCGCTCCTCTAAGCGGGCGTCGGGGGGCACGTCGGCGCCTGGCTCGGTGCTCCGCACCGTTCCGATGTCATGGCGCAGAAGCGATGGTTTCGGAACGTCACGATCTCGTCTCGAGCCTCGACGCCGCCGTCCGCCTCGGTGTCGCCCCGTCTCGCGTCCGCGCGCTCGCCCAGGCCGGCGACCTCGAGGGGTACAAGATCGGGCGCCGGTGGTTCTTCTCTCCTGCGCAGCTCGATCGGTGGGCCCGACGGCGCCGGGTCCCTGGCCGACCCCTATCGCCCCCGGCGGCGCTCGGCCTGCTCTTCGAGCTGTCCGGCGAGCCAGCCATCTGGCTCGATCGCGTTCGACGCTGGAAGGTGCTCCACGCCCAGGCGGCAGCGGACCTCGACCTCCTCGTCGCGCGGACGGCTCGGCGAGCCGAGCGGATCGAGCGGCGGGCCCATCCCTCGGACCTGCCGCGGATCCTCACAGAGTCGGGCGTCGTTCGGAGCGGCGTCTCCGCCCTGGGCGATCACGGGATCGAGCTCGTCGCCCCCGGCGCGGTGGAGCTGTACCTCGACCGGTGGCGGGCAGAAGACCTCATCCGTCGGTACGCCCTCATCCCGTCGGACGAGGCGAACGTCATTGTCCATGTCGTCGATCTACCGGCCGCGCTCCGGGATCGAGCGGTGATGCCGCTCGGTGTCGTCGTCGTCGATCTCCTCGACTCGGGAGAGCCACGGGCTGAAGCTGCCGCCCGCCGGGCTTGGCAACGCTCGCGGCGGCGATGATCGAGGTCCTGCCACGCAGCGAGGACGAACGCGCGCTCTGGCAGGCGACGCTCGACCTCGCGGAGCTCCTGGCCGGCCTACCCTGGACCCTCGTCGGAGCCCAGATGGTCATGCTCCACGCGTTCGAAGCCGGCGCGGTCCCCGGTCGAACGACGATCGATCTCGACCTCCTGTTCGATGTCCGCGCCTTCGTCGGCGCCACCGACGAAGCCACGCGCCGCCTCCAGTCGGCCGGCTTCGCCAGCGCCGGTCGGGAACCCGATGGAGTCGCGCACCGCTTCGTCCGCTCGCTGCGAGCCTTCGGCCGAGCGAGCGACGCTGGCTGGCGCGTCGGCAGGAGCTCCTCGATCGCGGCCATGCCGCCTGGCGCACGGCGCGACGGCCGGAGGACGCCTACCTCGCCTTCAGGATCCTGAGGGGCGCCTGATCCGGCGCGCTGATCCGGCGCGAGAGCAGGGGGCGGCGGTGCCTGGCCCGGCGGATCTGCGACAATCGGGGCGATGTCCGGTCAGACCACGGCGCTCCTCGAGCAGCTCCTCGGCCGCGGCCGGCGCCTCATCGTCGCCTCGAACCGGGGCCCCCTCACCTTCAGCTTCGATCCCGAAGCGCCCGACGGGCTCCGCTGCCAGCGTGGGGCGGGCGGCCTCGTCACCGCCCTCGGCGAGCTCGGCCGCCACGCGCCGATCACCTGGGTCGCCGTGGCCGCGAACCCGGCCGACCGGTTCGTCGCCGTCGAGCTCGCCCGGACCCACCTCCCGCTCCGCTCCCGACCGGCCCGCCTCCGACCCCTTGCCCGGGCCGTCCGGAACCTCCTGGCCGAGGCGATGCCCGACCAGGACGTCCAGCTCCGCTACGTCGACGTGCCCGACGAGATCTACCTCCCCCACTACGAGGTCGTCTCGAACCCCTTCCTCTGGTTCCTCCAGCACCAGATGTACGCCCTCCCCTACGGGCCGATGGTCGACGGGGCCCTCCTCGACGCCTGGCGGACCGGCTATCGGCCGGTGAACGTCGCCGTCGCCGAGGCCGTCGTCGAGGCCGCCGGTCGCGATCGGTCGCCGGTCGTCCTCCTCCAGGACTACCACCTCTATCTCGCCGCGGCCCGGATCCGGGAACTGCGGCCCGAGGCGACGATCCTCCACTTCACCCACGTTCCGTGGCCACCCGACAGCGTCTGGCAGGTCCTGCCGCTCGGCCTCCTGCGGGCGATCTGCGAGGGCCTGCTCGCCTGCGACATCGTCGGCCTCCAGACCGACCGCTACGCGAGCCACTTCCTCGACACGGTGGCCAGCTTCGTCCGGGAGGCAAGGGTCGACCGCGACGGGCGGAGCATCCGCTGGCGAAACCGCCGGGTCCGAGTCCGCTCGTACCCGATCTCCATCGACCCGGTCGGTCTCGCCCGCTTCGCCCGCTCGGCGGCCGTCGAGGAGCGGGTCGCCAGGCTCGCCGAGCGCCTCGAGCGAGCGGGGAGCCCGCGGCTCATCGTCCGGGCCGATCGGATCGAGCCGTCGAAGAACGCTCTCCGCGGCTTCCTCGCCTACGAGGAGCTCCTGGAGCGACGGCCCGATCTCCGGGAGACGACCCGTTTCCTCGCCGTCCAGGCCCCGACCCGGACGGCGATCCCGGAGTACGCCGCCTACGCCGCCGCCGTCCGGGAGGTCGTCGCTCGGGTGAACGGCCTCGCCGACCCCGAGGAGGCCCCGATCTGGATCTCCGACGGGACCGATTACGCGATGGCGATCGCCGCCCTCCGCCTCGCCGACGTCGTCGTCGTCAACCCCGTCGTCGACGGCATGAACCTCGTCGCCAAGGAGGCGATCCTCGTCGGGGAGCGCGACCCGGTCATCGTCCTCTCGGAGACGGCCGGGGCAGCCGAACAGCTCGCCGACGACTGTCTCCTCGTCGCGCCGGCCGACGTCACGGGGACGGCGACCGCCATCGAGCGGGCCCTCGCCATGCCCCGCGACGAGCGCCGAGCTCGGCTCCGCCGCCTCCGGGCCTCGGTCCGCGAGGAGGACATCCGCTGGTGGCTGACCCGCCAGCTCCGCGACCTCATCGCCGTCCGTCGGGGTCAGCAGCCGCCGTCGCGCCGCCTCCGGGACGAGGTCCGCCGGGCTGAGGTCGTCGTCGAGTAGGGCGCGGCGGCCGTCGCCGCCGAGCCGGTGGCCCATCCGGTGGTGCGGGCGCTCCGCCGGTCGGCCAGGCGCGCTTCGAGCGCCGCGGCGAGGCGAGCCAGGAGCCGGGCGGCGTCCCGGGGCCGGGCGACGACGAGGTCGGCCGCGGCCCGGACCTCCGGGGGGACCTCCCGTCCGCCCTCGACGGCGACGGCGAGCGCGGCCGCGAGCCGTCCCGATCCTCGGGCCTCGCGGACGACGGCGAAGGCGAGGGCGTCGCTCCGGTCATCGCCGAGGACGATCGCCGCCCCGGGCCCGACCTCCTCGAGGAGACGGGCGACGGCCCCGCCCTTGTCGAGGGTCGGCTCCGGCTGGAACTCGACGACGAGGCGCCCGTCGAGGCGTCGGAAGCCGCTCGTCGCGCCGTCGGCCCCGGCCCGGGCGATGGCCGTCTCGAGGGCGGCGAGGGCCGCCGCCGGATCCGGGGCCGCCCGGTAGTGGAAGGCGACGGCCGGACCCTTGTCCTCGACGTAGAGCCATTCCGGAGCGACCGGCTCCCGGCCGGCCGTCCGACCGACGACCCGGGCGAGCTCGGCGGCGACCGTCGTGCCGAGCCGGCGGGCGCGCTCGGCGAAGGGGACGAGCGCCGGAAGGAGGGCGACCTCGAGGCGCTCGGCCGGTCGGCGGGGCGGAAGCCAGCCGCGTTCGTTGCCGTGGTTGCCGAGGTAGTGGAGACCGCCGACCCGAACCCGCCGGGCGACGTCGGCCGCGGTCCGACCCGAGAGGACGGCCACGGTCAGTCGATGGGGGGCGGTCCTCGCCAGGCGGGCCAGACGCCGGAGGGCGCGGCGGGCGGCGGGCAGGATCGTCGCCCCCATCGGGTGCGGGTCGATCTCGGCGACGGTCCCGTCGAAGTCGACGACGACGAGGATCGGGCGAGCACCGGCGGCCTCTACGAGGCGGTCGACGGCGGTGACGGGATCGGCGGCGGTGACCGGGCCGCCGTCGGCCGGGACGGGGCCGTCGGCCGGGACGGGGCCGTCGGCCGGGACGGGGCCGTCGGCCGGCGGTCCCACGGGAACCGTCGCCCCGGGCTCGGTCACGGCACCGGGCTGCTACCCGGGAGGATCGTGGCGAGCCCCTCGCCGAAGACGTCCGGGCCCACCCCGCCGAGGGCGCCGAAGCGAACGATCCCCTCCGCGTCGATCCAGAAGTGGACCGGCAGGGCCAGGACGCGCCAGCGCTCCATCGCCGCTCCGTCCGGATCGAGGCCGACGGGGAGCGTGACCCCGAGCTCGCTGAAGTAGGCGGCGACCGTGCCATCCTCCTCCCCGACGTCGACGGCCAGGACGACGAGACCGTCCCGGGCGTGGCGAGCCGCGGCCAACGCCATCCGCGGCAGCTCCTCCCGGCAGGACGGGCACCAGGTCGCCATGAAGGTGACCCAGACCGGTCGGCCGCGGAGCGAGGCCAGGTCGATGGTCCCGCCGCCCAGCTGCCGGACGACGAGGGGTGGGGCCGGCTCGCCGACCGCGAACGGCGATGCGGGGGAGGGTGCCGGCGTCGGGCTCGGCCCGCCGCTCCCGCCGGCACCGCTCGAGCCCTCGGCCGCGGGCGGGGCCGAGGTGACAGGCGAGCCAGCACCCGAGCCGGCTCCGTCCCCGGGCGCGGCGCTCGCCGGGGTCGGGCTCGGCGCGGTCGAACCCGGAAGCGGCGCGACCGGGGCGAGGGCGACCGCGAGGACGAGGAGGGCGAGGAGGGCGACGCCGGTGCCAGCGCCGGCGACCAGACCGCCGAGAACGGCCCGTCGGGGGGTCATCGCCCGTCAGGGTACCAGGACGAACCGGCCGGAGCCCGAGCGCGGGCCCCCTGCTAGGATCCCGGACGCATGACCGGACCCGCGCCCACGACGATCCCCACCGGCCGCCGCCTCGGCGACCACCCCCGAGCCGGGCGATGATCCGCCGTCGGCTCGGCGCCGCCCTCGCCGTCCTCACCGACCGGCTCCTCCCGGCCGTCCTCACCGCCCTCGGCGTGACCCTCGTCGGGGCGGGCCTCCTGACCTACCTCTCGCCCACGGCCACCGGTGACCCCGGCACCTCCCCCGGGCTCTCGGCGAGCCCGTCGGCAGCCGCCCCGTCCGAGCCGTCGGCGTCGATCCCGCTCCCCAGCCTCTCGCCGCCCGGGTCGCCGAGCCCGTCGCCGTCGAGCGTCGATCGGGTTGCAACCCGGATCGTCATTCCGGCCCTCCGGATCGACCTGCCGGTCGTGAAGCCGCCCGGCGGACCGGACGCCTTTCCGCTTTGCAACGTCGCCATGTACATCCAGGAGCTCTCCCAGCCCGGCGAGCCCGGGGCGACGTACATCTACGCCCACGCCCGGGTCGGGATGTTCCTCCCGCTCCTCGAGGAATCGAAGCGGAACAACGGACGGCGGATGCTCGGCATGCTCGTCGAGGTCTACACGAGCGACGACCAGCTCTTCCTCTACGAGATCACCGAGGTCCGGCGCCACCAGACGACCCTCGACGCCGCCTTCGCCGTCCGCGACGAGCAGCTCTGGCTCCAGACCTCCGAGGGCCCCCGCGGGACGAAGGAGAAGCTCCAGGTCGTCGCCCGGCCGATCGGCTCGATGCCCGCCGACCACGAGCAGGCCCACCCGACCCCGAAGCCCGTCGTCTGCAGCTAACGTCGAGCCGGTCGCCGGCCCGCCGGGACGTCCTAGATCCAGTCGATCCGCCGGAGGACGACGGCGGTGACGAGGGCGAGGGCAGCGATCGCCCCGGTCACGAACCAGAAACCGGGCAGCTCGGCCCCGGCCAACGCCGGCCCGGCCTCGCTCATCCCGAAGAGCCCGGCCAGGCCACCGATCCCGGCCAGGATGACCGTCACCCCGGTCAGGCGCTTCATGATCGCCGAGAGCTGGTTGCTGATCGTCGAGAGGTAGACCTCAAGGGTGCTCGAGACGAGCTCTCGGTCGGTGTCGAGCTCGTCGGTCACTCGAATCAGGTGGTCGTAGACGTCGCGGAAGTAGAGGACGTGCTCGGGGGCGATGGCCTCGAGCTGCCGGTTCGTGAGCTGGTTGAGGACCTCGCGGGCCGGCAGGATCGCCCGCCGGATGGCGATGAGCTCGCGCTTGATGACGAAGAGCCGAGCGAGGGTCCAGCGCGTCGGCTGGTCGACGACGTCGTCCTGGAGGGCGTCGAGTTCGTCCTCGAGCCGGTCGAGGACCGGGAAGTAGCCGTCGACGATCCCGTCGACGAGGGCCCAGAGGAGGAGATCGAGGCCGGTCGCCAGGAGCCGTTCCGGCCCCCGTCGCAGGCCGACGACGGCCTCCGGCTCCCAGTCCGCGTCGTGGACCGAGAGGAGGAACTGCGATCCGAGGACGATGTCGACCTCGGAAAGGTGCGTCTCGCCGGCGTAGAGGAGGCCGAAGAGGACGACGTGGACGAGGCCGTCGGTCAGCTCCAGCTTCGGCCGCTGGTTCCGCTCGACGACGTCCTCGGCGACGAGGGGGTGGAGGCCGAGGACCGCCGCCACCTGGCCGACGAGCTCGGGCGGGGCGCCGGCCAAATCGATCCAAGTCCGGGCGGCGGGTGCGGCCAGGGCGGCCGGGAGGCGGGCGAGGGCAGCCTCGCCGGTCCACGTCTCGGCCCCGTCGGCCCGCCAGTGGACGACCCGGATCGGCGAGGGGACGCCGGCGCTCGCCGGAGGCTCACTGGGTGCGGGACGGCTCGCCCGCGGCGTCTCGTTCGGCATCGACACCTTCCCTGTCTCGGGGCCGCCGGCCGGCGTCGAGGGCAGCGGCCGGGAGGACGGCGAGGGCCGTGACGACGCCGGCGACGACGAAGGTTTCCCGAAGGACCTCCGCCGCCCGACGCGAGGCCCAGTCCTCGAGGGCCTCGACGACGAGCCCGTCCCGGAGGGGACGGTCGCGGAGCTCGACGGGAATGTACGCCCGATAGGCGTCGGGCGTCGCGTAGACTTCGGCGGTCAGGCGTTCGATGGTCGTTGCGCCGTAGGCGGTCAGGGCGGCGAGACCGACGGCCATGCCGATCATCCGGGCCACGGTGACGGTCGCCGCGGCGAGCCCGAAGCGGGTCGCCCCGAGTGCCTCGACGGCCGCCGTCGAGCGGGGGGTGACGGTGAGCCCGAAGCCGAGGCCGTAGAGGACGAGAAGCCCGACGAGGACCCCGAGGGGCAGCCGCCCGTCGCCAGCCCCGAGGGCCACGAAGGCGACGAAGGAGCCGCCGAGCCCCAGGAGGGTGACGACCCGCAGCGAGGCGCGGCGCACGAGAAAGCCCGATCCGACCGCCCCGACCGCCGTCGCCGCGGCGAGCCCGCCGAGGACGACCTGCTGGGCGTCCGGCCCCCCATAGAGGACCCGGTCGACGTAGACGGCCCCGCCGATGGTCGCCGTGGCCAGACCGTAGCCGGTCAGGAGGCTGACCAGAGCGGCCGAGGCGAAGGCGGGGCGCCGAAAGAGGCCCGGGTCGAGGAAGGGCTCCGGGCGGCGGCGGCTCGCCAGGACGAAGGCGACGGCGGCGCCGAGGGCGAGCCCGAGGAGGATGAGGCCAGCCTCTCCCTCGGTCATGGCGAGCCCACCGGGGAGGACGGCGGCGAGGACCGGCTCCCGGCTCCCGAGCCAGGTGAGCCCGAGGATGGCGGCGGCGAGGGCGACCGAGAAGGTCGCCGCCCCCGGCAGGTCGAGCCGGTGGGGGGTGCGAGCCGGTCGCCAGCCGGCGCTGGCGGCCCAGCCGACGGCGAGGGCGACGAGGCCGATCGGGACGTTGAGGTAGAAGACCCAGCGCCAGGCCGGGCTGACGAGGTCCGGGAGCGGCCCGTCGGCGATGCCGAGCCGGGCGAGGGCGGCGTCGGGGTGGACGGTCTCCAGGACGAGGGCCCCGGCGAAGGGCCCGGCGGCCATCCCGAGGAAGGTGAGGCCGCCGATCGCCCCGAGGGCCCGCGGTCGGGCCTGGCCGTCGAAGAGGTGGGCGGCGCCGGCGGTGGCGACCGGGATGACGCTCCCGCCGCCGACCGCCTGGACGAGCCGGGCGACGATGAGGGCGTCGAGATCCTGGGCGGCTCCGGCGAGGAGGGAGCCGAGGACGAAGGCGCCGAGGCCGCCGAGGAAGACCCGCCGGGGTCCGACGTGATCGGCGAGGCGGCCGGCGAGGGGCATGGTCACGACGGCGACGACGAGATAGCCGTTCACGATCCAGCTCGCCCGCCGGAGCTCGCGCCAGGTCGCCAGGTCGGGAACGATGGCCGGCAGGGCGACGGCCGTGATCATGAGCTCGAGGCCGGCCAGGAAGACGGCGGCCCCGAGGGCGGCGAGGAGGACGGCGGCGGCCCGACGGTCGGCCATGGGGATGCGGGATCTCCTCGGCGGGTCCGTGGTGGAGGTGCCCCGCAATGATCGCCGAGGCGACCGGGCGGCGCACGCCGGGTCGAGGGCGGGCGCGCAAGGGCCCGGCCTGGCATGGGCCGGGCCGGCCCGAGGGCGCTCGAATGCGCCCGAATCAGCTCGTCGCCGGGGCGGGCGCGGCTCGGCGCGGCGGCGTTCTCGGGGCTTCCCTGCCCGCCGCAGCCGGGTCGGAGCGGACGAGGCGGCCTGGATCGCCGATCGGCAGACTGAAGGCGACGGTGGCGCCGGGCCCGGGCCCGTCGATCCAGATCGAGCCCCCGTGGGCCTCGACGAGGGCCCGACAGAGGTAGAGCCCCAAACCGAGGCCGTGCCGTCCGGAGGATCGTGCACGGCGACCCCGGAAGAAGAGGCCGAAGGCGAGCTCCCGCTCGGCGGGGTCGAAGCCCGGCCCGTCGTCGCCGACGGCGACGATGATCGCCCCGCCGGCCTGGTGAGCTCGGAGGTAGGCCACCGGTGCCTCCCCGCGACCGTGGGTCAAGGCGTTCCGCAGGAGGTTGCGGAGAACGAGGCCGAGCCAGATCGGGTCGGCCTCGACGAGCGGGAGCTCCGGTGCCAGCTCGAGCTGGACGACGGCGCCCGGCACCTCCGCGGCGGCGTCCGCGGCGAGTCGCTCGGCGAGCCAGGCGAGGGAGACCGGCTGGCGGCGCACGATCGGCCGCCGGGGATCGGCCGCAGCTAGGTCGAGGAGCTGGTCGGCGATGTCCGAGAGCGAGGCCGCCGCCGAGGCGAGGGCCTCGAGGAAGCCGGCGACGCTCATGGCCGGTGCGCCCGGGAGCAGACCGCCGTCGTGGCTGCATCCCGCCCGGTCCGGGCGGTGGCCGCCGGGCCCACCGATCCGGTCTCCGGGAGGCGGCGGCGGGGCCCGCGCCACTGGCCCCGTCGGCTCCTTCCCTCTTGACATCGGCCGCTCGGCGGATAAGATAAACGGCGCTTTATATGAACCGCCGTTGATCAGACGGCGACCGCCGAGGAGCCAGATCGCGTGCCCTCACCCGCCAGGATCCGCTCGACCATCGCCTCGCTCGTCGATCCACCCGAGGAGCTCCGCGTCCTGCGGACCTTCCACAAGGCCTTGGCCGACGTGAACCGGCTCCGCATCGTCCGCCGGCTCGCCCAGGGGCCGAGCACGGTGACCGAGCTCATCGAGCACGTCGGCCTCAGCCAGCCCCTCGTCTCGCACCACCTCAAGCGCCTCCGGGACGCGGGCCTCGTCGAGACCCGTCGGGTCGGCCGGGAGACGGTCTGCTCCCTCCGGCCCGAGGCCTTCGGCGAGGTCGCCGAGCGGGAGCGGGCGATCCTCGGGATCGCGAGCTGATGGCGATGCCGACCCCTGCGACGGACGTCCGGCAGGTCGTTCGCCGGGCCGCCGAGCCGATCGCCCTCGGCCTCGGTCGGCTCGGGCTGACGCCGAACGCCCTCACCCTCATCGGCCTCGCCCTCGCCGCCGTCGCCGGCCTCGCTGCCGCCCTCGGCGCCTTTGGGCTGGCCGGCCTTCTCCTCCTCCTCGGCGGGACCTTCGACCTCCTCGACGGGACCCTCGCCCGAGCGACGGGCCGGGCGAGCCGCCTCGGGGCCTTCCTCGACTCGGTCCTCGATCGAGCCGGCGAGGCGCTCGTCTACGTCGGTCTCGTGGTCGGCGGGATCGGGGCCGACCTGCCATGGCTGGCCGGCCTCGCCGCGGCCGCCATGGCAGCGGCCTTCCTCGTCAGCTACACCCGGGCCCGAGCCGAGGGCCTCGACCTCGTCGGCGAGCGGGATCTGGCCGGGGTCGGACTCGCCCCTAGGGAGGTCCGGCTCGTCCTCCTCGGCGGCGGCCTCCTCCTCGGGGCCGGGCTCGGCGTCGGCGCCACCGACTTGGCCGGTGGCGCCCTCGCCATCGAGGCCGCCCTCGCCCTCATCGCCCTCCTCGCCGGCCTCACGACCGGCCAGCGGATCCGCCACATCATCGAGCGCGACAGGGAGGTTCGCCATCCGGACGCACCCGATCGACCATCGAGCAGGTAAGGAGCAAGCAGCACGGAAATGGAGCACCAGGTGAGCACGAACAACGGCAGCGCAGATCGAAACGGCCAGGCCGCCGATCGGAAGATCCGGGTCGCCATCGTCGGGGTCGGGAACTGCGCCAGCAGCCTCGTCCAGGGTCGCTACTACTACGAGAACGCCAAGCCCGGCGACCGGATCCCGGGCCTCATGCACGTCGAGCTCGGTGGCTACCACATCCGCGACATCGAGTTCGTCGCCGCCTTCGACATCGATCGCAACAAGGTCGGCAAGGACCTCTCCGAGGCGATCTACACGAAGCCGAACAACACCTACGTCTTCCAGCAGGTCCCCCACCTCGGCGTGCCGGTGGAGCGGGGGATGACCCACGACGGCCTCGGCAAGTACCTCTCCCGGATCATCGAGAAGGCGCCCGGCCCGACGGCCGACATCGTCGGCATCCTCCGCGAGCGGAAGGTGGACGTCATGGTCAGCTACCTGCCGGTTGGCTCGGAGGAGGCGACGAAGTGGTACGTCGAGCAGGCCCTCAAGGCCGGCGTCGCCTTCGTCAACGCCATCCCCGTCTTCATCGGCCGGGAGCCCTACTGGCAGCGCCGCTTTGCCGAAGAAGGCCTGCCGATCATCGGCGACGACATCAAGAGCCAGGTCGGGGCGACCATCACCCACCGGGTTCTGACCCGCCTCTTCATGGATCGGGGCGTCCGGATCGACCGGACGTACCAGCTCAACTTCGGCGGCAACACCGACTTTTTGAACATGCTCGAGCGGGAGCGGCTCGAGAGCAAGAAGATCAGCAAGACGAACGCCGTGACCTCGATGATCGACTACCCGATCGACGAGGAGAACGTCCACGTCGGCCCCTCCGACTACGTGCCCTGGCTCGCCGATCGGAAGTGGTGCCACATCCGGATGGAGGGGACGACCTACGGCGACGTGCCCCTCAACCTCGAGCTCAAGCTCGAGGTCTGGGACAGCCCGAACAGCGCCGGCGTCATCACCGACGCGATCCGCTGCGCCAAGCTCGGCCTCGACCGTGGCCTCGCCGGGACCCTCGTCGCGCCGTCGGCCTACTTCATGAAGAGCCCGCCGGTCCAGATCCCCGACGACGTGGCCCGGGAGCGGGTCGAGGCCTTCATCCGGGGCGAGGACAACGAGACGCTGACCGGGGACGGGCCTCGGGCCGCCGGCTCCGCCGCCTCGGGCCGCGGGAGCCGGACGGCGAAGAAGGCCGGCGCCTCCGCCTGAGCCGGTGGCGACGCAGGGGCGGCGGCTCGCGGCGCCTCACCGTCGGGACCGCCCGCCGCCGCACCGTCGACTCGCCGCCCGGGCCGTCGAGCGGGCCGGCCTGGCCGCCTGGCGGGCCGGCAGCTGGATCGTCGGGAACGCCCCCGAGCGGGTCTCGGTGGCCGTCGTCCAGGCCGGCCTCCGGGCCTCGTACTGGGCCTGGCCGACCAAGCGCCGCTGGGCGAACCTGAACTTCAGCCACGTCCTCGGGCGGCCGGTCGACGATCCGGCGGTCCGTCGGCTCGCCCTCGCCGCCTACGACAACTACGCCCGCTATCTCGTCGAGCTCCAGCGTTTGCCGAACCAGTCGGCGGCCGAGATCTCGGCCCGGGTCGAGGCGGTGGGGCTCGAGGAGATCGTCGCCATCTGGCGGGCGTCGGGCCGCGGCCTCATCCTCACCACCGGCCACTTCGGCAACCTCGAGGCGGCCGCGGCGGGGCTCGCCCACCACGGCTGGCCGGTCAGCGGCGTCGCCGACGACAGCGCCTTTCCGGAGCTCTTCGAGCTCCTCGCCGCCCAGCGGGCCCGCTGGGGGGTCACGGTCATCCCCTGGCGGCGGATGCGCGACATCTACGCGGTCCTCCGCCGCCGGGAGATCCTCGCCCTCATCGTCGACTGGGGCTATCGACCCGACGGTATCCCGGTCCGCCTCTTCGGCGCCTGGACGACCCTCCCGGCCGGCCCGGCCGTCCTGGCTGCCAAGAGCGGGAGTCCGATCCTGCCGATGATCGTCCGCCGCCTCCCCGGCGGGCGCTTCCTCGTCACCCACGATGCGCTCATCGAGGTGACGAGCGGGGATCCGGCCGGGATCCGCCGGGCGACGCAGGCCGTCGCCGACGCGCTGGAGCGGGCGATCGCCGCGGCGCCCGAGCAGTGGTACAGCTTCAAGCCGGTCTGGCCGGAGGACCCGGCCGCGGCAGCGGAGCTGGAGCGGCGGGCCGCCGAGATGGACGACGGAGCGTCGGGCGAGCCACGCTCCAACGACGGCCGCCGCCTCGACCCGCTCGGCGCGATGGAGGTCGCCCCGCCGGCCTCGGACGGGGTTCCATGAGCGAGGTCGTCGCCGGCGAGGCGGCGAGGCTCCCGTCCGCGACCCCGTTCCAGCGGCTCCGAGCGGCGGTCGTCGGCGCGCTGGCTGGGCTCGCCTGCCGGCTCCCCGAGGCGCCGCTCGTCGCCCTCGCCGACGCCGTCGGCCGCCTCTGGTACCGCCTCGCCCCGGCCGATGCCGAGCAGGCCCGCCGGAACCTCGGCCGGGTCGCGACCTGGTGCGCCGAGCACGGCCAGGGCTCGGCGGCCGTTCGGGCGGCGGCGACCGATCCGCGGGCCCTGGAGCGGCTCGTCCGGGCCGCCTTCCGCCACCGGGCCCGCTACTACCTCGAGGTCCTCCGGGTGCCGATCTACGACGCCCGCTACCTCGCCGAGCGCCTCCTCGTCGAGACCCCCGCCGTCGTCGAGGAGGCCCTCGGACGGCCGGGCGGCCTCGTCCTCGTCGGGCTCCACTTCGGGTCGCTCGAGATCCCGAGCCTCTACGTCATCCAGCGGCGGGGTCGGCCGGCCGTGGCCCCGATGGAGACGATCCCCGATCCGGCCCTCCAGGCCTGGTTCGTCCGAACGCGGGGGGCCCTCGGGGTCCGGCTCGTCGACCTCAAGGCAGCGCGCCGGGAGCTGGCGGCGGCCCTCGAGCGCGGTGAGCTCGTCGGCCTCATCGCCGACCGCGACCTGACCGGAGCCGGGGTGGAGGTCCCGCTCTTCGGGTCGCCGTGCCCCCTCCCGATCGGCCCCGCCCTCCTCGCCCACGAGCACGACGTCCCGCTCTACGTCGGCGTCGCCTGGCGGACGGGCGACCGGCGCTACCGCGGTCGACTCGAGCCGCTCCCCGTCCCGACCGAGGGGAGCCGCCGGCAGCGGATCCTCGCCGTCCTCGAGGCCGAGGCGCGGGCCTTCGAGCGGCTCGTCGCCGTCGCCCCGGAGCAGTGGTGGGCCGTCTTCTTCCCCCTCTGGCCGGACCTCGCCGTCCGGCCCCGGCGGCGCGCGCGGCGGGGCGCGGCGCCCCCGACCGACGCCGACACCGGAGGCAGCCGCCGATGACCGCCCGTCTCGGCCGAGCCGACCTCCACATCCACACCCTCGCCTCCGACGGGACGAGCTCCGTCGAGGAGATCCTCGCCGCCGTCGAGGCGAGGGGCGACCTCGACGTCGTCGCCATCACCGACCACGACCGGATCGACGCCGCCCTCGCCGCGCAGGCCCTCGCCCGGGAGCGGGGCGCCCCCTTCGAGGTCGTCGTCGGCGAGGAGGTGACGACCCTCGGCGGCCACCTCCTCGCCCTCTTCATCCGAGAGCGCATCCCGCCGCTCCGCTCGCTGCGGGCGACCATCGGCCTCGTCCACGAGCAGGGTGGGCTCGCCGTCCCGGCCCATCCCCTCGTCCCGTACCCCCTCTGCGCCCAGGGCTGGGTCCTCCGCCGCCTCCTCCGCGACGGCGACCCCCGGGTCCGTCCCGATGGTCTGGAGACCTTCAACCCGACGATGCTCGGCCGACCCTGGCACCGGCGCGTCGTCGCCTTCGCGGCCGAGCACGGGCTGGCCGGCCTCGGCAACAGCGACGCCCACCACGTCTCGGCCATCGGGGCCGGCTGGACGACCTTTCCCGGTCGGACCGCCGAGGACCTTCGGACGGCGATCCTCGAGCGGCGGACGCACTGGCACGGAACGTTCCACGATCCCGTCAGCCAGCTGGCGACCTTCGGCCGCCAGCTCCGAAAGTACGGCCGCGACGCCCGGGCCGAGCTCCGGGGCCGGATCCGTGGCGACGGCAGCGGCCGCGATCTCGGCTATCCGACGCCGGGCCGGCACGCCGAGCGACGATGAAGATCGGCCTCGTCTCGCCCTACGTCTACCCGCTCCCGGGCGGGGTGACCCAGCACGTCCGTTACCTCTACGAGAACCTCCGGGCCCGCGGCCACGACGTCCGGATCATCACCTCGAGCCACGGCCTCCAGCGGAGCTCGGAGGGCGACATCATCCGGATCGGGAAGGGCTTCAGCGTGCCGGCCAACGGGTCGGTGGGGACCCTCACCCTGTCGCCCCGCTTCGTGCCCCAGGTCCGCGACCTCCTCGAGCGAGAGCGCTTCGACCTGCTCCACTTCCACGAACCCCTCGTCCCCTTCCTGTCGCCGATCGTCCTCCGCCAGTCCCGGAGCGTGAACATCGCCACCTTCCACGCCTACGGCGGCTTCTCGCCGGCCTACGAGCTGGGCGCGCGGCTCCTCGGCGGCTACGTCGCCCGGCTCCACGGCCGGATCGCCGTCTCGGCCGCGGCGCGCCACTTCATCAGCCGCTTCTTCCCCGGCGACTACAAGGTCATCCCGAACGGGGTCGACGTCGGCCGCTTCCAGCGGGCGGTCCCGATCGCGCGCTGGCAGGACGGCACGGCGAACATCCTCTTCGTCGGCCGCTTCGAACCGCGCAAGGGCGTCCTCGTCCTCCTGCGGGCCTTTCGGATCCTCCGCCGCCGGGATTGGGACTGCCGGCTCCTCCTCGTCGGGAGCGGGCCTCAGGAACGGGAGGCCCGCCGCTACGTCGCCACCCGGCGCCTCTCGAAGGTCGAGTTCCTCGGGCGGGTGAGCGACGACGAGCTCGCTCAGCTCTATCGGACGGCCGACGTCTTCGTCTCGCCGGCCACCGGGCGGGAGTCCTTCGGGATCGTCCTCCTCGAGGCGATGGCGGCCGGGACCCCGATCGTCTGCTCGGACATCCACGGCTACAAGGGCGTGGTCCGGCGCGGCGAGCAGGGCCTCCTCGTTCCGCCGAAGGATCCCGAGGCCCTCGCCGGCGCCATCGCCCGCCTCCTCGGGGACCCCGAGCTGCGAGCCCGGATGGGGGCAGCGGGGCGCGCCCGCGCCGAGGAGTTCTCCTGGGCGCGGGTGACGGCCAAGGTCGAGGAGTACTACGGGTTCGTCATCCGCCGGCTGGCGGCCGCGGGCCAGCTCCCGCCGGACTACCGGGCGCCGATCCCGCCGTCGCCTCGCTGACCGCCTCCGCGGCGAGGGCCGCCCGCCAGACCCAGGCGCTGTAGGCGACGACGAGGCAGGTCAGCCCGAGCGCCCCGACCAGGATCGCCGGTTCCGGCGCCAAGAGGGGCGGCGGGGCCCCGGGCTGATCGGTGTTGACCGGGAACTGGAAGGCGTAGATGTACGTCGGCAGGATCCCCTGGTAGGCGTTGTGGACGGCGGCCGGGAGCGGCAGGGCGGCGACGTTCGGGTAGACGACGAGGAAGACGACCCCGACGACGAGGAGCGCCCCGCCGACGAAGCGGCGCGGGTCGCGGGCGCCGACGACGAACCAGGCCCCAAGGCCCAACGGGACGAGGAGGAGGAGCGCGACGAGCTCGCTCTGGAAGCCCCGGACGGCGAGGAGGACCGTCTCGCCGAGGACGGCGTTGACGACGAGGAGGCCGACGAGGGCAGCCACCGCCGTGGCGGCGAGGACGACGAGCCGCCGAACCGGCTCGGGCCGACCGTCCGGTCCGGGGAGGTCGAGGCGGAGGAGCTGCCAGATCAGGACGACGAGGGCGAGGCCGAGGACGACGACGAGCCCGGCGACCTGGGCGGTCACGACGAGCTCGCCCGGGTTGCCGACACAGGCCGGCGAGTTCGCGTAGACCCGCTCCACCCCGACGAACCAGCAGAGCGGACCCTTGAAGAGCCAGAGGAGGCCCGGGCCCAGGACGGCGAGGCCGGCCGTGGTCCGGGCGAGGAGCCAGGTCCGAGGCGAGGGCCCGTGCCAGAGCTCGGCGAGGAAGTAGGCGAGGGCGAGCAGGGCGAAGGGCAGGATCGTGTACCAGTGGTACTGGAAGGTCGCCCGATCGATCCGGGCCCAGGGGATCCAGAGCGAGAAGAAGAGGACGACGACGAGGGCGAGGCCGAGGCTGCGCCGGGCGAAGGCCTGCCAGGTGGCGAAGCCGACCGCCGGGACGGCGAGCCACCAGCTCGCCAGGTTGCCGTGGTCGTAGATGGCGGCGGCGGTGTTTCCGGCGAAGCTCCCCTGGTAGAACCAGACCGGCTTCAGATCGAAGGGCCAGGCCCACCAGGGCGAGGAGGCGGCATGGGTCGCCCGGAGGTTGTTGTGGTAGTCGTACATCGCCCGGGTCAGCTCGAGGAGGGTCTGGCCGGTGTGGCCCGGCGGCCAGCCGGGGACGAGCTGGTGGCCGTCGAGCATCGCCCACGGTAGATACGCGGCGACGTAGACGCCGAGGGGGATCCCGACGAGGCAGAGGCCGACCCAAAGGAGCGGCAACCCGGCCCCCGCCCCCGGTCGGAGCCAACCCGTCGGCGGGTCGGCGGGCGGCGGCAAGAGGGCGCGCGGATCGTCCGGGGCGGGCGGCGGCGCGAAGGGTCCGAAACCGAGCCGACCGGCGACGGCGAAGCCGAGCCAGACGAGGATCGAGCCGGCGAGCAGGGCGGCCGCGAGGGCGACCGGGGCGACGGCGCCGGGCCCGAGGACGACCGGCTCGCTCGCCCGGCCGAGGGCGACGGCGACGAGGAAGACGCCGACCCCGAGCACCGCCGGCCCGCCGACGGCGAGGCGGACCTCCTCCTCGGTCCAGGCGACGGGGTGGAGGACCGCCGCCGCGGTGGCGGCCAGGGTGACGGCGACCATGATGAGGAGGAAGGTCAGGTTGCCGCCGCTCGTCGCCCCGGCCGGGACGCTCAGGCCCATGTAGCCGAGGACGGCGGTGATGACGACGAGGGCGCCGAGGAGAAGGATCCGGCCGAGGGCCGAGCGGGCGAGGACGAGGATCCCGAGGCCGCCGATGGCGTAGGCGGCGACCCACTTGCTCGCCAGGGCGAGGCCGAGGAGGAGGCCGACGACGGGCATGGCGAGCCAGAAGGCGATGGCCCGCCGCCAGATCCCGAGCCAGACGGCGGCAAAGAGGGTGACCGCGGCGACGATGAAGAGACCGACGTAGACGTCGTTCATGCCGATCCGCGACTGGACGAAGAGCATCCCGTCGGCGAGGACGAGGACGGCGAGGATCGCGGCGACCGCCCGCCGGGCGAAGAGGAGCCGAGCGAGGACGTAGAGGAGGGCCGCCGTGAGGACCCCGGCCAGGACGCCCGGGAGGCGCCAGGCGAAGGCGTGCCGACCGGCGTCGACGAGGGCGAGTCGCCCGTCGGCGGCCAGGGCGAGGACCGCCTGCCGGTCGGCCGACGGGTAGCGGGGCGCGGCGTCGACGACCCAGGCGGCCGGCTCGAAGGGGAGGCGCGCGTCGGCGTAGACGGCGTTGGCGTGGGGCTCGACGACGTAGATCGTCCGGCCGCCGCCGTCCGGGGCGTCGCCGAGGACGTGGACCATCCGGCTCGAGGGATCGAAGCGGGCGTCGACGACCCGAGCCGGCATCGGGAAGCGCGACTCGTAGCGGGGCACCTCGGTCGGGCCCTGCCCGAGGTCGACGACCGCGACGTCGCTCCCGGCGGCGACGTAGAGCTTCGGGCTGTCGAGCCCCGAGACGAGGGCGAGGCCGGTCGCCGGCGTCTCGAGGGCGACGGTCGTCCGGACGTCGGCGCCGAGGGCGGAGAGGATCGTCAGCCCGCTCGTCCCGGCCACGGCGACCTGCGGGCGCGTCTCGATGGAAAACCCGACGAGGCGGCCGTCGTCGATGGCGGCCTGGACGGCGTCGTGGGTCCCGGCGTCGCGGATCGGGGCGAGGGGGACCGGCCCCTCGGCCGTCGAGCGGAGCCGCCCCCGGAGGACCTCGGGGTCGGCGCCGACCAGGCCGGCCAGGGTCGTCGCCGCGGCGCCCGGGTCGGGGACCTCGAGGGGCCGGGCCGTGACGATCTCGACGCTCCCGGCCGGGGCGAGGGCCGCCGCCCCCTCGACGGTCGTCCGCCCGAGCTCGGCCCCCGTCGCCCCATCGAGGGAGACGACGACCCCGCCCGGCAGCCGGGCGAGGAGGGCCGCCCCGCCGTCCGTCGCCAGGAGCTCCTCGATCGGCGCCCCGAGGGCAGCGAAGGGGTGCAGCGCGGCCGCCGGGTCCACCGACGCCCCCGTCCGGAGGGGGTCGAGGGTCGCCGCCGTGTCGAGGACGAAGATCGTCCCGCTCCTCGTGCCGACGAAGAGGCGGTGCCCGGCGCCGTCGACGGCCAAGGCGGCGGCACCGGGGACGGGGATGGTCGCCGCGCGCTCGCGGGTCGCCAGGTCGTCGACGACGACCTCGGCCCCGGTCGCCGTGTAGAGCCGGTCGCCGGCCCGAGCCCCCGGGAGGGTCGGGTCGTCCCAGCGCGCCTCGATGGCCGCCGCCCGGACGGGGACCCCGAGGTCGCTCGTCGCGACGACCCGGTCGTCGCCGGCGAGGACGAGCCCGGCGGCCATGGCGTACTTCGCCAGGTGGGGATGGGTCCACTCGTAGATCGAATGGTCGAGCCCGTAGCGCCAGGCCTGGAGGAACTCCGTCGCCGTGCGGGCGTGATAGACCTCGTCGAAGTGCATCTCGGAGGGCTCCTCGAGGCGCCAGAGGCGAAGGACGAGGGCGGCCACGACGAGGACGGCGAGGCACCAGAGATCGAGGCGATCGAGCCGCCCGGGTCGCTCGCCGTGGAGGGTCCGGGAGCGGTCGGGCCGGATGGCTCGGGCGGCCAGGCGCCGACGGAGCGTGCCGAGGAGGCCGACACCGCGCGAGCCCTCGCGCGACGCCGCCGTCGGGCGGTCCCCGGCCGGGCCGATGGCCGTCGGTTCGGTGGCCACCCGGGCCGGACCGGGCAGGCCTGCGGCGCCCGTGCCCGGCGTCGGCGCCGTCGCCGGCGGCACGGTTGGTGGAACCGGCGCCGGCTCGACGGGTCGGCCGATCCAGCGTCCGACGACGAGCTCGACGGCCAGCCGCCAGCGGGCGCTCGGTCGCAGCTGGGCGAGGACCCAGGCCCCGGCGACGGTATGGGCGACGGCGATGGCCGTCACCCCGCCCGGCGAACGGACGAGGGGCCCGATCCCGAGCCAGTCGGCGACGCCGGGGTTCTCGTAGAGGGTGGTGAGGACGACGTAGAGGTTGAGGACGTTCGCCGCGGCCAGGACGGCATAGGCCGCCCGCCAGCGCCACGACACGGCGGCGAGGACCGCCCCGACGGCGAAGAACGGAAAGAGGTACCGCTCGTGGACCCGGGTCGGGACGATGAAGAAGACGACGGCCAGGGCGGCCAGGGCGACGGTGAGGGTCCGCGGGTCGGGCCGGACGGCGGCCGCCACGACGACGGCGCCGATGGCGAGAACGAGGAGCCCGGAGCCGACGAAGACGGCCCAGAGCGGCCCGATCGTGACCGCCGAGCCCGGCGGGCAGGGCTGCCCGGCGACGGCGTCGCAGAGCCAGGCTCCGTTCGCCGCCAGGCCGAGGCCGCCCCGCTCGACGAGGGCCCAGAGGTTGTAGGCGTTGACGGTCAGGTACGGGTAGCCGCCGGCCGCCTCGGCGACCCGCCCGAGCAGGTCGAGGAACGAGAGCCCGAAGGGCGCGGCGAGGAGGGTCGCCGTCGCCACCGCGACGAGGCCGCTCGTGGCGATCCGGAGCGGGCCGTGGGGCCCGGCTTCGAAGGCCCGCCAGCGGTCGAGGGGGCGCCCGGCCCCGCCGCCGACCCCGGCAGGCGGCGAGAGCCAGCGCCACTGGATCGTCCCGGCCGGCGTCCCCCAGAACGCCCGCCGAAGGACGACCCCGGCGACGAGAAGGGCGAGGATCCCGAGCTGGGGCTTGACGACGGCGGCGACGGTGGCGAAGAAGGCAGCCCGCTCGGATCGGCCCCGCCAGAGCTCCCGGAGGCCCAAGAGGAGGGGGATCGCGCCGACGGCGTCGACCTGGCCCCAGACGGCGCTGTCGAACCAGGTGATCGGGTTGAAGAGGGCGATGGCCGCCCCGAGGAGGGCCGCCCGGCGACTCCCCCCGAGCTCGACGACGAGCTCGTGGACGAGCCAGGCGAGGGCCAGGTCGGCGAAGACCGCCGGGACCTTGACGAGGTCGCCGAGCCCGCCGAGGAGCTGCCCGACGACGCCGAGGAGCCAGAGGACGTAGAGGTAGCCTGGCGTATAGTCGATGAAGAAGCCCCGCCCGTAGAAGCCGAACGGCCCCTCCTGGGCGAGGTTCGCCGCCCAGAATCGGAAGGCGTTGAGGTCGACGCCGAAGCCGGCGCCAGGAAGGAGGACGACGATGAGGAGTCGGAGGGCGAGCCCGGCCGCGAGCAGGAGGGCGAGGGCGAGGCCCGCCCGCGGTCCGCTCGACCGCACCGACCCGCTCATGGCCCGAGGGGGCACGCCCGTGGCGGAGCCTGGCAAGCGGCACGACCTCCTGCACGAGCGCTAGGGTGGCTCGGAGTCTAACACGGGCCGCCCTCGGCCTCGCCCTCGCCGGTCTCTGCCTCCTCGTCTATCTGGCGAGCAACCCCGAGCGCGACAACCTCTACAACCACTTCGTCTGGCAGGCGGCGGCCTGGCTCGAGGGCGAGGCCGGGATCCGCTACCCGGTCTACGCCGAGCGACCCGGCGATCCGGAGAACTGGTACTTCCAGGACGTCCTCCAGATCGTCGGTCCCGACGGGGCGCCGACCGGGCGGGCGCTCCTCCCCTTCCCGCCGCTCCCCGCCCTCGTCCTGGTGCCCTTCGTCGCGGTCTGGGGCCTGGCGACGAACGCCCAGCTCCTGGCGGCCCTCCTCGGCGGCCTCGACGTCGGGCTCGCTTCCTGGGTCCTCGGCCGGCTCGGGATCGGCCCGGCGACACGGCTCGTGGCGACGGTCTTCTTCGGCCTGGGAACCGTCCTCTGGTATGCGGCGATGCTCGGGACGACCTGGTACCTCGCCCACCTGGTCGCCATCGCCTCCACCCTCCTCGCCGTCGGGATCGCCCTCGGCGCCGATCGGGAGGCCCTCGCCGGTGCAGGTGGTGCCGCCGGGGCCGGCGGCGCCGCGGGCGGTCCGGGGGCTCCGGCCGGCGTCCGGTTCGGGGACCTCCTCCGAGCGCCCGGTCGCCTCGTGGCGGCGACGCTGCCGCTCGACCCGCGGGCGGTGGCGAGCGGCCTCCTGCTCGGCCTCGCGGCGACGGCCCGCCTGACGATGGCCTTCGGCCTGCCGTTCTTGCTCCTCGTCGGCGGGGGCGGGGCCTGGCCTCGGCGCGCCCTCTCGACGCTCATGGGCGCCTGCCTGCCGATCCTCGGCCTCCTCGCCTACAACGTCGCCACCACCGGCCACGTCTTCCATCCCGGCTACGAGGCTCTCTATCGCCAGGAGACGGCCTTCTACCCGCTCCTCTACCCGTACCTCGAGTACCACCCCGACTGGGGAATCGAGGACCCCCGCTACGTGCCCCAGAACCTGCGCCTCATGCTCGTCGCCCCGCCCGAGATCCTCCCGCCCTGCCCGGATCCGGCAGCCTCACGCGCCCTCTTCGATCCCGCCTGCCCCTGGCTCCGTCCCCGCGACGATGGGATGGGCCTCCTCTTCGTCAGCCCGGCCTGGCTCCTCGCCCTCGCGGGCCTCCGGGGCTACGGTCGGAGCCGGCTCGTCACCGGAGCCGTCCTCGCCGTCGTCTCCATCGCCCTCGTCGACCTCATGCACTTCTCGCAGGGCTGGGTCCAGTTCGGCTACCGCTTCAGCAACGACTTCGCGCCCTTCCTCCTGCTCCTGGCCGGCCTCGGCATGGAGCGCCTCGGCCCGGGTCGACCCCTCGTCCTGGGGCTCGTCGCCTGGTCGGTGGTCGTGAACTGGTGGGGCGTCGTCTGGGGCCGGACCCTCGGTTGGTGAGGTGACCGTCTCCGCGGCCCGCCGGAGCGTGGTGGCCGTCGCCCTCGGGCTCGCCGCCCTCGTCCTCTACCGGACGACCCTCCTCCCGGGCGTCGGCTGGTGGGACACGGCCGAGTTCCAGACCGTCGGCCCGCTCCTCGGGACCGCCCATCCGACCGGCTATCCGAGCTACGTCCTCCTCGGCTGGCTCGCCTCGATCGTCCTCGGACCCTTCGGCGAACCGGCCCTTCGGATGAACCTCCTCTCGGCCCTCCTCGTCGCCGCGACCGTCGCCGGTACCGTCGCCGTCGGCGAGACGCTGACCGGGCGAGCCTCGCTCGGCCTCGTCGTCGGGGCCGGCTTGGCCGTGACGCCGGCGGTCTGGCGGATCTCGACGGCGGCCGACCCCCACGCCTTCCACCTCGCCCTCGTCGTCGGCCTCGTCCTCGCCCTCCTGCGCTGGGAGGCGGCCCATCGGGCGGGCGCTCCGAGCGCCGATCGGATCCTCGTCGGGGCGGCCGTCCTGACCGGGGTGGCGGCGGGCAATCACGGCCTCACCGCCCTCCTCGCGCCCTGGCTCGCCGCCTTCGTCCTCGTCGTCGAGCCCCGCCTCCTCCGCCGCCCGGGCTTCAGCCTGGGCTGCCTCGCCCTCGCCGTCGGGGTGGCCCTCGTCCTCTACCTCGAGCTCCCGCTTCGGGCCGGCCCGTTCCGGGCCCCCCTCGTCTACGGCCACCCCGAGCGGCTCGACGGGCTCCTCGAGATCGTGACCGGGGCCCAGTTTGCCGCCGCCGTCCGCTCGCCCTTCGACGATCCGGCCGGGACCGTCGGGCGGATCGGCGCCGTTGCGGCCGACCAGTTCGGCCCCCTCGCCGTCCTCCTCCCGGCGGCGGCCCTGGCGACGGTCGTCCGGCGGCCCACCTTTGCCGTCCTCAGCCTCCCGGCCGCCCTCGCCACCGCCGTCTTCGCGGCGGGCTACGAGAACGCCGAGATCGGCCGCTACGATCTCGGCCCGGTCTTCTTCGGCTGGTCCTGGCTCGGCGTCCTCGGCGCCCTGGCGGTCGAGCGCCTCGCGGCCCTCTGGGCGGACGAGCGACGGCGCGCCGTCGCCGATGGAGCCCGCGGCGTCGCCCGCGGCCTGGCAGTCGGCATCGTCGCGCTCGCCCTCCTCGGCCCGGGGGTGCTGGCGCTGCCGGCGACCCGGGCGGCCGTCGATCGGAGTCGGGACACGACGGCGGCCGCCTGGCTCGACGCCGTCTCGGCGGCCCTCGCCCCGGACGCCGTCGTCGTCTCGTGGTGGAGCGTCTCGACCCCGCTATGGTACGCACAGCTGATCGAGGGCCGGCGGCCCGACGTCTGGATCGTGGACGACCGGACCCGTCTCGATCTCGGTCTTGGTGAGGTAACGGATGTGATCGACGCCAACCTGCCCCGTCGCCCGGTCTACGTCATCCGAGCCCGGGCCGACGAGCTCGCCGCCCTGGCCGCCGCCTACGACCTCGAACCGGTCCCGGTCCCCGTCGGAAGCCCGCTCTGGCGGGTCCTCCGGCCCCGCGCCGTCGGGGCTGCCCGGTGAGCGCCGAGCCGATGGCCGTGGCGCTCCGTTCGCCCGGGTCGCCGCCCCGCGTCCCGCGCCTCTCGTACTTCTTCCCGGCCCACAACGAGGCGGCGAACATCGAGGCCCTCGTCGAGGAGGCGCTGGCGACCCTCCCGACCCTGGCCGAGACCTTCGAGGTCATCGCCGTCGACGACGGCTCGCGGGACGCCACCGGCGCCATCGCCGACCGCCTGGCGGCCGCCCACCCAGGCGTCGTCCGGGTCGTCCACCACCCGACGAACCTCGGCTACGGCGAGGCCCTCCGCTCCGGCTTTCGGGCCGCCCGCTACGACCTCGTCGCCTTCACCGACGGCGACCGCCAGTTCCGGGTCGCCGATCTCGGTCGGCTCCTCGCTCGCCTCGCCGAGCCCGACCGGCCCGACGCCGTCGTCGGCTACCGCCTTCGCCGAGCCGACCCGCCGATCCGGACCCTCTACGCTCGCCTCTACCGGCTCGCCAATCGGATCTGGTTCGGGCTCCGGGTCCGCGACGTCGACTGCGCCTGCAAGGTCTTCCGGCGCGAGGCCCTCGCCGACGTCGCCGTCGAGTCGGGCGGCGCCTTCTTCTCGGCCGAGCTGCTCATCAAGCTCGTCGCCCGGGGACGGCGGATCGTCGAGGTCGGGGTCCCCCATCACCCCCGGCGAGCCGGGTCGCCGACCGGCGCCAAACCGTCGGTCATCTGGCGGGCGGTCAAGGACTTCTGGTCGCTCCGGCTCCGGCTCTGGATCGACCGCGAGCGGGCCCTCGCTCGGGGCCGACCCCTCCTCGGGTCGGGCGAGGCGGACGAAGGGCCGGCCACGAGCCAGACGGGTTAGCCAGACGGGTTAGCCAGGCGGCGGGGGCGGGCGGAGGCGAGCACCACCCCCCACCCGGGACATCGGCGGCCCCGACGCCGTCGCCCTACGAGCGGCGGGGCTCGCCGCCCTCGCCGGGCAGGTCGATGTCGAGGGAGTTGATGAACTCCCGGAAGGGCGCCAGGCGCGGGTCGTCGGGTGGCGTCCCGCCGGCTCGCTCGAAGGGGCTGCCCGGCCGCTCGCGCTCTCCCTCCTCCACGTCGGGACCGAGGCCCGCCGCCTCGAGGACCGCCTCGGCGGCGTAGATCGGGACGCCGACCCGGACGGCGAGGGCGAGGGCGTCCGACGGCCGCGAGTCGACCTCGATCCGCCGGCCGTTCGCCTCGAGGAAGAGGGCCGCGTGGAAGGTCTCCTCGGCGAGGCGGGTGATGACGATCCGGTCGAGCCGGACGCCGAGCTCGGCCAGGGTGTTGGCGAAGAGATCGTGGGTCAGCGGTCGCTCGGGCGTCACCCCCTGGAGACGCATGGCGATGGCGCTCGCCTCCCAGGGGCCGATCCAGATCGGGAGGTACCGCTCCCGGTTGGCCTCCTTCAGGATGACGACGTGGCGGCTCGAGGGCATGTGGACCCGCACGCTCTCGACGATCATCTCGACGAGTTCGTTCGGCATGGCTCCATTATCCCACGGACCACGGCCGGGCCGGTCGGCGGCCGCGATAGGGGAGGGCGAGGATGGCTCCGGCCACGAAGCCGCCGATGTGGGCGAAGAAGGCAACCCCGCCCCCGGCCGAGGGCATGCCGAGCGAGAGCGCTCCGTTCAGGAGCTGGAGGAGGAACCAGAAGCCGAGGACGAGGAGGGCGGGCACGGCGACGAGCTGGTAGAAGAAGCCGACGAGGACGAGGGAGAGGACTCGGGCGCCCGGGAAGAGGACGAGGTACGCCCCCAGGACGGCCGCGATCGCCCCCGAGGCGCCGACGAGGGGGACCTGCGAGGTGGGATCGATCGCCCACTGGGTGAGGGCCGCGACGACGCCCCCAACGAGGTAGAAGACGACGTAGGCGACCCGGCCGAGGCGGTCCTCGACGTTGTCGCCGAAGATCCAGAGGTAGAGCATGTTGCCGAGGAGGTGGAGCCAGCCGCCGTGGATGAACATGCTCGTCACGATGGCGAGGACCGCCGGCGAGAGGAAGTCGCCGGCGTCGAGGGCTCGCGTGAGCCGGGCCGGGACGACCCCGTAGTCGAGGTAGAAACGGAGGAGCGCCCGGTCGCCGCCGTCGGCCTGGAGACCGAGCTCGTAGGCGAAGACGACGAAACAGGCCCCGATGAGCCCGAGGGTGACGAGCGGGGGCCGCCGGGTCGGGTTCGCGTCCCGGAGGGGGATCACCGCGGGCTCGGGCTCGGGGACGTCGCCGGCGAGCCGCTCGGGCTCGGCCCGGGGGTCGCCGACGGCCGGTCGGGCACCCGTTCGAGGAGGCTCGAGGCGAGGTGGGTCCGGTCGATCCAGACGATGGTGTCGGGGACGTCCTCGGCCCCGGCCACGACGTACATGCCCCGCAGGTCCCGCCAGGCCGGATCGCCGCCGGCGAGCCGGTACTGCTCGAGGTAGCTGCCGGTCGCCTTGTCGTAGGCGACGATCCGTCCGTTCCGGGCGTCGTAGGCGTAGAGGCGGCCGAGCCGGCGGGGCGAGGCCGAGGCCAGGAGGCGGTAGTGGGGCGCCGGTCGAAGGAGCTCGTCGGGCGGGAGCTCGGCGTCCCAGCCGCCGCTCCGGCCGGAGACGAAGCGCTCGATGACCCCGTCGTCGGTGACGAAGATGTCGCCGTCGATGTAGAGGCCCTCGAAGGCGCTCACGTCCCGCTCGGTGGCGAGGCGACCGGTCGGATCGGCCGGAAAGCCGCTCCCGTCCGCGGCCGGCGAGTAGGTCAGGATCTGGCGCGCCGACGGATCGACGACGTAGAGGTTGTAGAGCCCGAGGGAGGCGTTCCTGACGTACGTCCCGATGGCCCGGATGTCGTCACCCCAGCTCGCCGCGTCCTTGACCCGGATCCGAGCCAGGGTCCCCTTGCCGGACGTGTTCGCCGGCCGCCAGCGCCAGAGCTGGTTGGCGGCGTCGAGGACGAGGACGTCCGGGCCACCGACGAAGAGGAAGCGCGGCTCGGCCGCCGTCGCCCCGCTCGCCTTCGTCCCCTCCCGCAGGATCGCCGTCGCCTTCTGGGCCGCCACGTCGATCCGGTAGACGCTCTTCGTGGCGCGGTCGAGGACGAAGGGTGCGCCGTCGGGCCCGAGGACGAGCCCCCGCAGGTCGACCGGCGTCTCGGCTCCGGCGAAGCTGAAGAGGGTCGTCGAGGCCACCGGGACGACCCCGAAGAGGCGATCGAGGCCCTCGACCACCCGCTGCCGCAACGGACCCGTCGTGGCAGCCGGGATCCCGGCCCGCTCGGCAGCGGCGAGCTGGTCGTAGGCCGTGGTCAGGAGCTCCTTGGCTCGCCGGGGATCGCCGGTCACGAGGTCCACGCCGGGCGCCCAGACGGTGTCGATGGCGGCCCGGGCGGCGTTCAGGGCCTCCTGGCCGGCGGTCAGCGAGGAGACCGCCTCCCGCGGCCCTCCACCACCGGCGGCGTAGACGGCGAGGCCGAGCCCGCCGGCGACCACGACGAAGGCGAGGACGGCGACGGCGGCCCGGCGCTGTTGCTCCCGGCGGGCACTGTAGGGGGTGACCCGCCGGTAGATGGTCGGCCGGCGGGGGAGCCGGTCCTGGAGGGCCAGGATCAAACGGTCGACGAAGGAGCGGGCTGCTCGGCGGGCGGTTCGGGCCTGGGCGCCCAGGGCAGCGACCCCCTCGCTGACCTGGTCGGCGATCGGGAACGGTCCTCGATCCGGGGCGCCGGCCAGCGGCTCCGGAGCCCGGACGGGCTCGAGGGACCGGGTCCGGGCGGTGGCGGCGACCTCGGCCAGCTCGATGGCGAGGATGGCGTCGCTCCCCGCCCCTCCGGCGGCGACGAAGCGGTGGTGGAGGTGCTCGGCGGCCGACTGGGGATGGAGGGTGACGAGGGCGTCCTTCAGCTCCTCCGGGCCGAGGGTCGCGCTGACGTTCGGGCTGACGAGGAGGAGCGAGTCGCCGACGGCGATCTCGCCGCGCCAGACCTCCGGCCGGAGGCCGGCGTACGGGAGGCCGCGGTCCCGCTCCGGATCGGGCAGGGTCGACAGGCGGGCGCCCCGGACGAGGTAGGCCTCGGCCGGACCGGCGGTCGAGACGTAGAGCTCGGTCCCCCGGACGACGGCGAGGGCGACGCCGATCGGCCCGCCGACGCTCGGATCCCAGGGGCCACGTTGGTGGAGGAGGCGCTTGTTGGCGAGGTCGATGGCCTTCTCGAGGACGATCCGGATGCCGGCCGACTCGTCGTAGTAGTACTCGGCGCGGATCGCCTCGGCGACGAAGCGGGTCAGCTCCCGCAGGCGGGCGCCCCGCTCGCGGGCGGTGACGACGAGATAGAGGCTCCCCTTGGATCGGGCGACGGCGCCGATGGCCGGCTCGGTGACGAGGACGGTGTCGGCGGAGTCGGGGAGGCGGTCCGGCTCGGGGACCACCCCGAGCTTCGTCTGGAGACGAACGGCCATCCGGTCACGCCTCAGCGAACGAGGTGGATGGGGTCGCGGCGGCGCGCGAGGGTGCGCCCCACCCCGCGACGGCTGCGAGGATCAGCTGCGCGGCCACCCGGGTCGGCCGATTATAGCCGCCCGACCGGGCGGACCCGGACGACGAGCTCGCCGGCTCCCCGGCCCCCGGGACGGGTCCGGAAGACGGCGAGGAGCTCCTCGGCCCGAAGCCGGAGCTCCTGGGCGACGATGGGGGCGTCGGCCTCGACGAGGACCCGCTCGCCGTCGATCCGGAGGAGCCGCGTCGTCCCGGCGGCCGCCGGGACCAGCTCGGCGACGAGGGCCCGCCAACTGGCCGCCGCCTGGGCCTGACGGAGCTCGGCCTCGAGGCCGAGGCGTCGGGCCGCCTCCGGCAAGAGGTCGCCGATCCGCTCCATCGGCCGACGCCGGGTCATCGGGCCAGCACCGGGTCGTCGGTCGGATCGGCGGCCCGGGTGGTCTCGGGCGCCGGCTCGGCCCCGACGCGGGGACCGACGAGGCGCGCGCCGCCGCGATCCGGCTCGACGCGCCAGGCCGCCGCCACGGCGGCGAGGCCCGGATCGAGGTCCTCGACGGCCGTCGTCGTCACGAAGGCCTGGGGAAGCGCCTCGATCCGCTCGACGAGGTGGCGGCGCCGGGCCGGATCGAGCTCGCTGAAGACGTCGTCGAGGAGGAGGATCGGCGGTCGTCCATCGTGGGCGGTGAGGAGGTCGAGCTCGGCGAGCTTGAGGGCGAGGATCGCCGTCCGCTGCTGGCCCCGCGAGGCGAAGGCGGCCAGGTCGCGCCCGCCGAGGACGAAGACGACGTCGTCCCGGTGGGGGCCGACGAGGGTCGTTCCGTTCCAGAGCTCCTTCTCCGCCGTCTCGGCGAACCGGCGCCGGAGCGCGTCGCGGACCGTCTCGCCCGGCCCCGGCGGCGCGTTCGTCCGGTACTCGAGGCCGAGGGGGCCGGACGACGCCTCCTCCGGGGCGATGAGCCGGTGGGCGGCGGCGAGGGGTCCCGCCAGGGCCTCGAGGACGAGCCGGCGGCCGGTCACGACGGCGGCCCCGGCTTCGATGCAGCTCTCGGTCCAGAATCGGAGCTGGGCCCGGTCGGCGCCCTCGTCACGGATCTGGCGCAGGAGCTGATTCCGTTGGGCGACGCTCCGGCTGAAGGTGGCGAGCTCGGCGGCGTGGGCCGGGACGAGCTGGCCGGCGAGACGGTCGACGGCCTCCCGCCGCAGGGCCGGCGAGCCCACGACGAGGAGCATCTCCTCGGGGGCGAAGACGACGACTCGGAGCACGTCGCCGAGAGCACTCGCCCGACGACCGACGCCGTCGATCCGGACCCGTTTCCGCGTCCCGTTCCCGAACCGAGCGACGACGATCTCGATGGTCGTCGCCGGCTGGTCCGGGGCCGACTCGACGTCGGCCAGGTGCCCCTCGATCCGGCTGAAGTCGGCGCCCCAGCGGACGAGCTCGGCCTCGTTCGTCGTTCGATGCGAGCGGCCCCAGGCGAGGAGGACGACCGCCTCGAGGAGGCTCGTCTTGCCGGCGGCGTTCGGTCCCCAGATGAGCTGCGGTCCCGGCCCGAAGTCGACCGCGACCCGCCGATAGGCCCGCAGATCGTCGATCTGGATCGAGCGAAGGACGGTCACCGGGCTCGCCGCGGCGCCAGCCGCTCGCCGTCAGGACGTCGTCCGGACGGGCATGACGACGTGGATGTACGCGTCGTCGCCGACCGGTCGGAAGACCCCCGGCGAGAGGGGGCCGTTCAGCTCGATGGCGAACTGCTCGGCCTCGACGTTCGTCAGGACGTCGGTTAGGTAGCGGACGTTGAAGGCGATGGTCGTCGGATCGCCGTCGATGGTCGCCCCAACGCCGCCCTCGTAGTCGCCGACCTCGGCCGCCGCCGTGACCTTCACCTCCCCGTCGGCCGGGCCACCGACGACGAGCTTGACGATGTTCGCCGCGGTGCCGGCGATGAAGCCGGCCGGCCGGAGGGTCCGCAGGAGCTCGTCACGCTCGACGATGGCCGCGGTCGTGTGGCTCGTCGGCAGGACCTGCCGGTAGTTCGGGAATTGGCCGTCGATGAGCCGGCTGATGAGGTCGACGCCCTCGAGATGGAAGAGGATCTGGTTGCGAGCGCCGGCCAGGACGACGTCGACCGGGTCGTCGGTGTCGGCGAGGACGCGACCGAGCTCGGTCAGCGAGCGGGCCGGGACGACGACGCTCGTGTCGGGGACCGCGTCGAGGATCGGGATCGTCCGGACGGCGATCCGGTAGTTGTCCGCCGCCGCGAGCGTCAGCCGGTCGCCGTCGAAATGCCAGAGGACGCCGGTCAGGATCGGCCGCGCCTCGTCGGTCGCCGCCGCAAAGATCGTCTCGGTCAGGGCTCGCCGGAGCGTGCCCTGGGCGATCCGGGTAGTCGGCCGCTCGCCGGCCGCCTGGATGGCCGGGAACTCGTCGGCGTCGATGCCCCGGATGTGGGTGGCCACCCGGCCGCAGCGCAGCCCGAGGGTGTCGGGGGCCTCGACGGTCAAATCGACCCGCTCGGAGCCCGGGAGCGAACCGACGAGGTCGGCGAAGAGGCGAGCCGGAACGGTGATAGCGCCGTCCGTCTCGATCTTGCCGGGCACCCAGCAGGTGATGCCGATCTCGAGGTTCGTCGCCGTCAGCTTGAGCCCGCCATCCTGGGTCCGGAGGAGGACGTTGGCGAGGACCGGGAGGGTTGGCCGGGACGATACGGCCCGCCCAACGACGGCGAGGCCTCGGGCGAGGTTCTCCTGCATGACGGACAGCTTCACGGTCGGGCCTCCGGCAGCTCGAGGATGACGTGGATGAGCACGGGGTCGTCGTGCTGGGGATTGTCGCTCATGTTTCGTATCCCGTCATCACCATCATCAGGGTGTGGATGCTGTGCCCCGCCGAGCACACGCCCTCGGCGGAGAGCGGTGGACGGCGGCCACCCGGGTCGTCGACGACCCGGCCACGGCTGTGGACGACCGGGCTGGACGACGGTGGACGGGCCGCGGCGCCTTCCGCGGCGAGCCTCGGTGGGGCGGAAAACCGGACCCAGCGTCGGGGTAGATGTCCACAGAGCGACCCGGTTATCCACGAAACCCGGGCGCTTATCCACAGTCGGTGGCCTGGTTGGCGCCGCGGCCCGGGAGCGCGGCGGGCGGGCTGGCCACTCAATCGGCGTAGATGAGCTCTCGGACGGCGGCGATGTCGCGGCGAAGCTCGTCGTTGGCGGCGACCTCGCGGGTGATCTTGTCGCAGGCGTGGAGGACCGTGCTGTGGTCGCGCCCGCCGAGCTCGGCCCCGATCCGGAGCAGGGAGGCGTCCGTCTCCTCACGCATGAGGAACATCGCGATCTGGCGGGGCAGGACGATCCCCTTGTCCCGCTTCTGGCCCTTCAACGCCTCCATATCGACGCCGTAGTACTCGGCGACGGCCCGGGCGATCCGCTCGGGGGTGACCTGGCGCTTCTTCGGGTTGTAGAGGACGTTCGAGAGGACCGCCTGAGCGAGCTCGATGCTGATCGGCAGGGCGCCCATCGACGCGTAGGCGACGATCCGGTTGAGGGCCCCTTCGAGCTCTCGGATGTTGCTCACGATCTTGCGGGCGATGAACTCGATCACGTCGGAGCTGATGGCGACGCCCTGCTCCTCGGCCTTGGCCCGGAGGATGGCGATCCGGGTCTCGAGATCGGGCGACGTCAGGTCGGCGATGAGGCCCCACTCGAAGCGGCTCCGGAGCCGCTCCTCCAGGGTCAGGATCGCCTTCGGCGGCCGGTCCGAGGAGAGGACGATCTGCTTGCCGTCCTCGTGGATGGCGTTGAAGGTGTGGAAGAACTCCTCCTGGGTCCGCTCCTTGTCGGCGATGAACTGGATGTCGTCGATGAGGAGGACGTCGATCCGCCGGTAGCGGGCCCGGAACTCGTCGATCCGGCCCTGCTGGATGCTCGTGATGAACTCGTTGGTGAACTTCTCCGAAGTCGCGTAGACGACCCGCTTGCGGGGGAACTTGGCGATGACCTGGTTGCCGATGGCGTGCATGAGGTGGGTCTTGCCGAGCCCGACCCCGCCGTAGAGGAAGAGGGGGTTGTAGGCGTGACCGGGCCGTTCCGCCACCGAGAGGCTGGCCGCGTGGGCGAGCCGGTTGGCCGAGCCGACGATGAAGTTGGCGAAGGTGTAGCGCGGGTTGAGGTTCGTCCCGCCGCCCTCGCCGCCGACGCGACCGGCCTCCACCCGAACGGGCTGGGGGGTCGGCGGGCGGGCGCCCTCGCCGGCCGGGGGCGGTTGGACGACGAACTCCACCTGGACCGAGTAGCCGACGATCCGGGCCAGGGTCTGGCTGATGAGCGACCGGTAGCGGCTCTCGAGCCAGTCCTTGGCGAAGCCGTTCGGAACGGCGATCCGGAACCGGTTGTCGTCGACGTCGAGGAGCTGGGTATCGCGAAGCCAGGTCTCGAAGTTCGCCGGAGACAGCGAGACCTGGAGCTCTCCGAGGGCTGCTCGCCAGACGTGCTTCGTGTCCATCGCCTCGAGGACCTGTCGGTGCTGCGGGTGGTTCGAGTTGCTTGACGTCGGCCGCGGGTAGCCGGGATCAGGGGGACCGGATGCGAGATCGGGCCGACGCCGAAGCGGGCTGACGAACCGCTCTCGGGAGTCCTCCGGGGCTCCGTCCGGGGTTTCCCACGAGCGTCCCGGCGCCGGGGCTCCGAGAGAATAGCACCGCCGGGGAGGGGCCGCAAGGCGATTCCGTGGCGCTGCGGGCATACTCCCTGGGGGTATTGGCGATCCTCGGGCTCGGCTGCGCCCGGGGCCCATCGCCCCCTCGCCGAGGGCGGGCCTGGTCGTTTGACACCGGGCGACGGCGGCCCCTATCATCCCGACGACGGCGAACGCGCCACGCGCTCATCCGGCGCGGGCGCGTTTGCGTGCCTCTCGGGGCGGCCGACCGTCGGCCCGAGATCGTGTGGAGAGGATACGGACACGTCACATGGGCAAGCCGACCTACCAGCCCAAGAAGCGCCATCGGGCGAAGGAGCACGGGTTCCGGGCCCGAATGAAGACGACCGGCGGCCGCCGGGTCCTGGCGGCGCGGCGGGCCAAGGGTCGCAAGCGCCTGACGGCCTGACGCGCCGTCGCGGCCGATCGACGCCGCGGCTCGTCATGCTCTCTCGCCCGGAGGACTTCGCGGCCCTCGAGCGTTCGGGGATCCGCCGATCCCACCCCCTCCTGGCCGCCCGGTTCCTCCGGACCGATCTCGAGGTCACGCGGTTCGGCCTTTCGACCGGGCGGAAGCTCGGCCGGGCGGTCGTGCGGAACCGCGTCCGCCGGCGGCTCCGGGAGGCGCTCAGGGTGATGGCGCCCTCGTTCCAGCCCGGCTGGGACGTCCTCATCATCGCCCGGCCCGCGCTCGTCGAGGCCGACCATGGCGCACTGGTCGGAGCGTTGGAACGGGTCCTCCGCCAGGGAGGCGTCCTGGGAGGTCGAAGCGAAACCATGACACGGGTGGGGGCCGATCGGTGAAGCGGCTCGGCATCGGCGCAATCCGGCTCTACCGGATCCTCTTTGCTTGGCTGCCGGCGAGCTGTCGGTACGAACCGACCTGCTCCCGCTACACCGAGCAGGCCATCGAGCGCTACGGGCTCCTTCGCGGTAGCTGGCTCGGCCTCAAGCGGATCGCCCGCTGCCACCCCTGGGCGCCGGGCGGCTACGACCCGGTCCGTTGATCGGCCGCTCGGAGGGAATGGTGGAGCAGCCAAGGGCCCGGCGCGGCCGGATGCGACGCCTCGGCCCGGTCGCCGTCGCCGTCGTCCTCGTCCTGGGTCTCGGCGTCGCGTTCGCCGCCTGCGGCGCCGTCGGCCCCAGCCCAAGCGCCGGCTCGAGTCCGACGGCGAGCGTGCCCGCCTCTCCCGGCCCGTCGGCCTCTGCCGGCCCGTCGGCCTCGCCCGCGCCGACGGCGAGCCACCTCCCGCCGGCCGCCGTTCCGCTCCGGCCGGCGAGTCCGGGTGCGAACCCCGTCGATCTCCTCGCCTGGCTCTTCACCCCGATCTTCTGGCTCCTCTTCAACGCCCTCGTCGTCATCGACCTCGCCATCGAAGCGGTCTTTGGCCAGAAGAACATCGCCATCGCCATCGTCGTCCTGACGATCATCATCCGGGCCCTCCTCGTGCCGCCGTTCCGGCACCAGATTGTCTCGCAGCGGCGGATGCAGCTCGTGATGCCCGAGCTGCGGGAGATCCAGCGCCGCTACAAGGGCGATCGGGCGAAGGCCCTCGAGGCCCAGCAGCGCTTCTATCGCGAGCGGGGGATCAGTCCGACCTCGGGCTGCCTGCCGCTCCTCCTCCAGTTCATGCTCCTCATCCCGATGTACTCGGTCATCAGCCAGGGCCTGACGAACTTCAACCCCCAGGCGATGACCCCGATCCAGCTCGGCTGCGATCCGGCCCCGATCGTCGACGCCAGCGGCCACGTCACGAACCCCTGCCTGAACCCGGTCGCCTTCGGGATCGACTGGAGCCGTCCCGAGATCCTCTTCTCGGTCTTCGGCTTCGGCGTCAGCGGCCTCGCCATCCTGTCGGCGATCCTCCAGCTCATCCAGAGCCGGATGACCCTCCCGCCGCCGGACCCGACGAACACCGATCCGAACGTCCGCCTGCAGCGGCAGATGGTCCTCTTCCTGCCCCTCATCTCGATCGCCTACGGCGGGATCCTGCCGGCCGGCCTCTTCGTCTACTGGATCACGACGACGATCTTCTCGATCATCCAGCAGTACCTCATCATCGGCTGGGGCTCGATGTTCCCCATCTTCGGCTGGTATCCCGACTTCGCCCGCAATCACAGACCGCGCTTCCCCGTCGAGGTTCCGGCGCCGAACCCGCTGCCCGACGGAGCCCGATCGGTGGCCGCAGCCGGCCCCATCGACCGGACGCTCTCGGCCCAGCGGACCATCCGCCCGAGCCGTGGACGGGGGCGCCGAGGGAGACGACGCTGACATGAGTGCCTACAAGGAATTCATCGGCAAGACCGTCGAAGAGGCCCTTCGCGCCGCCCGGGAGGAGTTCGGCGTCGGCCTCGACGACCTCGACTTCGAGATCCTCACCCCGGGCAGCCGGGGTGTCCTCGGGATGGGGGCCGAGCCGGCCCGGATCATCGCCGCGCCGCGGGCGCTCCTCGGTGGAGCGGCCCCCAAGCGAGAAGCGGCGACGACGCAGCCCGTTGCCCGGCCCGAACCGCGACCCGCCGGACCCCGCCCGCCGCGCGAGGAACGCCGGCCCTGGGCTCCGGCTCGGGAGGGAGCACGAGGCGGGCCGCGGGTCGGCGGTCCGGGCCGGCCCGAGCGACCCGAGCGGGGGCCGCGCCCCGACCGCGGCCGAGGCCGGCCGCCGCGGACCGGTCGCCCCGAGATGTCTCCCGTCGCCGAGCGCGACGTCGCGGAGCTCAGCTCGGCCCGGGCGGCCGTCGCGGCCGAGGGGGCGGAGCTCGGGGCCGCCGCGGCGACCCCGGAGGAGCTCGCCGTCGCTCGGGAGATCCTCGCCGAACTCATGGCCCGGATGGGTCTCCGGGTCCGGATCGACGTCATCGCCGGCGAGACGAGTCGGCTGAACATCGTCGGCGAGGGCGGGCGCCAGTCCCTCGGGGCCCTCATCGGCCGCAAGGGCGAGCGCCTCTCGGCCCTCCAGCACCTCCTCAACCTCATCCTCAGCAAGCGCCTCGGGACCTGGACGCGGGTCCTCGTCGACGTCGAGGACTACCGCGGCCGCCGGGAGCGCCAGCTGCGCGACCTCGCCCGTCGCGCGGCGGCCCGAGTCCTCGAGACGGGCAAGATGCTCCAGCTCGAGCCGATGCCGGCCCTCGAGCGCCGCTGGGTCCACCTGGAGCTCCGCGACCATCCAGCCGTCGCCACCCAGTCCATCGGCGAGGAGCCGAACCGGCGGGTGGTCGTGCTGCCGAAGCCGGAATAGGGGCGAGGGGTTGCGACTGGGGGGACGATCGGGGGATGGTCGGGCCGGCCCGTTTGGGGCAGCCTGGCGACGAGCCGTCGTGCCCGCTCGCCGGCCTCGATCCGGCGCCGACCGGGCGGATGCCGGAACATCTCGGCCCTCCGGCGCGTCGGACGTACGCCCATGGAGTCTCGACCGAGTCCTGCTAGGATGCCGACCATGACGAGCGAGGTCCTGCCCGACGTCATCGCCGAACGCTCCCCGGCCGTCGACCTCGCCGGCCGCGGCCGCTGGTTCCGTTTTGGCGTCGCCTTTCTCCTGGGGCTCCTCGCCGCCTTCGCCGTTGCGACGGCCGCCCTCTACGCCTACGAGCAGACGTACGCCGGACGGATCTTGCCCGGCGTCCGGGTCGGGACGGTCGACCTCTCGGGTCTCGCGCCCGCCGACGCGGCCGGCCGGATCGGGGCCGCCTACGCCGGCTTGGCCGGCGGCGAGGTCCGGCTCGTCGCCGAGGGTGCCGAACGGCGCCTTCCCCTCGACCAGGTCGGGCGGGGCCCGGACGTCGAGGCGATGGTGGCCGCGGCGCTGGCCGTCGGTCGGACGGGCTCACCGATCGAGCGGGCCCTCGGCGAGGTCCGGACGGCCATCGTCGGGGTCCAGCTCGAGCCGCTGGTCGGTCTCGACGAGGCCGCCCTCGAGCGCCGCATCACGGCGACCCTGGCGAGCCTCGAGGTCCGGGCCCGGGACGCCGCCGTCCGGGACGGCGACGCCGGCTTCGTCGTCGAGCCGGGAGCGTACGGCCTCGCCATCGACGAAGCGGCCGTGGTCGAGCGGGTTCGAAACGCGCTCGCCGCCCCGACGGTCATCGACACCCTCACCATCCCCGTCGAGCGAACGTCCGTCCGGCCGACGGTCACCACCATCGATGCCGAGATCGCCGCCTCACGGGCCGAACGGATGGCGGCCGAGCTCGTCGTCACCGCCGACCGCGATCGCTGGACCATCGACGGCGCGACGGTCCGCGGCTGGCTCCGCTTCGAGGTGACCGCCGACGGGCGCTACCTGCCGGTCGTCGACGCCGATCGGGTCGAGCGGTCCCTCGCCGACCTGGCGACGAAGGTCGCCCGGAAGCCGCAGGACGCCCGCTTCCTGACCGGCCGCAACGGCCAGATCGTCGGGGTGGAGGCTGGGGTCGACGGCCGCCAGCTCGACATCGGCCCGACCGTCGAGCGGATCGTCGCCGCCCTGAACCGGCGGGGGAGCGAGGGCGCCGACGGGCCGGTGGCGCTCGCCGTCCAGAGCGTCGCGCCGGCCCTCACGACCGAGGAGGCCGAGAAGATCGCGCCCCGGATGACGAAGATCTCGGAGTGGACGACCTACTTCGAGATCAGCGAGCGGAACGGGTTCGGGGCAAACATCTGGATCCCGGCCATGGACATCGACGGCCAGGTCGTCGGGCCGGGCGCGACCTTCGACTTCTGGAAGGCCCTCGGACCCATCACCCGAGAGCGCGGCTACCGCGACGGCGGGGCGATCATCAACGGCAAGACGGAGCCGACCGGGGCCCTCGCCGGCGGGATCTGCTCGACCTCGACGACCCTCTTCAACGCCGCCCTCCGAGCCGGCTTCAAGATGGGCGCTCGGCGAAACCACTACTACTACATCAGCCGCTACCCGCTCGGTCTCGACGCCACGGTCTTCCAGAGCGCTTCGGGCGCGGTCCAGACCATGTCGTGGACGAACGACACGCCGTACCCGGTCCTCATCCGGGGCTACAAGGGCACGAAGGGCGGGCGCGGCTACGTCAGGTTCGAGCTCTGGAGCGTCCCCAACGACCGGCGGGTCAGCTTCTCGAAGCCGATCGTGAAGAACGTCCTCAAGGCGAGCGACACCGTCGAGTACACGGATACGCTGCCGGCCGGGGTCCGGCAGCGGGTCGAGTATCCGGTCGACGGGATGGACGTCTGGGTCACCCGGACGGTGCGCGACGGCTCCGGCCGGATCATCCACCAGGAGACGTACTACTCGCACTACACGCGGATCACCGGTGTCGTCCTCGTGGGGACCGGCGGCTCGACGCCGGGCGGCGGCGGACCGGCCCCGAGCCCGAGCCCGACGCCCGCCCCGAGCCCGAGCGGCTCCAGCGAGACCTCGCCCGCCCCGAGCCCGAACCCCTGACGGATCCGTCGGGTCGCTCGCCCCGCGCCGAGGGAGCGCCGGTTTCGGTGGGTCGTCGCCCCCATCGGCCGGGCTTAGCCGACGGTGGGTTCCGCCTCGACCCGTCGGCCGAGGCCGGGCGGGACGAGGCGCCAGGAGGCGAGACCGAGGCCACCGGCCGTCGCCACGAGGAGCCAGAGCCCGGCCTCGAAGTCGCCGAGGCCGTCCCGGAGGACGCCCAGCAGGAGAGGGCCGACGGCCGAGAGGCCGTACCCGCCGAGGAGCATGATGGCCGCCAGCCGTCCGACCTCGTGGGGGTCGGTGGCCAGATCGACGGGTAGGGTCATGGCGAGCGGGAAGACCGCGCCGAGGCCGAGGCCGAGGACGCAGACCCAGAGGACGACGAGCCCCGGAGCCGTCGTCAACCCGAGGAGGCCGATGAGCGAGAGGGAGCTCGAAGCGACGAGCTGGAGGCGGCGTTCGCCGCGCCGGTCGGCGAGGGCCGGAACGCCGAGGACGCTGACCAAGGAGACGCCGTTCATCAGGGCGACCAGAACGCCGGCCGAGGCCTCGTCCCAGCCCCGCTCGATCTGGATGAGCGGCAGCCAGGCGATGACGGCGTAGAAGAGGACGGACTCGAGGCCGAAGACGACGGCGAGGGCCCAGCCGCGCCGGTCGCGCCACGGGATCGGGGGCGGATCGGTCGCGAGCCCAACGCCGTCGACGGCCGGGCTGGGCCGGATCCGCGTCGCCGCCGGCCGCTCGAGGGCGAGCCAGACGAGGAGGGAGCCGGCACCGGCGAGGGCGAAGACGGCGAGCGTCCGCCGCCAGTCGCCGGAGGGGCCGGCGAGGGGCACCGCCACGGCGCCGGCGACGGTCGCCCCGAGGATGATCCCGCTCGCGTAGGCCCCGGTGGCGAGGGCCGGCCGATCCGGGACCCGGCCGTGGACGACGATCGGCAGGACCGGTCCGACGAGGCCGATCCCGACCCCGATGGCAAAGGTGGTGACGAGGACGGTCCCGAATTCCGGGGCCGCGGCTCGCAGGAGGCCGAAGCCGGCGATGGCGGCGACGGCGAGGGTGACCGCCGCCTCGGCGCCGATCCGCCGGACGAGCCACGAGCCGAGGGGGGCGAAGATCCCCATGCAGAGGACCGGGATCGCCCCGAGCAGACCGGCCGGGGCGTGGCCGATCCCGAGGTCCCGCTGGATGGCAGGCAGGAGCGGGCCGATCCCGACGAGGGGCGGCCGGAGGGCGAGGGCGACCAGGAAGAGCGCGGCGACCGTCGGGCCGAGACCCGCGCCGCGCCGGTGGCTCGGGGGCACGGGGGGATGGTAGCCGACTGGGGCCCTGGTACCCTCGGCGCCCGACCCGGGCGCCGATCGACCCTCCCCGCTCCGGCTCGGGGAAGACCGCCGCCCATGGCACCGATGGGGCCTCACGAAACCGGCTCGCCCGGCCGACAGTGACGGCCACCAGGTCCAGCGCGGCTCCGACTGCCCCGAGCCGCCACCGAGTGCGAGGTTTGCCATGGCCTTCTGGCTTCGTCGTCCACGATCGACCGAACCGTCGGCGATCCCGGCGCCGGTCGTCGCCCCGCAGCAGGTCCATCGCCTCCGCGCCTACACGGAGGACCACTTCGTGGCCGGTCTCGTCCGGTCGCCCGATCGCCTCTCCGATGCCCTGAACCGGCGCGAGCCGCTCGTCGTCGAGGACGCCGTCGTCGTCGCCCTCGACGCCCCGCTCTCGGCCGCCGAGCGGCGGCCGAGGATCGTCCTCGATCCCTTCGAGTTCGATCTCGTCCTCGGTGATCCGCTGCCGCCGCGTCCGGAGGCGGAGCGGGCGGCGCGGCGGATCTTCAAGGTCCGCTACCCGGTCCGGATCGAGGGCCCGAACTTCGAGGTCCGCGGCACGATCCACCTCTTCCCGGGAACCGCCCCCGAGTTCGAGGGCTACCACACCGGGACCCTCTTCCTCCCCGTCACCGAACCCGTCGCCCGACGGGCCGGGCGGCTCATCACCGACCCGAGCGTCGACGTCGTCCTCGTCAACCGCCACGGCATCCGCCGGATCCGCCAGCTCGACGGGCAGCTCGCCCACTGAAGGAGCCGGCGCGGACCGGTAGTACGAACGGCGGCCGACGCCCGACCGGTCGGCCTCCCCCGGCCCGGCGGCACGACCCGGCACTGGAGCGAGCGCTGGGACCTGCCGAACACTCTCGGCCGTCGCGCCGACCGCATCTGGGGCGATCCCGGTCCCCATCGAGCGCGAAGCCGGTCACGCACCTACCACCAATCACCCATCACCAGCCTGGAGGATCGGAACCGAATGGCCATCGCGACGCACCCGACCCTTGGGCACCGCCGGCCAGCCTTCGTGGCCCCCCGGCTCCAGCAGCGGCCCCGGCCGGCGCCCCACGCCCTCATCGTCCACCACGCCGACGTGGTCCGGGCCGGCGTCTCGACGGTCCTGGCGTCGGGCACGGACTGCGAGGTGACGAACGCGGCGTCGATCTTCGAGGCGCTCCGGGTCGCCCAGGCCCGCCACCCGCAGATCGTCCTCTTCGACTACTCGGCCCGGGAGGGAGCGGAAGCGTGCCGGCTCCTGGCCGGTCTGTGGCCGCGACCGCGCCTGGTGGCCCTCGTCGGGTCGCCGAACGAGGTCGACCCGGGCCAGGCCATCGAGGCCGGGGCGGACGCCGTCGTCGCCCTCGACAGCGTCAGCCGGGAGACCCTCGTCGCCCTCGTGGGCCGGGTCCTCGACGGCGTGCGGCCCCTCGTCGCCGGGTTCGCCGGGTCGCCCCGGGAGGCGGAGCGAGTCGACGACGACCCGACGGCGGTCCTGACGCCCCGGGAGCGGGAGATGCTCTACCTCATCGGCGAGGGGCTCTCGAACCGCGAGATCGCCGAGGCCCTCGTCCTCTCCGTGAAGACCGTCGAGACGCACCGGGCGAACCTGGCCCGCAAGCTCGGGATCCGCTCGCGGGCCGGGCTCATGCGGCTCGCCATCTCGTCGTCTCCGGTCAGCTGATCGCCTCGGCGGCTCCGCCCGATGATCCCGCTCACTCGCCCCGACGGCTCGAGCCTCCTCGTCAACCCCGACCGGATCGAGACCGTCGAGGAGACGCCCGACACCGTCATCACCCTCGCCGACGGCAAGAAGCTCCTCGTCCGCGAGGCGGCGGCGACGGTCGCCGAGCGCTTCATCGGCTACAAGCGGGCGATCCACGCCGGCGCCCGATACGGTGGCCGACGGCGGACCGATCCGGGCAACGACGCCGACCCCATCCACTCCGAGCACCCCCGCCGCCCGTACCTGCGGTCGGCCGAACGACCCGAGGGCGACCGATGATCGGCGTCATCGTCGGCGTCGTCGCCGTCATCCTCACCTTCATCCTCAAGGGCGTCAGCCCGACGATCCTCATCAACCTGCCGTCGATCATGATCGTCCTCGTCGGGACCCTCGGGGCGACCATCGCCTCCTTCGGGCTCGGCGAGGTCAAGAAGGCCCCCGCCCTCCTCCGGATCGCCCTCGGCCGGAGCCACGTCGATCTCGTCGGGGCGCGCGATCTCCTCGTCGGCTTTGCCGAGCGAGCCCGCCGGGACGGACTCCTCGCTCTCGAAGCGGACCTCGACCGGGTCAGCGACCCGTTCCTCCGCCGCGGTCTCCAGATGATCATCGACGGCCTCGAGCCCGAGACCGTCGAGACCGTCCTCGAGCTCGACACGGCTGCCCTCCGAGAGCGCCACGCCCACGGCGCGACGATGTTCCAGATGATGGCCGGCTACGCGCCGACCTTCGGCATCCTCGGGGCGGTCATGGGTCTCATCGCCGTCATGGCCCACCTGTCCGAGCCAGAGAAGCTCGGAACGGGGATCCAGGTCGCCTTCATCGCCACCCTCATGGCCGTCGGCATCGCCAACATCCTCTTCATGCCCGTGGCGGTGGCGCTGCGGGGCCGCTCGGCCGAGGAGGTTCGAGCCCGGGAGATGGCGCTGACGGGGATCCTCGCCATCCAGGCCGGCGACAACCCCCGGATCGTCGCCCAGAAGCTCGACAGCTTCATCCCGCCGAAGCTCCTGGCGGCGCGACGCGCCGACCAGCGGGCCCAGCCGGCGACGGCTCCCCGGCCGGCCGAGGAGGCGGCCTGATGGCTCGACGCCGAGCGAGCGGCGGCCACAGCGAGGTCCATGCCGACGAGCGCTGGCTCATCACCTACGCCGACATGATCACGCTCCTCCTCGCCCTCTTCATCACCCTCTACGCCCTCTCCGACACGAACATGCGCAAGTTCGTCGCCTTCGCCCAGAGCCTGGCCGCCGCCTTCAACACCGACATCTTCGCCGGCGAACGCGCCTTCACCGTCACGGCTGGCCAGGAGTCGGCGCCGGACGTCGCCCAGTTCGACGCCCGGAGCGGGATCGTGGCCGACTACCGGGCCCTCCAGGCGACGATCACCGACTACGCCATCGAGCGCGGGCTGGCCGGGCAGGTGAGCGTCGAGCCGGTGGCCGAGGGGATCGCCATCCGGATCTCCAGCTCGCTCCTCTTCCAGCGCGGCCGGGCGACCCTCGCCCCCGAGACGGTGGACGTCGTCGACCGGGTCGCCCAGGCCCTCGCCCCGCTGCCGAACGCGATCCGGATCGAGGGCCACACCGACAACCTGCCGCCGGAGGGGACCCAGTTCCGCGACAACTGGCGGCTCTCCGTCGCCCGGGCCCTCGCCGTTCTCGAGCGCCTCGTCGGCGACGGTCTCGATCCCGGGCGCCTCTCGGCGGCCGGCTACGGCGAGCATCGGCCCATCGCCTCGAACGCCGACGAGGCCGGTCGGGCTCGGAACCGCCGGGTCGACATCCTCGTGCTCTACCCCGATCGTCCGCTCAACGGATCGAGCCCGACCCCGATCGGCTCCCTCGAGCCGATCGGCGAGCCGATCCTGCCCGCACCGACAGGAGGGAACCCGTGAAGCTGCCCCGCGGCAAGCGCGCCATCGCCCTCGTCGGCGTGCCCGTCGGCCTCGCCGTCGCGGCGGGTCTCGCCGTCACCCAGCTCGCCGCCGGGGGCGGAGCGCCACCGCCGGTGCCCGATCCAGGCCCCGGCCGGCACGGGGCGATGCTCGCCCTCGAGAGTCGGGTCGTCAACCTCCCGACCGGGGGGCCGTTCCGCTACGCGAAGGTCGCCGTGACCGTCGAGCTACGGCCCGAGTCGGCTGCCTTCTACGACCTGACGGGCGAGGCGCGGGCCGCGGCCGAGAAGGAGGTCGTCGCTGCGGCCCAGCCGCTCCTCCCGCTCCTCTACGACGCCGTCGGCTCGGTCGTCGCCGGCTCCAGCGGTGCCGCCCTGACGACCCACGAGGGTCGGGCGGCGCTGAAGGCGGAGCTCCTGGCGGCCGCCCGCGAGATCCTCGGCGAGGAGGAGGTCCTCGCCGTCTACGTCACCGACCTGGTCATGCAGTAGGGGGACGAGGCGATGCTGTCGCAGGCCGAGATCGACGCCCTTCTCGGGTCCATGGGGGCCGGGGCCGCCGGGCCCGCCGCCGCGCCGATGGCGGCGACGGCGGACGAGCCGGCCGAGCGCTCGGCCCCACGGGGGCGCACCCGGACGGTGCGGCCGTACGACTTTCGCCGGCCGGACAAGTTCTCGAAGGACCAGCTCCGGACGCTCCAGGCCCTCCACGAGAACGTGGCCCGCCTCATCGGCGGTCGTCTGTCGGCCCGCCTCCGCTCGACGGTGGGGGTCAGTCTCGGCGCCACGGCCCAGGTCGTCTTCGACGAGTTCCTGGCCGGTCTGGAGCTGCCGACCCAGCTCGTCGTCGTCGAAGCCGACGGCCTCGACGGCCCCTTCCTCGTCGAGCTCGATCTGGGGCTCGCCTTCGCCGCCATCGATCGCCTCCTCGGCGGCCCCGGGGCGCCGCCGCCCCAGCGCCGCGAGCCGACGGCCATCGAGGACGCCCTCATCGGGCGCCTCATCGACGACATCGTCCCGGCCATCGGGGAGGGCTGGTCACACCTGGCGAGCCTCGGCGTCCGGGTGACCGAGAAGGCCCTCCGACCGGATCTCCTCCGGGTCGCCGCACCGTCGGCCGCCACGGCGGTCCTCACCTTCGAGGTCCGGCTCGGTGGCCGGAGCGCGCCCCTCTCGATCTGCTACCCCCACGATTCCCTCGCCCCGATCCTGGCTCGGCTCTCGCCGACGGCCTGGTACGGCCAGTCGGCCCGCGGCGAGGCGAGCCTCCGCGAGGCCCTGGCGGCGGCCCTCGCCGCCGTTGAGGTGCCCGTGGCCGCCGTCCTCGGCGGGACGACCCTCTCCGTCGAGCAGCTCGCCGACCTCGCCCCGGGCGACGTCATCCGCTTCGATCAGCCGGCGGACGAGCCGATCGCCCTCTCGGTCATGGACCAGGCGCGGGCCTGGGCGCTGCCGGGCCGGGTCCGGGATCGGCTCGCCGTCCGCCTCGTCACCCCCCTCGTTCCGCTGGAGGCCTGATCCATGTCCTGGTCGACCCTCACCTGGCGGCCGCTCGACGCAACCTCGCTCCCGGCCGCCGCTCCCCTCGCCGACGTGGCGGGACTCCTCCGCTCGGCCGTCGAGGAGGCCCTGAGCGCCGCGCGGTCGGCGCCCATGACCATCGTCGGGGCCGAGGTCGCCGAGCTCACCGGGACGGCGCTCCCCGAGGGGGCCGCCCCGATCGCCAGCGTCGAGCTCGTCGGGGCCCCGCGGCGCCTCGTCCTCGCCGCGGCCGAGGCGCCGGCCGCTGCGCCCGACGGCTCGGCCGTCGAGGCGACGACGATGGTGTCCCTCGTCCTCCGTGCCGTCGACGAGGCCGTCGCGGCCGTCGCCGGCGAGGGCCTCGGCCTCGGGCCGGCGGACGGGGCGACCGTCGCCGAGGGCGCCGACCTCGTCGCCCTGCGCCTCCGCCTCGAGACGGCGGGCGAGCCGGCCGGCGCGCTGATCCTGGCCGCCGAAGCGGCGGCCGTGGCCGAGCTCGCCGCCCACGTCACCGCCCTGCGGGCCCTCGAAGCCGCGAGCGCCGAGGCCGACGCCGGTACCGAGGCCGGGTCCGGTACGTCCGGGACCGAGCCGGCCGCCGGGTCGATGCCGGCCCCCGCGAGCGCCGCGCCGGGCGGGGACGGCGGGCCCGCCCCGGTCGCCGGCGATCCGGCGATCCGGCCG
>Ga0272446_1000731_pt1 | contig 50117 bp, 47 predicted proteins | sample YNPCB0061_FD_194587 | JGI IMG/M metagenome (GOLD analysis project Ga0272446, IMG submission 194587) | Hot spring microbial mat communities from Yellowstone National Park, WY, United States - YNP-CB-006-1 | ecosystem: Environmental > Aquatic > Thermal springs > Hot (42-90C) > Sediment | place...
GGGGAGATCGTCCCCCGTCACTTCCAATCGGGGTCGGCCAGATACTGCGCGCAGAGCTGGACGTAGTGCAGCGCCGAGGAGGCGAGCCACTCCTTCTCCTCGTCGGTGAGCGCGCGCTTCGGGCGCGCCGGTGAGCCGACCGCGAGCGTGCCCGGCGGGATCTTCGTCCCCGGCGTCACCAGCGCGCCGGCGCCGACGATGCACTGGTCGCCGATCTCGGCCTGGTCGAGGATCGTCGCGCCCATCCCGATGATGCAGAGATCGCCGACGGTGCAGCCGTGGAGCGTCACCGCGTGCCCGACGGTGCAGCGCGCGCCGACGGAGGTCGACGAGCGGCCGTGCGTCACGTGGACGACCGAGTTGTCCTGGATCGACGTCTCCTCGCCGACGCGGATGGCCATCACGTCGCCGCGCAGCACCGCGCCGAACCAGATGCTGGCGCGGGCGCCGATCTCGACGTCGCCGATCACCGTCGAGGTCTCGGTGACGAATGCCGACGGGTGGATGCGCGGCGCCTTGCCGCCGAAGGGGCGCACCAGCCCGCGGATCCGTCCGAGCTGATGGCCGAGATCGCTGTCGCTCTCGCTCACGTCGGGGGATGTACCACGAATGGCGCGCGGGCTACTGCTTCCACTTGCCGAACTCGTGGTCGTCGAGGCTCTCGAGGAAGGCGCGCAGCTGCGCCTCGTCGAGGCCGGTGACCTGCCCGGGGAGACCACAGGCGGCGGGCGGCGGCGTGGGCGGCGACGGCGACGTGACCGGGAGGCGCGCGGCGCCGGCGACGGCGGCCGCGGCGGCGCTCACGCCGAGCTTGGCGAAGACCTTCTCCTCGACGAGGATGCGCGCCGAGGTGCGCAGCGCGATGGCGATCGCGTCCGAGGGGCGCGCGTCGAGCGCGAAGCGCTCCGCGCCGCCGTCCTTGCCGCTGCGGACGAGGTGGATGGTCGCGTAGACGGTGCCGTCGCGGACGTCGTCGACGGCGACGTGCTCGACGCTGACTCCCGAGCAGCGCAGGACGTCGCGCAGGAGATCGTGCGTCACCGGACGCTCGAGGGCGATCTTCTCGAGCTCGGTGGTGATCGCCGACGCCTCGGCGAGCCCGATGAACAGCGGCAGCGACGTACGCGATCGCGCGCAGGTGAGGACGACCACCGGCATGTTGGTGAAGGGATCGACCGAGACCTCGCTCACCTCGACGGGGCGGAGCGCCGTCACCTCGGGGACCGGACCGCCCGCTGGCGGATCGATCGGCGCGACTGCCGCCGCTGCTCGACTCCGCCGCCGCGCGCTCATGCGAGCACGGGGAGGCGCGTGCCGCGACGGCGCGCCGGTTCGGAGGGCGGCATCGGCGGGGCCGACGCCATCGGGAGCGGATCGCCGGCGAGCTCGCCGCCGAGCGTGTTCGTCTTCACCGAGGTCACGCGCACCGGCACCACCCTCCCGACGAGCGCGTCGGCGGTCGCGGCCGGCGCGTCGAAGTGGACCATCTCGTTCCCCGGCAGGCGCCCGCACAGCTGGACGGCGCTCTCCGCCGATTCGCCACGACGCGAGCGCCCCTCGACGAGGACCTCGCCGACGCGCCCGACGTGGCGCCCCATCCGCTTGACAGAAATCTCGCGCTGGAGCGCCTGGACGATCTGCAGCCGCTCGGCCTTCACGTCGGCGGGGACGTCGTCCTTCAGCTTGAGCTTGAGCGCCGGCGTGTCCGGGCGCTCCGAGTACTCGAACGAGTAGATGCTGTCGTACTCGGCGTAGCGCAGGAGCGACAGTGTCTCCTCGAAGTCGGCGTCGCTCTCGCCCGGGTAGCCGACGATGATGTCCGTCGACAGCGAGAGGTCGGGCACCACCGAGCGGGCGTAGTCGAGCTTCTCGATGTACTGCTCGCGCGTGTAGCCGCGCACCATGCGGCGCAGCGTCCGCGACGAGCCCGCCTGCACCGGAAGGTGCAGCCAGGGCATGAGCCGCGGCAGCGACGCGTGGGCGTCGGCGACCTTTTTTGTAAAATCCTTCGGGTGCGACGTGGTGTACCGGATGCGGGCCAGGCCCGGCACCGCGTCCACGCGACGGAGCAACTCCGCGAAGTCGTCTTCATCATCGGAACCCTGAGAGGGTTCCGAGCCTCCCGCTCCGCGGCCCGGCAAAGCCGGCTCCGCTCCGCGAGGGTATCCCCTCACGCCGTGGTACGAGTTCACGTTCTGCCCGATCAGCGTGACCTCGCGCGCGCCGAGCGCGACGAAGCGCGCGACCTCGGCCACGACCTCGTCGGCGGGGCGCGACACCTCGCGGCCGCGCGTCGCCGGGACCACGCAGTAGGCGCAGTGGTTGTCGCAGCCCTTCTGGATCGTGACCAGCGCCGTGACCTGCACCTCGCCGGGGAGCGGATCGGCGTCGAGGAACTCGTAGTCCTCGACGTCGATGACCTCGGTGAGCGCGAAGCGGCGCCGCTCGCGGCGATGGCGATCGACGAGCTCGGTCAGCGACGGGATGAGGTCGGGGCCGAAGGTGAAGTCGGCGGTCGGCACGCGGCGGAGCAGCCGCTGCCCCTCCTGCTGCGCCACGCAGCCGCCGATGGCGACGGTGAGCTGCCGCCCCGCCTCACGCCGCGCGTCCTTCAGCTCGCGCAGCCGCCCGGCCGCGCTCTGGACCTTGTGCTCGGACTTCTCGCGGATCGAGCACGAGTTCAGGATGACGAGGTCGGCCTCGTCGGGCGAGTCGACCGCCTCGAAGCCGTCGCGCCGCAGGACCTCGATCATGCGGGCGACGTCGTACTCGTTCATCTGACACCCGAAGTTCTGGATGTAGACGCGTCGCTTTTCGCTCTCGAGGTCCATCGCTGTGACTCGCTCAACCCTAGCCGCCGGTCCCGACCCGGTCAATCACCACCCGGCCGCTCATAGCACCAGCTCGTCGACGACGCGCGCGAGCTGCGCCAGGTTGCCCACCGACTCCACGCGATCGCAGAAGGGCTCGTAGTCGCGCATCGCCGAGTCCCCGAACGACCACGATCCCGGCGGCTCCGGGTTCAGCCACAGGAGCCGCTTGGCGCGCGCGCGGATGGTCTCGAGGGCCCACGCCTCGGGCGGGTTGTAGTTGTTCCGTCCGTCGCCGATCACGATCACCGTCGTGCGCGGCGTGACCGCGTCGAGGTGACGCTCGACGAAGGTCTTGAACGAGCGCCCGAAGTTGGAGTTCGCGTAGACGTTCACCACGCCGCCTGCGTAGGCGACGTCGACGGCCTCGTGCAGCGCGTGGCGCTTGAAGCGGTCGGTGCACTCGGCAAGGTCGGCGACGAAGACGTACGACCGCACCTGCGAGAACATCTCTTGGAGGCTGTAGGCGAACTGCAGCATGAAGCGCGAGACGTGCCGCACCGAGTCCGAGATGTCGCAGAGGACGACCAGGCGCGGCTTCTCGACGCGGCGGCGGCGGCGCGCGAGGCGGAAGGGGACGCCGCCCGTCGAGAGCGCGCGGCGCAGCGTGCGGCGCGTATCGAGGCGGCCGCGCTTCTCGACGCGCGGGCGGAGCGAGACGAGCTGCTTCAGCTTCTTGGCGAGGCGCGCGACCTCGACGCGGAGTTTTTGTAAATCAGCTTCGGACATCGCGCCGAAGGGCTTGTGCGCGAGGATCTCGCGCTTCATCTGCTCCATCCACTCGTGGTGGCGCTTGTCGAGCTCGTCCTTCACGTAGCCGCGCGTCTGGCGGCGCAGCTCGTCGAGGTGGGCGTGGGCGTGGGCGACGACGGACTTGGCGCGCTCGTCGCCGACCTTGCGCGCGAGGCGCTCCTCGAGCTTCGAGAGGTCCTCGACGGCCTGGCGGAAGCCCATCTGCTCGAGGAGCTGCTGGGTGAAGAAGCCGATCTGCAGCGGGTTCTGGAGGCGATCGAACTTCACCTGGATCCCGGCGAGGCGGATGAGCGCCTCGACGTGGGTGCGGCGCAGGCCCATCGACGAGCGGACGAGCGGCGACATGCGCGCGGCCTCGTCGGCCAGGATGGCGAGGAGGTGCTCGAGCTCCTCCTCCGTGAGGCCCTCCTTGCGCAGCGCCTCGACGAGCGGCGCGTCCTCCTTGGCGGCGGCGTCGAGGAAGGCGCCGCGGCGGAAGAAGAACAGATCGAAGATCTCGTCGAAGACGGCCTCGTCGGCGGCGCGCTTGACGGCGACGGCGCGCAGGGCCGCCTTCAGCGTCTCGGGGTCGTCGAGCCCCACGAGCTGCGCGGCGGCGACGACGTCGAGCGCCTCTGCCGTCGAGAGCCGCACGCCGTTCTGCCGCAGCAGGCGGCCGAGCTCGAGGAGACGATCGCGCATCCGGGCGTCCCCTCAGCGCGCGCGCAGCGCGGCCTCGATGGCGGCGTCGACCGCGTCGGTGTCGGCGATAGAGACGGTGCGCACGACGCCCTGGCGGTCGATCACCACCATCGTCGGCAGCGCGCGGATCATGTAGCTGCGCGAGACGCCCTCGTCCTCGTCGCTGGCGAGGGTGTACTTGAGGCCGAAGCGCTGCGCGGCGCGGGCCACGATGTCGGGCGACTCCGTCGAGACGCCGATGACCTTCAGCCCCTTGGCGCCGAGCTTCTCGTGGAGCGCGTTGATGTGCGGCATCGCCGCGACGCAGGGGCCGCACCAGGTGGCGAAGAAGTCGATGAGGACGACCTGCCCCTTCAGCGACGAGACGCGGCCGAGCTTGGCGCCCGCCTGGACCGTTGGCTCGAAGTCGGGGGCGGCGCGGCCGAGCAGCGACGAGCGCTGGAGGTCGTCGTCGTCGGGGCGCGCCTCGAGCGTGACGGCGATGGCGCGCTTGGCGCCGCGCCCGTCGACGACCCGCACCGTCAGCTTCGCGCCGACGCCGGAGCGCTTGACGGCGGCGACCAGCGCGGCGGGCGACGCGACCGCCTCTTCACCGACGGTGAGGACCTCGTCGCCGGGGCTGAAGCCGGCGCGCTGCGCCGGGGACTCGGGGACCACGCGGCGGACGCGCACCCCGCCCTGAGCGCCCGGCTCGAGCTCGAGGCCCAGCCAGGGGGTCGCGGCGGCGTGGGCAGGATGGGCGACGAGCGTCGCGACGACGGCGGTCAGCGCAGCGACGGCAGACAGCGGGCGAAGGAGGCAAAGGGCACGGCCGGGCACGATTCCTCATCGTGTTCGGTCGGCGGACGATGGGCAACCCAAACCGGGTTTTGCGGGTGCGAGATGTAGGATATTTGACTTCATAAACCTACTGGATACGATCAGCGCATGTCGACGATGATGAACAACAAGCGCCACGCGCTGCGCTTCGAGAAGGTCTTCCCGGTGATCGTGTCGAGCGACGCCTTCGGCGAGGTGAACGCGATGGCGCGCAACATCTCCGCGGGGGGCATCCTCCTCGAGGTCGCCGAGCCGCTCCCGCTCGGGACGGCGGTGCGCATCCACTTCTGGATGCCCGAGTCGCAGGCGCAGATCGTCGCCCGCGGCGAGGTGAAGAACCACTACTTCCTCAACTTCAGCGACGGCGCCGGGCAGCGCTCCCTGACGGGGATGGCGGTGCGCTTCACCGAGTTCGAGGCGGAGTCCGCCGACAGCCTCGGCGAAGGGCTCGGTCGCCTCCGCATTTTGCACTAGCTCGCCCGTCGAGCTAGAACGGGACGTGCTCGCCGCCATCGGGCTCGCCGTCGCCGTCGCCACCGCCACGCCCTCGTCGGCGCCCCCCGCGCCCGCGGCGCCCGTCGCCGTCGTCGCGCAGACCACCGAGTCGGACCGCGCGCTCGCCGCGTTGGTCGCCCCGCTCCGCAGCCCCGACGCGGCCACACGCCTACGCGCCCTCTCCGGCATCGTCGACTTCGCCGCCGACCCGAGCAGCCCCGCGCACGACGAGCGCTTCGCCGCGCTGGTCCGCCGCCTCGAGCAGCCGCTCGCGACGAAGCCCGATCAACTTCGAAAGCTGTTTCTCGAGATGTGGGCGCAAGTCCCGAATTGGAAAAGCTCGGATCCGATGTGGATCCGCAAGCCCGAGCCGCCCTGGGTGCCGCCGCAGGTGCCGAAGGGGCAGCCGCGTCCGAAGCGGCCGCCGCCGCACGATCCCGAGACGCTCGACTGGGTGGCGGCGCTGAACGACCTCGATCTCACGCTGCCAGGCCTGTTCGCCCTCGAGGCGCCCGACTATCAAAAGCCGCCACCGAAGAGTGGTGTGAAGCCGGCGGTCGCGAAGCCGCCGAAGCCGGGGGACCCTCCCCCGCCGCCGCCGCCCGTGCCGCCGACGCCCGAGGAGGTCGCGGCCGCGCGCGCCGAGGCGCTCGAGACCGTCGCGATCTTGCGCGCGCTCGGCAAGACCAGGCGGCTCGACGCCGTCGAGCCGCTGTTCAAGAAGGCGTTCACCGACGACGGCGTCTTCCGCGACGAGTGCGGGCGGCAGATCCGCGGCATGGAGAGCTACGCCGTCCCGTCGCTGGTGCGGCTCACGGCGGCGAAGGGGCCGGCGAAGATGCGGCGCTACGCGACCTACCAGCTCGATCGCATGGACAAGGCGCAGCCGAAGAAGGCGGTGACCGGCGCGCCCGACGAGAAGACGCGCGCGGCGATTTTGAAGGCGTATGGCGAGGTGCGGGCGCTCAACGCCGTCGAGGCGGTGCTCGATCAGGTCGACGCGGCGTCGCGGCGGGTACGTCGCGAGGCGCGCACGGCGTGGCTGGCGTACGTGTCCGGCCCGGCGCCGCCGCCGGCGCCGCGACGGAAGCGGAAGCTGCCGGGCGGGCGCACCGAGGTCGAGGAGAAGCCGGACTACCTCACCTATCGGGAGATCGCGACGCTGGTCATCCAGAAGCGCGCGGCCGAGGTGCTCGAGGAGGAGCTCGACCCGAAGCTGACGGCGGCGCAGCTCACCGAGCGGCTGTTCGCGCACTACGATGGGATTCGCGCGGCGGGGTGGGACGCGCAGCTCGCGCAGGCGAAGGAGCGCGAGGCGGCGGGCGACTGGCAGGCGGCGATCGACCTCTACGAGGCGGTGCTGGCGCACGAGCCGAGCGAGTCGCGGCGGCCGCAGATGGTGCACGCGTACGTCGCGCGCGCCGATCAGCTGGCGGCGGAGAAGCGGCGCGCCGAGGCGGCGCGGCTGTATCACCAGGCGGTGAACCTCGACCCGACGGGCAAGGAGGCGGCACACGCCGGGGCGCGGGCGGCGCTGTTCGACGCGATGGCGGCCGTCGAGCGCGGCGAGCCGGCGACCGATTTGCTCGAGCGCGCGCTGGCGCTCGATCCATCGCTGCCCGACGCTGGCGAGGCGCTGGCGAAGGCGCGTGCGGCGCGCGGGCGGACGCGGGTCGTGCGGACGGCGGCGTCGGCGGGCGCGGGGACGGTGGCGCTGCTCGGGCTGTGGCTGTTGTGGCGGCGCGCGAGCCGGCCGCGTCGCCGCGACGAGACGACGGCGTCGTCGAGCTGACGCTCAGTCCTCCGCCGGAGGCGGCGTGGGCAGGCGCGGGAGGCCTGCCGGCTCCGACGCGCGCGGCTTCGTCGAGTGGTGCTTGGTGGGCTTCGACGGCTTCGACGTCGTGGGCTTCGGCGCCTCGGCCGCCGGCTTCGGCGCGTCGGTGGCCGGCTTCGGCGTCTCGGGCTTGAGCGGCTCGACCTTCGGCCCCTCGGCTGGCTTGGGCGCCTCGACGGCCTTCGGCGCCTCGGCGGGCTTCGCAGGCTCGGTCGCCTTGGGCGCCTCGGTGGCCGGCGTCGGCGTCGTCGTCGGCGTCGTCGCCGTCGTCGGCTCGGGCTTGATCGTCGACGGCTCCGGCTTGTCCATGTGCGACTTCAGGTACCAGAAGCCGACCGCGACGGCGATCACCAGGAAGAGGATGATGTACTTGGTCCCGCCGCCGCCACCGCCGAGGTTGCGCCGCACGTCGGGGGCACCGATCGGCACGCCGAGATCGCCGACCACCGGCTGGGGCGGCTCGTCGTCGCCGCCGATGGGCGCGCCGCTCGCCGCCGGCTGCGGCTGCCGCGCGGGATCGGTCCCCGCCGCGCGGCGCCCGGGATCGCTCGCCAGCGCCTGCCGTGACATCGCCACCGTCAGGTCGGTCGCCTCGGGCGCGTCGGCGCCGGCTCCGCTCGGCTCCTCCTCGGGGCGCGGCGGAATCGCGCTAGACACGAATGCGGCGACGTCGTGCGAGGTCGCGCGCGCGCCGAGGCGGCCGGTGGCCTCCTCGATCGCCAGGTGGAAGTCGCGCGCCGAGTCGAAGCGGTCGACGGGGCGTTTGGTGAGCGCGCGGAGGATGAGGGCGCTCAGCTCCGTCGGGAAGCCGTCGACCAGCACCTCCGGGGGGCGGGGATCGTCGTGCAGGATCTTGAGGCTGATCTCCGCCGGGTTGCTCCCGTCGAAGGGCTTCTCGCCGACGGTGAGCTCGTAGAGCATCGTCCCCAGCGAGAAGATGTCGCTGCGCCCGTCGAGCGGCTCGCCCGCGACCTGCTCGGGGCTCATGTACGGGAGCTTGCCCTTGATGACGCCCACCTCGGTGCGGCTCACCCGCGCCGACGCCTTGGCGATCCCGAAGTCGAGGATCTTGGCGACGCCGTCGTACGACACGATCACGTTCGACGGCGTGACGTCGCGGTGCACGAGGCCGAGCGGCTGCCCGCGCGAGTCCGTCGCGCGATGCGCGTGATCGAGCCCCTCGGCGACGGCGGCGATGATCCGGAGGGCGATCGCCGGCGGGACGCGCCCGCCGCTCGACGCGAGCAGCTGGTTGAGATCGACGCCGCGCACGTACTCCATCGCGATGAAGTAGTCGGCGCCCACCTGACCGAAGTCGAAGATCTGGACGATGTTCGGGTGGGCCAGGTGCGCGGCGATGCGCGCCTCGTCGAGGAACATCTGCACGAACTGCTTGTCGATGGCGAGCTGGGGCAGCATGCGCTTGATCACGCACTGCTTCTCGAACCCACCCGGTCCCGTCTGGCGCGCGAGGTAGACCTCGGCCATGCCGCCCGTCGCGATCTGACGGACGAGGAGGTACTTGCCGAACTGGCGTTGAGAGCGCGCGGCCTCGAGCATGCTTGCCAAGCCTAAACCTCGAACACTATGGTCTCAACCATCTATGTTGCACCGCAACACGAGCGGGCTCCTCATCGCCCTCGAAGGGATCGACGGCTCCGGCACGACCACCCAGGCCGAACGGCTGGTGACGTGGATGCGCGGCGCCGGGCACGCGGTGCACGCCACGCGCGAGCCGTCGACGGGCCCCGTCGGCGTCGAGCTGCGCGCGATCCTCGGCGGGGCGCACGCGCCGATGGATCGAGCGGCGGTCGCGCTGCTGTTCGCGGCAGACCGGCTGGACCACCTAGCGCGCGAGATCGAGCCGGCGCTGGCCGCGGGGACCCACGTCGTGACCGACCGATACGTGATGTCGTCGCTGGCGTACCAGGCGGTGGACCTCGAGCGCGACCTCATCGCCAGCTGGAACGCGCGCGCGCGGCCGGCCGATCTGACGCTGCTCCTCGACGTGCCGGCGACGACCGGCGCGGAGCGGCGGCGGGCGCGCGGCGGCAGCGACGAGCTGTTCGACGCGCTGGCGTTCCAGGAGGCGGTCGTCTCCAATTATCGGCGCGAGGCGGGGCGCCTGCGCGACGCGGGCGGACGCGTCGAGGTGATCGATGGCACCGCGAGCATGGAGGAGGTCGCGGCGGCGGTGCGCGCGGCGGTCGAAAGTTGCCTCGCCGCGACGCGGGCGGCATCGTGAGTCCATGCGGCGCGCGATCCTCGCGGTGATGTTCGGGCTCGTCGTCGGGGCGGGGGCGGGCTGTGCCCCGCAGGCGAAGGTGCGGGTCGGCGACGGGAAGCAGAGCGCGACGGCGAACGAGCGGCCGCTCCTCGACGAACAGGCGGAGCGCGGGGACGCGCAGCGGCCGCCGGCGGCGCCGTCGTCCGAGCAGCAGCCGCCGCCCGTCGCACCGGTTGCCGCGCCGTCGACGGTGAACGTCGCGGCGCCAGCGTCGACGACCAGCGACCCACACGCCATCGCGCGCGGCGAGCTGACCCGCGTCCTCGACGGCGCCCCCGGGCGCTTCCTCGCGCGCATCGACTCGGAGCCGCGCTTCCGCGAGGGACGCTTCCACGGCTGGCGCCTGCGCGCCTTCTTCCCCGGCGATCCGCGCTTCGCGCGCGTCGATCTCCGTCCCGGCGACGTGGTCGTGCGCGTGAACGGGCAGCGCCTCGAGCGCCCGGACGACCTCTTCGCCGTCTGGACCGCGCTGCGCACCGCGCGGGAGCTCGTCGTCGAGCTCGAGCGGGACGGCGCCCCCCGCACGCTGCGCTGGACGATCGTCGACTGATCCTGCACGATCGCGCGCGGAGGTGTCGATGATCCCGTACGAAGATCTCGCCGCTGCGCTCGAGGCCTACGCTGCACGCGTCCACGGCCGCGCCCCCGCCGGGGGGGGCGTCGTGCGCCCGAGCGTCGCCGCGACGACGACGCACTTCGAGGAGCCGCCCGCCGTCGACGCGCCGTACGACGACGGACAGGAGATGACCGCCGCCGCCGGGGGCGCGGCGATGTACGAAGAGGGCGGCGACCACACGCAGGTCGGCTCGATGCCCGGCAGCTCGGATCCGTCGCAGGAGATCGACATCGGCGACGTCGTCTCCGACGAGCTGCCCGAGAACTGACGCGCGCCCTCCCCTCCCCGCCAACGCCCACTCTCAATCATCGATGACACACGCCTTCGTTCTCGACGGTGATCGGCTCCGCGCCGAGGCGCACGGGGTCGACGCGCTCGGCCCCGGCGACGTCCTGGTCCGCGCCGAGGGGATCGCGGTCGGCGCGCTCACCGACGACGCGCCGGTTGCGGGCGTGGTCGTCGAAGCCGGCGACGCCGCGCGCCACCTCGTCGGCCAGCGCGTCGTCGTCCCGCGCGCGCTGCCGTGCGGCGAGTGCGATCGCTGCCGCCGCGCGCAGGCCGCGCTCTGCCCCAACCGGGCCACGCGCGCCGCGCTCGCCACCCACGAGCGCGTCCCCGCGCGCCCGCTGCTCGTCGTCGAGCCGCCGCTCTGGCCCGACGGCGCGTCGCTGTGGCAGCTGGCGGCGCTGCCCGACGCCGTCGGGGCGCCCTTCGGGGCGCTGATGCGCCTCGGGGTCGAGCCCGGGACCCCGCTCGTCGTCGTCGGGGCGGGGGCACGCGCCCGCGCCGCGATCGGCATCGGCCTCGCCAAGGGCGCGACCGTCCTCGCCGTCGTCGACGGGGCCGACGCGGCGGCGCGCGCCGAGGAGGCGGGGGCGCGTCCGCTCGCCGTCGCCGATGCGTCCGACGCGGTCGCCGCGCGCGAGGCGCTCGCTGCCGCCGCGCGCGAGGCGGAGGTGGGCCTCGCGTCGTGCCGCGTCCTCGAGACGAGCGGCTCACCGACGGGGCGCGCCCGCGCGCTCGCGCTCGCGCCGGCCGGTGCGGCGATCGCCCTCCTCGATGGTCGCGACGGCCCGGCGCCGCTCGGCCCGCCCGAGGCGACCGCCGCCGCGCTCGCCGCGCGCATCGCCACCGACGAGCTGACGGTCGTCGGCGCCGCGGCCTGCCACCCCGATCTTCTCGTCGAGGCGGTGGCGCTCGTCGTGCGCGGCGAGCTCGCGCTCGCGCCGCTCGTCGGGGCGGTGACGTTCGCCGAGGCCGCCTCCGCGGCCGCCGACTACGCCGCCGGCCGCCGCCCCACCCTGCCGATCCTCACCACGTTCGATTGACACCGACGGGCGGCGCCGCGCATACTGCGCCGCCATGTCGCAGTTCGCCGGGCTCGTCCGCGCCGACTTCGACGCGTACGCGCCGAACAAGTGGCGCTCGAACGTCTTCAATCGCGAGCGTCTCGAGGTCAAGCAGCACCTCCTCGCCCTCGGGCGCGAGCTGCAGCCGCTCGCGCTCGGCGCCGACGGTGCGCCGCTCGCCATCGAAGCGTCCGTCGAGCACCCGGCGCTGTGGAACCACAAGCAGGTCGACGCGCAGCACGTCTTCTTCTCGCGCAACGAGGGCGCGCGGAAGGAGCTCGACGCGATCATCGACAAGACGCGCAGCCTCGCGGCGCAGATCGAGGATCCGACGCCGCAGCGCACGCACCTCTTCCTCGTCGTCACGCTGACGCACGACGCGCTCGAGCTCGCGCTGCGCCTCCACCCGGAGGCGCGCGTCGATCGCCAGAACCTCGAGCGCAAGGTCGAGGAGCACTTCGAGCGCGAGAAGCTGCTCGCGCGGTTGCATGCGCTCGGCGACGCGTTCCGCTGCGGCATCGGCGCGCAGCTCGCGCCCGTCGGGGAGATCGACGACGCGCGCCTCACCGCGCTCGTCGGTGAGCTCGGTAAGCCGGCCCCCGCGCTCGCGCTGCCGGGGGCGCCGGCGCGCTTCTTCGTGGTCTCCAGCACGCTGCCCCGCGACGAGGCGCTCGCCGCCGGTCCGGCGCTCGTCGACGCCGTGCGCGCGCGCTTCGGCGCGCTCGTTCCTGTCTATCAGGAAATCGCCTGGTCGCGCGACAACGATCTCCTCTCGATGCGCGACACGCTCAAGAAGGAGAAGGAGACGCGTCGCCAGCGCGGGCTCGCCAAGAACGACACCGTGCGCATCGTCCGCGGGATGTTCGCCGGCAAGAGCGGCACCGTGCACGAGATCGACGCGCGCGGCGGCCTCAAGGTCCTCGTCGGCAAGCTCGCCGTAAAGGTGGACGCCGACGACGTCGTAAAGCAGTAACCGCGCTAGCGGCGACGGCCGGACGCGCTCTTCACCTGCGCGAGGAGGCGCTTCGCCTCGGCCTCGCCAGCGCGGTCCTTGCGCTTCTTCGCGGCGGCGCCCTTCTTGGCGATGGCCTTCTCGAGGTTGGCGCGCACCTTCTTGAGCTCGCCGGCTGGCGCACCGTCGCTGGCGGCGCGTCCGTAGGCGGCGACCGCGGCGGCGAGATCGCCCGAGCCGATGGCGCCCCGCGCCTCGGCGAGCGCCTCCGCCGCGCCAGCCCCCTTCGGGGCGGCGGCAGCGGCGGCTGACGGAGCAGGTGACGGAGAGGGGGCAGTCGGCGGAGCGGCGGGCGTCGGGGCGGGCGAGCCAGGCGGTGGCGCACCCGCCACCGCCTGCGGAGGTGTCGTCGGCGGGCCCTCCGTGTGCCCCGGCGCGGACGACGACCGCCCGAGCGTCAGCCAGAGGACGACGCCGATGATCGTCAGCCCGATCACGATGCCGGCGATGATGAACCACTTCTTGGACGAGTCGATCTCGGCGAGCATCTCCTTCTCGTCCATCCGGTCGCCCGGCACTGGCACCGCCCCCGAAGGGGCCTTGATCGCCGGCATCGCCTGCGTCGCGCCGGTCTTCAGCGAGAGGCGAGCGCGATCCGCGGCGCTCACGTCGACCTTGCTCGCATCGACCTCGCCACCGACGGCGCGGTGCTCGCCCGTCGTCCCGGCCGCGGCCAAGGGGTCCCCGCCGCTCTTCGCCGCCTCCTCGGCGGCGCGCTTGTCGAGCTCCTCCTGGAGCTCACCCGCCTTGAACCAGGCGGTCTCGCGGAACCCTGCCTTGCCGGGCTGCGCCGACGACGCGCCAGCGGTGCGCTGCGCCTGGGCCTGCGCGACGGCCTGCTGCACCTTCGGCGGCAGCGTCGAGGCTGGCGCGGTCGCCGGGCTGGGCGTAGGAGCCGGCGCAGGGATCGGGGACGGCGTCGGCGCCGGGGCCGAGACGGCCACCGCTGGCGCCTCGGCCATCACCGTGCGCACGTCGGGCGCCGACTGCACCGGCTTCGCCGCAGCGACGGGAGTCGGCGCCGCGGCTGGCGCAACGTTCGGCGCCTCGGCCATCATCGTCCGCGCCTCGGGCGTCGACGGCGCCGACGCAGCGACCGGCGCCGGCACCGACGTCGGCAGCTTGGGCGCCTCGGCCATCACCGTCCGCGCCTGCGGCGTCGACGGGACCGCGCCCGCGGCCGGCTGCGGCCCGCTCGCCGGGGGCATCGGCGCCTTCGCCGCGCCCGCGCCCACGAACGGCGACGCCAGCCCCATCACCGTCGCCGCCGGAGCGCGCGTCTGCGCCGACGTGGGCCCGCTCGTCGCCACCGGCGCGCCCGCCTTCGCGAGCGCCTCGATCTCCGTCAGCAGCTGGCGCAGCGTGAGGTGGCGCCGCCCGCCCGACTTCTCGAGCGCCTTCTGGACGATGCGATCGAGCTCGATCGGCAGCCCCGCCCGCTCCTGCGACGGGACCGGCGGCGTCGCCGACATGTGCTGCTGCAGCAGCGACGCGGCGTCGCCGACGAAGGGCGGTTTGCCGACGGTGGCGTGGTAGAGGATCGCCGCCAGGCTGTAGATGTTCGAGCGCTGGTCGACGGGCTTGCCCTCGACCTGCTCCGGCGAGAGGTACGCCGGCGCGCCGAAGACCTTGTCGTTCACCGGCTCGGCGAGGCCGAAGTCGGTGACCTTCACCTTGTCGCCCTGCCCGACGAGGACGCTGCGCGGCGAGACGTCGCGGTGGATGACGCCGACCTTCTGCGCCTCGGTGAGCGCCTCCCCGATCTGCACCACGATCGACGCCGCGCGATCGACCGGCAGCGGCCCATCCGCGAGCAGCTCCTCGAGCGTCCGCCCCGCGAAGGGCTCGCTCGCGACGTACAGCCGCCCGTCGTCGAGGCGCCCCTGATCGAGCACCTTCAGCACCCGCTCCGACGAGACCTTCGCCAGCTGCTTGAGCTCGCGCAGCGCGCGGTCGGCCATCGCCTGCTGCGGCAGCACCGACGGCGGCACGACCTTCAGCCGCACCACCGCGCCGGCCGCCTGCGTGTCGTGCGCCTCGCCCTCGACGCCCGTCGGCGTCGTGCGCGTATCGGGGCTCAGGAGGTACCGCCCGCCGATCGACGTCGGGCCGCCCCCCATCACCGTCCGCGCGGCCGAGGTCTCGCTCGGGTCACGCACCGCCGGCATGTCCGGCACCGTCGTTCCGCCCAGCCCATCCGGCGCCGTCGTCGCCGCCGGTGGCGGCAGACGCGTGGCGTCCATCGGGCAGAAGTTTGCTTCGTCGGGATACGTGTTACCGCACGCGGGACACAGGCGCATCCGCTACCCCAGGCTCAGCGAAGGCGAGCGCATAGCCCCGGCATGGTATCGCGCCGGGCGCGGTCGGGCAAAGATATCTTTTGGGGAGTCGCGACTTTAGAGGCAGAGAACCGGAGGCGAGAGCGAGCTACTTCTGCGCAGCCGGCGCCTTCTGGCCGGGCTCGCCGAGCGCCGCGAACAGCTCCGTCGCCGACGGCGTCGAGTGACGCGCATCCTGGTTCTTGCGCTTGCGCCCCATGTTCCGGTGCGCGCGCTTCCGCTTGTGCCAAGTCGCCATCGTGTTCGACGCCATCGTTTCTCTCTCCGGTACCGGGTAACGAGTGGGCTTTCGTAGCCCACTCGGCGCCGCGTGTCAAGCCTGCGTCACGCCTGAGCGGCGACGCGGCTGACCGAATAGACCCCGTTGATGCGCTGGAGGGTCCGCATGATCGTCTTGAGCTGCTCGAGATCGTTGACCGCGAACGAGAAGGTGTTGACCGCCTTGTTGTCGTCGACGGCGCGGCAGTTCGCCTGCGAGATGTTGACGCCGAGCTGGTTGAACGACGCCGACAGGTTCGCCAGCAACCCCGGCTTGTCGGCGCACACGACCTGAATCGACACCGGCCGCGGCGTCTTGCGCCCATCCCACTCGACCTCGACGCGCCGCTCGGGATCCTGATCCAGCGACTTCGTACAGCCGAGCGTGTGCACCGTCACCCCGCGTCCGCGCGTGATGAAGCCGACGATGGGGTCCCCGACGACGGGCGAGCAGCAGCGGGCGAACCGCACGAGGACGTCGCTCTCGCCGGCGACCTTGATCCCCGTCGACGTCTTCGACCCGGCGACCCGCTTCATGAGCGAGTCGGCGACGCTCGTCGCCAGCGACGCGATCTGGTTCAGCGCCCCGCCTCCGCCCCCACCGCCACCATCGGGCTGCGCGACCTCCTTGCGCTTGTCCTCGGGGACGATCTCCTCGACGACCTCCGCCGGGAGGAGCTTGCCGTACCCGATCGAGATCAGCAGATCCTCGCCCGTCGAGTGGCGCAGCTTCTCGGCCGCCTTGTCGAGGTCGCCCCCCTTCAGCACCTTGGCGAACGAGAAGCCGTATTTTCGCAGCTCGCGCTCGAGGAGCTCGCGCCCGAGCGCCTTCGACTTCTCGCGCTCCGCCGTGCGCAGGTAGTTGCGGATCTTCGCCTTCGCCGACGACGTGGCGACGTACTTCAGCCAGTCCTTGTTCGGCTTCTGGTTCGGCGACGTGATGATCTCGACGGTGTCGCCGTTCCGCAGCGTGTAGCGCAGCGGCACGATGAGGCCGTTCACCCGCGCGCCCGAGCAGTGGTGCCCGACCTCGGTGTGGATGGCGTACGCGAGATCGATCGGGTTCGCCCCCTTCGGCAGCGCCTTCACGTCCCCCTTCGGCGTGAAGACGTAGACCTCGTCGGCGAAGAGATCGATCTTCACCGACTCGATGAACTCCGTCGGGTCCTTGAGATCGCGCTGCCACTCCATCAGCTGACGGAGCCACTGGAAGCGCTTCTGATCGCGCTCGTCCTTCGAGTCGACGCCCTGAGGCTTGCCCTCTTTGTACCGCCAGTGCGCCGCGATGCCCTCCTCGGCGACGCGGTGCATGTCGGCGGTGCGGATCTGGATCTCCATCCGCTCGCCGCGCGGCCCGATCACCGACGTGTGCAGCGACTGGTACATGTTCGGCTTCGGCAGCGCGATGAAGTCCTTGAAGCGCCCCGGGATCGGGGTCCACTTCGAGTGCACCACGCCCAGCGTCTCGTAGCAGGCGCGCACCGACGGGACGATGCAGCGGAAGGCGATGATGTCGAAGAGCTGCTCGAGCTCGCGATCGGTCTTCTGCATCTTCTGCCAGATCGACCAAGCGTGCTTGATGCGCCCGTAGACCTGGCACTCGATCCCCGCGTCGATGAGCTCGCGCTTGAGGATCTCGACGACCTCGTCGATGTGCTTCTGCTTCTCCGCGTGATAGCGCGCGAGCTTCTGCATGAGCTCGCCGAACTCGCGCGGATACAAATACTTGAACGAGAGATCCTCGAGCTCGGTCTTGATCCACTGGATGCCGAGGCGGTTGGCGAGCGGCGCGTAGATCTCCATCGTCTCGCGCGCGATCCGCTCCTGCTTCTCGGGCGGCATGTGATCGAGCGTCCGCATGTTGTCCACGCGGTCGGCGAGCTTGATGAGGATGACGCGGATGTCGCGCGCCATCGCCAGCAGCATCTTCCGGAAGTTTTCTGCTTGACGCTCTTCCTTGTTGTTCCAGGGGATCTTGCCGAGCTTGGTGACCCCCTCGACGAGGAACGAGATCTCCGGACCGAACTGCTTGGTGATCTCCTCGGTCGTGACGCTGGTGTCCTCGACGCAGTCGTGGAGGAGCCCGGCGCAGATCGACGGCACGTCGAGCTTCAGCTCGGCGATGGTCATCGCCACGCCCAGCGGGTGGATGACGTAGGGGTCCCCAGACCGTCGGAGCTGGCCGTCGTGGGCGCGCGCCGCGAAGTCGTACGTGCGACGGAGCAGCTCGAGGTCGGCGCCGGGGTGATAGCTCTCGACGCGGTGGACGAGGTCGGTCAGGACGGGCTGAGGCATTTATCCCAGCCGTTCAAGGTAACGCATCCCCGTCGCCGTCGCTACTTGGCGGTGACGGTATCGGCGGCGCGGACGAGCTGCTCGGCGACGGGACCCATGCGGTCGATCTGGCACTGCGCCGCGAGATAGACCGCGCGCAGCTTCTCGTAGGCGCGCGGGAGGTCGTCGTTCACGATGAGATACTGGTAGAGCCCGTAGTGCTTGAGCTCGTCGCGCGCCTTGGCGAGGCGGCGCTCGATCACCTCGGGGGCGTCGGTGGCGCGCTTGCGGAGGCGCGCCTCGAGCTCCTCCAGCGACGGCGGGAGCACGAAGACGAGGACCGCCTCCTTCTCGAACTTGGCCTTGATCTGGCGGCCGCCCTGGTAGTCGACGTCGAAGAGGACGTGGCGCCCGCCCTCGAGCGCCTGGCGCACCGCAGCGACGGTGGTCCCGTAGCGGTTGCCGTGCACCTCGGCCCACTCGGCGAACTCGCCGCGCTCGACCATCGCGTCGAAGGTCGCCCGGTCGACGAAGTGGTAGTCGGTCCCCTCCTCCTCGCCGCGGCGCATCTCGCGGGTCGTGTACGAGACGGAGAAGACGATGTCGGGGAACTCGTCGATCAGGCGGCGACAGAGCGTGGTCTTGCCCGCGCCCGACGGCGAGCTGACGACGATGAGGAGGCCGCGGGTCGGCGTGAGGAGCGGATCAGGCGTCATGGGTCATGGTGGGGTGGTGGGCCCTGTTCGAGGCGTTCAGCGATGGTCTCGGCGGAGAGCGCCGAGAGGATCACGTGGTCGGTGTCGGTGACGAGGATCGAGCGGGTGCGGCGTCCCTGCGTCGCGTCGACGAGCTTGCCGGCCTGGCGCGCGTCGTCCTTGAGCCGCTTCATCGGCGCCGAGTCCGCGCTCACGACGGCGACGATGCGCGCGGCGGCGACGACGTTGCCGTAGCCGATGTTGACCAGCTTGATCACCGTCGTCGGGGGCTCCGCCCCCGAACCCCCACGACGCGCGCGGGATCCGACGCGATTGTCGAGGGTGCTGATGTCGCGACGTGCGCGCCGCGTCGGATTTCCGCGCGCGTCATTCGACGTTCTGCACCTGCTCGCGGAGGCGCTCGACCTCGGCTTTGGCGTCGATCACGCGCGCCGCCTGCGTCTTCGAGCCGATGGTGTTCACCTCGCGGTGGAGCTCCTGCGCGAGGAAGTCGAGGCGGCGGCCGATCGCCCCCTCGGCGGCGAGGAGCGCGTCGACCTCGTCGAGGTGCGTGGCGAGGCGGGTGAGCTCCTCGGAGACGTCGCTCTTGTCGGCGAGTAGCGCCACCTCGAGAGCGAGGCGCTGCGGATCGAGGGTCACGCCCTCCGCCTCGGTGAGCAGGCGCTCGACGCGCGCGTGGAGGCGACGGGCCGCCTCGCGCGGCGCCTCCTTGGCGTGCGCGGCGAGCTCGTCGCCGAGGCGGCGCAGCGTCGCGACGCGCGCGCGCAGATCGGCCGACAGCGCCTGCCCCTCGCGCTTGCGCGCCTCGATGAGCGCGGTCAGCGCGGCGTCGATGCCGCGCGAGAGCCCCGCCCACAGCGCCTCGGGATCGGCGACGGGATCGCCGACGGTGAGCACGCCCGCCTGCGCGGCGACGAGCGCCAGCGACACCGGCTCGGCGAGGCCGAGCGACTCGCGGATCTCCTCGAGCGCGCGATAGACGCTGCGGGCGAGCGGCAGGTCGGCCTGCGCGCCGCGCGCCGCCGCTCCGGAACCCTCGTCGCGCACGGTGATCGACACGACGCCGCGCTCGAGGCGGCCGCGGATCGCCTGCACCACGCGCTGCTCCAGCGACGGATCGGCCCACGGCAGGCGCGGCTTCACCTCGAGGAAGCGATGGTTGAGCGACCTCAGCTCGACGACGTAGCGGCGCCCCTCGATCTCGCAGGTGGCGCGCCCGAATCCGGTCATGCTGCGCATGCCGGACGGGACCTTACTTGGCCTGCTGGTACCAGGCAACCGTCCGCGCGAGCCCGTCGCCGAACTTCACCGGCGCGGTGTAGCCGAGGATCTCCTTGGCGCGCGAGATGTCGGCGAGCGAATGGCGGATGTCGCCGGCGCGCGGCGGGTCGTGGCGCACCTCGACCTTGCGCCCGGTGATCTCGCCGAGGAGCTCGATCACGCGGAGCAGCGTCACCGCCTCGCCGCAGGCGATGTTGAACACCTTGCCGGCGGCGCCCGCGGCGGTGCACGCGAGCAGGTTCGCCTGCACGACGTTGTCGATGAAGCAGAAGTCGCGCGACTGGAGCCCGTCGCCGTAGAGCGTCGCCGGGCGACCGGTGAGCGCCGCCGTCGTGAAGTTCGGGATCGCCGCTGCGTACTGAGACTTCGGGTCCTGCCGCGGGCCGAAGACGTTGAAGTAGCGCAGCGCCACCGTCTCGAGGCCGTAGACGCCGTGGTAGACGCGGAGGTAGTGCTCGCCCGCGACCTTCTGGACGGCGTAGGGCGAGAGCGGATCGGGGATCATCGTCTCGACCTTCGGCTCGCCGGGGGCCTTCTCGCCGTACGCCGACGACGACGCCGCGAACACGACGCGCTTCACGCCGGCCTTGCGTGCCGCCTCGAGGACCATCAGCGTCCCGTGGACGTTGGTCGTGTTCGTCGTGACGGGATCCTCGACGGAGCGCGGCACCGACGGGATCGCCGCCTGGTGCAGGATGAACTCGACGCCGTCGGCGGCGCGCACGCACGTCTCTCCGTCGGTGATCGAGCCGTTCACCAGCTCGACGCTGCCCGCGTCGACGAGCGCCTGGATGTTCTCCATCCGCCCCGTCGCGAAGTTGTCGAGGATGCGCACGCGCTCGCCACGCGCAACGAGCGCATGCGCGAGGTTCGATCCGATGAACCCGGCTCCGCCGGTGATGAGGTAACGCGCCTTGGCCATTGCCTCGTTACTACGCGCGTCGTGAACAACCGTCAACACCGGCCCGGAACCGCTGGTCACAGCTCGCAGGTGGTTGCCTGGATGAGGGCGGCCTTCCTATGGATTGGGCGACCGCCTGGTGGCATAGTTCCTGTACTCGCCCCTGGCCGCGAGGAGGCAGTTCATGAGGACCCTGAGCCGGACGCTGGCGCTGGTGATCACGACGACGTCGGTCGTTGGGCAGGCGTGGGCGCAGCAGCCCGTCGACCCGTACGTTGCCCCGACGGCCCCCGTCGCGCCGGCACCGACGGTGACCGTGACGGCGCCGCCGCCCGCCGCGGCCCCGACGACCACCACCACCACGACCACGACGACGACGCTGCCGCAGCAGCCGATCGATCCGTACGCCATCCCGCAGCCGACGGCGCCGCCGCCTCCTCCGGCGACCTTCGGGCTCCAGCCGCCCGCCGCGGGCCCGGGGTACTACCCGGCCGGTCCGCCCGCGTATCAGCGCGGCTACTACCTCTATCCGGCTCAGCCGAGCTACCCGGTCTACTACGCGCCGCCGCGCCCGTACGTCTACCAGCCGCAACCGGCGTGCTGCGCGGGCTGTGCGCGCGCCTGCTCGTATCCCTATTCCTATCCGATGGTTCGCCGTCAGCCGGCGGGGCCGCAGGAGCGCATCCGCCGCTTCTCGCTCGGCATCCACGGCGTCGTCATGGGCATCAACCAGACCATCGGTAAAGACGACATGGTCATGGGCGGCATGGGGCTCCAGCTCCGCATCCGCTCGAAGGGTCGCTTCGGCCTCGAGCTCGCCCAGAGCTTCATGCGCGCCGACTACTGGAACGGGAACTTCGTCCGCAACAGCTACCCGTTCACCTTCGGGCTGATGCTGTACATCTTCCCGAACCAGGATACGCGCCACTTCAACATCTACGGCATCGCCGGCGTCGGCGCGATGCTCGACAGCGTCGACCTGCGCAACCAGTACAACGACAAGGTCACGCAGGACTTCCTCGAGTGGATGGCGTTCGCGGGCCTCGGCGCCGAGCTGCGCTTCAAGTGGTTCGCGATCGCGGCGGACGCGCGGTTCGTCGGGCTGTGGCGCGACGACAACTCGACGCCGGCCGCCTACTACAGCGGCGTCGATGGCGGGCCGATCCCGTCGTCGAGCTACGGCTACCAGGGCAAGGTCTACATCAACTTCTGGTTCTGACCCCACCCCGCCCTTTCGGGCGTCTTCGACCCCGGGCCGCCATCGGTGGCTCGGGGTTTTGTTTTTCTAACGCGACGGAGTCGAGACGAGGGACGCGAGGATGGCGCGGCGCTGCTTCGTCTGCGCGTCCGAGGCGCGCTCGCGGAGGACGCGGTCCAGGGTGCGGTAGCGGACGGCGGCGACCTCGGCGGCGCGGTCGGCGGCGACCGACGGCTGCGCGCGGTCGGAGGCGAGCCCGAGGCGGGGCGCGGCGGGGACGAGGACGGCGAGGCTGATGAGGGTGAGCGTGCGGAGCGTGCGGAGCGTGGTCATGGGGCGCCTCGCTGGGTGGTAGTTATTACACCTACATCTGACTACCACGCGCCAGCCGGCGCAAGTTTTTTCAGCGAAGCAGCATGTGGAACCCGAGGTTGCAGAGGGTCGTGACCAGCGCGCCGAGGAAGGCGCTGCCGAAGCCGTCGGCCTCCACCGACGAGACGATCTTGTCGGTCAGCCAGAAGACGAAGGCGTGGATGACGAGGAGGAACAGGCCGAGCGTGAGGATCACGAACGGCAGCGACACGAGCGCGAGGACGCCGAAGAGGAGCTTGTCGAGGACGCCGAAGACGATGGCGAACACGACGCCGGCGCCGATCGACCGCGCCCGAATGCCCGGCACGATCTTGATGGCGACGAGGACCGAGGCGACGAACGCGAGGAAGCTGACGAGGTGGTTTGCCATGCCTCTACAACATGGGGCACCGCGCGCAGCTTCCCAAGGGGTCAGGTGACGATCGTCTTGAAGCCGGTCTGCCAGGCGCGGCGCAGCTCCGCCACCGGAACGTCGACGAGCGAGCCCGCCTTGCCCGCGATGACGAGGCGCGAGCCGCCCACGAGGCCAAGGCGCGCGAAGGGGGCGCCGGCGACCGCGACGAGCGCCTTCACCTCCGCCTCGCGCGCCGCCGGGTAGGAGATCACGATGCGCGAGGGCGCCTCGCCGAAGAGGAGCAGATCGGGCCGGAGGTCGTCCTCGAGGCGGACGTTGGCGCCGACGGGGTGCGCGCCGGTGATGCAGCTCTCGGCGAGCGCGACGGCGAGCCCGCCTTCGCTGCAGTCGTGCGCCGAGCGCAGGAGGCGCGCGGCGACGAGCGCGCGGCAGGCCTTGCCGACGGCGGCCTCGCGCGCCGCGTGGAGCTGCGGCGGGCGCCCGGCGACGCGGCCGTGGACACGCGCGAGGTACTCGGAGCCGCCGATCTCGTCGGTGTTCACGCCGAGGAGCGCGATGGCCACGCCCTCGTCTTTTTCGTCTAGCGGGAACGCCTGACCGACGGCGTCGGCGGCGCGGCCGATGAGGCCGACCATGCCCACCGTCGGCGTGGGCTTGATGCTCTTGCCGTCGGTGTCGTTGTAGAGCGAGACGTTGCCGGAGACGACGGGCGTCTCCAGCGCGCGGCAGGCGTCGCCGAGGCCGCGGATGGCCTCGACGAGCTGCCACATGTTCTCGGGGCGCTCGGGGTTGCCGAAGTTGAGGCAGTCGGTGGTGGCGAGCGGCTCGGCGCCGACGGTGGAGAGGTTGCGGTAGCACTCGGCGACGGCGAGGCGCGCGCCCTCGAAGGGATCGAGGAAGCAGAAGCGCGAGTTGCAGTCGGTGGCCAGGGCGACGCCCTTGGCCTCTGCCGGATCGGGCGCGCCGTCGAGGATGCGGACGACGGCGGCGTCGGCGGCGCCCGGGCGCTGCACGGTGCCGACGCGGACCATGTGGTCGTACTGGCGGAAGATCCACTCCTTCGAGGCGATGTTGGGCGAGCCCATGAGCGCGACGAGGGTGGCGCCGAGATCCGACGGCGGGGTCAGCGACGAGACGTCGAGCTGCTGGCGGGCGTCCTGCTCGGGCGGACGCGCGAAGGGGCGCTCGTAGCGCAGCCCCTCGGCGAGCGGCTCGATCGGGAGATCGGCGATGGTGCGAGATTCGTGCTTGACAACAATGCGCCCGGTGTCGGTGACGCGGCCGACGACGGCGGCGTCGAGATCCCACTTGGCGAAGATGGCCAGCGCCTCCGCCTCGCGGCCGCGCTGCACGACGGCGAGCATGCGCTCCTGGGACTCGGAGAGCATCAGCTCGTAGCCGGTCATGCCGGTCTCGCGGCGCGGGACGGCGTCGAGGTCGAGCTCGAGGCCGTTGCCGGCGCGCGCGGCCATCTCGATCGACGACGAGGTGAGGCCCGCGGCGCCCATGTCCTGGATGCCGACGAGGACGCCCGAGCCCATGAGCTCGAGGCAGGCCTCGAGGAGCAGCTTCTCGGTGAAGGGATCGCCGACCTGCACCGTGGGGCGCTTGGACTCGCTGGCGTCGTCGAACTCCGCCGAGGCCATGGTGGCGCCGTGGATGCCGTCGCGGCCGGTCTTGGCGCCGACGTAGAGCACGGGGTTCCCGAGGCCGCTGGCGTTGCCCTTGAAGATGCGATCGGTGCGCGCGAGGCCCACCGCCATCGCGTTCACCAGGATGTTGCCGTCGTAGCTGTCGTCGAAGTAGACCTCGCCTCCGACGGTGGGGACGCCGAAGGCGTTGCCGTAGCCGGCGATGCCGGCGACCACGCCCTCGACGAGGTGACGCGTCTTCGGGTGCTCGGGGCGGCCGAAGCGCAAGGAGTCGAGGCAGGCGATGGGGCGCGCGCCCATGGTGAAGACGTCGCGCAGGATGCCGCCCACGCCCGTCGCTGCGCCCTGGTAGGGCTCGATGAACGACGGGTGGTTGTGCGACTCCATCTTGAAGACGATCGCCTGGCCGTCGCCGATGTCGACGACGCCGGCGTTCTCGCCGGGGCCCTGGATGACGCGCGGGCCGCTCGTCGGCAGGCCGCGCAGGTGGACGCGCGAGCTCTTGTATGAGCAGTGCTCGCTCCACATGACCGAGAAGATGCCGAGCTCGGTGAAGGTCGGCGGGCGGCCGAGGATCTGGAGGATGCGCGCGTACTCGTCGGCGGAGAGGCCGTGCTCCCTGGCGAGCTGCGCGTCGACGGTGGGCTCGTGACCGTGGTGCGCCATCAGCCGACCCTCCGCGGATTCTTGTCGAGCGTCGCCTGGAGGGCGTCGAAGAGGAGCTTGCCGTCGGCGGAGCCGAGGACCGACTCGCTGGCGCGCTCGGGGTGCGGCATGAGGCCGACGACGTTGCCGGCGGCGTTGCAGATGCCGGCGATGTTGGCCATCGAGCCGTTGGGGTTGGCGGCGTCGGAGACGCCACCGGAGGCGTCGACGTAGCGGAAGATCACGCGGCCCTCTTTCTCGAGGCGCGCAACGTCGGGGTGCAGGTAGCGGCCCTCGGCGTGCGCGATGGGGATGCGGAGAATTCGTCCAGCAGGAATTCCGGCGGTGAACGGCGTCGGGCGCCCCTCGACGAGGAGGTGGACGTCGCGGCACTCGAAGTGGAGCGAGGCGTTGCGGGTGAGCGCGCCGTCGAGGAGACCGGCCTCGCAGGCGATCTGGAAGCCGTTGCAGATGGCCAGCACCGGGCCGCCGTTTGCGGCGAACTCTTTGACCGCCGCCATGATCGGCGAGTGCGCGGCCATCGCCCCGGCGCGCAGGTAGTCGCCGTAGGAGAAGCCGCCGGGGATGACGACGACGTCGGGGGCGTGCCCGTCGACGGTGAGACGGGTCTCCTTGTGCCAGGCGAAGCGCGCGGTCGCGCCCATCACGCGGCCAAGGACGTGCAGCGCGTCGTCGTCGCAGTTGGAGCCGGGGAATTGGACGACGGCGGCTCTCATAGCTCGACCCGGTAGTCCTCGATGACGGTGTTCGCGAGGAGCTTGTCGCAGGCCTCCTCGAGGCGCTTCTTGAGGGCCTCCTTCTGCGACGGGTCGACCTCGAGCTGGAGCTCGATGTACTTGCCGATGCGGGCGTCCTTCACCTCGGTGAAGCCGAGGCGGGTGAGCGACCGGGCGACGGCCTGACCCTGGGGGTCGAGGACGCCGCGCTTGAGGGTGACGAAGACTTTGGCAGTGTTCATTTTTTGTCAATTCCCAGGTTGCGACGGATGCGTGGGATCGGGTCTTCGGTGTCGGGGACGAAGGTGCGGCCGGTGACGAGCTCGTAGGCGGCGCGGTAGCGGTTCGACGCCTCGACGCGCACGTCGTCGGGGATCGCGGGCGGCGCGCCCTCGCCGGTGTAGCCCTGGTCGGCGTACCAGCGACGGACGAACTCCTTGTCGAGGCTGCGCGGCTCCTCGCCGCGCGAGAGGCGCTCGGCGTAGTCGGCGGCGTACCAGTAACGCGACGAGTCGGGCGTGTGGATCTCGTCGATGAAGGTGATGGTGCCGTCGGGGGCGACGCCGAGCTCGTATTTCGTGTCGACGAGGATCAGGCCGTTCTTGGCGACGCGCTCCTGGCCGAAGGCGAAGAGGCGCAGGCACAGCGCCTCGAGGCGCTCGTAGGTCGCGGCGTCGAGGGCGCCGCGACGGATGAGCTCGTCCTTCGAGACGCTCTCGTCGTGGCCGCCCTTCTCCGCCTTCGTCGACGGCGTGACGATGGCGCGCGGGAGCGGCTCGTTCTTCTTCATGCCGTCGGGCAGCGGGTGGCCGCAGAAGACGCGTGCGCCGTCGGCGTAGTGGCGCCAGATCGAGGTCGAGGTCACGCCCGTGAGGTAGGCGCGGACCACCATCTCGACGGGGAGCGGGCGGCACTCGCGCGCGACGGTGACGTTCGGGTCGGGGACCTCGATGACGTGGTTCGGCGCGAGGTGCTTGGTCTCGTCGAACCAGTAGGCGGCGAGCTGGTTGAGGATCTGACCTTTGTGCGGGATGGTCGTGAGGACCCGATCGAAGGCCGAGAGGCGATCGGTGACGATGATCGTGCGTCGGCCTTTGCCGTCGCTGTAATTGTCGCGGACCTTGCCTTCGTACTTCGCGCCGAGCTCGGGAAAGTCGGTGCGGTCGAGGGTCACGAGGCGGCTGGTCATGCGTCTTCCCCGTCGGAGAGCGCGCGGTCGACGATGGTGCCGGCGTGGCGCAGGTGGTGCGCGAGGTCGAAGCAGCCGTCGAGGGCCGAGGTCGACAGGCGCGCGGCGACGTCGGGGTCGTTGCCGAGGAGTGCGCGGAAGCTGCCGCCCTCGTCGCGCGCGCGGAGGGCCGAGCGCTGCACGAGCTCGTAGGCCTTCTGGCGCGGCAGGCCCGTCTTCACCAGCGCGAGGAGGACCGCCTCGGAGAAGATGAGGCCGCCGGTCAGCTCGAGGTTGGCCTTCATTTTGTGCGTGTGCACCACGAGGCCATCGACGAGGCCGGCGGCGCGGCGGAGCATGAAGTCGGCGAGGGCGGTGGCGTCGGGGGCGATCACGCGCTCGACGGAGCTGTGCGAGATGTCGCGCTCGTGCCAGAGCGGGACGTTCTCGAGCGCGGCGCCGGCCCACGAGCGGAGGAGGCGCGCGAGGCCCGAGAGGTTCTCCGAGAGGATGGGGTTCTTCTTGTGCGGCATCGCCGAGCTGCCCTTCTGGCCGCGGCCGAAGGACTCCTCCGCTTCGCTGACCTCGGTGCGCTGCCAGTGGCGGACCTGGATGGCGATGCGCTCCACCGACGAGCCGAGGAGCGCGAGGGCGTTGAAGACCTCGGCGTGGCGGTCGCGCGGGACGACCTGCGTGGCGACGGGCTCGGGGCGGAGGCCCAGCGCGTTGAGCGCCGCGGCCTCGATCTCGGGGGCGAGGTTGCCGTAGGTGCCGACGGCGCCGGCGAGCTTGCCGTGGCGAATCGAGGCGCGCGCGGCGGCGAGGCGGCGGCGGTTGCGGCGCATCTCGGTGTAGAAGCCGGCGAAGACGATGCCGAGGGTGACGGGCTCGGCGTGGATGCCGTGCGAGCGGCCGATCATCGGCGTGGTGCGGTGCTCGGTGGCGCGGCGACGGAGGGCGGCGAGGAGGAGGTCGACGCCGCCGAGGATCTCGTCGCAGGCGGCGCCGAGGAGGAGCGCCAGCGAGGTGTCGAGGACGTCGGAGGAGGTCATCCCGAGGTGGAGCCAGCGGGCGTCCTCGCCGGCGAGCTCCTCGACGTGGGTGAGGAAGGCGATCACGTCGTGGCGCGTCTGCTCCTCGATCTGGAGGATGCGCGTCGGATCGAGGCGACCGGCGGCGCGGGCGTGGACGCGATCGGCGGTGCCGTGGGGCACGGCGCCGGCCTGCTCCATCGCGCGGCAGGCGGCGAGCTCGACCTCGAGCCAGGTGTCGAAGCGGTGCTGATCGCTCCACAGCTTGCGGAGCTCGGGCCGGGAATATCTGTCAATCATGATTCGCTGTCTCTCCGACGGGGGAGCGTCTTGTCACGAGGCGATCTCGAAGGCAAAGGCGAGTTGCTCGCGCGGGAGCGGCTCGACCGTGAGGCGGTGCTGGTCGACGGTGATGGCCGGCGCCCCCTCGGCCTGCGTGGCGACGACGACGCGGCTGCGACGCCCGACGACGCGCTCGAGCGCTCGCCTGGCGAGCTGCGGGCGGTTGTTCACCTCCGAGAGGTGCGCGGCGACGACGACGCGCGGAGCCGGGCCGGCGGCGAGGAGCTGCTGGAGGAGCAGCGCCGACTCGGCGTTCGAGAGGTGGCCGCGCGGGCCGGCGATGCGGCGCTTGAGCGACGACGGATAGGGGCCGCTGCGGAGCAACGACGGCTCGTGGTTGGCCTCGAGGAGGAGGACGTCACAGCCGGAGAAGGCGCCGGCGAGGCGCGGATCGGGGTGGCCGCAGTCGGTGAGCAGGCCGATGGTCACGTCGCCGTCGGAGACGAGCAGGCCGATGGCGTCGTCGGCGTCGTGCGGCAGCGCGACGGCGTGGAGCGCGAGCGCGCCGACGTAGGTGGTGGTGCCGGCGACGAGCGTGTGGGCGGCGTCGACGCCGGCGGCGGCGGCCGTGGCGGCGGTGGCGAGGATCGGGCGGCCGAGGCGGCGCGCGGCGGCGGCGTGGTCGCCGTGGTCGTGCGTGATGATGACCGCGTCGATGGCGTCGAGCGGCGCGCAGCGGCGGGCGGCGAGGCGGCGCTCGGTCTCGCGCTTCGAGAGGCCCGCGTCGACGAGCAGGCGCGTGGGCGCGGCGTCACCGCGGGAGTCGACACCCGCCTCGAGGTAGGCGGCGTTCCCGGAGGAGCCGCTGCCGAGGACGACCAGGCGCAAGAGGACGCCTGTATAGCATGCGCGCGCTCGGTCGGGGTGAGGACGTGCGCGCCGCGTTACGGCGCGGGCGCGCAGCAGCGGAAGCCGATGGTCGGGCCGCCTTTGGTGGGCGCGCCGCGCACGGTGTTCGAGCAGCGCGCGAGCGGGTTCGAGTCGACGGCGGAGCCACCCTTCAGCGCGGGGGCGCCCTTCCAGGTGACCCACTCCGCGACGTTCCCGCTCATGTCGTACGCGCCGACGGCGGAGCGGCAGCTGGCGAAGGTGCCGGTGGGGGCGGGCTCGCCGCTGTTGCCCTGCGTGTTGCACTTCGTCGGGTCGAACGAGGCGCCGTAGGGGTAGGAGGCGCCGTTCTTGCCGCGGCAGGCGCGCTCCCACTCGACGTCGGTGCAGAGGCGTGCGCCGCGGCGCTTGCAGATCGCGTCGGCCTCGTCGAACGCGACGGAGACGCGCGGGATGGTGTTGCCGCCGGGGTACTCGTAGAGGTCGATGCAGACGGCGGGCTGCGTGGCGACGAGGCCGGTGCCGAGCGGGCACCCGCCGGGCGCGGCCGGCGCCGGCGACGGGGTGGGCACGTCGGGGTGCGTGACGATCGGCTTGGGCGGCGTCGCCGGCGTCGGCGTCGTCGCGGGCGGCGTGGTCGGAGTCGGCGGCGTCGGGGGCGACGGTGTCGTCGGGGGCGGCGTGGCCTCGACGGGGATCGGCGGCGCGGCGACGGGCGGCGTCTCCACCACCTTCGGCGGCGGAGGCGGCTGGAGGAGGTAGCGGATCGCCAGCAGCGTGCCGACGGCGACGAGCAACGACGCGGCGATGAGCGCGGTGTAGAGCGGCCAGCGCGGACGCGCGCCCTTCACTGGCAGCTTGCGCGGGAGCGGGACGACCTCGGTCGTCGGGTGGCGACGGCGACGTTCTGGGGTCGGCGCAGACGCCGGTGCGGGCTCGGTCGCGGAATCGTTCGGTGCCGGCGGCGCCGGCAGTGACGGCGGCGGAGGCGGTGGCGGGTGCAGCTCGACCGCGCGCGGCGACGGCGGGAGGAGATCCCGCAGCTTCTCGGGCGAGATCTTCTCGACGCGGTTGGTCTCGAGCGAGTCGTCGCCGAAGTCGGCCTCTTCGAAGCGCTCGTCGGCGGGGCGCGGCGGCGGGAGTGGCGTCGCGGTGTCGGAGGCGTCCGCTGCGCGGCGCGGCACCGGCGACGGCGGGGCGACGGCCGTCGGCGGCGGCAGCTCGGGCGTCGCGGGATCGGGTGCGTCGAAGGCGGCCGGCTCCTCGACGCCAGCGAGCTCCTCGAGCGCGTCCGACTCGACGAGATCGAGCTCATCCTTTGCGATCACCGTCGGCGGCGACGGCGCGACGGGCGCCTGCACCGGCGCGGGCGCGGGCGCGGGCGGCTCGGGCTCCTCGAGGCGCGGCACCGGAACGGTGTGCGCCATGTCCGGCTCGAGCAGGAACACGCGCTCGGTGGCGTTCCCCTCCTCCGGCTCGTCGTCGTCGTGGGCGGCGCCCCCGGCCGCCTTCGCCGGGCCGCTGGCCACCTCGTCATAGGCGCGCGCGACCTCGAGCTTGAGCTCGTCCTCGTCGGTGGCGAGCGCGCCCGCCGCCTGCAGCCGGAGCGGGAAGAGCTCCTCCTCCGTCGCGCGCCGCGTGTCGTCGGCGCGATCCTGCAGCCGCTTGAGCTCGTCCTCGTCCACCTGCCGCGTGGGATCTTCGTGCTCGGCCGTCGACGCGGTCGGCCCGACGAGCTTCCCCGACAGCGCCTCGGGATCGGTCTGCGGACCGACGAAGGCCTGTGGGTTCGTCGGGCGACGGCGCCGCTCGCCGGGGTTCGCGCCCGCCAGCAGCTGGTCGAACTCGCCCGCGAAGGCGTCGGCGCTCGCCGGCCGCACGACGGCGTCGTTGGCGAGCGCGCGCTTGAGCAGCGCGAGGAGCGCCGGCGATGCGCCCGGGATCTCGAGGGTCCGCGACGGCACCGCCCCCGTCAGGAGCTCGACGGTGATCACCGCCAGCGCGTAGACGTCGGCGCGCGCGTCGACGACCTTGCCGGCGCGCAGCTCCGGCGGGAGCCGCAGGAACCCCGGCGTCGGCTTCATCGCCTCGAGGTAGGGGCCGCGCGGCATCGCCCGCGCCACGCCGACGTTCGACAGCTTGAGCCCGTCGCTGAGGAGGATCACCGTCTCGGTGCGCAGGTCGCCGAGGACGACGCCGAATTGATGCGCGTGCACCACGGCGTCGGCGATCTGCCGCACCAGCGTGCGCGCCTCCTCCGCGCCGACGGGACCGAGGCGGACCTTCTCCGCCAGCGTCGGACCGGGCGCCCACTGCACCGCGATGACCACGCGCTCCTCGGGCTCGCCGGCGGCGTCGACGCGCACGTCGTAGAGCCGCACCAGGCTCTTGTGCGCGAGCGCCCTGCCCTTCCCCAGCTGCTCGACGAACGCGCGCCGCTCGGCCGCGCTGGCGAACAGCGACGGGCGCAGGATGCGCAGCGCGACCTCGACGCCGACCTCGCGATCGAGCGCGCGGTACAGCATCCCGAGCGGCCGCTCACCGACGACGCTACGGATTTCGTAGCGGCCGGCGACGACGTCCCCGCGCGCGTGGATCCCGGGAGGTACGCCGACGGTCACGCGTGCCCCGTCGAGCCGTAGCCTCCACCCCCGCGATCGGTCGCGCCGAGCGCCTCGACGCTCTCGACCTCGACGAGCGCAACCTGCCCCACCCGCGCCACCACCAGCTGAGCGATGCGATCTCCCGGCGCCACCACGAAGGGGGCGTCGCCGTGGTTGACGAGCAGCACCTTCACCTCGCCGCGATAGTCGGCGTCGACGGTGCCGGGGCTGTTGAGGACGGTGATGCCGTGCTTCAAGGCCAGCCCCGAGCGGGGCCGGATCTGCGCCTCCCAGCCGGGAGGCAGCGCGATCGCCAGGCCGGTGCCGACGAGCGCGCGCCGCCCGGGGGCGATCTCGAGGGCGCGCCCATCCTCGGGCGCGGCGACGAGATCCATCCCCGCGGCCAGCGCCGACATCGCACGCGGAAGCTGCGCCCCCTCGCGGAGGCGCACCACCTGGACGCTGACGGACTCGACGCCGGCCATCGGTTGCGGAGAGGAAGACTACCGCATGTTGTGGATGACTTCGGGCTTCTCGCCGAGCGCCTCCTTGCGCGACAGGCGAATCTTGCCCTGGCGATCCACGCTGATGACCTTCACGAGGACCTCGTCGCCCTCGTTGACCACGTCGTTCACCTTGGCCACGCGCTTGGCGTCGAGCTCGGAGATGTGGATGAGCCCGTCGGTGCCGGGGAGGATCTCGACGAAGGCGCCGAAGTCGACGATGCGGCGGACGACGCCCATGTAGAACTGTCCGACCTCGGGCTCGGCGGTGAGGCCCTTGATGATGTCGATCGCCTTCTTGGCGCTGGCGTCGTTGGAGCTGGCGATCGAGACCGTGCCGTCGTCGGAGACGTCGATGGCGACGCCGGTCTGCTCGATGATCGCGCGGATCATCTTGCCGCCGGGGCCGATGATGTCGCGGATGCGGTCGGGCTTGACCGTCAGCGTGAAGATGCGCGGCGCGTGCTGCGACAGCTCCTCGCGCGGGGCGGCGAGCGCCTCGGCCATCTTGCCGAGGATGTGGAGGCGGCCCTCCTTCGCCTGCGTGAGCGCCTTCTCGAGGATCTCACGCGAGAGCCCCTGGATCTTGATGTCCATCTGGAGCGCCGTCACGCCGTGCTTCGTGCCGGTCACCTTGAAGTCCATGTCGCCGAGGTGGTCCTCGTCGCCGAGGATGTCCGAGAGGACCGCGACGTCGTCGCCCTCCTTGATGAGGCCCATGGCGATGCCGGCGACCGGCTCGACGATCGGCACGCCCGCGTCCATCAGCGAGAGGCAGCCGCCGCAGACCGCCGCCATCGACGACGAGCCGTTCGACTCGAGCGTCTCGGAGACGATGCGGATGACGTAGGGGAAGTCCTCGTACGACGGGAGCACGCGGGCGAGCGCGCGCTCGGCGAGGTGGCCGTGGCCGATCTCGCGGCGCGAGGCCGAGCGCACCATCTTCGTCTCGCCCGTCGAGAAGGGCGGGAAGTTGTAGTGCAGCATGAAGCGCTTGGTGACGTCGCCGAGGAGCGAGTCGATGCGCTGCATGTCCTGCGCGGTGCCGAGCGTCGTGGTCACCAGCGCCTGGGTCTCACCGCGGGTGAACAGCGACGAGCCGTGCGTGCGCGGGAGCGTGCCGACCTCGCAGGCGATCGGGCGGATGTCGTTGCCCTTGCGGCCGTCGATGCGGACGCCGTCCTTGGCGACCATCTGGCGGACGATCTTCTTGTGGAGATCGCCGAGCGCCGAGTTGATCTCCTTCTCGCGCGGCTTGCCGTTCGCGTCGAGGAACTCCGGCCCGAGGGCGGTGACGACCTCCTTGAAGATCTCCTCGGTGGTGTCGCGGCGCTCGTGCTTGCCGACGATGCGCGACGCGGCGGCGAGCTTGTCCCAGGCGAGCGCCTTCACGCGCTCGGCGATCGCGGGGTCCTTCACCGGCGGCGTGAACGGCTTCTTCTCGACGCCGACGGCGGCGCGGATCTTCTCGATGAGGTCGAGGATCGGCTGGCAGGCCTCGTGCGCGAAGAGGAGCGCGTCGATCATGACGTCCTCGGACAGCTGCGCGGCGCCGCCCTCGACCATCACGATGGCGTCGCGCGTGGCGGCGACGACCATGTCGAGCTCCGACTTCTCGCGCTCGGCGAAGGTCGGATTGACGATGAAGCGGTGGCCGTCCGGCGAGGCGACGCGGCCGACGCGGACCGCGGCGTAGGGGCCGGCCCACGGGATCGACGAGAGGTGCAGCGACGCCGAGGCGCCGACCATCGCCAGCACGTCCGACGGGTTCTCTTTGTCGTAGCTGAGGACGGTGCCGATGACCTGGACGTCGTTCTTGTAGCCCTTCGGGAAGAGGGGCCGCGACGGGCGGTCGATCAGGCGGCAGGTGAGGATCTCGTTCTCGGTGGGGCGGCCTTCGCGCTTGAAGTAGCCGCCCGGGATCTTGCCGGCGGCGGCGGTCTTCTCGCTGTACTCGACGGTCAGCGGGAAGAAGTCGATGCCTTCCCGCGGCGCCTTCGACGCGCAGGCGGTGACGAGGACCATCGTGTCGCCATAGCGGACGACGACGGCGCCGTCGGCCTGCTTGGCCATCTTGCCGGTCTCGATGGTGAGGGTCTTGCCGCCGAGCTCTACGGACTCTTTGACGTGCATCGCGTGCTCCTTGATGGAGAGGAGCCCGCGGTGGACGGTGAGTCCTTCATCGCTGGATGTGTAGGGGCTCGGGACCGCGCCCGTCACACACGCACCGATGGAGAACTGACCGGACCAGCCTCGACTCTCCTCGTCGAGCTGGCGTTCTCCACCACAGGCCCTGGTTGTGGGTCCCCTCACGCCCTCGCGAGGGGACCCGGATCACCAGCAGTGATGCGCTGCTACTTGCGGATGCCGAGCGTGCCGATGACGCTGCGGTAGCGCTCGAGGTTCTTGCGCTTCAGGTAGTCGAGGAGCCGCCGCCGCTGACCGACGAGCTTGAGCAGCCCGCGGCGCGAGTGGTGGTCCTTCGCGTGCGTCTTGAAGTGCTCGGTGAGGTGGTTGATCCGCTCCGAGAGGAGCGCGATCTGGACCTCCGGCGAACCGGTGTCACCGTCGTGGGTGGCGAACTTCTGGATGACTTCCTTCTTCTTGGTCGTGGCCAGGCTCATCGACTGCTCTTTTCCGTTTTTGAGACGTGGAACTTTGACGAAATCGTCGCGCTTGTCAATTCCCTTCTCGTTCTACGAACACACGTTCGAGCGTGAGCGGCGCCGCGGGGGCCGCGCGACCGGCCACGGCGACGAGCGCACCCCGTCCGTCCAGGAGGCGGACCCGGGTGGCCTCGGGGGGCGCGGGGAGCGCGGCGACGCGGCGGCTCTTGCCCTCGCGGACGACGCGGCACTCCTCGTCGTTCAGCGTCAGCGACGGGAGGTGGGCGACGGCGTCGGCCAGCGACCGGAGCGGCGTCTCGGCGCGCAGGGCGTCGAGCGAGACGGCGTCGGCCAGCGTGAAGGGGCCGACGCGCGTCCGCCGGAGCGCGGTCAGGTGGGCGCCGACGCCGAGCGCGGCGCCGAGATCTCCGGCGAGCGTGCGGATGTACGTCCCCTTGCCGCAGGCGACCGAGAAGGCGATGCGCGCGAGCTCTCCCTCGACGGCGAAGGCGGTCAGGGTGATGGCGTCGACGCGGACCTCGCGCGGGGCGAGCTCGACCGCCTCGCCGGCGCGGGCGAGGTCGTAGGCGCGCTTGCCGTCGACGCGGATGGCCGAGTGCGCGGGCGGGATCTGCTGGATGGTGCCGACGAGCTTGGCGAGGCCGGCCTCAACGGCGGCGCGGGTCACGCGGCTGGCGTCGGCGCGCGCGACCACCGTCCCGGTGGCGTCGAGCGTGTCGGTGGCGACGCCGAGCACGGCCTCGGCGTCGTAGCCTTTGTTTCCGTCCATCAAAAAAGGGACGAGCTTGGTCGCCTCGCCGAGGCAGATCGGCAGGACGCCCGTCGCCATCGGATCGAGCGTGCCGGTGTGGCCGACGCGGCGCTCGCGCAGCGTGCGGCGCACGACGGCGACGACGTCGAACGACGACGGGCCGCGCGGCTTGTCGATGACCACGACGCCGTCCATCGAGGCTATCCGACGGGCGCGGCGGCGATCGCGGCGAGGAGCTTGTCGCGCGCCTCCTCGACGGTGCCGGGGATGGTGCAGCCGGCCGCCGGGCGATGGCCGCCGCCGTCGAACTGCGCCGCGACCGCGCCGACGTCGAGGCCGCCCTTCGAGCGCAGGCTCACGCGGACGCCGTGGCGCGTGGGGGTGAGCAGCATGCCGACCTCCACGCCCTCGAGGCCACGGGCGTAGGAGACGAAGCCCTCGCCGAGCTCGGGCGCGGCGCCGGCGGCCTCGAGCATCTTGTCGTCGAGGCGCAGGACGGCGACGCGGCGAGGGGGCTCGCCGTGGAGCTCCAGCGTCGACAGCACGAGCCCGAGGAGGCGCAGGCGCGCGACCGGCGCCTCCTCCTCGCTGCGGCGGGCGAAGGCCCACGGGCTGGTGCCGGCGGCGACGCAGTCGCGCGCGAGGTCGAGCGCCTCGACGTCGGTGGAGGCGTAGCGGAACCAGCCGGTGTCGGCGGTGAGCGAGCACCAGATCGCCTCGCCGATCGCCGCGTCGAGCGGCACGCCCAGGCGGCGCAGCAGCCGCGCGACGAGGACGCTGACGGCAGCGGCGCTGGGATCGCGATAGACGAGATCTCCGAACGGGCGGGCGCTCGCGTGGTGATCGAACACGACGATGGGGCCGCTCACCTCGGGCGGCGGGAAGCCGTCGCCGACGAGGCGCGCGTCGCCGCAGTCGAGGACGAAGGTGCCGTCGAAGCGCTCGGGCGGCTTGAGCGGCGACGTGCGCACGCGGTCGGCGCCGCGGAGGAAGCGCAGGCGCGACGGCGCAGGGTCGCGGTTGTAGAGGACGATCTCCTTGCCGGCGGCCTCCAGCCCGAGGCCGAGCGCCAGCATCGAGCCGAGCGCGTCGCCGTCGGGGCGCGCGTGCGCGGTCACCAGGAAGCGCCGGCCGCCGCGGACGAGCCGCTCGACCGCCTCGAGGGCCTCGTCGAGGCTCACTCTTCCTCGTCGGTGATCGCGACCGCCGCGTCGGCGGGCGCAGGCGCGGCCGGTGAGATCTCCTTCAGGATCGCGTCGACCTTGCCGGCGCGCTCCTCGGTCTCGTCGTAGAGGAAGCGCAGCTCGGGGACCTTCTTGGCGCGCAGCGCGCGACCGAGCTCGCGCCGCAGCCACGGCGCCGCGTGCCCGAGCCCCTTCACGAGATCGGCTCGCTTGTTCGCCGTCTGCTTGGCGTCGAGCTCGCCGTAGGGGTGCAGCGCCACCAGCACGCGCGCCACGCCGAGGTCGTCGGAGACGCGCACGTGGGTGACGGTGATCAGCCCCTGGTCGACGACGCGAGGGTCCTTCACCATCGGGAGGAGCCGCGCCAGCTCCTCCATCACGCTGCGCGCGAAGCGCTCGGCACGTTGGGACACGCTCGCTACCTCCGGACCGGGATCTTGATACGCCCGCGACGGCCGGGCGGCGTTCGCCGAGACGGCGGCTCGGTTTTGTCGTTTCGGTCGAGGGGCGGCGGCTCTTCGTCGGGCTCCCAGTGATCCATGCCGCCCGCGGACTCGAGGCTCTCGTCGCCGTAGGTGATGTAGTCCTGCTCGTCGTCGACGATCTTGGCGAGCGCCAGGTCCTCGATGAAGGCGAGGATCTTCTGCACCATCGACTGCGTGAAGCCGTGCTCGTTCGACACGACGGCGAACCCGAGCTGCGCGGAGTCCCACGCGTCCTGGTCGCCGACCTCGGCGATGGCGCAGTTGAATTTCTGATTGACACGATCCTTGATGGACCGCAGGACCCTTCGCTTGTCCTTCAGCGATTGGCTCCCGTGGACCATCAAGCTGATCCTGCAGACACCGACGACCATTGGGGCGGGTGCTCACGCGCGCGCGGCGTGAGCGGCGCGATCAGAGCGTGGGGGCGACTTCCTCGATCTCGAAGGCTTCGATGATGTCGCCGACCTTGATGTCGTTGTAGCCCTCGAGGTTCATACCGCACTCGTAACCACCGACGACCTCGCGGACGTCGTCCTTGAAGCGGCGCAGCGACGCGAGCTTGCCCGTGAAGAGGGCCACCGAGTCGCGCACCAGGCGCACCTGCGACGAGCGCTTGATGGTGCCGTCGAGGACGAAGCAGCCGGCGATGGTGCCGACCTTCGGGATGGCGAAGGTCTGGCGGATCTCCGCCTTGCCCAGGTACTTCTCGCGACGGACCGGCGCGAGGAGCCCGGCCATCGCCTTCTTCACGTCGTCGAGCGCCTCGTAGATGATGTCGTAGAGCTTGATGTCGACACCCTCTTGCTCGGCGAGCTGCTGTGCCTTGCCGGCGGGACGGACGTGGAAGCCGACGATGATCGCGTTGCCGGCCTTGGCGAGGTTCACGTCGGACTCGGTGATGCCACCGACACCCGACGAGATGACGTCGACCTTGACCTGCTCCGTCGACAGCGCCATGAGCGACGCCTTGACCGCCTCGGACGAGCCCTGGACGTCCGCCTTGAGGACGACCTTGAGCTCCTTGACCGCGCCCTCTTTGATGCGCTCGAGGATGTTCTCGAGCGTGACGCGGGACGACCCGGCGAGCTCCTTGCGACGGCGGGCGTCGCGGCGGTGCTCGATGAGCTCCTTGACCTGCTTCTCGTCGGAGACGGCGTTGAGCTGCTCGCCGGCGTCGGGCACGCCCGAGAGGCCGAGGAGCTCGACCGGCGTCGAGGGACCCGCCTCGGCGACGTTGCGGCCCTTGTCGTCGAGCATCGCGCGGACCTTGCCGGAGAACTCGCCAGCGACGACGACGTCGCCGACCTTGAGCGTACCCTCCTGCACGAGTACGGTGGCCATCGGGCCGCGGTTGCGGTCGAGCTTGGCCTCGACGATGGTGCCCTTGGCGGGCTTGTTCGGGTTCGCCTTGAGCTCGAGCACCTCGGCCTGGAGCGCGATCATCTGCAGCAGCTGATCGATGCCCTGCTTCGTGCGCGCCGAGACGTCGACAAAGATCGTCTCGCCGCCCCACTGCTCGGGGATGAGGCCGTGATCGCTGAGCTGCTGGCGGATGCGGTCCGGCTGCGCCCCCGGCTTGTCGATCTTGTTGACCGCGACGATGATCGTGACGCCCGCCTGCTTGGCGTGGTTGAGCGCCTCGATCGTCGTCGGCATCACGCCGTCGTCGGCCGCGACCACCAGGATGACGATGTCCGTCACCTGGGCGCCGCGAGCGCGCATCGCCGTGAAGGCCTCGTGGCCCGGCGTATCGAGGAAGACGACGTCGTTGCCGTCCTCCGTCGAGATCTTGTACGCGCCGATGTGCTGGGTGATGCCGCCGGCCTCGCCCGCGGCGACGTTGGCGTCGCGGATGGCGTCGAGGAGCGACGTCTTGCCGTGGTCGACGTGACCCATGATGGTGACCACGGGCGCGCGCGCCTCGAGATCCTCCGGGCGGTCCTCCGTCGACGCGATGACCTCCGACTCCTGGAAGGCGGTCGACTCGACGTCGAAGCCGAACTCCGACGCGAGCAGCGTCGCGGTGTCGAGGTCGATGGCGTTGTTGAGCATGATGCCCGTCATGCCCATCGACCACAGCTTCTTGAGGACGTCGGGCGCCTTCACGCCCATCTGCTTGGCGATCTCGGCGACGGCGATCGTCTCGTCCATCTTGATGACGCGCTTGTGCGCCGCCGGCGTGGTGATCTGCGTCTGCTTGCCCTTCTTGCCGGCAGGCAGCTGCATCTTCTTGCCGCCGCGCTGATCGCGACGGTTGCCACCGAAGCGGTCGCGCCCCGTCGGGCCGCCGGTGTACGGCTGCGGCCCCTTGCCGGCGAGCGCGCCGCGCGGATCGCGGGCGATGCCGCGCGGATCCGCCTGGCGGATCTCGATGCGCGGGAGCGGCAGCTCGATCACGCGGCCCGTCGGCCCGAGACGGACCTCCTCCTTCGCGGGCGGCGTGACCGTCGGGGGCGGCACGGGGATGGGCGCCTTCGGCGTCGTGATTTCGATCTTCTCCACGCTCTCCACCTTCACCGGCTGCGCCGGCTTCGCGGCCTGCTCCGTCGCGGTCTCGCTCTTCGCCTGCGCCTGCGCCGACGCCTCGGCCGTGACGGCGGGCGCCTCGACCTTCGTCTCGACCGGAGCGCTGACCTCCGGCTTCGACGGCTGCTCGACGGCCGCCGACGTCGCGGTCCGCTCCGCCTTCTCGGCCTTCGCGCTGGCGGTCGTCTCCGCGGCAGCTTGCGCCAGGCGCCGGATCTCGATCTGGGGCGCCTGACCGCGTCCGCCAGCGGCGGGCGTCGCCGCCGACACGTCCGACGGCAGCACCACCGTGCGGCGGCGCGGCTCGGGGCGCGGCTCGGGCGCGGGCTCGACCACCGGGGCCGGCGTCGGCTCGACGCGGGTCTCGCGGACCTCCGCGGCCTCGCGCACCGTCTCACGAACCTCGCGGGTCTCGCGGACCTCGCGCGCCGGCTCGCGGCTCTCGCGCGCCTCGCGAGCGGGCTCACGCGCCTCGACCCGCACCGTCTCGACGGCGCGACGCTCGGGCACGGCAGCCTCGGCGATCGCCGGAGCGGCCGGGCGCATCGGAGCCCCGTCGCGCGAGCGGCGACGGATGACCGTCGACGTCAGGCGCTCTTCGACGAGGTTCGCCTGGCGCTCCTTGTCGAGCGCGCGCTTCACGCGGGCGACGTCCTCGGCGTCGAGGTTGGACATGTGGTTCTTCACCTCGATGCCGAGCGCGCGCACCTTGGCGACGAGGTCCTTGTTGGCGAGGCCAAGATCCTTGGCGACTTCGTACAGGCGCACCTTCCCCGGTCCTCCGCCGTCCGAAGGTCCACTGCCGCCGACTGCCCTCTCGCCGCTGTTCATGCTCACTTCCTTGTGACTCACTCGCTCGTTAACCCAGTCTTCCGATTCGGTTCGGTGCCACTCGACAGGAGCCCCGTCCACAGCGACGAGGAATCGAGTCGCTGTACCGCCCTCCTGAAGGTCCTCGGGAGGGCGCTATTATGAACTGCCTCGTCGATGCATGCCCGACTTTCGTGGAGATAGGCTCCACGCCCCTTCCGCTTCCGTTCCCGATCCCAGTGCACTCGTCCCGCGCCATCTAGCACGAGCCGCACCAGGTTTGCCTGCCGATCCGTCTTGCGACAGCCGATGCAGGTCCGGATCGGATCGGCCACTCTCCCTTTCCTTACGCCTCGGCGGACGCCCCCTCGTCATCGCCCGTCGGCTCCGGCGTCGCCGGGTCGATCTCACCCAGGAACACCTTCACCCAGTGCTTGAGCTGCCGCGCCTTCTTGAGGCCGATCCCCGTCGACTCGGCGAGGCGCGCGACGTCCTCCTCCTCGTTGATCTTCTCGACGGTGGCGTAGCCGCCGCGGTAGAGCGCCGGCAGCGTGTTCTCGCCGACACCGCGGACCTGGAGCAGCCGCTCCTCGTCGGCCTTGCGCGCCGCCTGAGCCCGCGCAGCCTCCTCGGCCGCGTAGCGCTCCGCCTCGATGCGGCGCTGCTTCTCGATCTCGACCTGGCGCGCGGCGGCCTCCTTCAGGCGCGTCGCGCCCGCCTCGCCACCGACGCCCGGGACGCCCGCCAGCTCCTCGAGCTTCGCGCGCGCCACCTCGTCGGCCGAGCGCCAGCCCAGCTTGAAGAGCGTGTTCGCCAGCTCCTCCGACGAGCCCTCGATCTCGGCCATCGAGCGGCGCGCCTGCTCCTCCATCTCGCGCACCTTCGACTCCGAGTGGATGTCGATGCGCCAGCCGGTCAGCTGCGACGCGAGGCGCACGTTCTGGCCCTTCTTGCCGATGGCCAGCGACAGCTTCTCGTCGGGGACGATCAGCTCCATCGTGTGGGTCTCGGCGTCGATGACGACGCGCGACACCTCGGCCGGCGCGATGGCGTTGCAGACGAAGCGCGCCGGGTCCTCCGACCACGGCACGATGTCGATCTTCTCGCCGCGGAGCTCCTGCACGACCGCCTGGACGCGCGAGCCCTTCATGCCGACGCAGGCGCCGACCGGATCGACGTCGCGATCGCGGCTCGAGACGGCGATCTTGGCGCGCGCGCCGGGCTCACGCGCCGACGACTCGATGCGCACGATGCGCTCGGCGATCTCGGGGACCTCCTGCTCGAACAGCTTCTCGAGGAGGCCCTTGTGAGTACGCGACAGGACGATCTGCGGGCCACGCGCGTTCTTCTCGACGTCGACGACGTAGGCGACGATGCGGTCGCCGGCGCGGTACGACTCGCGCGGCACCTGCTCGCGCACCGGGAGAATCGCCTCGTTGCGGCCGATCTCGACGATCAGGTTGCCGCGCTCGAAGCGACGGACGGTGCCCGAGATCAGCTCGGCCTTGCGATCCTTGAACTCGTTGAAGACGTTCTCGCGCTCGGCCTCGCGCATGCGCTGGATGATCACCTGCTTCGCCGTCTGCGCGGCGATGCGGCCGAACTGCTTGATGGTGTCCTTGAGGTCGAGGAGGTTGCCGTACTTCTCCTCCTGCTCGCGGGCCCGCTCGGAGTCCTCGGTGCGATAGAAGATCTGGAAGAGCAGCTCGTCGCCGATCTCCGCCTCGAGGCCGTTGGCCTCGGCGTCGGTCTTGGTGATCTCGCGGCCCTTCTCGGCCTGAGGTCCTTCGACGACGTAGCAGATCTGGAAGAGGTCGACGGCGCCGATGTCCTCGTTGTACTGGGCCTCGAGCTCGCGGTGCTGGCCGAAGACCTTCTTCGCGGCCGTGAGGATCGCCTGCTCGAGCGTCTGGAGGAGGACCTTGACGTCGATCCCCTTGTCCTTGCCCACCTGCTCGAGAACCATCGTGAGATTCGGCTGCATAATTACCTTCTTCCTATCCCTGCTTTTCCCGACTCTTAGAACTCGTACACGAGGTTCGCCTTCTCGACGGCGTCGAGCGGAACCCGGTATTCTCTGTCACCGACGTCGATGCGGACCGAGCCGCCCTCGACCCCGAGGAGCCGCCCCGAGAAGTTGCGCCGCGTGGCCTCTGCCGTCGCGGGCGCGCCCGGCTCGGGGATCGGCCGGCGGGTCTTGATCTTCGCCTTCTGCCCGACGAAGCGCGCGAAGTCGGCCTCCTTGCGGAGGGGACGATCGACGCCCGGCGAGCTGACCTCGAGGCTGTAGCCGACGGTGATCTCGTCGGCGACGTCGAGCGTCGCCGAGAGCTGCCGGCTGACGATCGCGCAGTCCTCGAGTGAGACGCCGTCGGGCTTGCCAGGGGCGGGGGCCGAGCCCGGCCGGTCGATGAAGAGGCGCAGGACCCAGGAGCCGGTCTCGCGCTTCCACTCGAGATCGACGAGCTCGTACCCCAGGCCGGCCACCACGGGCTCGACCAGGGTGCGGAGCTTATCGACGTCGACGACCTTCATCTGCGTTCGGTCCCTCTCTGGAGGCGTTGGGCGAAAAAAAAAGTGGGCTTGCGGCCCACTTTTAGTGATTTCACTAAAAATGTAGACGGGTGCCTACCACAGACTGTGGATCGGTGCAAGTCCGGGGCGGGCAGCGACGGGCAGTTAGACGGGGCGTTGCGCGAGGTTGAGGACGTCGAGGTAGTGCTTGTCGGCGTAATAGCTCAGCGCGTCGAGCGCGTCCTTGAACTCGCTCTCGTCGAGGTTCTCGGTGGGCAGCTCGACCGTGAGGACCACGTCCGCGTCGTCGTCGATGGCGAACTTCGCCATGTTGATCTCGCGGTTCAGGCGCAGGAGGTGGCGGTAGAGGGCGAGCGCCGCCTGCTCGGTCTTCGGCGCGACGACGAACGGGACGATCGTGAAGAAGATCCAGTTCTCCGTGAGGCGCACGAAGAAGCGGAAGCTGTTCACGTCCCCGCGGAAGCCCGACCGCCAGGTGTGGGGATCGATCCGCTCGAACGGCCAGCCGTCCTTCTGGAGGAGCTCCTCCACGCGCTGCGGCGTCATCATGGTTGCCTCGCTCCGCGTCGTCGGCCGACGCGCGTCGACGCTGGGGAAGGACGAACCGCTTTGGTCGCGCGTCGGCCGACCGCGTCGCTGGTCATGGGCGCGCGTCTTAGCGGGGGGCCGGGGGCTTGTCAACGTCGATCGTGAAACGGTCGCCGAGCTGCTCGCGGAGCGTGTCGAGGAGGAGGACGCGCTGGCGCTCGCGCGCGCCGATCGACACCGAGACGGAGATGTCGCCACCGGGGCGGCGGGAGAGCGTGACCGAGGAGGCGTCTCCGACGAGCGCGAGGGTGCGGAGGGCCGGCGGACCGTCGGCGCGGAGCCAGTCGACGAGCGCGTCGACCGTCGGGGGGCGCGCACCGCGCTCGCTCCAGAAGAGCGCGATCTCGAGCGCGCGCAGCCGGCGGCCGACGGGCGTCGCGGCGACGGCGGCGACCTCGTCGCGATCGCGCAGGCGCGTGGCGCGGAGCCGCACCAGCGACGGGAGGCGCGCGCCGTCGCCGAGCAGCCGGTGGAGGTCGCCGAGGGGTGCGCGCCCGACGTCGAGCGCGGTCACCGTCGCCCAGGTGGGATCGTCGGCGGCCCACGGGAGGACGACGAGCCGGCACGCGTCGAGGAAGCCGCGCGCGAATCGGGCGCCGCCGCGCGCGACGCACGGCTCGATCGCGCCGAGCCAGGCGCGGCCGTACGCGTCGAGCAGCGCCTCCTCACACGGCGACGGGGGCGCGCCGGTCGCGGCGCGGGCGCACTGGAGCACGATGAGCTCGCCGCGCGGATCGCCGCGCTCGGAGAGCCAGTCGGCGTAGACGAGGCGCGGGGCGTCGTCGTCGGGCGTGTCGCGCACTGCGCGGAGGAGCGCCGCCTCGCCCGCGGCGTCGAGGTCGTCGGTCTCCCTCGGTGGGAGCTCGCCGGCGACGAGCGCGTCGACGAGCGACCGCGCGCGCTCGCCGAGCGGCGGAGGCGCGGGCAGCGCCGCGAGGTGGCGCTCGACGGGCTCGAGGACGTCGCGCGCCCACGGCCGCTGCGCGCGGAGGGCGCGGATCGGAGCGAGCGTGCGCGCGTCGGCGACGACGGTGAGCAGCCAGGCGGCGCGCCGGACGTCGTCGGCCGAGGGCGACGCGGGCAGCGCCTGCAGCATCGCCACGAGCGCCTTGGCGACGCGCGGATCGGCGGCGCTCCGGAGGTGGCTGTCGAGGTCGATGAAGCGGAGCTCGGCCTCGGCGACGAAGCGCGCCGAGACGGCGTCGAGCGCGTCGGCGAGGGCCGGGTGGCGCGTCACCCGCCAGGCGGCGAGCAGCGCGGCGATGGCCCCGTCTCCGTCGAGGGAGGCGGCGGCGCGGCAGGCGCGGCGGAGCGTCGCGTCCACGTTCATCGGGCAGCGCGCACGATACGATGTTATCGATCGGGGATGCGCACGATCGCGGCGGCGGTGCAGATGACCTCGGGGCCCGACCTCCGGGCGAACCTCGACGCGGCGGAGGCGCTCGTCGCCGAGGCGGCGCGGCGCGGCGCCGAGCTGGCGGTGCTGCCGGAGAACTTCGCCCTCCTCGCCCCCGACGACGCCGAGGCCAAGCTGGGGGCGGCCGAGGCGATCGGCGGCGCCAGCGACGGGCCGATCGTCGCGCGGATGCGCGCCGTCGCCAAGCGGCTGGGGGTGGCGCTGGTCCTCGGCGGCATGCCCGAGCGGGTCGCCGGCGACGCGGGGCGCGTCCACAACAGCGCCGTCTACGTCGACGCCGCAGGCGAGATCAAAGCCGTCTATCGAAAAATCCACCTCTTCGACGTCGACATCCCCGACGGCGCGACCTACCGCGAGTCGGCCAAGGTGGCGCCGGGCGCCGAGCCGGTGCTCGTCGACACGCCCTGGGGCGGACTGGGGCTCTCGGTCTGCTACGACGTGCGCTTCCCCGAGCTCTACCGGGCGCTGGCGGCGCGCGGGGCGCGGATCCTCGTCGTCCCGGCGGCCTTCACGCTGCACACCGGGCGCGACCACTGGCACGTCCTCCTGCGGGCGCGCGCCATCGAGAACCTCTCGTACGTGATCGCGGCCGCGCAGGTCGGGCGGCACAGCGACAAGCGCGTCACCTACGGCCACGCGCTCATCGTCGACCCGTGGGGGCACGTCCTCGCCGACGCCGGCGATCGCCCGTCGGTGGCCACCGCCGAGCTCGACTTCACCCACCTCGAGAAGCTGCGCCGCGAGCTACCCGCGCTCGGCCACCGGCGCCTCTGAGAGCGAGAAGCGAGCACCGAAGGCGGCGCGCAGCGACTCGATGAGCTCGACCGAGCGTGCCGCCCGTCGGCGATAGGGCGGCACCAGCGTGAAGGCCGCCACCCCGACGGCGTCGGGCGCGAGGAGCGCGACGGTCTGCGAGAAGGTGCGGACGTTTGCGTTGGGGCCGAGCGCGGCGGTGACCGCCAGCCCGCCCGATGGGTGGCGCGTGAAGAGGACGCGGTGCTGCCCCGAGTCGTGGCGGAGGCGCTCGAGCGGCCCGGCGCCGAGGAGGCGACGCGCGGCCGCGGCCCACTCGGGGAGCGGCTCGGGACCGTCGGTGCCGAGCTCGACGAGGCGCCGCCCGACGCGGGTCGCCAGCACCTCGTCGAGCTGCGCGACGGAGAGCCAGCCGAGCCCGAGCGCCTCGAGCGCGGGCAGCCCGTCGAGGCGCGCGGCGAGCGTGCGGTGCGCGTCGCCCCAGCCGCAGAAGCCGAGGCGGGTCCAGCCGAGCGCGCTCAGATCGGCGGCGACGAGCCGCTCACCATCGGCGATCGACACCCGCCGGACGACGCGCAGCGAGCGCAGCGCGCCACCGAGGAGCAGCGGCGCGAAGCGCGGCTCGCGCTGGTACTCGCCGTTGAGATCGAGCTCGACGACCGTCGACCAGGCGGGGTGGCCGACGAGGCCCGGGAGCGGATCGCCCGCCGCGCGATCGACGTACGACGACAGCTCGGCGGCAGCGACGAAGCCGCGCTCGAAGCGCGCCATCCGCGGATCGGCGTAGATCACCTTGCCGAGCGGCCCCAGCCACTCGGCGAGGTGCCGTCGGAGGAGCGCCGTCTCGCGCTCGCTCGGCAGCAGGCCGCCGCGCCGCGCGCGCTCGCACTGGAGCACGATGAGCTCCCCGCGCGGATCGCCGCGCTCCGAGAGCCAGTCGGCGTAGACCAGGCGCGGCTCGTCGCGCGCGGGGTCGGCCCACACCGCCGCGAGCAGCTCGTCCCCGTCGCGCAGGACCGCCATCGGCCGCCCCGACGGCGCCACGCCCGCGACGATGGCGTCGAGGAGCGCGCGCCCCTCGGCGCTGAGCGGCGGCGGCGGCGCGTGCTCTTTGGTGACCGCCCGCGCGAGCGCCCGCAGGATCGACGTCCCGTCGCGCCGCAGCGGGTGGGCGGCGTCGGCGCGCACCGCCGCGAACAGCGCCGCGAGCCGCGGCTGCGCCTCCGCACCGCGGGCGTCGGTCAGCGCGTTGACGATCCGGACGTAGGCCCCGGTCGCGTCGGGCCCCGTCGAGAAGCGCGCCTCCTCGAGCCACCGGAGCGCCAGCCGCTGCACGCGCGGATCGCGGTGCAGCGGCCAGGTCGGCTCCTGCAGCATGGTGAGCTCGAGGGGCGTCCGGATGGCCTCGACGCGTCGGAGCGCGCCGAGGTGCGGGTCGTCGGGGTGGCGCGGCGCCAGCCGCTCTCCGACGGTGGAGATGGCGTCGGCGAGCTCCGGGAGGGAGCCGCTCGCCAGCCAGGCGTCGAGGAGCGCGCGGAAGCCCTCGGTGTCGCGCCCCGCGGCGAGCGCCACCGCGGCGTCGCGAAGGTGCGTCTCGACGAGCATCCCGGTAAGATATCGCGACCACGACCATGAGCGACGACGACAAGCGCGTAGAGGATCTCGGCACGTACGAGATGCTGTGGGACTGTCCCTTCTGCGGGACCAAGAAGCTGCTCGGCGTCTCGCAGCGCCACTGTCCCGAGTGCGGGGGCGCGCAGGACCCCTCGAAGCGCTACTTCCCGTCGGACGCCGAGAAGGTCGCCGTCGCCAACCACCCCTACGCGGGCGCCGATCTCCTCTGCCCTTTCTGTCAAGCACCCTGTAGCGCCAAGGCCAGGAACTGCACCGCCTGCGGCGGCGAGCTCGAGAAGGCCAAGGAGGCCCTCCGCCGCGGCGAGCAGGTCGTCGCCGAGGGGCAGGCCTTCTCCGGCGAGAGCGCCGCCGACGCCAAGCGCGACTTCAGCGGCCAGAAGGCCGCGGCCAAGACGCCCCCCAAGCCCGCGCCCGCGAAGCGCGCCGTGTGGCCCTGGATCGTCGGCGGCGTCGCGGCGCTGATCGCGGTCATCCTCGTCGTCGTGCTGTGGCGCAAGCCGGCCGCCGTGGTGGTCACCGGCCACACCTGGGAGCGCCAGATCGCCGTCGAGCGCTTCGGCCCGGTGAAGCTGTCGGAGTGGTGCGATCACCTCCCCATCGACGCGCGCATGGTCTTCCGCCACCGCGAGGTGCGCTCGCACGAGAAGGTGCAGGACGGCGAGACCTGCGTGCGCAAGCGCGTCGACAAGGGGAACGGGTCGTTCGGCGAGCGGAAGGAGTGCTCGCCGAAGTACAAGGACATTCCTGTCTACTCGGATAAGTGCGACTTCACCGCCGACCGCTGGGCCAAGGTCGCCCCGCTCGTCACGACGGGCGCGAAGGTCGAGGACACGCCGCGCTGGCCCGACGCGACCCGGCTGCGCGCCGGGCTGTGCATCGGCTGCGAGCGCGAGGCGGGGCGCTCGGAGAAGTACTCGGTCGCCCTCGCCGATCCGAAGTCGCAGATGCTGATGACCTGCGAGCTGCCGGCGACGCGCTGGAGCGCGATGAAGGTCGGGTCGCGCTGGAAGGTGAAGGTCGGCGTGCTGACGAAGTCGCCGGAGTGCGACTCGCTCGAGCCGCTGTAGCGAGCGAATTCTTGTCTAGCGCGACGACGGCGGCGCGACGCAGGCGGGCGGGCGATCGCTCCGGGTGATGCGCGCGCGCGGGACGCCGAGGCGGACCAGCGCCTCGACGGCGGCGTCGAGGCTGGCGTAGGTCGGGCAGTAGGACTTCGAGTCCTGATCGACCTCGAAGGTGTCGTTGGGGCGCCGGGTGATCGCGCCCGCGGTGCGGACCGGGCGCCCGTCGCCGAGGATGGGGTGGACGTACGCGTTGTCGGGCGCGTCGGCGGGGAGCGGCGCGATCGCCAGCCGGCCGTCGCGGGCGACCACGAGCTTGTAGCGCCGCCCCACCTCGAGCGCGGTGAGATCCTCCCAGCTCGACGGGCGGAGGATGCGCGCACGATCCCCGCCCGAGGCCGTCAGCTTGGCCTGGAGCGGCGCGAGGTCGACGCGGGAGGGGAAGAGCGGCGCCGCGCAGCCGGCGACGCCGCTCGAGAGGAGATAGACAAGAAGTCGTGCCCGAGGCGGCACGGCGAGACCGGGAGCTAGGCGCGCTCGACGAGAGCCGCGGCGCCCATGCCGCCGCCGATGCACATCGTGACGACGCCGAAGCGACCGCCGCGACGCCCGAGCTCGTGGAGGATGGTGAGCGTGAGACGCGCCCCCGAGACGCCGAGCGGGTGGCCGAGCGCGATCGCGCCGCCGTTCACGTTGAGCTTCTCGTCGGGGACCTTGAGGGTGCGCGCGCAGTAGAGGCTCTGCGACGCGAACGCCTCGTTGAGCTCGAAGAGATCGATCTGGTCGACGGTGAGCCCGGTCTTCGCGAGCAGCTTCGTCACCGCCGGCACCGGCCCGATGCCCATGATGTCGGGCGCCACGCCCGCGACGGCGAAGGCGCGGAACCAGCCGAGCGGCTGGATCCCCGCCTTGCGCACGCGCTCACCCGAGGCGACGACGACCGCCGCCGCGCCGTCGGTGAGCGGCGACGAGTTGCCCGCCGTCACCGACCCTGTCGGATCGAACGCCGGCTTCAGCGTCGCCAGCTTCTCGATCGTCGTGTCGGCGCGCGGCCCCTCGTCCTTGTCGACGGTGATCTCGATGCGCCGCCCGCTCGCGTCGAAAACGTGCGTCTTGACCGGCACGATCTCGGCGTCGAGCCGCCCCGCCTTCTGCGCTTCGATCGCGCGCTGGTGCGAGCGATAGGCGAAGGCGTCCTGATCGGCGCGCGCGATCTCGAAGCGGCGCGCGACGTTCTCGGCGGTGACGCCCATCGGCGTGTAGATGTCCGGCCGCGACTCGACGAGCTCCGGGTTGAGCGACGGCTTGTTGCCCGTCATCGGGATCATCGACATCGACTCGACGCCGCCGGCGATGCCGACGTCGAACGCCCCCGCCGCGATGCGGTCGGCGACGATCGAGATCGACTGCACGCCCGAGCTGCAGAAGCGGTTGATGGTCATCGCCGAGGCCTCGACCGGCAGGCCGGCCGCGAGCGCCGAGATGCGCGCGACGTTCATCCCCTGCTCGCCCTCGGGCATCGCGCAGCCCATGACGACGTCGTCGACCTCGGTGGCCTCGATCCCCTTCGAGCGAGCGAGCGCCTCCTTGATGACGATCGCGCCGAGGGTGTCCGGGCGCGTGTCCTTCAGATTGCCCTTCGCCCCGCGACCAAACGGCGTGCGAGCGCCAGCGACAATGGCTACGTCCTTCATGTCGTTCTCCTGTGCGCCGGTCAAAGCCGGCGAGGTGAAATGGTGAAAGTCCAAACAACGAAAGGAATAGCTATCCACGTTGACCCCGAGTCATGCGTCGCTGCCTGCGAGGGCAGAGGCGAAGCGTTGACA
>Ga0272446_1000733_pt1 | contig 49930 bp, 43 predicted proteins | sample YNPCB0061_FD_194587 | JGI IMG/M metagenome (GOLD analysis project Ga0272446, IMG submission 194587) | Hot spring microbial mat communities from Yellowstone National Park, WY, United States - YNP-CB-006-1 | ecosystem: Environmental > Aquatic > Thermal springs > Hot (42-90C) > Sediment | place...
GGGTTGACTGAGCAGTGGTGAACGCAGCATCGATCGCTCCTTTTCCCCTAACGAGTAAGCGGGTTCGCCTCAAACTCAGACTTAATCGACCCAGCCTAAATCTTGATCATTTAAGCTGCCAGAAGGTGGCTTATCGGGAAACACCGGATGAGCCAAAGCCGCCTGCTGACGTTGACGCATTATTTCTTTACGGGCCGCGATCGGGTCGTTGGCAGTATCCGGCAGAGTCGCGGTAGTCGGTGCAAGTTTCACTAGAGGCAAGGGGGAAGATTCTGCAGGGTTCTGGTGTGCTTCAAGGGCCTGTTGCAAATTTGTATTAACCTCTGCTAACTGCAGCAGAGTAATTTTGGCTTGCTCCAATTCCTTCTCTAAATTGGCGGCTCGTTTTTGTTTTGCCTGAAGGGTTTTAATTTGTGCTTTGCATTCTTTTAGCTCACCCTTGAGCGCAGACACTTCTTGCTTTAGGCTGTTTTCTCGTCCTTCCACTTGGGTTAAAGCGGTTTTAAGTTCTGCAATCAGGGTGTTTTGGTCTGACTCTGATTTTTGGTCAGAAACAGGGGATTGAGAGCGGGACTGACTTGTTTTGCGAGCACTTCTTCTAGGCTGACTGGACTGGACAGAAGAGGCGGTCTGATCCATCTCTGTTGTTTCAGTATCAGCCGGTTTACCGACTTCCTCGCGTAATAAATCTGACAAGCGTTTTCTAGCCATGTTTCCAGTCTCTCTGAATCTCATCCATCACTCTTCGGTAGTCGGCTTCTGCCTCGCGGGCATTTTTACCACGCCAATGGGTAATTGCAACGCCTTCTAGGGCGGCTCGTTCGTGGGCTTTGTAGGCTCGAATAAAGGCATGGCAAGCTGGAATCCCCAATTCCATTAAGGTGTTTTGGGCTTCTAGGGCCTCTCCCAAACTGCGGGGATCGACTTTAGTTAGTAAAACACGATGGGCAACGCCACGGGGCTTGACCGTCTGTTTAACGGTATCAATCAGAGCCGCCAGATCCATTGGAGCGGGCGGCGTCGGCAGAACCACATAGTCAGCAACGGGAACAATCATCGTTAGCGCCCCTGAGTTTAAGGCAGGTGGGGTGTCTACAATGACCACATCATAGTGAGTTAATTGGGGTAAGTCACCCAGCAGCGTAGGGTCAGCGGCTCGGGTCAAGTCAAAGTGAATGCTGGTGCCGTTGCGATCGCACCACCAACTAGCCGATCCTTGCGGGTCGGCATCGACCAGTAGCACTCGCTGCTTCTCAGCAAAGGTGGCCGCCAGGTTAACCGCCGTGGTGGTTTTTCCCACCCCACCCTTACCATTCAGCACAACCAAAATTTTGCCGGGATGCTGCATGTTTTGCGACATAGTTTAGGCACACAACTGTAGAAGGGAGTTGACTTACCCGCTTGAATATAGCCTGGAATTGCCAGAACGCAACAGTTTCCCACGAAACTCAACAGAATGCCTGACAGATGCATAGAAGGTTCATACCGGTTGGCATTTGACCCCAATCAATTGCAAAATGAAGGCAGTTTACCCAGGGAAGACCCGAAATGGCAGAATTGCCGCCTAACATTAAAGACATTTTGGTCGATTTGATGGATCGCTACCGTGCTCAGGTTGATTACCTCGCGATTCGGATTGAGGCTGCTGAAGGCTCCGATATTCTGTTACGAGGGCGTAAGATCGAGACTCTTAGTGAGGGCATCTCCATCGGTGGGCAAGTACGGGCCTGTCATAAAGGTGGTTGGGGGTTTGCTAGTTTTAATCGCCTGACCGGTTTGACCGAGCGGATTGAAGAGGCGATCGCGGCAGCCCGGTTAGTGGGCGATGACGAAACCATCCTCGCTCCTGTTGTGCCAGTCCAGGCTAACTGCGTTTTGCCCCTGACAGGTAGTGATCCGCGCCAGATCCCTCTGGCCGACAAAAAAAATCTCTGCCTCCATTACGGTGAAATTCTACGGAGTGTCAGCAACAAAGTAGCCACCATTTCGGTGCGTTATGGCGACAGTGCCCAGCGCATGATTTTAGCTACTTCAGAAGGCTGCCTAATTGAACAAGCCTGGGTCGATATGGAAATGCGGTTTGCCGCTACAGCCAGAGATGGAGAAACCGTGCAGACCGGGCGTGAAACGATGGGGTCGCGAAAAGCCTACGAAGACTTACAGGAGTTAGATGCTCAAGTGCGAGGGGCCGCAGAGCGGGCAGTTGCATCCCTGTCTTTACCCTCTGTCAAAGGGAATACCTACACCGTTGTGATTGACCCAATCCTGACAGGTTTATTTGTCCATGAGGCATTTGGGCACCTGTCGGAGGCTGATATGACCTACGAAAACCCTGATTTGCTGGAAACCATGAGCATTGGGCGACGGTTTGGTACTTCTGAACTACAGATTTTTGATGGGGCTGCTCCCGTAGGTCACAGGGGCAGCTATTTCTATGACGATGAGGGCACTCCTGCTAGCACGACTCAACTCATTCAAGATGGGGTTTTAGTTGGACGGCTCCACTCGCGTGAAACGGCGGGTAAGTTGGGGGAAGCCCCGACGGGGAATGCTCGTTGCCTCAACTACCACTACCCACCCATTGTGCGCATGACAAACACCTGGATTGAGCGCGGCAAGACCCCTGTTCAAGATCTCTTTGCTGACATTGAAACTGGGGTATATGCCCGTAACTGGTTGGGGGGAATGACCAATGGGGAAATGTTTACTTTTGCTGCTGGTGAAGCCTGGATGATTCGCAATGGGGAACTGGCCGAGCCAGTAAGAGATGTAACCCTTTCTGGCAACGCCTTTAAGACCCTGGCAGATATTGAAGCGCTGGGAGATGACTTTTTCTGGGATGAGTCGGGGGGCTGCGGCAAGGGTGGCCAGAGTGGTTTGCCTGTGGGTTGTGGCGGGCCGAGCTTACGCATTCGTAATGTGGTGGTGGGTGGCGAGGCTCTGGAGGAATAATGGGCAGGTCGTCGGGTCGTTGCTGACTAGCGTTCTGTCAGGAAAATTGTGACAGTCTGCGGGGCGTTAAAATTGAGCCTTCTTCAATTTGCTGGCAATCAGTTACTCGTCAGATCTAATTTGACCGAGTACTAGAATGAATAAAGCTTTGGAGCAGGCTGCAGCTAGAATTGGCTGTTGCCAATAGTCATCGCTTCCCTGGAAATTTGTTTGAACAGAATGGATGGTTCTTCCCTAACCCGGCGTCACTTTTTATTCACAGCGACTGGTGCTGGCACGGCAGCCCTGTTGACGGGTTGTAGTGGGCGATCGCGGCCTGTATTGAATGTGCGCCCTCTGGTAGGGGCGATTCCCGCCCAGGTATTGGGCCAGTTTCGAGGGCAACTGCGGCGATCGTCCCAGGCAGCAACACTGCAGTTTTTGCCAGAAATGCAACCACAACAGCTTTTTACCCTGCTGCAAACCTGGAAGCAGACCAAGGCTGTAGATGCTTCCCCCTCCGGATTTTTAGATGGTCTACCCTTGATTGGCAAGGGGGGTAAAGCCAGAGTCGCTGATCTGGTCAGCTTGAGCGATTTTTGGCTGCAAAAGGCCGTTCAGCAGCAACTGATTCAGCCGATTGACCCACAGCCGATTACCGCATGGCAGCAGCTAAACCCTCGCTGGCAAACCCTAGTGCGCCGTAATTCCCAGGGCCAACCAGACCCTACAGGGCCGGTCTGGGCAATTCCTTACCGTTGGGGTTCCTTGGTAATTGCCTACCGTAAAGACCTGTTGCAACAACGGGGAATTCAGCCACCTAGGGATTGGGCCGATTTGTGGCGGGCTGATTTTAGTCGCCGTATTGCTTTACCGGATCAGGCGCGGCTGGTCATTGGCCTGGCCTTGAAGCGGCTGGGGCATTCCTACAACACGACAGATTTGCAGGCGATCGCTGAACTGGAGCCAACGCTGCGATCGCTGCATCAACAGGTCAAAGTCTATAGTTCGGACGCCTACCTGCAACCCCTGGTTTTAGGCGATACCTGGGTCGCCGTTGGTTGGTCTAGCGATCTCCTCCCCCTTGTACAACGCAATCATCTCTTAGCTGCGGTCGCTCCACCATCGGGCACAGTGCTCTGGGCCGATCTCTGGGTGCGACCTCAGGGCGCAACACCCTCCCCCAGTTCACTGGTGGTCGATTGGCTTAACTTTAGCTGGCAACCCGAAATCGCCCTATTCTGGACGCTAACCGGGCAGGCGACTTCACCAATATTGTTGGGTCATACCCCACCAGATTTGCCCGCAGAGCTACGGCAAAACCCTCTGCTTTTACCCAATCCAACCCTAGTGCAACAAAGTGAATTTCTCATGCCGCTACCGGCTACAGCTCTTACTCAGTATCGAGACCTTTGGCACCGCCTCCGAGGGGATTTGTAGGTCGTCCGCGAAAACCAGCTTTGCCCCCCGACTCCAGCACCACCTCACAGGGAATCTGAGCCACTCGTTGGCGGCTGACTTGCTTGAGCTTTGGGTTGGCGCTGGTTTCACTAAGGGCTGTTAGATCAACGCCCTTAAAGTTGCAAATATATTCACCCAACACGCGATCGCGGTAGTCCAATACTCGGATGTTATAGCCAAAGATTTTGGCCGCTGTCCCAAATTCATGGAGAAAGGAGTAGCGAGCCAGATAGTCTAGCAAACTCCAGAGCTGGCCATTGACCCGATAATCAACTCGACCCGGCATTTCAGTTTGTTGAAGGGTGGCCTGCCAGCCCTCAATCAACTTATCGCCAAAGGTCTGTGTTGCTGCAAATTGCTGCTGTACCCACCACAGACTCGGAATTGTTCGCCCTGTTGGAGAAATTGTTTCCGATGTCACCGGATTAATCACCGCTGGCTCATCGGCAACGGCCACGAAGGAAACCAGCACAGGACTCCCTAAAAGAGCCACACTACAGAGAGCGAAGCAGCCAAAAGCGAAGACTTTCATAGACTTTCTCTGAGATTTCCTCGTTTTGCTTTGCTGTGTGACTGTGATAAGTCGTAAAAGTTCCGGGTTGTTATTAAACCCTGTCCAATTTACAAGGGCGGCACTCGCCTTAATTATAGCCGTCGTCATGTTGCTCATCGCGACGGTAAGTCAAAAAGCTGACCCAGCATGGGTGGTTGAGCACTTGGTTTGATCCTAAGCTTTCTGACCAAGGCTATCGTATCAGGCCCGCTGTCAAACTTAAGCGCCTCGATTGATTAGAAGGCTAAGTCACAGTGAGGTCAATCTTCTGGTTGGTTAAATAACTCTAGAGCCTGCCGCAAAAACTCCTTCAGTCGTTGCCCTGCATCGGCTGAGGGCAAGTGCTCCCCAACAAACTCCCAACTGTCAATGGTGGATAGCCACCACTGCTTACCGCGATGGTCAAACCCTGCCAGCTCTATGCCAACAGCGCGGCGTGCTTTGGTTTCAAGATCGACATGGAAGCGAATTTGAATGAGCAAACTGCGACATTGGAGCGATCGCGATACTCCCGGAAAATGAAACCCGACATCAATTGACTCAGGGTCAACCAACTCACGGGTATCTGGGTCATTGGCCCAGGGTTTAAGATCGGAGCGAGCTGCCGGAAACTCCAGCTTAAACAGATTCACAAGGGAGGCGATTTTGCTAGTCAGCTCTAAGCTGGTTGCCTGTTCTGCTGCGTTCAAACCAAACTCCTTATGGGGAAGCGTAAAAGGATGGGTGAGCAAAGCGATTAAAAATATAAATTAACGCAGATTTGTTCAAAGATTGTTGGTGAAATGTCAACATTTAGTTGTCAAGGAGCCAACAAGAAGGAAACTTTTAAGAAGTCTTTAAGCTTTGTAATCAATTTGGCCTTCTGGTTTTGAGATGTGGTGAACTGGCTGATGCCTCAGTCAACGGTTCAGAAATGAGGACTTGATCATCTGAACGTTCACCATGGAGACAGCGGTTCACCGAGATCATAGAGAAATGGCTTTGGGCTCCAGTAGCAGTTTTTGTTTATATCGCCGCACGGACAGAGTCGCCAGGCCATAGGGCGATGAACGGTTGAAGTATCCTCTCAACGCCTGCCGCTTCTAAATGGGCAACACTTTAGGTCTAGGCTTGGACGCCGTTCAAATTCAGCCTTAGACTAGAAGGGGGGTTCGCTGGTTATTGGCCTTGTGTGCTTTGATTTGCGCCGACGGCAGCGATCTGACTTGCTTTTCTCTGATATGTTCTTCGTTGTATTTTTTGGTTAATGAACCGATCCATGCGCATTCAATTCAAAATTCTCAGACAAACGCCTGGTTTAGACCCCAGCTTGCAAACGTACGAGTTGGATGTTGACCCCAGTACCACCATTTTGGAGTGTCTAAATCGGATTAAATGGGAACAGGATGGTACCCTCGCCTTTCGGAAGAATTGCCGAAATACGATTTGTGGTAGTTGTTCTATGCGCATTAATGGGCGTTCAGCTCTGGCGTGTAAAGAGAATGTGGCCAGTGAGTTGGCGCTGTTTTCGGAGTCTGGCGTGACTGCCAATGGGGCAACAGTTCCCACGATTACAATCGCCCCAATGGGCAACATGCCCGTTATTCGAGATCTAGTTGTCGATATGCAAAGCTTTTGGGATAACCTGAAGGCCGTTGATCCCTATGTCAGTACAGCGGCTCGCCAAGTTCCTGAGCGCGAATTTTTGCAAACCCCAGAAGAACGGGCACGTCTGAATCAAACGGGCAATTGCATTCTTTGTGGGGCTTGCTACTCGGAGTGCAATGCGCGCGAAGTTAATCCTCAGTTTGTTGGTCCCCATGCTTTGGCCAAAGCCTATCGTATGGTGGCAGATACCCGAGACGATCGCACTGAAGCCCGTCTAGAGCAATATAACCAGTCTACCGATGGCGTTTGGGGGTGTACCCGTTGTTATTACTGTGATGCCGTCTGTCCTATGGAGGTTGCCCCCCTGGAGCAGATCAGTAAAATCAAGGGTGAAATTTTAGATCGCAAAGATGCCCAAGCGAGCCGCTCAATTCGGCACCGTAAAACCCTGATTAACCTGGTTACTCAGGGCGGTTGGATCGATGAGCGCCTATTTGGATTACAGGTGGTCGGCAACTCCTTTAGGGATTTGTCTGGTCTGATTAGTCTGGTTCCTTTGGGGGTACGGATGTTGGCGAAGCGCAAGTTTCCTAGTAAGTTTGAAGCTTCAGAGGGCACGGCTCAGGTGCGATCGCTGATTGCGTCGGTTCGCCAGTTAGAAGCGTCTGGGCAATCGTTAGAGGCTATTGGTGAAACGGCAGAACCCGTAGGAGGTTGATGATGAGCTTAGATCAGGAGAAACAACCACCCATTGAGGGGTTTAATCAGCCAGAGCCGAGCTTTGGCTGGACTCCCTATGCGGAGCAAGTCAATGGTCGCTTTGCGATGGTTGGCTTTATCGCTCTGCTGATTCTGGAATTGCTCACCCGTCAGGATCTGTTTACCTGGCTGGGGTTACGCTAGGGTTCTGTCAAGAAAGTTTTGACGGGTCGCAGACTCTCAAATTTCAACCCTTGCCAACTTTTCAGTGCTCAGTTACGGCCATCGCCATGAGAAACAGGGCGACGGCGAGTCAGAAAGCCTACCCAGCATGGGTAGTTGAGCGCTTGGTTTCGTCTTAAGCTTTCTGAGCAAAGCGATAATCTGACAAACCACTAAGGCAAGGGTAGCAATGGTGATGAGAGGCGATCGCTCCACGGCTGCAAAGTGGGTGGAATGATTTTGGTAGAGTGTTGTTTCTATTGCAAAGGGAATGCCAACGAGTAAGGCCCATACCGTCAGAGGGTTTTGTTCGCCAAATCGTCCTAAGTTCAATAACGCTTGCCGCTGAATCAACCGACCGACAACCCTTAAGCAAACCTCTGAATCAAGCCAGTAACCTGTCCGAAAACGGTAACCTGAGGGTGGGTGAAATCGTGTCTTCTAGAAAGGAGAAGTCCAAATCAGAATCGCGATGGATGGGTTGGGGATTTTTGATTGCTGGCACTGTCTGAGGCTTTCGGCCCCATACCCGATGAAAACTTGCCTGGAAGGAAGGTTCCCATGCTCACTGTGCGTCCTTGGCTCAGCCTGATGGTGGTTTCACTCACCGCGCTGATGGGGGTTGAGCCGCTTTTCCAGTCCCGTTTTGCTCTGGCGGTAGCGCAGGCTTCTGACCCCGTAGAGGCTTCTGAGCCTGCTGAGTCACTCTATCAGCAGGGAGTGCAGCAGTTTCGCCAGGGCCTTTATCGGGAAGCCGTACAGAGCTTAGACCAAAGTTTAGAGGGGTATCGGGCCAAGGGCGATCGCCTAGGAGAAGCCACAGCACTAACCCAACTCTCTGAGGTTTATTACTGGCTAGGGGAGTATGCCTCTGCCCGTGAAATGGCTCAGGTAGCCCTGGCTCTGTGGCGAGACGCTCAGCATCGGGCGGGGGAAGCGGTAGCCTTGGAGCGCCTGGGAGAAGCCCAGGAGGAGTTAGAAGGTAAGGCTAAAGCGCTGGAAACTTTGCAACAGGCTCTGGCCATCCGACGAGAGGTTGGCGATCGCCCAGGGCAAGGTAAAACGCTACTGCGTCTGGGAGCAATCTATTTCAAAAACTATCAGTACTCTGAGGCGGAGAAAGCGCTGCGCCAAGCCCAGGAAATTTTGGAGCAGGAAGACCCCTTTGAAGCAAGCTTAGCCCTGACCTGGTTGGGCTGGTTTCAGTTAAATCGGGAGGATCGGGCAACAGGTTTGCAAACCCTGGCAACTGCCCTGGCCCGGAGCCAGTCTACAGGTCATCGGGCGGCTGAATTCATTGCTCTTTACTTTACAGCCGTTGGCCATTTTCGCGAAGGAGAGTATGACACCGCCCTGGAGAATTATCAGCGCTCCCTCCCGATCGCCCAGCGCTCGAAACGATGGGGCACGGTTGCCTGGGTCTGGTTGCACATCGGGTTGTGTCACCGCAACCTGCAACAGTTTGAGCAGGCGGAGCAGGCTTTCAAGCAAAGCGTTGAGGCGGGGCGACAGCAAGCCCACAGCGAGGCTCCGGTGCGGGAGGCGTTGCTGAATCTGGCGGCACTGTACGAGCTGCAATTAAACCAACCTCAACAGGCCGAAGCCAGCCTGCAAGCAGCGATCGCCCATTTCCCTGAACCAGCAGACACTGTATCGGCAGCGGAGCGTATGGGGATGCAGCAGGTGCAAACGGCACGGGTTTGGCTGCGGCTAGGAGAAATCTATGGAGAAATGGGAGAGCGCCTCAAGGGGTTGGAATGGATTCGCCGGGGCTGGCAATTGCGCCAAACTCTGGATAATTCGGTCTATGACTCGATCCTGACGCTCAAAGATGCCAGGTTTATCTATGCCTCTTTCCTCTGGGGCACAGGGCAGTTTTTCCAGTTTAAGGGGCAGTACCCAGAGTCCCTTTCCTACTTTCAAGATGCCTATGACCTATCGCAAACCATGGGCGAAGATTTCTACACAATGTCGAAGGCTGAGTTTCAGGCAAGGGTCTTGGGGGGGTTAGGGCTAACCTACGAACGATTAGATCAGTATGACCGGGCGATCGCTCAGTATGAGCTGGCTTTAGAACTGCTGGTGAATCAGCCTAAATTAACAAACTTACAGCAATCTCTTACCCATGCCGCTGCATTTGCTTACATTAACCACGGAGATCACCATCGGGCGAAGCGAAACTTTTCAGCAGCAATTGCCGCCTATCAGCAATCGCGACAACTTGCACAACAGGGGCAACAAGCGAGAATCGAAATCCTGGCGCTGATTAGCATGGCCAATACCTACCGTGCCATGCAGGAGTATCAGAAAGCCTTGCCCGTGATGGAAGCAGCCCTGGCGATCGCAGAAAAGGCTCAAGATCAACACTATCTTTATCTAGCCCGGCAAACCCTGGCCCGGGTGCATCAAGCTTTGACCAACTATCCCCTAGCCCTGGAGTTGTTTACCCAGGTGCTGACCTACAATCAGCAAAGCCAGGAACAGGTTGATCGTGCCCGCACCCTGGCAGAAATGGGAGCAATTTATCACGAGCAGGGCCAATATCGGCGTGCCTATGAAGCCTATGAACAGGTGCTTCAGGCTTTTCAAGAGGCGCAAAAAGCCTACACCCGCCCACTGACATCAGAAAATTTTGAAGTTGCCTGCGCTAACCCCCGCGAATTTGCCGAAGGTGGCACGATGGAACTACTGGAAAGATTTTGTCAGGGCCGCCCACCCCTGCGTGGATCCCAAGCGCAGATTGATATGCTCAACTCCACCCGGAAGAATGCGGCCCAGGGTTTCCGCGAATCGGAAGCCAGTGCACTGAACAGTCTCAGTTCAGCGGCAGCAGATTTGGGTAAAAGTACTCAGGCAATTGAATTCATGCAAGCGGCTTTGTCGATTATCCAGGAAGGACGAGAACCAGCTACGGCTGCTTTGTATCTAAATAACCTGGGTGTCCTTTACCAGAACTTGGGCGACTATCCCCAGGCGTTGACAATTCATCAGCAGGCGCTACAGCAGGCAAAGGCCCTAGGCGATCGCCAGGTGATGGCTCTCAGCCTTTCCCAAATTGGCCTGGTTTATCAGAACCAGGGCCAGTACGCCCTCGCCCTAGAGGCAATAAAAGCCGCACTGGAATTAGAGCGAGCCATTGGAAACCAGGCAGCCCAAACCATCCGACTCAACAACTTAGGCACCCTCTATCGGGAAATGGGGGACTATCCCCAGGCAATTGCGACTCTTCAGGAAGCACTAGCGCTTCAGCGTGAACTCGGTCTCAAGGGTCAGGAAAGCACCAGTCTGGGAAACTTGGCCAGAATTTATAGCGATCAGGGCCGAGATGATCAGGCACTGCAAGTTCATCAGCAGGCATTGCAACTCGCTGAGGCAACGGGCAGCCCCCGGCAACAGGCCAGCGCTCGCTATGGTCTGGCCGAGGTGTATATCAACCAGGCGAAATACGCTCAAGCTTTAATCGAATATGACCGGGCCTTGCAACTGCTACGACAGATTGGGGCAAAACATTCCGAAGCAAATGTTTTATCTGCAATTGGGAATTTGTATCAATCTCTGGGGCAATACGACCAGGCCGAGGTGACCTATCAGCAGGCCTTAGATCTGGCCAAGACGGCTAACGCCCAGGTGATGAGTACGTCGATTCAACGACAAATGGCAAGCAATGCACGGCGACGCGGGCAATATGAGCAGGCTCTGCAGATGTATCAACAATCTCTGGCGACGGAGCAGCAGCGCGGTCATCGTTTGGGTGTTATCAGTTCCTGGCTGGGCCTTGGGAATAGTTACCTGCAGTTAAAACAGTGGGAGCCGGCAGAAACCGCCTTTCAGCAGGCATTGGAGTTAGCAAAAACGGTGGGTTTACCTAGCTCTCAAGCCAGTGCCCTCTATGGGCTGGGGCGGGTGTATCAGCAGCAAGAACGCTGGCCTACGGCTGAAACGGCCTTAAGGCAGGCTTTGGCGATCGCCCAGGCAACCAACAACCCTGAACAGCAGGCCAGTATTTTTAGCGCACTGGGAGAACTCTACACTCGACAACAGGAACCAGAGATAGCGATTATCTTTTACAAACAATCGGTCAATACCTATGAGTCCATTCGTACAGGTATTCGTGACCTCTCCCGTGAGCAACAAGAATCCTACACTCAAACCGTCGCTGAAACCTACCGGCAACTGGCCAATTTGCTGATTAGCAAAGGGCGTATTCCAGAGGCACAACAGGTACTCGAACTGCTCAAAGCCGAAGAAATCCGTGAGTTTACCCGCAGCCCCCGTAACACAGGTGCTGCTGCCATTGCCCTGGGGCAAGCAGAGGCTAAGATTCTCCAAGAGCATGGCAGCCTGATTGCCCTGGGACGTGAAGTGGAGCGCTGTAAACAAAGCCGCTGCCCCCAACTGAGCCGTCTCAATGACCAGTTGCAGGTGGTAACTGAGCAATATCGCCAGACCGTAGCCGGGTTCATTACTGCCATTCGCGATCGCCGCCGCGACGACGACATTCTGGATCCCTCGATCACCCGGAATCTCCGCAAAATAGTAGATGCCCAACCTGGGACGGTTCTGATTTATCCTTTTGTGTTAGAAGACAAAACCTGGCTACTCTGGGCTGCCCGTGGTGGCATTGTCAAAGCTGAGCCTGTCCCCGTTACCCAGCAGCAACTGGGCGAGGCAGTGCTGGCCTTTCGCCAACAACTACAAAACCCGCGCAGCTCAGAGGCAAGTGTACAGGCCACTGGAAAACAACTCTATGATTGGCTGATTCGCCCTCTGGAAGCAGAATTAAAGTCCAATTCTATTACCCATCTTGTGTTCTCGCTGGATCGGGTGACCCGCTATATTCCCATGGCTGCTCTGTTTGATGGACAACAGTATGTGATTGAGCGTTACCAAGTTTCGACGATTCTCTCTGCCGAGTTAACCGATACCCATGAGCGCCTGCCCTCGGGCACCCAGCAAACTTCAGTGCTGGCAGTCGGAGCTTCTGAATTTCAGGGCTATCGACCTCTACCCAATGTCATTACTGAAATGAGCGCAATTGTTCGCTCTCAGAAAGAAGCGACAGAAGGGATTTACCCAGGGCTAAAGTTTCTCAATCGGGCTTTTGACTTTAGAGCAATGCGAGACCATCTCTACGGTCATCAAATTCTCCACATTGCCACCCATGGAGAGTTTGTCCCCGGTCGGCCCGAAGACTCTTACTTAGTGACAGGTACCAGCGAAAAACTGACGATTGATCAGATTGGTACCCTACCCGACTTAAAGAATGTCCACCTGGTGGTACTTTCTGCCTGTGAAACAGCCCTGGGTGGCCCTAACCAGGATGGCATTGAAATTTCGGGGATCAGTTCTTTCTTTCTTAAGGAGGGCGCTAAAACAGTGGTTGCTTCTCTCTGGGCCGTCGCCGATGAAAGTACCAGTGAACTGATGCAGGCATTTTATGCAAACCTCGCCAACCCAACGCCAATCTCTAAGGCAGAAGCCCTGCGACAGGCTCAATTGCAGGCACTCTTCGGTAAAGCTTACCGAAATACTACCCCACGAGGAATTGGGGTGGTTGGTCAAAATGACTCAGCCCGTTCAGCAACCCTTGAGCGTTATTCTTCGCAGTATGCCCATCCCTACTACTGGGCACCCTTCGTCTTGATTGGCAATAGTTTATAAGGAACAGTGAGGGGTTTCAGCGGGCCTGAGAAGATGTCTTAAAGGCCTGTCTCTTTGTCTACCCTAGCGACTGAAGTCGCGGCTATCGAGAGAAAACCTGCCGATGCCGGTTACTGAAAACCTGGATTGGATTGAGTCGGCGTCGGCAGACTTGGGGAGTGTGGTCGCGGTTTTAACCGCCGGATACGTTTCAAATGTTCTCTAAACCGCAAGTCACCTAGTCTCCAGTTCTACTGAATTCGCAATCCTTAAGGAGTTGGCCGACTTGCTAGTTGCTGGGAAGCTTCCCGCACTAGGGGAGCGATTTTTTCTCGCCAGTAGCGATTATCAGGAAATGTGGGGATCTGATCGAGAACCTCTTGCCATTTTCCCTGACGGGCAGCCCGCTGAGCACTGTAAAAAGCTGACTCGGCCCTTTGCCAGTCGCGCTGCCACTGGGCGATCGCAGCTTGGGTTGGGCCATAGTCGGCGTCTGTGGAGGGTATTGTTTTTGCCACGGCGATCGCCCCTAATAGGTTACCCTCGTGATACAAAGCGATCGCCCGTTGACTCGGGTTACCTGGAGCTGATCGCGGTTGGAGCCCATTGATTTTGGGGGCGCAACTCGTTACCGTCAGTTCTTCATAAACCCAACCCTCCAGAGGTTGGTTGACCCGCAGCCAGCCCTGCTGCCGATCCACAACTCGCAACACTGTACCGTTGGTAACTTTACCAATGACATTATCCGGGGCCACTACTGGGCTAGAGCGCACATTTAAGGGTGGGTTTGGGTCGGTTGCCAGGGTTTGACACACTGGGCGCTGGGTGCTTGAGACCCTCAACCAGAGAAGGTCTTGAGAAAGGACAAAGGCAGAGAGTAGGGCGGAGCTGGTCAGAATGGCTGCGCCTCCGGCTAATCCCACTAGGAGGGGTGAGGGGGGGTGAGGCAACTGCACAATGGTTTCTGCCAGGGTAGACCAGACCGAGCCTTTGCTTAACTTGCTATCGCCACTCATCGGTTGCCTCCCTCAAGAGTACCTACCTTATTTTTCACCAAGTCGCCTACCTTTGGGATGGGGGGTAACACTCATGCTTGACGAGCACTCTCCGGTACGGCAACGGGAGATAAACCTGCAATGACTCGGAGATTTTGCGATCGCACCAACTCCGTAAACCCAAGAATTGGCCGCCCCTCAATCTCGGCGCTGTGCTCAATCGCCAGCAGCAAAGCCCGGGCGGCACTAGCTTCGTCATAACCGCGTCGCTGAGCAACCCGAATCGCCGCTTCATCCGCCTCTAGCTCGGTAAATGTGCTGTAGTTCTTGCGCCAGATTTGATTAACTGCGAGAGCCGTTAGCCCTCCTGCCACTAGAATGCCCACTGGATCAGCTTGAATTAGCTCAACCCCCGTACCCATCATGCCCACCAGTGCAGCCCCCTGCCACCAACTGGGCTGCAGCCACTTTACACTCGTTACCCAACAGGTGGTGCGCAGTAATAACAGATCCCGCTCTGGCTGGGAAAGCTGCTCCCAAAGATCAAAATTAATAGCGATGGGGCGATTACTGGCCCAGGGTTTGGGCAAACTGGCAGCAATCACCGTAGATTGCCCCGGTTTGCTTAAGATTTTGGTTAGCATGCGCCCGGAGGCTGGCATCAGATCCAGCAGGCGGCGAATCTCAAGCTCAGGATTGAGGGAGGAGGTCATGGGGTCAGTAACAGGCATGATTCTAAGAAAAAATTAAGAGCAACGGTAGCGTTTAACAACAGGGCATTGCATCTGAATGATCTCGTTAAAGGGGTTGCAACTCTGGTCTGGTGAATCTTCTTCTAAGGTATCTTCTTCAGGAAATTACATCTGATGATCTCGTTAAAGGGGTTGCAACGAACTGGCCAGGGCGGATAAGGCAGAGGGTACCCGATCTTTGCCAGACTCAGTCGCTGTAATCAAACAAAGCAAGATGCGGCGAGGGGTGGGACGCACCAGAATCACTCCATTCATGGGGCGGCTTCTACCGGCAATTGTCAAGCTACCCGTCCAGTCTAGGACGATGCCGCCTCCAGCTTCTGGCCTGGCAGCACCAGGTTGAAACCCCTCGCCCCGCTGAAAGACCGTTGTGGCCACTTGAGTGAGGGCATCGGTGTCAAAACCAGGTGTTAACCCCAAGGGGGGATTAGGTTGGGCCTGGGCAACAACTGTGTAGGCGAGGCTGCCATCGGGGGCCTCGACTAATACTGTACCGGCTAAGGGGGTAACGGTGTAACCGCGAATCACACCCACCTCAAAGCGGCGATCGCTATCTGTAACCGGTCTAATTTCCAAGGTTGCTGCCGGGGCTGCAGAAGCAGGGGGCAAAACCGGCGGCAGGGAGGGGGCTGGTAACCCTGGCGCGGTTGTGCCAGGGGTTGCACCAGGGCTAGGGGTTGTACCGGCAGGGGTGGTTGGCGCAGTAGCGGGAGGCAGCACATCGCCAGGGGGAGGGGCAGGCGGTAAGGGCGGCACTTCGACAGCAGGCAAGTCTGGCTCTGTTTGGGCCATCCCAGAAGCGCTGACCGAGTGCAGATAGAATGCCGCAAACAGGGCGATCGCCGCCACCACCAACCACAATAGACGTTTCCGCTGTTGTCCTAATTTCATCTGCATCCTCCTGTCACTGACCTGGGCAGTTCCCCAGCCATTACTTGCCTAAAATCGAGGGATTACCGACATCAAATAATCCCGCCACACAGCCAATCATCAATGTGCCCAGGGTTGCTGCCCAAAGCGCTTTCCAGCCAATTTCGGCAATCTCCCGACGACGGCTGGGAATAAGGCCAGCGAGACCACCGACGAAGATGCCGACAGAAGGGATATGGGCAAAGCCACAAAGAGCATAGCTAATCACTAGTAAGGCCCGATTACTGAGAATCCCCTGGTTGGCTAATTCGGCCAACCTCAGATAGGCGGGAACTTCCGTCTCTAACAGCCGTTGCCCAATTAGTTGGGAAGATTGCCAGAGTTCTTGCCAGTTGAGCGAAACCCCTGTCAGAAAGGTGAGCGGCAAAAAGAGCGCACCTACAATGTTTTGCAGGGTCACCACTTGAAAAAACCGACCAATTTGTTGCAGCAGAGAATTTTGGCTCTCGGCCAAACCAGCGAGATTGGCAAAAAACAGGTTGACCAGGGCCACTAACCCTAACACGGCGATTAACAAAGCAGCGATCGCCACTGCTAACTTTGCCCCATCCAGTGCCCCCGCTATCACACTTTCCATTGGGTTTATGGGTGATGGCTCAGGCAAGGGTGGGGCCACTGCTGACCCGGGAACACTCACCTCTGGCTTAGCCGGTGGGATATCTGCTGGTGGATCGATCGATTCGGCCTCCCTGTCTGTAGATGCCGGAGAGGGCGGGGCGATCGCTGCCGTTTCAATCGAGGTATCCTGTCGGATGGGCGGCTTTTCGGCAAGCACCTGACCCAGAGTTTTGGGAACCTCGGTTTCTGGCACCAGGATTTTTGCCATCACAAAACAGGCAGGAATCGCCATAATCGAGGCGGAAACCAGATGGGCCGTGATATTAGGAAAAGCGGAGCGGAGTAATTGCGAATAGAGGGCTAATACCGTTGACGCAGTGCTGCCAAAGCCAGCCGCCAGCACAGCACATAGCTCACTCCGGGTCATCTCTTGCAGATAGGGGCGCACCACCACCAGCGATTCCACCCCAACAAAAATATTGGCGGCTCCGCTCAATGCCTCGGCTCCGCTGATCCCCATGGCCCGCCGCAAAACCCGGGCGAAAAAGTTGACAATCGGCTGAATCACCCCCAGAGCATAGAGGAGTGCCATTAAGGCTGAAAAGAAGATGACACTGGGAAGGGCGCGAAAGGCAAAAACATAGCCTAGGCTCAGGTTTTCGGGCAAGAGGCGATCGCCCGGTACAGGCACATAGGCTGGGGTAATGGCACGGGCAATCCAGCGACCAGCCAAGACCGGCCCTGGCACAACAGCTGGATTGGGCACCAATAAATCACCGAAGATAAAGCGTGCCCCTGCCTCTGTTGCATCTAGCACCGCACTCACACCATCGTTAAGCAACAAAAAGATGGCACGAGTGGGTGGAAGCAAAAATACCAATGCCCCTAGCAGCAGTTGCAACCCAATGCCCCAGGCAATCACCCGCCAGGGCACAACCTTACGGTTTTCTGAACCCACCCAGGCGATCGCACAGAGCACGACCATACCGAGTAAAGAAATAGAGTTGAGCCAAGGATTCATGGGCGTTGGTCGCTAGCCTGCAAAGTTTCCTTTCAAGAGAATACCGGACAGGGGAACCCTCCGCGATCGCCAGAGAGGATCTTTTCCCGCTGCCCTTGGCCAACTTTTCCCAGGGTTAAGCTGGTTCTTTTACAATTGTTTAAGGCTTAAGTGAATGGGGTCAGTATGCGAGTTGCGATTATTGGGGCGGGGTTGGCTGGGCTGGCCGCTGCCGTAGAGTTAGTGGATGCCGGTCATGAAGTCGAAATCTATGAGGCTCGTCCTTTTGTGGGAGGCAAAGTCGGCAGTTGGGTCGATGCTGAGGGCAACCATATCGAGATGGGCTTACATGTTTTCTTCAATAACTATGCCAACCTGTTCCAATTAATGCGCCGGGTTGGAGCCTACGAAAACTTACTGCCCAAGGAGCATGTGCATCACTTTATTAGCCGGGGGGGGCAGGTGGCTGCCCTCGATTTCCGCTTTCTACTGGGTGCGCCCTTCCATGGCCTCAAGGCCTTTTTCACGACTGGCCAGCTCAGCTGGCAAGATAAGCTGCAAAATGCGATCGCTCTGGGTACCAGTCCCATTGTGCCCGGTTTGCTGAACTATGATTTTGCCATGCAGCAAATTCGCAACCTAGATGCCATTAGTTTTGCCGATTGGTTTCGGCGGCATGGGGGGTCGCAAAATAGTTTGAAGCGGATGTGGGATGCGATCGCTCTGGCTTTGGGCTTTATTGACACCGAACAAATTTCAGCCCGGTGTATGCTCACCATCTTCATGATGTTTGCCGCAAAAACGGAGGCTTCTCGTCTGAATTTGCTAGCTGGCTCTCCCGCAGAGTATCTGCATCAACCCATCGTCAACTATCTAGAGGGCAGAGGCGGCAAAATTCACACCCGCCGCCAAACTCGCCGCATTTTATTTGAGGGCAGCGGGTCTGAAACAAAAGTAACGGGGCTAGTGGTCGCCCAAGGAGAGCAGGAAGAAACGATCACCGCTGATGCCTACTTGGCAGCCTGCGACGTGCCAGGAATTCAGCGCCTCTTACCAGAAGAGTGGCGCAGTTTCAAAGAGTTTGACAATATTTACAAGCTAGAAGCCGTGCCCGTTGCCACTGTGCAGCTCCGGTTTGATGGCTGGGTGACTGAGCTAAAGGATGCGGATAAGCGCACTCAACTTCAGCAGGCCGCTGGCATTGACAACCTGCTCTACAGCACCGATGCCGATTTTTCCTGCTTCGCCGATTTGGCCCTCACCAGCCCTAAAGATTATTACCGTCTCGGGCAAGGTTCCCTGCTGCAGGTGGTGTTAACTCCGGGTGACCCCTTCATTAAGATGAAGAACGAGGATATTGCTCAACACGCACTGAAGCAGGTTCATGATCTGTTTCCCTCCTCACGACAGCTCACAATGACCTGGTACAGCGTGGTCAAGCTGGCCCAGTCGCTTTATCGAGAGGCACCGGGCATGGATCCCTATCGCCCTTCACAAAAAACTCCGATAGAAAATTTCTTTTTGGCTGGCAGCTACACGGCTCAAGACTACATTGACAGTATGGAGGGGGCGACGATTTCAGGGATGCAGGCAGCCGCAGCGATTTTACAGCCAACAGGCTATGTGGTTCAGGGAACGGGATTGTTTCGCTACTGAAGCACCCAGCGGATTGAGCAGGCAGAGGCCCAAAGGAGAGAAATCATTACCCTGGGGTTTTCAGATTTACTTAAGATTTTTCGACGATCGCCCCCACAAAGCCGTAAAATTCGGAGACGGTGCGTATAGAGCCAAAGCGATTAGCAGTGCGAAAGAAAATTATTGCTGGTAACTGGAAAATGTATAAGACCCAGCCAGAGGTCTTGAAGTTTTTGCATGAGTTTCGTCCTCATATGGAAGACACTCCTGAAGATCGAGAAGTGGTTCTTTGTGTTCCCTTTACAGCCTTAACCACCATGTCTCAGGGGTTGCATGGTAGTCGTGTTCAACTAGGTGCACAAAATGTGCACTGGGAGGAGTGTGGTGCCTATACCGGGGAAATCTCTGCGCCAATGCTGACAGAAATTGGTGTGCGCTATGTGATTGTGGGCCATAGTGAGCGCCGACAGTATTTTGGTGAATCTGATGAAACCGTGAATTTGCGGCTGAAGGCGGCCCAAGCTGCTGGACTCATTCCCATTCTGTGTGTGGGTGAAACCAAACAACAACGGGATACGGGCGAAACTGAGTCGGTGATTTTTAACCAAATTGAGAAAGACCTGCTGGATGTGGATCAATCTCGGTTGGTGATTGCCTACGAACCTATTTGGGCGATTGGTACTGGCGACACCTGCGATGCCTCCGAGGCAAATCGGGTGATTGAGCTGATTCGTAAACAGCTTGATAATAGCGAGGTGCCAATTCAATATGGAGGCTCTGTGAAACCGAGCAATATTGACGAAATTATGGCCACTCCTGAGATTGACGGGGTGCTGGTAGGGGGTGCTAGTCTGACTCCTGAGAGCTTTGCCCGCATTGTCAATTTCAAATAGGGTCTAGCGTTTGGTCAGGAAAGTTTTGATGGGTCGCAGGCCCTCAAAATTTAACCCTAATCAACATTCTGGCACTCCGTCACCCTTCCCATCGAATTTGACAAATCATATACACAAGCCAAGGTTAGGACGGATTTTCAGGCGTGAAATCCCTGTTCGATCTCTTGAGAAAGATGATTTCATTGTCAGTCAAACGTCCTAACAAGTTTGCGTAGTTCCATGCTGGTCACATCAGGGTGTCGCTATCATCATGGGTGCGCTGTAAAATCTTGGCACTTATCCGCATTTAGGGTGACCCTAAGGTGCAATGGGTTGGGGCAATCGAAGGAATAGACTGGGGATATGGATAACCAACCTACTTTGAGAGAGGTGCCCTATGTTTCCCCGTCTTCGCTTGATTGATTTAACGGCTGCGACCTTACTCTTCTCTACCGGCTTATCACTGGCACCTGTGACCATTACGTCTCTGCTGACTCCAGCCCAAGCTCAGACGAATGATGCGCGTCAGGATGAGGCGGGGCGTTTGTTAACGGCTGGGTTAAAACAATACGAAGCCCGCCAGTATGCAGCAGCTATCCAAAGTTTTGAGCAGGCACTGCCGCTGTTTCGAGCAACTGGCGATCGCAGTGGGATGGCTGCCGCCCTAAATAACCTGGGGATTGTCCACGGTGCGTTGCGTCAATACGGCAAGGAAATCACCTACTACGAGCAGGCCCTGCCCATCTACCGAGAAATTGGTAGTCGGAGTGGTGAAGCTAGGGCTTTAAACAACTTGGGGGCGGCCTACAATTCTCTGGGGCAATATGGGCAGGCTGTTGCCTACTATGGGCAGGCATTACCGATCTATCGCGAAGTCAGCGATCGCGCGGGTGAAGCAATGGTTCTTTTAAACCAGGGCACTACCTACAATGCCATGAATCAGTTTGAGCGGGCGGCCGTGCTTCTGCAGCAAGCGTTACCGATATTTCGAGTCACCCATAATCGCAACGATGAAGCGCGTTCCCTGTTTCAATTAGGGCGCGCTTATCAAAATCTTAAGCAAAACAACAAGGCGATCAAGGTCTATGAACAGGCATTACCTATCTACCGCGAACTCAAAGATAGCTATGGAGTAGCCGCAACGCTAAACAATCTGAGTGTGATCTACCAGTCGCTCTCTCAGCCAAAAGTAGCGATTCGCTACGCAGAACAAGCGGTAGAAATTTATCGAGCGGTAAAGAGCCAGGACGGGCAGGCGAGAAGTCTGGTCAATCTAGGGATGGCCTACAGTGCGGCGGCCCAACCAGATAAGGCAATTCAGCACCTGGAGCAGGCATCCCAGCTCTTTCGAGCCATGGGCGATGAGGAGGGCGAAGCCAGAACGCAGGAAATTCTGCGCCATCTTCGATCAACTTCGGCAAAAACTGTTTAGCCATCGCCATTAAACTCCTCGGTTTCGAGCAGGTTAGTTGCTCCTAGTTGACTGACAAATCGTTTCTTCTAGACGGCTAAAACCGCAGCGAGTCAACCAAAACCCGCCTTCGCGGGTGACGAAATCCTGGATATACCAAGTCTGCTTAGCCGCCAGCCATGAGCAGGCAGTGTCAGGGGTTTCAGTTGTTTTGTTAGTGCATCAGTAGTGAATCCATTGGGGCTGGCAAGCAACCGAGAGTTGGCCAGCCTATTTCGTCCTGATGTAGGCTTGTAAGTGGTGGGTGCAATTAAATATCAAGATACTGTTAGGGGTGTTTCATTACTACCCGAATGTCGATTCTCGTAGTGTTGATAGGTGCAAGTAAATAGAAGAGATTGGTAGGAATGTAGCCCCCAAACGCCCTGCTGGCAACGAGTTAGACTCAGCTATTTATCATCAATATTAAGAATATCCCGGCTGATTCCTGGAAGGGAGTTTAACTATGCTCCCCTAGGGCATAGTGCACCAGTTGTCCCAGTTGATGGCGCAGGGTTTCCAGCCCCAAGCGATCGCTAGCAGAAACGAACACAGCATTGGGGTGTTCTTCCTGCGCCTGACTCAGGCGATCGCCATCCACCTGGTCAATTTTGTTAAACACCAGCAGCGCAGGCCCTGGTGTGATTGGCATTTGGGCCAGAATTCCCATGACTGCACGAATGTGACTTTGCCAGGCTGGGTGCGACAGATCTACCACATGCACCAAAGCATCCGCTTCAGTCACCTCCTCCAGGGTGGCGCGGAAGGCATCCATCAAAGAGGGGGGCAATTCGTGGATAAAGCCAACGGTATCGGTCAGCAAAACTGGGCGAGGGGATCGGGTCACGGCATCAGGCACGACCAAACGTCGCGTTGTTGGGTCAAGGGTGGCAAATAGCTGGTCAGCCGTATAAACCTCGGCATTAGTCAGCACATTCAGCAACGTTGATTTACCGGCGTTGGTATAACCCACCACAGCGATCGAGGGCACTTCCTGATGTTGCCGTTTTTGCCGCATCCGTGCCCGATGAGCCTGGAGTTGATTGACCTCTTGCTGTAAGCGCGAGATCCGCCGTTGAATGGCTCGCCGCTCCGTTTCTAACTTGGTTTCCCCCGGCCCCCTTGTGCCAATGCCACCCCCGAGTCGTGACATGGCCTGTCCTCGTCCAGTCAATCGGGGTAGCATATATTCCAGTTGCGCTAACTCAACCTGAAGCTTACCCGCGCCGGATCGGGCCCGTTGGGCAAAAATATCGAGAATCACCTCTGTCCGATCAATCACCCGTATCCCAATCTGGGCCTCCAGGTTGCGTACCTGCGCTGGAGATAAATCTCGATCAAAGACAATCAGGTTTGCGCCGCTGGTCTGGGCTGCCAGGGCAATTTCCTGCACCTTCCCGGCTCCGACAACAGTTTGGGGATGGGGCCGCGATCGCTTTTGACTGACGGTTTGCAGCACATCTCCCCCCGCTGTCTCCACCAACCGAGCCAACTCAGCTAAACCATCCTTAAACCGCTGGGGGCTGTCCGTATTAGTCATGAGCCCGACAATCAAGACGCGATCATGGTCTTGATCCACCTGGCGGGCAACAAACTCGCGCTCAAACTCTGCTTCCAGCCCTTCCACCAGCCCCAGGAAATCCTGATTAGCGAGTAGATCCAGACTGAGACCGGGGGAAACCGTCCAGGTTGTTTCAGGATGGGGCACTAGATGGGCCAGATAAACGGCTCGAATGTAGCCTGTTGCCCCCCCGCCTCGGCGCTCAAACCCGCTTCCTGTTAAGGTGATAACGACCAGGGCATCAAGCCGCTGCATTGCCATCGCGTTCAAGGCGGCTTTGTTTGGCGGTTCCAAGCTCAACTGCGTCGCCACACAGCGAATACCGCTCAGGCGCTCGGCCCCATAGCGGGGTAACTCCACAGGAGGAATCCGGGTTTGGCCCGGAGTGCCCACCCCCACCCGAATCACCTGCCCGCGCCGATTGATGTAAACGCACACTGGCTCATCAATCTCCGTGCTCACAGAGGCAATCCGCTGGGCAAACTCAGGCGTGGTGAAGCGATCGCCCGGTAGCCGCTGGTGATACAGCCGTTGCAATTGCTTGAGCTGACTTGTTTTCAAGCCCTGAATATTGCCGTAAACCGTTTCGATAAATCAACACCCCAACCCGATCTACCGCCTATTTTAGCCTACCCCTTCCCCTCGGCTCATCATGCAACCTTCAAAAGGCTAAACGCCTTTCTTCTCTTTAGTCCGGTTACCCGTCCCTCTAGCTCAGAAGTTTCTACGGCAGAATATGAGAAGGCTCAACTCAATGTTCACAAGGGGAAAGCAACTGGCATGGATTGGCAAGAATTGAATGGGAACTGGGTACTATTGCCCAATCGCCCGGTCGCTCTGATTCACTTCCTGGGAGGAGCCTTTGTTGCCACGGCCCCCCAACTCACCTACCGCCGTCTGCTAGAGTGCCTAGCTGACCAGGGTTATGCAATTGTTGCCACTCCCTTTGTCAATACCTTTGACCATCGGGCGATCGCCGAGAGTGTGCATCGTCGTTTTGAACGAACCCTTTACACTCTGCAAGCCCAATATTTGCGCCGCCGCTACTTGCCAATTTATGGCATGGGACACAGCATGGGTTGCAAACTCCATCTATTGATTGGCTGCCTGTTTGAGGTCGAACGAGCCGGTAATATCCTGATTTCATTTAATAACTTCTCAGCCCGTGAGGCCGTGCCTCTAGCCGATCAATTTGCCACTTTTTTTGAACCGCTGGCGGCTTCGGGTATGGCTATGGAGTTTAGCCCTTCCCCCCAGGAAACCAAACGACTGGTGATTCAAAACTACGGTGTCCGGCGCAATTTGCTGATCAAATTTAGCAACGATACGATTGACCAGACCCGTGATCTAAACCGGCTATTGCAGGATCGCTTTGCGGAAATGGTGACAGCTCAAACCTTGACAGGGAACCATCTGACTCCTCTTGGCCCAGATGTTAAGTGGCAAGCAGGAGCCGTCTTTACACCCTTTGATGCGATCGCTCAATGGATGCGTCAAGAAGTCTACCGCGAGTTAGCGCAACTCGAACGCGCCATCCTCCGCTGGCTGAATCCCTTGGGAGGGGCAGTTCCACCCGTTAGAAATTAAGGGTTATTCGCTGCTAGCAACAGCATCATGCCCTACCAGATGGTTAATTGCGCCGCGCTGTTAAAAAAGCGCTGACAAATCCCCCCGGTAATCAACCATGTGGTGAGCAGGTCGGCAAAGGCCAGCATAAACATAATCAATATCTGGTAGGCGGCGGCCTGGAGCGGCTCGGCTCCCCCCAGGATCTGACCGACCATGACTCCAGGTAAAGTTACCAAACCGACCACCATCATGGAGTTGATGATAGAAATCATGCCCGTTTTAATCGCTTCGCGCCGATAGCGAACAATCGCCTGGCTAGGGGTTGCCCCCAGACTAAGATGGGTTTCGATCTCAAGCTGACTGGTGTTAAGGCTATTCACCAGCCGCTCTCCAGCGATCGCGGCAGCATTCATACTATTACCCAACACAATCCCCGCAAAGGGAATCAGGAAACGGGGTTCGTACCAGGTTGCCGGACGAATCACCAACACAATGATATAAAACAGAGTCGCGGCACTTCCTAGCAAAATTGCCCCCGCGACCATGGGTAGAAGATAGGGAATCTTTTTGCTGATGCGGTTCCGAGCCACGATCGCGGCGATCAGCAGCATAATGGCTAATAGCCCTAACACGGCCCAGACATTGCGCAGGGCAAATACACTTGCCAAAACGTAGCCAACCACCAGCAACTGCAACACCGTGCGGCCAGTGGCCAGGGCCAGATTCGTTGCTAACCCCAAACGCTGCCAGGCCGAGAGGGCAATCGCGATCGCCATCATCCCCAAGGCCCAAATTAACTGTAAAGACGCTTCCATCGGTGCGAATTCCACTCATGGCACTGCCACAGAGCCATTCCATTCTGCGACAAAATTTGGTTCCATGGTAGTAAGCGTCGTGGTGTAACCGAGTGAATAAAATTCCCCCGTTTGATTTGTCAGAGCAGTTTAAGTTGATTGGTGCTGAAATTAATGCCGCTGCGACTGCCGTTTTAGCCTCTGGTCGATATATTGGCGGTGCAACCGTCGAAACCTTTGAGAAAGCTTTTGCGGAGTATATTGGCAGTCGTGAATGTGTCGCCTGCAACTCTGGTACGGATGCCCTGCTACTGGCCCTGAGAGCCTTAGATATTGGTGTCAATGATGAAGTGATCACGACTCCATTTACTTTCGTTGCGACCGCCGAAGTCATTAGTGCGGTGGGGGCAACGCCGGTATTTGTCGATATTGAGCTAGATAGCTATAACCTCGACCTGGCTCAGGTTGAGGCCGCCATCAGCGATCGCACAAAGGCGATTATCCCCGTGCATCTGTTTGGCCGACCCGTGGATATGACACGCCTGATGGCAATTGCCGAAGCCCATCAGCTCTATGTCATTGAAGACTGTGCCCAGGCGACCGGAGCCGAATGGAAGAACCATAAGGTGGGTAGTATCGGTCATCTGGGCTGCTTTAGCTTTTACCCCACAAAAAATCTAGGCGCTTGTGGGGATGGGGGAGCCATCACGACCCATGATTCCCAAGTCAGTGAGCGGCTGCGTCGCCTGCGAGATCATGGCCGCAAGGGCAGTTATTTTTATGAAGAATTGGGCGTGAACAGTCGGCTAGATGCCCTACAGGCGGCAATTTTGACCGTCAAACTAGGGTATTTAGAAGAATGGAACCGAAACCGCCAAGCGATCGCCCAGCGTTATCAGCAGTTGCTGAGTCCTATTCCCGACCTTTCCTTACCCCAAACAGACACTTCTGGACGCAGTGTTTGGAACCAGTACACCATTCGGATTGCAGAGTCCGATCCCAAAGCTGAACAAGCGCGCCGGGATGTCGTTCGGAGCCAGTTGCTTGACAAGGGAGTGATCTCAATGGTGTATTACCCCTTGTCACTCCACCTGCAACCAGCCTACGCCCATCTTGGTTATCGGCCTGGGCAATTGCCTAAGGCTGAGCAGGTATCGCGAGAGGTTTTGTCCCTACCGATGTTTCCTGAACTAACCGCAGAGCAACAGGAGCGAGTTGCCCTTGCCTTAAAGGATAGCCTCGGCTGATCTGCCCTGGTTAAACATCATTGCCTTCCTCTATCCTGAACGGTTAGGGCTGAGATCGACACAAATGCCCTGATGAACAACTATGAAGCTTGTATCTAAATTGACTCCCCTCACGAGATTTCCATTGTCTTTGTAGCCTTGACTGTCAATGGCTTCAAGCAATCACTCCGGAATCAGGGAAAGCATCAAGCGGTCAGAAATGTTACGAAGCTTTTCGAAAGCCGACCAATCTGGCAAGATGTTTGTAGTTTAGTTTACAATTGTTAATTAGATGCAACGGTCTGGTGATAAAGTTTGAAATTTTCTGAACAGTCTACCAGAGCCATTGTAGCTCTATTTTAGAGGGCTATGCTACCTTGTTGCAGCGCTGCCCTCACCCTGGTTCGAGTTTTCAGTTGAGAGGTGTAGACAAGCGTGGGTCAGCATCCCCTGAATGAGTTAAGACGTTACGATCCGATCGCGATCGCGCAATACTTTCGGTTTCGTTTCTGGTTGGTGGTTTCCCGTACACTGCAAATTGTCTTTGCCTTCTTTGGTTTTTTCCTCAGTCTTAAGTTAGATGACTGGCAAAGAAAAGCCGAACAAAACAAACAAAAACGGGCAGAGCAACTGCGTAAGATTTTGGTTTCCCTGGGACCAACTTTTATTAAGGTCGGCCAAGCTCTATCAACCCGACCGGACTTGATTCGCAAAGATTTTTTAGATGAGTTAGTCAAGCTACAGGATCAACTCCCTCCCTTTGAGAATGCAACCGCTTTTCAGATTATTGAGACAGAGCTAAATCGTCCGGTCAGTGAAATTTTTCGCGAGATTTCACCCCATCCGGTGGCTGCGGCTAGCCTGGGCCAGGTTTATCAAGCGACTCTCTACACGGGTGAGACCGTGGCCGTCAAGGTGCAGCGGCCCAATCTGGTACCCGTTCTGGCTTTAGATTTGTTTTTGCTACGCTGGGCTGCCAGTTGGTCTGCTCCTTTCTTGCCCCTAAATTTGGGGCATGATTTGACCTTAATTGTGGATGAGTTTGGTACCAAGCTGTTTGAAGAGGTGGATTATCTCAATGAAGGCCGTAATGCCGAAAAGTTTGCGACAAACTTTCGAGATGACCCTACAGTCAAGGTGCCAGCTATTTTCTGGCGCTACAGCAGTCGGCGTGTTTTAACTCTGGAGTGGATTCCCGGTATTAAGCTGACGGATACCGATCGCATTCGCCAGGCTGGATTGGATCGGGATGCTTTAATTGAGGTAGGTGTGCGTTCGGGCTTGCGACAGTTGCTTGAGTTTGGTTTTTTTCATGCCGATCCGCACCCTGGCAATCTGTTCGCGATGCCAACCACTGGCGAAGCAGGAGCCACGACCTGCATGGCCTATATCGACTTTGGCATGATGGATCAGTTGGAAGAATCGGCCAAGGAAACCCTGGTTGATTCGGTTGTACATCTGATCAATAAGGATTACGAAGATCTCGCTCAAGATTTTGTCAAGCTGGGGTTTCTTACTCCTGATACAGACATTCGCCCAATCGTCCCTGCTCTGGAAATGGTATTAGGTCAGGCCCTGGGTGAAAAGGTGGGTGACTTTAACTTCAAAACGATTACCGATAAGTTTTCGGAGTTGATGTATGAGTACCCCTTCCGGCTGCCTGCTAAATTTGCCCTGATCATTCGCTCGTTGATTACGCAGGAAGGTTTGGCGCTAACGTTAAACCCTGACTTTAAGATTGTGGATATTGCCTATCCCTATGTAGCTAAGCGGTTGTTGACGGGTGAGTCACCAGAGCTACGCCGCCGCTTGCTAGAGGTACTTTTCCAGGATGGTAAGTTTTGCTGGAATCGGCTAGAGAACTTGATTGCGATCGCCCGATCAGACAGCAGTTTCGACCTGTTGCCAACAGCTCAGTTGGGGTTGCAATATCTGCTTTCTGATGAAGGTAAATTTTTGCGGCGAGAGGTATTAATAGCTCTGACCGAGGATGATCGTCTTCATACTGAAGAAGTTCAGCGGCTGTGGAATCTGGTAAAAGATGACTTGAAGCCTGCAAAACTGGTAACGGCTGCTCTAGAGGCATTGGTTGTCGGCACCCCCAGTCCGTTCAAATTACCTTTACCTGCGGCCTTTGGTCTCAAGTAAAACTTTCTCTTTAGGGACGGTTTGCGCCAACTTCACCAGACTCTAACAGTTGTCATCGGCGGTTTCGCCCAAGCCGAGGTTGTGACTGCTTTGATGAAGTTGCTGCCACAGACCTTCCACCTGTAAGTACGACTCCTCTGGAGATAGCTTGCCATTTGACAACAGGTTTGAGATGTAACTGATGCGCTGGGAAAACTCCTGCAAATTTGCATTAAATAGCAGACCTTGAGGGGTGAACGCCCCTCGATAGGATGCCCGAGGATAGAGAAAATCGTCCTTTTGCATGGCTGCCTCCCTGATTAAAAGCACAGGATTTTATTAACGGCTCGGCTGCCTCAGCCAAACCCAATTTTAAAGACCAGCGTTTTCCCACAGACAAAGCGTTACGACTAGGCTGGGGAGACTAGATCCAGGTAAAGACTATTTACCTATTCTTAACCTCTAAAAGCACCACTGTATCAAAAATTCTAATGAATTTTTACCCTTGGGCACCAGCTTTCTTAACCTGTTCTTTACTTTTGTTTTGCTCCTCTTGGAGGGTGAGAGCGATCGCCCTGTTGCTCATGGCAACCGTGAGTCAAAAAGCCTAACCGGCATCGACGTTTGAGCACTTGATTTTGGCCTAAGCTTTTTACCCAAAGCAATCAACCCCCACTCTTGATGATGGGGCTGCGCCTCCCCTGCGGATGAAGCGGCAGCACAGTCACACAACAGTATCCCAAGCCGCTGACTCTCTCCCCAAGGCCCCGATTTTCGGAGCGCCGTTGATAATGCAGGTACGCCGACTGTTGAAGTTGCGCCGCGATCGCGTTACCTTTCACAACCACCGCTTTACCAAATGACATCTGCTTGTATCTTTATTTCTACTGTTATTAAGAAATCATCAATTCACCTTGATCCTCTAGACTTTCTGGCTATTCCGGCTAAAATCTAAAGCAAATCTTAAGTTGTGAGCAGATGTGATATGTCAATGGTCACCAACGCTTCGGTGTTACGGCTATTTTGGGACGTGGTTGAAGAAACTGGCAGTCATGATTTGCTAACACTGACCGATGCTGGTTTGATTGGCTTACTCTTAGAAAAAATTTCCCGGCGATCGCGCCTGAATGGCGAAGAACGCTGCCTTTTGGACAGCTACATCCGCTCCAGAACCCTGTTAATTCGTGATATTGCCGAGTCTCGCCAGATGCGTGAGTGTTAAACCTCAATCACATTGGAGCCACCTTCTAGGGGTAGATAGACCGTGAGAATCTCACCCTGCTGAGGCCGCTCACGGACGGTCAACTTGCCCCCAAGAGATTGGAATAGATTTTTAGTAGCTGCCAGGTTCAGGGTCAGGCTACCCGTCTCTGGTTGAAACATCAGGAGTTGTCCCAGAGATTTAAGGGGGGATTGACTACCCCGTTGCGCTGGTACCGCTTGGTTAAGGGTTTGTTCTCCGCAGGAGGCAGCAGGAGTCGCTGCTTCAACCTGAGATTGAAGTTGGAGCTTCAACTGGTCGCCCGCCAAGGCTGCATCGATTTGGATATGACTACCGGCGGGTAAATTGCGCGTAAACCGCTCGACCAAACTGGTGAGGGCCTTATCCAGCAGGTTGGGGTCACTGACGACAGCGGGCATGATTGGGGGGAGCACTACATCCAATACCAGCCCACGCTGAGCCGCCTGCTTTTGCCATTGGGGCACGACCTGCTGGAGTACCTGAGCCAGAGAAGTGCGCGTCAGGGATAATGGGGAGTAGGTGGCGGCGGCGGTCTCTAGCTCAACTGCCCGGAAAATGAGACCAAATCGATCAATCTGCTCGTTACATTCATGGTTAATACTCTCCAGACGTTGAATCACGCTGGCGGGGAGATCAGTGCGGCGCAGCAGCGATCGCGTTAAGGTACGAATGGTGGTGAGAGGTGTCCGCACTTCATGGGCGATCGCTTGGAGCAGTTCCACATCTAGCGCTTTCGCCGTCGTTCGCACCTCTTCTGGATCCCCATCTGCGGTTGACGTGGGAGTGTTAACTGCTCCTACCTCCCGGTGGGAAACCTCAATGCGCAGGGAACGATTTTCCTCGCGGGGTTCGGGCAGATACTCCAGGAGCCAGCGGCTGAACTGCATCACTGTATGGTAGTCCGGTGCGACTGGAGTCAAGTTCTGCACTATCTGATCGAGCATCGCCAGATGATGAGCACTCAGCATCAACACCCGCGGCCGGAGAATTTCCCAGGTACGCTCTATAACCTCCGGTAGAAAGGAAAAGAGCAAAACGGGTTCCCCTTTCCAACCTTCGCCAAGAACCACCACCAGACTAAAGGAGGGGGTTAAAACAAAACAAAACTGCTCGGTGGTCAGCGGGTCACCGGGTATCAGGGGCAAGGTCGTAAACGCTTTAGACTCAACAACTTCGGCCTGTTGCGTTTGTCCAGGTATGGCTCGGAAGGGCAGTAAGGTTGTCAGATTAAAAGCTGTGGTGCTCATCGTCCAGGTGGAGAGCCGCTGCAGCAAGCTGGCATCACTCAGAATCGGCATTGGGCCAGTGATGAGTAACGCCTGGGGGAGTTCAGAAGGGGAAACGGAGGTCGGGAGAGTTTGTTGCAGGAGACGGGTCAGGGCTGCGATCGCGCCCTGCCATTCTCGCTGGGCGCGTTGCCGCGCTCCAGCGCTTCCGGCACAACACGGCTTTAAGTGATCGGTCGCGTCCTCTGGTCTAGCCCAGGCCGGGTCGCTCAGCATCACAACCTCACTAATTGTTGGCAAAAACCACTTCGGCACGCCACCTCACCCCCTTGTCGCCAAGCATACCCCTTAACAGGTATTGCCTACTACGACCTTACCGGGAATTTGTTGAGAAAGACAGGGGTGGAACCGAACCCCTCCAGTCGCAATCTCCACCACTAGAGGGTTTTAGGTCACCCCTGGTGGTAGGGATGTGGGGCGGCGGATGGGTCAACTCGGTGAACTAGAAAACTTGGTCTGCGAGTGCAACGGAGTCGGCATAATCGTAAGTGGAAGAAGTTGTCGCGGGTTATCCGTACAATTTTTGCACCACAGAGGTGCAGCTTTGAGTAACTGATACGCAAGATGAATGGATTCATCTGCCCATTGGCCCATGAGTTGAACTTGCAAATCATCTTTTCATCTGCCTAGAGTGCCTGAAGAGGGTTAAAGAGCCAACGACATCTTTGTTTGTTAGAGTTGTTGGGTAATCAGCCCAACAATCCTTGGAAGCTTTTCCTGGCAGGCATTTCAGCGATTTTACCACGAAATCCTTAAAAGCCAGTCTGCATAAGGATTTTGGCGACTTTAATCACTATCTCCCAACAGGTCTGTTGTTCCTGCAATTCCTATGAAACGAAATCACCTGTCCGGCTTGCTGATTCCATTGTTTTTTATTGGCGGCATCATTGCCCCACCCCTAACTGTTACCTCGATGGCTCAGGCCCAAGGCTAAACTGGTTACCGCATTTTTCGCACTCCAGCTTATGTGGTTCGGTTTCCAGCAGATTGGTTTGTTGACCCCACTTCTGACAACTACCTGATCCTCAGCAATTACAGCCCTAAAGTTGGTGGACGTATTGCTCCAGAGCAGGCAATTAAGACAGATATTACCGTAGTGCCAGAATCCTTTGAGTCGATTGTGCGGCGATACAGTCGAGGAACAACGACCCTGAGTGGATCGAGGATTGTGAGGCGCGGAGCTACCATTCTGGGTGGGCAGGATGCCTATCGAGTATGGACGACTGATACGCAATTTGATTTTCCCGATGAGATGACGACCTATGTGCGCTATACGCCAACTCAGACCATTGCGGTTATCAGTTATTACACGGCCAGTAATCCATCAGCGGTACCAACGATTCAACAAATTCATGGCTCACTCCGACTAGTGCGGCCCTAGCGGTCTGCCGATTTCAATTTGTGGGGGAGTACAGTACTCATTGAGCCATCTTGCAGAATGCAGAATAGCTCAGTAGGTTGCCATAGGAACTTATAAAATGGTGAGAACTTTATCTTTTCTTGCCATTCAAGATACCTGCTCCCTTGCCAGTCAAGTTAAGCGTTGAGGAAGATACCACGCTACGAGAACTGAGTTTAGCTACCGAAGTACCACGCCGAACTCGTCATTGAAGAGGAATGGTTGCATCTCAAGCGGCATGAACTGGGTGCCCAGTTGTTTGAGCAGGAGTATGATTTGGCAATCATGCTGATGGATGTGATTGAGCAACGAGGTCGAAGGCGAGGCTATGCCGTTGAACGTTTTAGAGTTAATTCTGGTTAGCTACTTAACTCTTCGGCTTACCCAGTTGAATCATGCGGTTGAGTGCCGCACATCGCAAGAATAATTCCACCGCTTGATTATCAAACTGACGCGAACGGAGTTGCCGTCAAAGATGGCTTTGAACCGAAACATGACGGTTTTGGCAAGCGAACGACGATGATAATGGCTCTCTTGCTGCCAGCGTTTGCGCCCGACTTTGCGAATGCGCCGGAGATTCTGAGCGCGTAGATGAGGCGGGGCTTTACGATTGCTATGCTGATGAATTTTGGCATCTTTGCGGGGTGGAATCCCGCTCTTTGCCTGCCGCTGCTCAATGGCATCGTAACAGTCAAACGTGTCATACGCTCCATCTCCAGACACCTGCTCAACCTCCTGGGGAATCTGGTTCAGGAGGTCGGGCAGCACTTCACAGTCGTGATCATCGTTGGTGGTCACCACAGCCGCTAAAATTTCCCCGCTTGCCTCATCTACGCCGAGATGCAACTTGCGCTAGGTTCGCCGCTGACTCACCCGATGCTGGCGGTTCTTCCACTCCCCCTTCCCGTATGCTTTCACTCCTGTTGAATCCACCACCACATGGACGGCTTTATCTTTGGGAATCACCGGTAGCGTCACGCTCCACTTGCCCAATCGACGCGACAGCGTGGATTGGGCTGGTGCCTTTAGCTCAATTTTCAGCAGCTTGAATAAGGACTCCAGAAATCCCTCGGTTTGCCGCCCACCCAGATGAAAGAGGATTTTGACCGTGCCCATTGTCGCAATCGCCAGGTCACTGGACTCGTTCGAGGCTCCTCGCTTTCCTGTTTTCTCCCTAATTATTCCACTCCTCAATCAGCGCCTCACTCACCCAGAAGGGGATCCTGCCGTGTTGTTTAAGCGCTACGTCGTATTCCTTCCAGTTCCGGATGCGATAGGTTGCTTGCGGGGGAGTTTTCATGGCAGTCCACTGAATCACTCGATAGGTAAAATTTACTATCTTCCCTTTTCATGCAACAACGCTAATCGCAAAATTTTTCATTGATGCTGATCTCAATCTTGAGGTGAGCAACTCAGTGCTGTCAACAATTGGAACCGACTGGAAACAGAAGAAGCTGAAACTCCCTTGACATCCCTCACAGCTTCATAGTGGTCGGCAGAAAACTGGTTAGATAGAAACTGCCTCACGCCTTTCCTATTGCCAAAATTGGGTGATATCCAGGCCAATCTCTTCTAGCATGGCTCGCAACAGCGGCAGGCTAAGGCCAATCACATTGGTATGGCAACCCACTAGCTTTTCCACAAAGATGCCCCCTTTACCCTCTAAGGCAAAGCAACCGGCACAATGTAAGGGTTCGCCGGTGGCGACATAGGCTTGAATCTGACGATCGCTCGGCTGGGCAAAATGAACTTCCGTAACCTGACGCTGCACCAGGGTTTTAACTGGGTTCGTCAACCAGATCAGAGCGTGACCCGTATGTAAATAACCGACCTGCCCGCGCATTTGCTGCCAACGGGCGATCGCCTCCTGGGCATCAGCCGGTTTGCCATGAATTTCGCCATTGAGCACAAGCACCGAGTCGCAGCCCAACACCACCGCTGGATAGTCAGCTCGGTCTAGCTGTGTTGCTACAGCCTGTGCCTTACAAAGGGCAAGCGTCCGCACTAACGCATCTGGATCCGCCGCCTGGACCTGAGATTCATCAAATTGACTGGGGCGCACCTGGGGTGAAATTCCCACTGCCTGGAGTAAACGAAGCCGAGCAGGCGAAGCCGAAGCAAGAATAAACCGCATGAATCTAAACCGCTATCCCATCACCCCATTACCCTATCATCCGCTCAACAAGACCGACGACAGACTCAGTAGTAGGCCCCTATCTAAACCGTTACCACGGGCACTCTGCCACTCCACCACCCACCCATCAAAGCCAACGCCTGTTGTGCTGAGCCTAGTCAAAGCACCTCCACTCCTACGGCACCTGCATCCCGCGCTTCACCGCTGGCCGCGCCTGTACCAGTTCAAACCAACGCTTCAAGTGCAGATGGTTATCCAACGTTAAGCCCTGAAAAGGGTAGGCAGCCACCCAGGGAAATAGGGCGATATCAGCAATGCTGTACTCACCACAGATATACTCATGCTTGGCCAACTGCTGATTCAGCACCCCATACAAGCGCAGAGTTTCACGCTCGTAGCGGTCGATCGCATAGGGAATAGGTTCTGGGGCATAACGCTTAAAGTGGTTCAATTGCCCAAACATCGGCCCGACACTACCCATTTGAAACATCAGCCATTCCAGTACCCGAAAGCGATCGCGCTGATTCATTGGGAGTAAACACCCGGCCTTTTCAGCGAGATAAATAAGAATCGCACCAGACTCAAACACCGTGATATCGGTTTCGCGATCAATAATGGCAGGAATTTTGCTATTGGGGTTAATGGCCACATATTCAGGCGTAAATTGCTCCCCCTTTGTAATGTCAACTTTATGCACCGTATAGGGGAGCTGCACTTCTTCCAACATGATGGAAACCTTGCGCCCATTTGGTGTACTAAAGGTAAAGAGATCAATCATGACTAAGTTGTGAATGAAATTTGAGCGCCAATTGGCTTAAAGTTGCACGCTTATTGTACTAGCCATGCAGTCTATCAGGTGAACTAACCCAAAGAAAGGTCGGTAGCCAACTACCCACACAGCAAGACACTTCTGGTTTGCTTTTTTGATGAACGCGATCGCCCACCCCAGTCCCATAGTTAGTGGCTCAGTAAGGTGGATTGCATGTATCTTTACTGTTAAGTGATAGTATCGGTCTACCCCTTGCTTGGCAAGGGGGTATAGCCCCTTGAGTAACTGCCCTAACCACTGGATTTCCTAGTTTATAGGTGGTTTTATCAAAGCGTATCGGGTTTGGGCGAACCTTGATGGTATGGTTTTATCTTTGAGCTAGAAGTTAAATTTGACACCTTGTCAGAACAACTGACTTCAGGCTTTACCCTGAGACCTTGTCTGCCAATCATTCAGCAGGTCGTAGAGAATAGGCACAACGAGCAAACTCAGCAGCGACGCTGTCACCAGTCCTCCCATGATTGCAATGGCCATGGGTGCTCGCAGTTCTACCCCTGCCCCCAAGTTAAGGGCTAGGGGCAGCATACCCAAAATGGTTGAGAAGGTGGTCATTAGAATCGGTCGCAGGCGCGTGGGTACCGCTTCTAGAATCGCTTCACGGCGACTCATACCCCCCTGGCGTACCTGCCGGATGTAGTCCACGATCAAAATTGCATTTTTACTCGTTAGCCCCAACAAAAAGATCATGCCAAGCAAGGAAACCATACCAAAGTCACTGCGAGCGACCAGTAAACCTAGCATGGCTCCCACCATTGAAAGGGGCAGCGAGAAGAAAATGACCAGGGTATCCACCCAGTTGCGGAAAAGGCTAAACAACATCACCAAGATGCAAAGAATTGAGAGGGAGAGCGTTCCGGCAAAGCTCCGCAAAATGTCATTGACCTGGGCAGAGTCTCCTGCCAGTTTGAGGGTGATCCCCTCTGGTAACACTGTTTTGGCTACGGCTAGGGCGCGATCGCTGGCTTCCCCCAGAGTTAAATCTTGCCCGAGGTTAGCGCTGATGGTAGCAATCCGCTCGCCATCATTGCGGCGAATTGTAAAAACCTCTGCCCCCTGATTAGAGCTAGCCGTGGTCGAAATATCCACCAACCCAGGAATGGTTTGCAGGCGTTTAGCGATCTCGGTGGCGGTTTGATTGAGGCGCTGCAGATCCGTACCAACAATCCGCACCTGCACTGGTTTTTCCCCGCCGGCATCGATAAATTGAATATCCTCAACGCTGGTGGTTACCCCTGGAAGTTGGGGAAGGCTCTGGCGTACTTGATCTTGGATAGCCGCCGTTGAGTTCACCCGGTCAGACTTCAGTCGCACATAAATGGTGCCCTGATTAGGCGCACCTTGACGTGCCCCGACAACGGTAAAGACACTGGCAATATCGGGCTGGGCTTGCAAATAGGTATCTAAATCGGTCGCTGCCTGCAAGGAACGGGTCAGGGGATTAAACGGCGGCAGCGGGGGGATCTGACGAGCCTCTGCTGCTGTCCCAGGAGCACCCGCGGCTTGTGCAGCTAATAGCTCTGGTGGAAGCTGCGGTGGTGGCGCCAAGTAGGTGACGTTAAACTCACCTCGGTCAAGCTTGGGAATAAACCCTTTGGGAATGAGCGGAATTAGCGCCAGCCCTACAAGGAAACTCAGCAGCGCTAAGCTAATCACCCAGCCGCGATGATCCAGTGACCAGGCTAACAGGTTGCGATAGCTGCGATTGGCGCGATTCATCCAGATCTGAGTTTTAGGAAGCGGTGCCTGTGCACCAAGGGCTGGAGGCCGCAGCCAATACACCGATAACACAGGAGAAAGGGTGCGAGCCACTAGCATCGAAGCAATCATCGTGGCTGAAATGGTAATACCAAAGGGTTTAAAGAATTGCCCTAATACGCCCCCCATTAGCCCAACGGGCAAAAAGACGGCGACGATCGCCAGGGACGTGGCCACTACAGTCAACCCCACTTCATCTGTAGCAACAATTGCAGCTTGTTTGGGAGGTTCGCCGCGTTCTAAGTGGCGCGAGATATTTTCGACATCTACGATCGCATCATCCACCAGACTACCGACAATCATGCCCAGAGCCAGTAGGGTAATCGTTTCTAGATTGAAACCAAACAGCGCCATGACGATGAAGGTCAGCAATAAACAGGTGGGAATCGCCAGAGCCGAGATCGCGGTTGCTTTCCAATTCCATAAAAAGGGGAAAATCACAACGACCGCGATCGCGATCGCTTCGATCAATGCTTTAATCGTTGCGCCAGTTGCCTCTTGGATATAAGTGGCCTGGGTTGTCGCCTGGGTGAGTTGCACTTGAGCCAGTTGTTGCTGTAGTGCTTCGACCTGTTCCTTCACGGCTGTGGTCACTTCCAGTGTGTTCGCATCGCCCTGCTTAATTACCTGAAGCGCCAAGGCTGGTTCCCCATTGAAGCGCACAGCCGTCCCAGTTTGGGTCAGGGCGGCCTCAAGATTTTGCAATTGGCTCAGGTCAACAGGCTTATTTTCGCCGAGGAGCTTGACTTCGAGTACCCCCGGCACCTGGGCGATCGCAGGAAGAATGGTTTGTCGGGCCGTTTGGGCAAGTTGCTCAAGATTTTGCGTTGGACTTTTGAGGGCATAGGTGACAACCGCTGCTGCGTTTAGATTCACAGGAGTCACGCGCGTTGTCGTCCCTGGGGGCAAACCCAACTGTACTAGCGCTGTCTCGACCCGCTCGGTGGCATTTGCTAAATCGGTTCCCACCTCAAATCGGGCACGAATTACCGCCTGCCCTGGGTAGGTCGTTGAGTCAATATCTGTACTACCCCGAATGGCTTTGAGCTGAGTCTCAATCGGTTCCGTCAGGGCTTGCTCGGTCTCTAAAGCTGTTTTCAGTGGAGCCGAAGCATTCACCACCACCACCGGAAAGGTAATATCTGGAAACAGGGCATATTTGAGCGAGCTAAAGGCCAACATTCCAGCGATCGCCACCGCAATCCAAAAGGCGATGGTTAACCGGGGAAACTGAATGGCTAGTCGAGATAGGTTCAGACGCTCTCGCCAGGAACGTTTGCGGCTGGGTTCTGCCATGGCACTTGTTCAACTCCAGACACCTTGAGCTACCATGACATCCTACCGCACTCGATCACAGGCTTTGTGGATGAATCTTTCACCCATTACAGCGATTTTGGTGCCTCAGGGGGCTGAGTATCGTGCCGTTTGTCGGGGTCTCCGGGCTGCCAAGGCTCCTTATCCCCCAGTCTGGCCGCTTCCCATTGGAGGAGCGGCCGTCCAGCAGTGTCTTGCCACCCTACCCCTGCCTAAAGCAGGAGGAATTTTGGTGATGGGGCTATGTGGCAGTCTACACCCTGCTTTGTCTGTCGGTAGGGCCGTACTCTATAACGCCTGTTGCCGTTCTGGCCAGCCAACTAGCCTTTTGGACTGCGACCCCACCCTGACTGGTTGGATACAAACCCAATTACCCGAAATAGATGCATCGGTGCTGGCCTGTACCAGCGATCGCGTTATCTGCACGGTTCAGGAGAAAGTGCATCTAGCCCAAACCACAGGAGCCGCAGTAGTGGATATGGAGGGTTGGGCAATTTTGCAGGCATTGTCTGCTCAAGGCCGGGCGCTTGCCATGGTGCGAGTGGTAAGCGATGGATGCCAGGCCGCAATTCCTGATTTATCTGCAGCAATCTCTCCAGGAGGAGAGGTAATCGCCCCAGCTCTAGCGATCGCCCTGTTGCGTCAACCCCTAGCAGGAATTCGCCTCGTGCAGGGATCCTTGCGGGGACTCCAGCAACTGCAACGACTCTCTACTCAATTGTTTTGTTCTTCAGTCTCTTACTCGTAATCGATGAACTCTTGCCACTGCAATGATCCTCCTTTTGTTTGGAGTTGTTTATCAAATGTGCTGTGCTCAACCGGATGATCCAGATCGCTAAACCTGATAGCTACAAGATTGAAGCTTAATACCAGGACGGTCTCAAGGCAGGTCTGACCGTTTTCCTAATCATGCAACAAAGCCCTTTTGTTTCATAGCATCTAGCGACCTATACCATGAAGCCTCAAGGACATCAGAGTGATGATTGAGAATAGTCTGATACAGCCGTCGTCATTTTAGTGAGGACGGGGTGCAGAAGGGAAACCCATCTCTATTTTCAATGTCCTCATTGTTTTGGCGGTAGCTATATATCTGGCTTAGTTTTTGCAATCAGGCAATGAATCAAGGTATCTGTTAAGCACCAGAAAAGTATCAGGAAAGTATTATTCAGTATGTCGCTTTAAATCATAAAAAACTCCTGGTAGTTATCCGTACCGATTGACACCTGTACTTGAAATAATTCTCCCTCAGTACCACTAAATTGCAGTTGCATATAGTCATTTGCTGCAGTGGCTTCAACGGCTAAAAAAATATCTCCAGTTTCATCTAAAACAATCAACGCTAACCCCGGCGTCAGGTAGGAAGATGCCCCTAGGGGATAAACCTGAAGGAGAACATGGGTAACGTTTTGCCGATCAAGCGCAAGCTTCATCACCAGGGCGATCGGGTCATGATTGGAAAAGGTAATAAACTTGGCTTGCTCAATGGTGAATTCTGTGGCTTTTGCCAGTTCGGCGGCAAGGGTCGCATCACCCCGAAAGGCGAAGGTTTGCTGGTGCGATCGCAGTAAGCTGGCGACCGACTGCCAGCCTGCGGCAATTTCTCCCTGAAACCAGCGCCCTAAGGCAATCATACTTGGCGCTGCAGTAGAGGTAGGCCGCAACTGGGCTAGATGCTCAAATAAATCAGTGGGCGATCGCCAAAGGCTCAGAGCAACTTCTGCATTTGCCACCGCCGGAAGAAAGCCAAGAAAATGGGCAGCCGCATTGATCTCATCTAAACAGATTGCCACATACCCAATCCGATCTTCCCAAGTTTCAGGGGGTATCCAGCAATAATGAACCCCCGGTAAGACCGGTCGGCACTCTAGTTTCCCCAGACCTAGCAGTTGTAAATCAGCCACATCTGCACAAAGCCGCAGAACGGAGTTCCAGCTATCGCTGGCAGTTAATTGGGTCGGCACTCCCAGCATCTGCAAGTAGTCATTCATCACCCAAACAGCCAGGGTATTTCGATAGACTTGGGCGGCCTTTACCGGCGTGGGCTGCTGCTGGGCAAACTGCTGAGCAGTTTGGATGGCCGCTCGGGAGATAGGTAGGGGAACAGGGAAAATTTCTGACATAAACCTCAAGCGACCCATAAAATCCGACTTTCTTTATACATATCCCTCTTGTTCACCAAATTTACGCAAGCGTGGCATACATTGACGCTGATAAAAGCTACTCAGTGTCGGAATTGGCACACCCCATTCTGCGGCTAGGTCTTTCCAACTAGTTTCGGGAGGCAACCGCCGCAAAATTAAAACCTGACAGGTAAGGTCGGGCCGCCCTTGAATGTGAGTTTGGCAGAGTTCGCCGGTAGGGTCTTGCTCTACCCAGAGCTGCACCTGCGCCAGAATCGGGGGAATGTCGGGGGGAGCTGCAATCTGTTCGATGGGATCCAGGCGATTACCAGTCTCTCCTATGATTTTCTGGGAAGGTGACTGCAGCGCCTGCTGCCGTTGTCTGGCAATGTAAAAATCCTGTAAGCGGCGTTTGAGGTAGGTGTTGAGCCAGGTGATGACACTACTGCGATCCGGATCGTAGCGATCGCCACTGCCGCGATCGCAGACGTTTTGGCAAAAGTACACCCAGGTCTGCTGCAGGGCATCGGCATAGTCGGGGGTTGCTTCTCGCCAAAGGTGAGGGCTAGTAAGGCAGATTACCTGAGTCAAACAACGTTGCCGCTGAGGACTGCCAGCGGGATGTTGACACGCTTCGATAACCAGTTGCCGCAGCCGTTCTAAATCGGTCATTCCAGGTTAAGAAGGTGGTTAAGACAGCATCCGGATTTCCGGATTAATGGAAGCAACTTGGATGCAAGGGTCATTGACAGGTTGCTATCCCCACACGACCATCATATTCCACCGAGACTTGATCCCCTTTTTGGGGAGCCGCAGTGGCCAGATGGGTCAGCACTACGTCGGCCATCTGCTTCACATCCCCCCGCCAAACCCCCTGATTTTTATCATTCTTACCCGTGTAAGAGAGGGTCGCAACTAGGGGGACAGGTGCCGCTGCCGGGCGAAACTCAACGCGACTGAAGCCTGCTTCGCGAGTGTAAGAGGCGGTGAAGTCTAAGCTATCTTGAATCTTACCGGCACAGGCCATTACTAAATCATCCTGGTTGGGTTCGGTCGGTTTTCCCGGAGATGCACCTGGAGAGAGGCGTTCTTGTTTGGGGGCTGTCGATGTCGTAGCGGGTTCCCCAGGGGTTGGGGTGATGGGATTGGTTGTTGCCCCGTTCGGTGAAGAGGTAGGGGCTTTGGTTTGCGGGGGGGCCGCACAACTCATCAGCAAACCAAAAGCAGAGACAAGGGTCAATTGGCGGGCGATCGCCCAGAGTTGATGATGCATCATTCCTCACAAGAACTCTTCTGAAGTCAAGCCTGAATCTATCCATCCGAGGCCTATAACCGCGCTGACAGATCACAGGACATGTTTGAACAGCCAATCGAAGCCCTCTTCATTAATAAGAAATTATTAATAAGAACTTCATTAATAAGAAAACGAGGACTTCAGTTAGTTTTCACACCTGATCCTAGCGCACAGGTTTAACCAATACTTCCACATTGGCAGGGTAGTCTGGCATTATTACCCGATTTGCTGCGTCGTCAATGAAGCGGAGTTGCCCTTCAACTAAGACTCGATCAAAGACCGTATAGCATGGTCTGGCTGAATAGCGCCAAATCGTCGATCAAAGTCCTTGGAATTGGCACCTAGCCCTCACTAGGAATTGTTTCCCTGTTCAAAACCTCGGCTGCTACATCCTGCTGGCTCACATCCAGGAGCTATAGCCGTCGCTATAAGAACCATGGCGATCGCGAATCAGAAAGCCTACTGACCAAAGCCATACATCACAATGGCGGCGCTGGCCAGTAGGCAATGCGCGGCAAATCGAGGAGGTCGCCGGTCACAGTCGCAGTTGTAGAAGTCATGATTGAAGTTGGTGAGTATCGTCTAAATCTGAATTTCGTTTCTCAAATCCGTGTTTCCAGGTATTGGCCAATCATTTGCTCTTCTCCCGCCCGAGAAATAATGGTTTGGCGTGTGCGGTACTGATGCCCAATCAGCTTGATTTCTTCCTCAAACACCTGTCCACTATACTCAGTGCGCAGACACATGGTTCCGGCATCGCGCATCGAAAACTCGGCCACAATCGGTTGGGTAGTCGCAAAACCGCGATCGCGATAAAGCCGTGTACTTTCTACACCAAACACCGTTGAACCAGTGGTTTGACGTGGAATCGGCCCGACATAGTTGCTTTCCCAAGTCACCAATACACCGCAGCTTAACTGCGTGGTATCCGCTATCTTGTGCAAGCGGGCCAACTGCTGCAACTCCTCGCAGCCTCTTTCTAAAAATCGCACCTTCAAAAAACTGAGAACTTCCTGGGTTTCACCTTGTTTCAGCGTGTAATAGCGTCGTTGCGATCGCCAACTCCCTTCTGATTTCTGAAAAAAGTTTTGGACAAATCCATCGATCGCTGATTCAACCGCTTGAAAATGTCTATTCATAAAAATTTAGATCTGATGTACTGAACACTTAGAACAATGAATCGTTAAGACACAGAATTAAAAGTGAGAAACCCCTACTGAAAATCACTTTGAACGTTTAACGATTCATTTCTTATGAGTTCTCACTCCTTAGCCAGTGCGATTCTAGTGACGAGTCGCACTCATAACAGGTTGAGCCGAACCCTAAAAGCTCTTTGCCTGAGAGCAATTCAGCTATTCGGCTGATTCCAACCTGTCAACGTCTTGGGCTAACTCAGGACTTAATCGCAGTCCAGTTCTTTTTCAACAGAGCTAGAAAGGTCGTAATTCCTTGAGAAAACCCCTCCGGATCAGGCAGAGCATATTGGGGGAACTCCTCATAGTACCGCCATGGCTCTGAAGCATTGTGGCGTAAATGCAGAACCCGGCGATTGCCTTCCATTTTCCAGAGCATTTGCCCCCCAGTCGGTATATCAGCCATGGCATCCTCCTCTATGTAATCTAGAATACAAAGCAATTATTCGCTTCTCCCAATTCTGCCAGTCTAAACGTTAAAATCTGTAAAAAACACTACTTTATACCTAGACTTTTATGCGGAATTGCTGTAAAGCATAGATACACTATAGGTTTCCCAGAACCAGAGAAATATACCCTGGAAGGGTACTTTTTCCTCTTTAGGAATGGGTAAGCAACGGGTAAAGGTAGGCTGAAATCTTGATAGGACTAGTGACTGCTGCTCTCTGATTTCTGGCTGCTTTGCAGATATTGGCGCTCAGTTATTCGCTTGTTTCTATGTCCTTTATCTAAGGGCACTATCCAGAATTTTTAAATATTGCTCTGGTCAAATATAGCTCTGGTCGAAAAGCTTAGGACAAAACTAAGCGCTCAAGCATTGATGCTGGGTAGGCTTCCTGACTCGTGGTTGCGATGTTTCCTACAGCGATCGCCATACGAGATCTTTTAAGTACCCGGTAAGTGGCAAGCTATCATCTCAAGGGTTTACAATATCGGTCGTTGTCCCACTCGCTGAGGCATTTTCATCGCCACTAGTGCAACCCTTTACCCGATGGTTAAACAAAAAAGAAATGGCTTCTACTCTGAATTTTCCAGATTTGATTTTTAATGGAGCAAATCTGTTTGTACTGCCCTTTTGGGCACTGATCATTTTGCTACCTGGGTGGAGCGTTACCCAGCGTGTGATGGCCTCTTACATCCCCTATGGAGTGCTCGCCAGTTTGTATGTTTATCTCTTTCTCACCCTCGATTCCAGCATTTTGCAAACCTTTGCTGACCCCCAACTCAGTCTGACTACGCTGGCTGGAGTTTTTGCTAATCCCGCAGTGACAGCCACGGGCTGGGTACATTTCCTGGTCATGGATTTGTTCGTTGGTCGCTGGATTTATCTTCAGGGGCAGGCATCTGGAATATTCACACGCCACTCCCTGGCGCTTTGTCTATTTGCCGGGCCGTTGGGTCTATTGTCTCACCTCATTACCCAGGCCGTGAGTCAGCGCTTTTTTGCTAACACCAAAACAGAAGTATCGGTAGAAAATTCAGCCATCTAGGTTGGTCTACTTGGTTTCTCCGGAAGAGGTTAGGCGCCAGAGTAAAAATGGCAAGCCAGAGAACAGACAAGGTTTGGTTTGGCACTGGCTGTAGTGTTGATTGCCCGACAAAATGACTGAAACCCCTGATACTTCATGCTCACGGCTGGCGACTACCGCCTAGGAGAAAAGAGTTGTCAGTCAATCAAGCTGTGGTGATGGGCACGAATGCTGAGATAAGGTGTATGGAACTCGCGTGGAATTGTGATCACGACTTTAGCGATACTTTAATCAACGCGAGGATCACGCAAACTTTTCTGTACTAAAAAAAATCCCCCAATTGGGGGGAATAAGGCGCTTAACTCCTGGAAGTGAGATTAAAGGCGGAGTCAATCGTCTTTGTTTCCAAAGAGGCTATCGATTTTCCGCCAAAGGCATGCAGGAGGTCGTTTCAAACGTTAGATTCAGTGATCTATGATTCTTGGGCTGCAAGGGGCCGAATATTCACGATCTTACCGCCCAAACGGGTAATGCGGCGCATTTCATGATTCATCCGGCTATAGGGAACCTGAATCATCACAGTGCTGCTATTCCGCACGGGATAACTCTGATTTTGGGTTTGATCGTTTTGACGAAGCCCTTCAACTTCATAGACAAAAATGCGATTGTCTGAAATCGAAACTGGCGTACCCATCAAGCTAGGCTGTCTCGACATAGTGCTGCTCTACTCCTACTGATTCATCAACTTAATTGCGACCGGCGGCGAAATCTCCGGCAGTACATCCGAGCAAGATTTTACAGCTTTTGTTCGACTCTTACCTGTTAGAGAAGAGCCTACTGCGCCAGAGTAATGCTGGCCACCTTCCCCCCTAGCTTATTGATTTGCTGGAGCGTATTCGAGAGTTGCTCGTAGGGCACAATAAATTCCTTATTGCTACGACGCACTTTGGGATAACGAGGCAAACTAATGCCAGCGACCTCAATTCGATATAGGCGAGAAGTAGATCCCACAGAAGAGCGCCCAAAAGTGCGGCTGGGGGCAGTGCCCAATGTAGAGGGCTTGTAGGCCCACCCTTCGGTGCCACCAGAAGGCGCGACGATCGCAGAGGCACTGTTCCTTGCTAAGTCAGTAGCTAAACGAGAACTGGCCCCGGCTAATTGGGAGCGATCGCTGTTTGCATAACCGCGATAAAGGCGAAACATGCGTGTAAACCCAACAGTACGCTGTCCCACCCCTGTTGTTACTAGATCCCGATAGTAGGGCACAATCGCATCGCCAAAATAGCTGTCATACTCCTTAGAGTCGATGTAGGAATCAATATCCGCTTCAAACCCTTGATTCTGATAGCGATCAAGATGCTCAATCACCTCAGATTCATCATAGGGAGCACGACCCAGCAGGTGTTTGAAGTTGAGTTCAATCACCCGTGTTTGAAAGTGGGGATACAAAAACTTTGTTTTGTAGAGATCAGATTTTGCAACCGCCCGCACAAAATCTCGAACGGTGATTTGCCCATTGGCTAACAACGACTCCAAACCGGTTAGACGTTCAGATTGCATCAAGTAGTCATTGCCTAATACTTGCCGGTAGACAGCTTGAATAACAACCTTGGCTTCCTCTGGAGTCCAATTTGGGCGTAACTCAATCGGGCGAATTTCACTAAAAGCAGCGGTTCCTAAACGCGATGCTGCAGTTGTAATGGGCACGGATAACGCTCCTTATCTTTAGTAATGTGCAAAATTGAGTAGCGTAATAGCAAGGTAGGGATGAAAGCGTAGGTTTTTGGCTGAATCGATAGGTCTGCCGTGTTATGAGAGAAGTGGCACAAGCCATCTCTCCTATTCCCAAAACAACCTAGAAGGTTACATTTTCTTGAGAATGAGCTTGACTGATCACCAAGAATATGGAGACGGAAAACCCAAATAGATTCACTGAGGATAAAAGAAATCACTTAAAAGTCGAAGTAAGAAAGTTTCCTGACGAGGAAGCATTCAGAATTCGCCATCCTAGCTTGAATATCACTCAGTAAACAGCCGCTATACCAAAACAGATAGATGAGCAGATGGGTGAAACACGAGATGTTTTACCTATCCACTCATCCACCCGATATTAATCGTAGCCCCTACTGCTATCAAAGCGAAGTGATTTAGGCAGGAGAAATACTCACAACCCGACTACCCCGCTGATTTAGCCGTTGCAAAGTGGGTGAAAGTTGATCATAGGTGACCAGATACTCACCCATGCTGCGCCGAATCTGAGGTGTACGGCCCTGATTCGACTGCATCACCCGTACCCGGTATAGTTGGCCGCGATCGCCACCAGCAGCCCCGGCCAAACCCCGCCCAAACGACGGAGTTTGAATCGGTGATGCTAGGTTGCGGGCAAGGTCTTGGGTTAACCAAGCCGATTTATTTTTGCCCTGGGCTCGATCGCTATTGGCATAGCCCCGGTAGATCTGGAACATGCGATTGAAGCCAACAGTCTTTTGCCCTTTTTGAGTAGCAAAGCCACGGTAGTAGGGCACAATGGCTTCTCCAAAATTGGTTTGATATTCCAGAGAATCAATATAGGAATTGATTTCCGCTTCATACCCCTTTTGAGTATAGAGATCGACATGGTAAGCAATCTCTGACTCATCGTAGGGAGCGCGACCCAGGAGATGTTTGTAATTCAGCTCAATAAAACGGACTTGCGGGGTAGAGTAAAAGAACTTTTGCCGATACAGCTCTGACTGAGCCATATAGCGCACAAACTCTCGAACCGTAATGTCGCCCTGACGCAGCAGCGATTCTGCACTGGTAAGGCGCTCACTTTGCATCAAGTAGTCATTGCCAAACACTTGGCGATAAGCCGCATGAATGACAGCTTGAATGTCATCTTCCGTCCAATTTGAACGCAGCTCTACAGGAGCACTCTCTGCAAATGGCTCAAACCCTAATTGTCTGGCTGCCGTGCTAGTCATGACTTCTCCTTAATTGCAATGGGAAAAAATCATGCCCAGAACCTTTAAAAATTGTCCATGCCAGGCTCTCTAGCACTCACAATCTTTCATGGCTCTGGGCAACGAAAAACCCTTAGCTTAGGGCGTTGATGGCATAGTCAATGTAGGAGTTAGCTTCTACAGCAGGATCACCACTCAAACCATGATTGGCTTTAATGTACTTGAGGGCTTCAACGTACCAGCTAGGAGACAGGTCGAAAGTGCGGTTGATTTCAGCCAACCCACCAATCAGGTAGTCATCCAGAGGCCCGGTACCCCCGGCAATCAGGCAGTAGGTGATCATACGAATGTAGTAACCGATATCACGGACGCACTTGGCCTTACCTTCGGGGGTGGAGGCAAAGTTATTCCCTTGCATCTGGGTGGTGTAGGGAAACTTCTGATATACAGCGTTGGCAGCTCCATCAGCCAGACTTTGAGCCTTGGCACTCAGAGCCTTGGCGGCATCAAGGCTAGCGGCTGCTTGACGAAAACGGCCAAAGGCGACCTGCATTTCGGTAGAGCTGAGAAACCGACCCTGAGAATCAGCAGTAGCGACGGCTTCGGTTAAAGGGGTTTTCATGTGAATTATTCTCCCAAAACGTGTACGAATCTAAACATTCAGAAATGCAAACAAAAAGAATGGTAGAGATGAGTCTAAAAAGACTTAACCCACAGCAGCAGCAGCTTGATCAAAGTAGCCGCCCAGTTCTGCCATCAGAGAGCTGCAATCGCCACGGGTAACACCGTTGGGGTCATTAGCAATCGAGATCGCAGCTTCTTTCATCTTTTGTACGCCAGTTGCCACAGAACCGCCGGGAACGCCCAGTGCCAGGTAGGTTTCACGCAAACCGTTGAGGCAGCGATCGTTGAGAACGCTGGCATCACCGGTAAACATAGCGTAGGTAACATAGCGGAGGATGATTTCCATATCGCGCAAACAAGCGGCCATGCGGCGGTTGGTGTAGGCGTTACCACCTGGCTGAATCAACTGAGGCTGCTCAGCAAACAAAGAACGAGCGGCATTGGCCACAATCGTCGATGCATTGCTGGTGATCCGGTTGACCACATCCATCCGCTTGGAACCCTCGTTCACCAGTGCTTTCAGAGCGTCGATTTCTGAATCGCTAACATAAGCGCCACGGGTATCTGCTTGAGAGACTACTTTTGTAAAAGCGTCGAGCATTCCGAATCTCCTAGTAGTTTTACATCTAAGTACACAAGATTCTCAAAGCCTAGCCAGGGTAAAACATCTTTTAGTCATTGAATCTTCGCTGCCATTATTGAGTCAACAAACAACCCACCCTTATGCACCTAATTGGTTCAACAAAGGCGAAAATAGGTAGGATTTAATTGCCTAATTTCAATAAATAGCTAGCAAGTCAATGCTAAAAGATTCATACCTGGCATTTTCCTAAAAATCTCAAGTAGCCTGTACTGAAACCGCTTGAGGTCAATATCAAGCTGAAATGTAATCGAAAGTATTTTCGATTACCATCTAAAAAAACAACTTTTACAGACCACTTGCCATCGGCAAAATTATTTTCAATGAGATTTTAGGAAACCCAACTCTAATTCAACCAGGAATTAAAGTTTTCGTGCTTTTTGAACTTGACATCAATTAAAGCAAGCAGATTGTGCAAAATTTGTGCAATTCAAAAGCGGGTAGCCAAATAATGGGTTACAAAATATTAAGGAAACTCAAGGCAGTCAGTTCCTATCAGCACGTTGATTGGGCTGAGCCTGCCAATGCGGGACAAAATTTAGCGCTGTCTGGGAAGATGGTGTCGTAATATAACTTAAAAAAAGTGCGATCAAGGAACGTGAAGTAAATTCAATAAGATCAAGGAACGTGAAGTAAATTCAATAAACTGCAAAATCTACTGCCAAATCTAAAGACGACCCTACAGGGATTCAGGAATCCCGAAGCCATTGCGCTGTGTCTCTGTAGTGAAGGTGCAGATTTTTACGCCAATCCACTGTTTCCAAGAAGAGAACCGCCTGTCCTCCGATAGTGCTGGCGACGATTTGCAAAGCGTTGCTGCAAGGTAGGTGCTGCGCTATACGGAAAAAACTGCATCTTAGCAGGCTAGGACAGTTCCTCCTTTAGCAGTTCCTCCTTTGCCTAAGTCGGCCTGTGCGACTTTGGTTCTGTCTCCGCCATTTTATAGCTTTGGTCAGAAAGCTTAGGGTAAAACCAAGTGCTCAATCACCAATGCTGGGCAGGCTTTTTAACGTGTCGTCGGACACTTTGTAAACACTCGTTAGGGCAGGTAAGAGGGTGTGCGATCGCCCGTTCTTAAGGAAGCGATGCAATAGGGGAATGAAGTTGTGCAACACGGAACAATTTC
>Ga0272446_1000734_pt1 | contig 49916 bp, 62 predicted proteins | sample YNPCB0061_FD_194587 | JGI IMG/M metagenome (GOLD analysis project Ga0272446, IMG submission 194587) | Hot spring microbial mat communities from Yellowstone National Park, WY, United States - YNP-CB-006-1 | ecosystem: Environmental > Aquatic > Thermal springs > Hot (42-90C) > Sediment | place...
CGACGGTTGGTGGAGATCGTGACGCTCGGACACGGGTTCCTTCGCTGGATGCAACGAGATGATCGGGAGGACGGGCGTCGGGAGCGGCGCCGTGGCTTCCAATGATGCCGTACTCCGTCGATCCGCGTCGTCGCTCGGCGAGCCGGACGGGGAACGGCGGCGGTCAGCGGGCGCCCCCGCCCCTCGTGCGATGGCCCGTCCGCGGTCAGCGGTCGCGCTCCCCCACCCCGGCGGCCCGGGCGGCGAGGGCCGCCTGGGCGGCCGCGAGGCGAGCGACCGGGACCCGGAACGGCGAGCAGGAGACGTAGTCGAGGCCGAGCCGCTCGCACTTGGCGATGGAGTCCGGGTCGCCCCCGTGCTCGCCGCAGATCCCGAGCTCGAGGCTCGGTCGGGCGCGCCGTCCCTTCTCGACGGCGATCCGCATGAGCTCGGCGACGGCGTCGTCGAGGGTCTGGAACGGGTTGAAGGGCAGGATCTTGTCCTCGACGTACTTCAGGAGGAAGCCGCCCTCGGCGTCGTCGCGCGAGAAGCCGAAGGTCATCTGGGTCAGGTCGTTCGTCCCGAAGCTGAAGAAGGCGGCCTCGCGGGCGATCTCGTCGGCGGTCAGGGCGCCCCGCGGCACCTCGATCATCGTCCCGAAGGAGTACTCCACCGAAACGCCCGCCGCCGCCTCGACCGCCTTCGCCTCGGCCTCGAGGATCCGTCGCGTCTCGGCGAGCTCGTTCACGTGGCCGACGAGGGGGATCATGATCTTCGCGATCGGCCGCCCGCCGGACCGGGCGACGGCGATCTGGGCGTTGAGGATCGCCCGGGTCTGGGTCTTCACGAAGTCTGGGATCATGAGCCCGAGCCGGCACCCCCGGAGCCCGAGCATCGGGTTCTGCTCGCGCATCGATTCGACGGCGGCGAGGAGCGTCCGGGCCTCGGCGTAGGTCGGGTCGTCCTCCGGGGTCCCGAGGGTCCGATGGCGAACCACTTCGGTCAGGAGCTCTTCGTGGCTCGGCAGGAACTCGTGGAGCGGCGGGTCGATGAGCCGGATGACGACCGGCAGGCCGTCCATGGCCCGGAAGATCCCCTCGAAGTCGCCCTGCTGGAGCCGCTCGAGCTTCGCCATGGCGGCGTCGAAGCGGGCGATCGCCGCCTCCTCCTCGGCGGTCAGCACCTCGCCGGCGGCGCGGCGGGCCTTCGCCCGCGTCGCCTGGTGGGCGACGAGGATCGCGTCGCGGACGATGGCGAGCCGCTCGCCCTCGCGGAACATGTGCTCGGTCCGACAGAGGCCGATCCCCTGGGCGCCGTAGCTCCGGGCGAGGGCCGCCTCCTCGGGCTTGTCGGCGTTCGTCCAGACGCCGAGGCGGCGGATCTCGTCGGCCCAGGCCAGGATCCGCTGGAGCTCCGGCTGATCCTCGAAGCGGGCCGAGACCGTCGGGAGCGCCCCCAGGTAGACGTCGCCGGTGGAGCCGTCGAGGCTGATCCAGTCGCCCTCGGCGAACCCGAGGCCGGTCTCCGTGCTGCGGGCCGTCTTCGTCCGATAGTCGACGACGAGCTCCGTGGAGCCGGCCACGCACGGCTTGCCGATCTGGCGAGCGACGACGGCGGCGTGGGAGGTGGCCCCGCCTCGAGCGGTGAGGATCCCTTCGGCGACGGCCATCCCGTGGAAGTCGTCGGGCGAGGTCTCGACCCGAACGAGGATGACCTTCTCGCCCCGGCCGACCCAGGCCACCGCGTCGTCGGCCGAGAAGACGGCCCGTCCGACGGCCGCGCCGGGCGAGGCGTTGAGACCCCGAGCCACCCGCTGGGCGCGCTCGAGCGCCCCCCGGTCGAACTGGTCGCGCAGGAGCTGCTCGACCTGGGCCGGCTCGACCCGAGCGACGGCCTCCTCCTTGGTGATGATCCCCTCGTCGACCATGTCGGTGGCGATCTTCACCGCCGCCGCCGCGGTCCGCTTCCCGCTCCGGGTCTGGAGCATGTAGAGGCGGCCACGCTCGATGGTGAACTCGAGGTCCTGCATGTCGCGGTAGTGGCGCTCGAGGCGCTCGGCGATCCGCTCGAACTCGGCGTAGACCTCGGGCATCTGCTCCTTGAGCTGCTCGATCTTGTACGGCGTCCGGATCCCGGCGACCACGTCCTCGCCCTGGGCGTTGGTCAGGTACTCGCCGAAGAGCCGCTTCTCGCCGGTGTTCGGGTCGCGGGTGAAGGCGACCCCCGTCCCCGAGTCGTCGCCCATGTTCCCGAAGACCATCGTCACGACGTTGACGGCCGTCCCGAGGTCGTGGGGGATCTTGTTGTACTCGCGGTAGTCGCGGGCGCGCTTTCCGAACCAGGAGGCGAAGACGGCCTTGATGGCGAGCTCGAGCTGCTCGTAGGGGTCGGTCGGAAAGTCGCGCCCGGTCGCCTCGCGGACGATGGCGAGGTAACGGCGGACGACCTCTTGGAGCGCGTCGGCGTCGAGGTCGGTGTCCTGGCGGGCGCCCCGCTCGCGCTTGACCGCCTCGAAGGCGTGGTCGAACTTCTCGCCGTCGACGCCGAGCACGATCCGGCCGAACATCTGGATGAAGCGACGGTAGGCGTCCCAGCCGAAGCGCTCGTTGCCGGTCAGGCGGATGAGGCCGCCCAGGGTCTGCTCGTTGAGACCGAGGTTGAGGACGGTGTCCATCATGCCCGGCATCGAGAACTTGGCCCCGGAGCGGACGGAGACGAGGAGCGGATTCTCGGGATCGCCGAAGCGCTTGCCGGTCAGTCGCTCGACCTCGCGGATCGCCTCGAGGACGTCCTCCCAGAGGCCGTCGGGGAGGCGTTCGCCGTTGGCGAAGTAGTCGTTGCAGGCCTCGGTCGTGATCGTGAAGCCGGGCGGCACCGGCAGCCCCGCGTTCGTCATCTCGGCGAGGCCGGCGCCCTTGCCGCCGAGGAGGTCGCGCATCGAGGCGTCGCCCTCGGCCCGGCCGCCGCCGAAGGCATAGATGTAGCGCTTGGCGGCCCGGTGGGCACGCGTTCCAGGGGTGGTGAGCGTTTCGGCCATGGAGCGGCTCCTTTGGGCGATCTTCGCACCGGATGGGGGACGCGCGACGCGGTCGCGGACCGGCTCCGGACCGCGCGGGATGTCGTGACGTTCCGGGCGATTGTAGCGCGGGGCCGGCCCCGGGCCGGCCATTTCGACGGCCGGGGCCGAGGGCGCCGCCGGAGCGGGCTCGGGCCAGTACACTGGGGGCCGCCGCCGGCAATCGCCCCACGCTCGTCGCGGCGCTCGGGCCGACGAGCCCGCCGGTGGTCGCGGCGTCGTCCCTCCGTCGCCGCGCCGCAGCTCGATCGCAGCCGAGGACCGCCCACCGATGACCCACCACACCGAAGACCGGCGCGAGATCGCGGCCGAGGCGCCGCAGTACAACGCCCGCCTCATCCGGCGCGTCGACCAGACCGACGACCTCGCCTACTTCTGGGTCAAGTTCGACGGCGACCCGGTCCCCTTCGAGCCCGGCCAGTACATGACCATCGGCGTCTTCGCCGACGGCAAGCTCTGGCAGCGGCCTTACTCCGTCGCCTCGGCACCGGAGGACGCCGGAACGGACGGCTACGAGCTCTACATCCGCCTCGTGCCGGTGAACCGCTTCACGACCCTCCTCTGGCGCCTCCCGGTCGGGCATCGGATGCGGATGATCGGCCCCAAGGGTCGCTTTCTCCTCGAGCCGAACGACGAGCGGACCCACCTCTTCGTCTCGACTGGCACCGGGATCGCGCCCTTCATCTCGATGATGCGCCACCTGCTCCGGCAGGGACGCCCGCGACGGACCGTCCTCCTCCACGGGTGCAGCTACGTCGACGAGCTGGGCTACCGCGACCTCCTCGAGCGCTGGGAGCGGGACGGGACGTACCCGCTCCGCTACGTTCCGACCATCAGCCGTCCCCACGAGGCTCGCAACGACGGCTGGACGGGCCGGACGGGTCGAGTGGAGGCGAACGTCCTCGACGTCTGCCGGGAGTATGGGCTGCGCCCCGAAGAGACGGTCGTCTACATCTGCGGCAACCCGGACATGATCGTCAACGTCGAGGAACAGCTCCTCGCCGAGGGCTACCCGGAGTTCCACGTCAAGAAGGAGCTCTACTGGCCGAAGGCGAAGGCGGCGGTCGGCGCGGGCGGCGAGTAGCGGCGCCGGCGTACGCCCGGCTCCCCCGTCCCGCGGGGAGGCCGCGCCCCTCGGTCCCGGCCATGAGGTGACCTTCGGCCCGCCCCTTCGGGCCGGCCGGCGATGGAGGCGCGCCCATCCCCCCGGCACGATCGGAGCGTCGAAGCGGCCCGGGGGCCGATCCCACCCCCCGCGCCGTGGCCGCTCGACGGTCGCCCGCCGAGGGCAGGAGGCGAATGCACCGGATCGTCGATCGCGCCCAGCTCTCGCCCAACGTCTTCCGGATCGTCGTCGAGGCGCCCCGGATCGCCCGGACCCGACGGCCCGGTCAGTTCGTCATCGTCCGTCGTGCGCCCGGCGCCGAGCGGATCCCCCTCACCATCGCCGACGCCGACCCCGAGTCCGGGACCATCACCCTCGTCGTGCAGGCCATCGGCAAGAGCACCCACGAGCTCGTCGAGATGGCCGTCGGCGACGCGATCGCCGACGTCCTCGGTCCCCTCGGCCGGCCGACGGAACTCCTCGAGGCCGGGCGGGCCGTCTGCGTCGGGGGCGGCGTCGGGACGGCCGTCATCCTGCCCATCGCCCGGGCCCTCGCCGAGCGCGGGGTCCGGGTCACGAGCATCATCGGCGGCCGATCGCGCGAGTGGGTGATCCTCGAAGCCGAGCTCCAGACGGCCGGCGAGGTCGTCACCTGCACCGACGACGGCAGCTACGGCCGTCCCGGCTTCGTCACCGAGGCCCTTCGCGACGTCCTCGCCGAGGGCGGCGTCGACGCCGTCTACGCCGTCGGCCCCGTGCCGATGATGCGGGCCGTCGCCGAGATGACCCGGCCCCTCGGCCTGCGGACCATCGTCTCCGTCAACCCGATCATGATCGACGGGACCGGGATGTGCGGCGGCTGCCGGGTCACCGTGGCCGGCCAGACCCGCTACGCCTGCGTCGAGGGCCCGGAGTTCGACGGCCACGCCATCGACTTCGCCGAACTCGCCGATCGGCTCACGACGTACCGGCCCTTCGAGCAGGCGGCGCTGGCCCGCCACCAACCCTGCAAGATCGGCCTCCCGACGGCCCCCGGAGGCGCCCCGACGCCGACGACGCCAGCGGCCCCGACGGCCGCATCCGGACGCTGACCCGATGACCAACCCGACAGACCCGACCGCCCCGCCGCCGAACCGCCCGCTGACCCAAAAAGAGCGGATGGCGATCGACCGGACCCCGATGCCGGAGCAGCTCGCCGAGGTCCGGGCGACGAACTTCCGAGAGGTGAACCTCGGCTTCACCGAGCAGCTGGCGATCCTCGAAGCCGAGCGCTGCCTCCAGTGTCCGAAGCCCTACTGCGTCGACGGCTGCCCCGTTCGGGTCAACATCCCCCGCTTCATCAAGCTCCTTCGCGAGGGGGATCTGGCCGCCGCGGCCCGCTCCCTGCTCGACGACAACGCCCTGCCGTGCATCACCGGCCGGGTCTGCCCCCAGGAGATCCAGTGCGAGGGTGTCTGCCTCCGCGGCAAGCGGGGCAAGCCGGTCGCCATCGGTCACCTCGAGCGCTTCGTCGGCGACTGGGCACAGGCGCATCCCGAGGTCCTCGAGGCCGGGCGGGCGGCACCGATCGGCCGCCGGGTCGGGATCGTCGGCTCGGGACCGGCTGGCCTCACGGCGGCCGGCGAGCTGGCGAAGCTGGGCTACGAAGTCACGATCTTCGAGGCCTTCCACGCCCCGGGCGGGGTCCTCATCTACGGGATCCCGGAGTTCCGCCTCCCGAAGGACATCGTCCAGGCCGAGGTGGAGCGCCTCGTCGCCGCCGGCGTCCGGATCGAGACCGACGCCGTCGTCGGCAAGACGTACACCCTGGCCGAGCTGCGGGAGCGGTTCGACGCCCTCTTCATCGCCGTCGGCGCCGGGCTGCCGGTCTTCCTCAACATCCCCGGCGAGAACCTCAAGGGCGTCTACTCGGCGAACGAGTACCTGACCCGGGTCAACCTCATGGGCGCCTGGCGCGACGATGCCGACACGCCGGTCCTCCACGGCCAGCGGGTCGTCGTCGTCGGCGGCGGGAACGTGGCGATGGACGCCGTTCGAACCGCCCGCCGGCTCGGCGCGGCCGAGGCGACGATCGTCTACCGCCGCGGGCGGGCGGAGCTCCCGGCCCGGGCCGAGGAGGTCCACCACGCCGAGGAGGAGGGCGTCCGCTTCGAGTTCCTCGCCGCCCCGCTCGAGATCCTCGGCGACGAGCAGCGCTGGGTCCGCGGCATCCGCTGCATCCGGATGGCCCTCGGCGAGCCCGACGCCTCCGGGCGACGGCGGCCGGAGCCGGTGCTCGGATCGGAGTTCGTCATCGACTGCGACATGGTCATCGTCGCCATCGGGACCCGGGCGAACCCGCTCCTGACGGCCACGGCGCCCGAGCTCGAGCGGAACGAGTGGGGCTACATCGTCACCGACGAACACGGGATGACGAGCATCCCCGGCGTCTTCGCTGGCGGCGACATCGTCCGCGGTGCGGCGACGGTCATCCTGGCCATGGGCGATGGCAAGCGCGCCGCCCGGGCCATCGATGCCTATCTCCGGGGCGAGTATCCGCCCCGGGACGAGGTGCCCGACGCGACCGGACCGGCCACGGAAGCGAAGCGGGCGGCGCGGAGGCCGGCGGCCCCGGTCGGGACCGGCTCGTAGGCGGGCGCCGGAGGGCCCGGGCGGCGGCGTCCGGTCAGGGCCGGGCCGCGTCCAGGCGGTCGAGGATGGCCCGGACGACCCCCTCGATCGGGACCCGCTCCTGGAGCATCGTGTCCCGATCGCGGATCGTCACCGCGCCGTCGCTGAGCGTCTCGACGTCGACGGTGATGCACCACGGCGTCCCGATCTCGTCCTGGCGGCGATAGAGCTTGCCGATGGCGGCCGTGTCGTCGTAGACGGCCATGACGTGCCGGGCGAGGTCGGCCCGGATCTTGTGGCAGAGCTCGACGATCTCCGAGCGCTTCTTGAGGAGGGGCAGGACGGCGACCTTGTAGGGGGCGAGCTCCGGGTGGAGGCCGAGGACGACACGCTTCTCGCCGCGGACCTCTTCCTCGCGGTAGGCGTCGATGAGGAAGGTGAAGGCCGCCCGGTCGGCCCCGGCCGAGGTCTCGACGATCCAGGGGATGTAGCGCTCCCCGGTGGCCGGGTCGAAATACTCGAGGTTCTCGCCCGAGGCCTGGGCGTGACGGCCGAGATCCCAGTCGCCGCGATTGTGGATCCCCTCGAGCTCCTTCCAACCGAAGGGAAACCGGTACTCGACGTCGACGGCCCGGCGGGCGTAGTGGGCGAGCTCGCCCGGGCGATGCTCGCGCTCGCGGAGACGGGCCGGGGCGACCCCGTACGCCTCGTACCAGGCCCGGCGGCGCGGCAGCCAGGCCTCGAACTCGGCCGCCGCCCGATCGGGGTGGACGAAGTACTGCATCTCCATCTGCTCGAACTCGCGCATCCGGAAGACGAAGTTCCCGGGGCTGATCTCGTTCCGGAAGGCCTTCCCGATCTGGGCGATCCCGAACGGGATCTTCTTGCGGGCCGTGTCGCGGACGTTCCGGTAGTTGACGTAGATCCCCTGCGCCGTCTCCGGTCGGAGGTAGACGACGGCCGCCTCGTCCTCGACGGGTCCGAGGAAGGTCTTGAGCATGAGGTTGAAGCGGCGGGGTGGGGTGAGCGGGCCGGCGTCGTTCGGGCAGACGAGCCCGAGCCGGTCGACGAGCCCCGGGTCGAGGAGCTCGGCGGGAGAGAGGCCCTCCGTCCCGGCGAACTCGTCGACCCGATAGCGGCGCTTGCAGGTCTTGCACTCGACCATCGGGTCGTTGAACTCGGCGACGTGGCCCGAGGTGACCCAGACCTGGGGGTGCATGAGGATCCCGGCATCGAGGCCGACGATGTCCTCCCGCTCCTGGACCATCGACCGCCACCAGACCCGCTTGACGTTGTTCTTCAGCTCCACCCCGAGGGGACCGTAGTCCCAGACGGCGTTGATGCCGCCGTAGATCTCGGAGCTCGGGAAGATGAAGCCGCGGCGCTTGCAGAGCGAGACGATGACGTCGAGGTCGGCGACGGCGGGGGCGACGTCGGTCGGATCGGTGATCGGGGTCGTCACGCGCTAGCTCCTCCGTGGGCGACCGGCCGTGGCAGGGACGGTCGCGGTGGTCGATTCGGCCCTGCGATGCTAGCAGACGCCGGCCCCCGGGCCGCCGGACGCGCAGCGGGCGACCGGATCAGCATCCGGGTGCGTGCCGGACCGCGTCGAGGAAGGCGAGGGAGCGCGGCTCGCGCTCGAGGGCGAAGCGGACGAAGTCGCGCATCGCCCGCTCCACCTCGGCCTCGACGGTCGCCGGGACCCGGAGCCGGGCGAGGGTCTCCGCGTCGAGCCGCCGGTAGGCACGCAGGAGCTTCACGGCGTCGGCGGACAGGCCGACGCGGCTCTCCGGTGGACCCGGGCAGCGTTCGCAGAGGGCCCCACCGAGGGGTGGGACCCAGCGCACGGCCGCTCCGGCGGCGAGGGGGGTCCCGCACTCGCAGCAGCGGTCCGTCTCGGGCCCCTGGCCGAGCTCGTCGGCGAGATGGAGCTCGAACCAGCGGGCGACCCGCCATGGGGCCATCCCGGCGTCGAGGAGCTCGAAGCCGCGACGGAGGAGGGCGAAGACGGCCGGGACCGGCTCGCGCTCCTCGACCGTCCGCTCGGCCAGCTCGGCGAGATACCAGGCCGTCGCCGTCGCCTCGAGGGAGTCGCGAAGCCGGAGGAAGGCGCGCACGAGGGCGACCCCCGTCACGACCTCGAAGGTCCGGCCCCGGGCCAGATTGACCCGGAGCTGGGCGAAGGGTTCGAGGGCGCCGCCGAGACGGGACGTCGGGCGTCGGACGCCCCGGGCGATGGCCTTGAACTTTCCGCGGTCGGGCGTGAGGAAGGTGACGACCCGATCGGCCTCGCCGAGGTCGAAGCGAGACAGGACGATGGCGTCGGTGGCGTAGAGGCGGCGGGCGACCATCGCCGTCACGGTAGCACCGGGCCGGCCGCGACGCCGCGCTCGACGGCGTCGGCGACGACCATCGCCGGACGTGCGGAGCAACCCGCTACCGGAAGCGAACAGGTTTCGTCGAGCGGGCTACACTGGCAGCGATGACGACGACCGCGCCGCCCCTCGAGATCGCCAGCCTCATCGCCGAGACCGAGGCCGAGATCCGCCGCCTCGTCGCCGACGGCGACCCCGCCACGGCCGGTGTCTACGAGATGTGCCGCTATCACCTCGGCCTCGACGGCTCCGGTGCCCCGAGCGGGAAGCGGATGCGACCCGTCCTCGGCCTCCTCGCCTACGCCTCGATCACCGGCGACTACCGGCCGGCCCTGCCGGGCGCCGCGGCGGTCGAGCTCGGCCACAACTTCAGCCTCGTCCACGACGACATCGAGGACGGCGATCGGGAACGCCGCCACCGGCCGTCCCTCTGGACGGTCTACGGGGTGCCCCAGGCGATCAACACCGGCGACATGCTCTTCACCCTGTCCCGGATCGCCCTCCACCGCCTGACCGAGCTCGGCTTCTCGGACGCCAAGGTCCTCCGCCTCATGCGCCTCTACGACGAGACCTGCCGTCTCCTCTGCGAGGGCCAGTACATCGACATCGCGGCCTCCGAGCAGGAGGCGCCGATCTCCGTCGAGCGGTACTTCGACATGATCGGCCGCAAGACGGCCGCCCTCATCTCGGCCTCCATCGAGGCCGGCGCCCTCCTCGCCACCGACGACGAGGCCGTCATCGCCCGGTACCGGCGCTTCGGCTGGGCCCTCGGCATCGCCTTCCAGCTCAACGACGACCTCCTCGGTATCTGGGGCAGCGAAGAGATCACCGGGAAAGAGCCGACCGATCTCGCCCGCCACAAGAAGACGTTGCCCGTCCTCTACGCCTTCGAGCACGCCGGGCCCGAGGATCGAGCCCGGCTCGAAGCCCACTACCGCGACCCGGCGCCGAGCCCTGCCGCCGTGGCCGAGGTCGTGGCGATCCTCGAGCGCACCGGCGCCCGCGAGTACACCCGTTCCGAGGCCCGTCGCTACCGGGACGAAGCCCTCGCCGAGCTGGCGGCCGCCGGCGTCGTCCGAGACGACGTCCGGGCCAAGATCGAGGAGATCATCGTCTCGGTCATCAGCGCCTGAGCCGCCGAGCACCCCGGATCCGAGGGGAGGCGCCGGCGGGCTCGGCCCGAGGGCCGACCTAGCGGTCTTCGGCCGCCTCCGTCAGCTCCGCCGTCGCCGTCCGAACGACGAGGACCTTGCCGACCCGCCGGCCGTCGGTCGTCTCGACGGTCATCGTCAGCGGTCCGACGGTGACCCGATCGCCGGGTTCGGGGAGCTCGCCGAGGCGGTGGAAGATGAGGCCGCCGAGGGTGTCGTACTCGTCGCGGTCGTCGAGGTCGAGCTCGATCTCGAAGGTCTCCTCGAGTTCCTCGATGGAGACCCGACCGTCCATCCGGGCCTCGTCGGGCGAGAGCCGGACGACGAGGGGCTCTTCGACGTCGTACTCGTCCTGGATCTCGCCGACGATCTCCTCGAGGAGGTCCTCGATGGTCACGAGCCCGGCCGTCCCACCGTACTCGTCGAGGACGATGGCGAGGTGGACCTTCCGGCGCTGGAGCTCGTGGAGGAGATCGTCGATCGGCATCGACTCCGGCACGAAGACGGGGGTTCGGAGGATCGAGCGGAGCGGCGGGCGCTCGGCCCCGTCTTTGAGGATCGGGAGGAGGTCCTTGGCGTAGAGGATCCCGACGATCTCGTCGATCGACTCCTCGTAGACCGGGATCCGGGAGTGGCCTTCGCGGACGATCACCTCGACGGCCTCGTCGATGGTCGCCGAGGCGGGCAGGGCGACGATGTCGGGCCGCGGGACCATGACCTCGTGGAGACGCCGGTCGCCGAGCTCGATGACGGCGTGGATCATCTGCTCCTCTTCGGCCTCGAGGATCCCCTGCTCGCCGCCGCGCTCGACGATGAGCTTCAGCTCTTCGGCGCTGATCCGGGCCTCCTTGGTCACCTCGATCCCGAAGGGCCGGACGACCGAGCGGGTGATCCCCGCCAAGAGCGCGACGAGGGGCCCGAGGAGGCGGCCGAGGAGATCGACCGGCCCGGCGAGGACGAGGGCGACCCGATCCGGACGGGCCAGGGCGAGCGACTTCGGAACGAGCTCCCCGAAGACGATCGTGAAGAGCGACAAGAGGAGCGTGACGAGGACGAGGGCGGCCCCGGTCGCCAGGTCCTCGGCCACCCCGACCCGGACGAGCCCCCCGGCGAGGGCCCGGGCGAGGCTGATCGCCGCGAAGGCCGAGGCGAGGAAGCCGATGAAGGTGATCCCGAGCTGGATGACGGCCAGGAACCGGCCCGGGTCGTCGACGAGGCGCCGGACCCGGACGGCCCGCCGGTCCCCCTCGTCGACGAGCTGCTCGATCCGGCTCCGTCGGACGGTGACGAGGGCGATCTCGGCGGCGACGAAGAGGCCGTTGAGGAGCACGAGGAAGACGATGACGAGGAGCTCGCCGACGACGCCGTTCATCGGCCTCCCGCGTCCGTCGTTCCGTCGCCCGCCACCGGCTCGGCCGCCGGCTCGGTCTCGCGCACGGCGCCGGCCGCGGCGTCGGCACCGGCAGCGGTGGCGTCGGCGTCCTCGCCGCTCGCCCCGGGGCGCGGCTCCCGGATCCGGGCCGGCACTCCGACGACGAGGGTCCCCGGCGGCACGTCGTGGGTGACGACGGCCCCGGCGCCGGTCTTCGCCCCGTCGCCGACGGTGATCGGCGCTCGGAGCATCGTGTCGACCCCGAGGAAGACGCGCCGCCCGATGGTCGTCCGGTGCTTCCGGCGGCCGTCGTAGTTGGCGGTGATCGTGCCGGCCCCGACGTTCGTCTCCTCGCCGACCTCGGCGTCGCCGAGGTAGCTCATGTGGTGCTGCTTGACCCGCCGGCCGAGGTGGCTGTTCTTGATCTCGGCGTAGTTGCCGATCTCGACCTCGTCGTCGACGATCGAGCCGGGTCGGAGGTGGCTGAAGGGCCCGATCGTGACCCGGTCGCCCACCGTCGAGCCCTCGACGACGCTCGCCCAGACCCGGCACTCGCGACCGATGGTCGAGTCGATGATCTGGGAGCCGGCGCCGATCCGGGTCCCCTCCCCGATCCGCGTCCGGCCGCGCAGGACGACGAAGGGCTCGAGGATGACGTCGGTCGCCACCTCGACGTCGGGGTCGGCGTAGACCGTCGAGGGGTCGAGCATCGTCACCCCGGCCCGCATGAGCCGGGTGTTCGTCTCCATCCGGAGGTCCCACTCGGCCTGGGCGAGCTGGACCCGATCGTTGATCCCGAGCTGGCGGCCATCGTCCTCGATGTCGAGGCTCGTGACGAGGCGGCCCTCGGCCCGGGCGAGGGCGACCAGCTCGGTCAGATAGAGCTCGCCCGTCGCCGGCGACGGCTCGACGTCGCCGATCCGGCGCCGGAGCCAGGCGGCATCGAAGGCGTACGTCCCGGCGTTGATCTCGCTGATCTCGAGGATGGCCGCGTCCGCGTCCTTCTCTTCGACGATCCGCTCGACGGAGCCGCCCGCCGTCCGGACGATCCGCCCGTAGCCGGTGGGATCGATGGCGTCGACGGCGAGGAGGGTCATGACCGCCGCATCGAGGCGCCGGGTCTCGGCCAGCCGACGGAGGGTCTCGGTCTCGATCCGGGGGACATCCCCGGACAGGACGAGGATCTCCTCGACCTCGGCCGGCACGGCCGCCAGGCCGGCTCGGACCGCGTCGGCGGTCCCCCGAGGCGCGTCCTGAACGGCCCAAACGGCAGCGTCGCCGAAGGCCTCGCGGACGGCGGCCGTGGCCGGCGAGACGACGACGACCGGGTCGGCACCCGTCGCCTCGCGGGCGGCATCGAGGACCCAGGCGAGGAGGGGCCGGCCGCCGAGCTCGTGGAGGACCTTCGGGATCCGGGACCGCATCCGGGTCCCGAGCCCGGCGGCCAGGACGATGGCTCGGATCGGGCTACCCGGCGCGGCCGATGATGAGGTCACGGGCAAGCCCGCCGCATGGTGCAGCGGGACGAACGGGGACGGTGTCCGCCCGGGTCACCGTCCGGCAAGGGTGGTTCGGCAGTCATGGTCGTGGCACGTCATCCTAGGGCCGGCTCGGCGGGCATGTCAACCGGAGGCGAGCGGCGCGGCGAGGCCCGTCAGCGCGGCCGGACGGCGATCGCCTCGATCTCGACCCGGGCGCCCCGCGGCAGCCCCGCCACGGCGACCGTCGTGCGGGCCGGCGGTGGATCGGGCATGAAGCGGGCATAGACGGCGTTCACCGCCGCGAAGTCGGCGATGTCGGTGAGGAAGATCGTCGCCTTCGCGACGTCGGCCAGACCGAGGCCGGCGGCGTCGAGGACGGCGGCCAGGTTCCGGAGGGCGCGCTCCGCCTCGGCTTCGACGCCACCCTCGACGAGGGCCCCCGTCGCCGGATCGATGCCGATCTGGCCGGAGCAGAAGACGAGCTCCCCGGCGGCGATGGCCTGGCTGTACGGTCCGACGGCCGCCGGCGCCATCGTCGAGCTGACGACCTGATGACTCATCGTTCCATCTCCTCCTTCGGTGCGTCCCGGACTGGGCCCCCGGCGGCGGCGCCTGGTTCGATCCGCCGGACCCGAAGCGGCGCGGCCGCCACGAAGAGCTCGCCCGAGCCGGGAACCGGGAGACGTCCCGCCGCGGCGGCGCCCCGGACGACCTCGGCGGCGGCGGCCGCCTCGCTCGGCGAAGGATAGAGCAGCCAGGCCGTCGGGCCGGACCCGGCCTGGCCGACGGGTCGGCCGAGGAGGCGCCGCAGCGCCGCCCGGAAGCCGGCCAGTGCCGGCACCACCGCCGTCGCGGCCCCGACGAGGTCGTTGGCCGCGGCCAGGACCCCGGCCCGGGCGAGGAAGGCCCCCGGGTCGAGGCCCCGCTCCAGTTCCTCGGCGAGGTGACGCGAGGCGAGGGCCGCGGCCCCGCTCGGCCGGGGTCCGGCGGCGAGGGCGGCGAAGACGTCGGCCGTAGCGAGCCGGAGCGGCGGCGCGACGAGGAGGACGCCGAGGTCGGCGGTCCCGACGACGCCCCGTAGCGGCCGGACCCGCTCGCCGCGACCCTCGACGAGGGCCGGACCGGAGGTGAGGAAGAAGGGCACGTCCGAGCCCACGGCGGCGCCGACGGCGAGGCGTTCGGCGGCCGGGAGATCGACCCCCCAGGCCTCGAGGGCGCCGTCGATGGCGGCTGCCGCGTCGCTGCTCCCGCCGCCGAGTCCGGCGGCGACCGGGATCCGCTTCTCGAGTCGGCAGGCCAGGGCGAGCGGGGCCGACGGGAGGTGGGGCCGGACGGCCTCCCGGGCGGCGACGACGGCCCGAAGGACGAGGTTCGACGCGATGGGCCCGCAGTCGGGGCCGGCGACGACGAGGCTGTCGCGCGGCGCCGTCGTCGGGGCGAGACTGAGGCGATCGAAGAGGTCGACGGCGGCGACGACGGAGTGGAGGGCATGGTAGCCGTCGGGGCGTCGGCCGAGGACGGTGAGGGTGAGGTTGATCTTGGCCGGCGCGAGCCGGACCACCGGGGCGAGGCGGTCGAGGGGGCTCGAGCCGCGCGGCGCGGCGATCATCGCCCGTCGCTCCCGACGCCCACTTGGGGCTCCGGCGGGCCGCCATCGGCTGGCCCGGCCTCGGCCCGGCCCGCTTCGGACGGGCCAGCGTCGGGCGGAGCGGCCGCAGGCGTCCCACTGCGGCGGCCGCCCGGGCGGCGTCGTGTCGGTGCCGGCCGTGCGTCGGGCGGAGCGGCCGCAGGCGTGCCGCTGCGGGGTCGACGCCAGATCGGCGTCAGGGCGGCCCGGAGGGCGAGCCAGTCGGCGACCGCGAGGGTCTGGGGGCGCCGGTCGCCGGCGATCCCGGCCGCGGCGAGCCCGGCCTCGATCCGGCTCGCCCCGATGGGGAGGCCCCGGAGGAGGACGTTGCGGAGCATCTTCCGACGCTCGCGGAAGCCGGCCTGGACGAGCCGCCAGAGCTCCTCCTCGGCCGCCGGGTCGAGACGCTCGCCGGCCGGTCGGACGTCGAGGACGAGGACGGCGCTCCAGACCTCGGGCACCGGCTCGAAGGCCTCGGGTGGCACGAGGCGAGCGATCCGGGCCCGGGCGTGGTACTGGACGAAGACGGACAGGTAGCTCATGGCGCCCGGCGCGGCGACGATCCGCTCGGCCACCTCGCGCTGGACCATGAGGACGAGCCGATCGGGGCGCGGCGGCTCGCCGAGGAGCCGATGGAGGATCGGGCTCGTGATGTGGTAGGGCAGGTTGGCGACGACGTCGTAGGGTGGCTCGACGATCGCCCCGAGATCGACCTCGAGAACGTCACCCTCGACGAGGACGAGGCTCCCCGGGGCCCCCGGGCTCCGGCGCCCGAGACGGAGGGCCGGCCCGAAACGCTCGTGGAGCCGCCCGATCAGCCGGCGATCGAGCTCGACGGCCGTGACCGCGGCGCCGGCCCCGAGGAGGGCGGCCGTCAGGGCGCCGGGGCCGGGTCCGATCTCGAGGACCCGCCGGCCGGGCGTCAGCGCCGCTGCGGCGAGGATCGCCTCGAGGACCTCCGGGTCGACGAGGAAGTTCTGGGAGAGGGCGCGCTTCGGCCGGACCGCCACGGCCGCGGTGCGGCGCCGATCCGCTCGCGGGCCCGCCGGCCGTCGCGATCCGGCGGCGCGCTGACCGGCGATCCCGAGCGACGACGACGGGCCGCTCATGCCGAACCGAGGGGGAGCGAGGGCCGCGCGTCCAGGGCGAGGTCGGCCCGGTCGCCGCGGGCGAGGCGCCGCGCGCCGGCGGCACCGATCATCGCCCCGTTGTCGGTGCAGAGGCTCGGCCGCGGGACGATGAGGGGGACGCCGACCTCCCGGGCCCCGACGGTCAGGCGCTCGCGGAGGGCCTGGTTCGCCGCGACCCCGCCGCCGACGACGATCGAGGCAGCTCCGATCTCCCGGGCCGCCCGGAGGGTCTTTTCGGCCAGGACGTCGACGACCGAGTCCTGGAAGGCGAAGGCGAGCTCGGCGACGAGGTCCGGGTCGAGCGCCCGCTCGGCCGCGCCGGTCGCCGAGGCCAACGAGCCCGCCGATCCGCCGGCCGTGGCCGATCCGCCGGCCGCCGCGCGGACCGCCCGGAGGACCGCGGTCTTGAGCCCCGAGAAGCTGAAGTCGTACGTGCCGGGCAGCCAGGCCCGGGGAAACCGGAGATCGCGCCGCACCGCTCTCGCCGCGGCCCGCTCGATGGCCGGCCCGCCCGGGTAGCCGAGGCCGAGGAGACGCCCGACCTTGTCGAACGCCTCGCCGGCCGCGTCGTCGACGGTCTGGCCGAGGAGCCGGTACGTCAGGTGGTCGCGCATCTCGGCGAGGAAGGTGTGCCCGCCCGAAACGACGAGGGCGAGGACGGGAAAGGCCGGGGCCGGCCGGTCGGGCGCCTCGGGGTCGTCGAGCCAGGCCGCGTAGATGTGGCCCTCGAGGTGGTTGACCGGGACGAGGGGCCGCTCGAGGGCCCAGGCGAGGCCCTTGGCCGCGTTGATGCCAACGATGAGCGAGCCGGCCAGACCGGGACCGGCGGTGACGGCGAGCGCGTCGATCTCGCCGAGCCCGGTGCCGGCCTCGGCGAGGGCGGTGTCGAGGAGCGGCAGGACCCAGCGCAGGTGGGCGCGGGCGGCGAGCTCGGGGACGATCCCCCCGGCCGGAGCGTGGAGGGCGACCTGGGAAGCGACGACGTTCGCTCGGATCCGGCGGCCGTCTTCGACGACGGCGATCCCGGTCTCGTCGCAGGACGTCTCGATGGCGAGGAGGAGGGCGCCCGTCACCCGTCGATCTCCTCCGGTCGCTCGGACGAAGCCGTTGCCTCGGGGGCCGGCGCTTCCGCCTCGGCCTCGAGGGCGGCCCGCAGGGCGGCCAGGCGCCGCTGCATCGAGGGCGAGGCGAGCGGCTCCGTGGTCATGACGAGGGCGTCCTCGCCGTCGTCGGAGTAGTACCGCGGCCGGACGCCGACCGGCCGAAAGCCGTACTTCTCGTAGAGGCGCCGGGCGGCGAGGTTCGAGACCCGGACCTCCAGGGTCGCCTCGCGCGCCCGTCGGGTTGCCGCCAGGTCGAGCATCGCCAGGAGGAGCCGCTCCCCGATCCGCCGGCGACGCCAGCTCGGGTGGACGGCGAAGGTCGTGATGTGGGCCTCGTCGACCATGAGCCACATGCCGGCGTAGCCGACGACCCGATCCCCGATCCGCGCCACGAGATAGCTCGCCAGCCGGTTCTCCGAGAGCTCGGAGCGGTAGGCGTTCGGCGGCCAGGGCGTCGTGAAGCTCGCCCGCTCGATGGCTTCGACCTCCGGGAGGTCGGCCATCCGCATCGGCTCGATCCGGACCTGGACGGGGGGACGGGCGACCATGGTCAGACCCGGACGAGACGGACCTGGCCGTCGACGGCGGCGAGGCCCCGCGGCAGCGTCACGTACTCCGGCTCGGGGACGGTCAGGGTGCCGCCGGTCGCGGCCGGCGGGGCGGCGCGACCCAGTCGCACGAGGGCGGCGGCGAGACGCTCCGGTGTCGAGGCTCGGAGGCCGAGCTCGAGGGCCTCGGCCGGGGCCCGGCCCGGCAGGTCGACGGCCACGAGCACGGTCTCGGGCGCCACCTCTGGCTCGTGCCCGGCCGGAAGGAGGACCGGCCGAGCGCCGGACCGGACGACGACCCGGTCCTTCGGGCCGGCCGGGAGAAGGAGGAGGACGGCCGCCGGAGCGCAACCGGCCACCTCGGCCGCGGCGGCGACGATGGCCTCGCCGGTCGGGACCCCGACGAGGGTGCGACCGAGGGCCCGGGCGATCCCGGCCGCCGTCGCCAGACCGACCCGGAGACCGGTGAAGGCTCCCGGCCCGGTCCCGACGACGATCCCGGCGATGTCGGTCTTGGCCCGCCGGCAGGCGGCCAGGACCCGATCGACGAGGGGCAGGAGGAGCTGGCCGTGTCGATACCCGGAGGGCTCGCCCTCAGCGGCGAGGAGGCGACCGTCGGTCGCGTCGGCGAGGCCGACGACGAGCCGGCTCGTCGCGCTGTCGAGGACGAGGGTGACGGCACCGCCGCCGATCGGCGGTCCGGGGTCCGTGATCGGTTCCGCGCGCATCACCGGCCCCGCTCGACGGCCGCCCGGCAGTAGCGGCGGTAGCTCGGATCGAGGGCCTCGATGGCGATCCGCCGCGGCTCGTCGGCGACGCCCTCGATCCGAACATCGAGGCGCGCCGCCGGCAGGAGCGAACCGAGTCGCTCCGCCCACTCGACGACCGTCACGCCGGCCCCCTGACGCTCGTCGAGGACCCCTGCGGCGACGGCCTCGGCCGGATCGGAGAGGCGGTAGAGGTCGACGTGGAAGAGGGGGAGCCGCCCCTCGTACTCGGCGACGAGGACGAAGCTCGGGGAGTTCACGACGGCCGTGATCCCGAGCCCGCGGGCGAGCCCCTTCGCCAGCTGGGTCTTTCCGGCGCCGAGGCTCCCGGTCAGGGCGATGAAGTCGCCGGGCTCGGCGACGGCAGCCAGGCGCTCGCCGAGACGGAACGTCTCGCTCGGCGTCCGGGTCACGACGACGGTGCGCTCGACGACGGCGGTGGCCATGGCCTCGATTGTCGCCGAAGGCGGCCGTCCGTGCCGGCCCGTCCCCTTCGGCCCGAGCCCGGAGGCGAGCCCGCGTCAGCCCGGGCTCCGGAACCGGACGAGGTCGGCCACCGGGACGACGAGCACCGCCCCGGCCTCGGTGACGACCCGGGCCGCGGGGAGGTGGACGCCGAGGGCGAACCGCCAGATCCCGACGAGGCCGTCGAAGCGGCCCTCCGTCCCCGTCCAACGGCCGGAGCGGACGACGACCCGGTCCGGGGGAACGACGACCCGGGGCAGCGGATCGGCGAAGACGAGACCGGGCGGATCGGCGACGATCCCGACCGAGCGGCCGGCGAGCGCCCCGAGGAGGTCCCGAAGCTGGCTCGGGATCGGCCGCCGGAGCTCACCGTCGAGGACGAGGACGGCGAAGGGTGGGCGGGGGTGGAGGGCAGCTCGCTGGCGCGCCTCGGAGGCCGCCACGGCCTGCCAGACCCTTCCAGCCAGAGAACCGACGACGAGCCCGCGCAGGCCCATGGCCCGGGCTCGGGTGATGGTCTCGGCGTCGACCCGACCTCCGACGACGGCGATCCGCCCGGCGAGGCCGACGTCGAGGCTCGGGGGCCGACCGTCGGGCGGGTCGGGGACGACGCTGAGCTGACCGAAGCTCGGCTCCCCGAGGACGCCGGTCCCCGGGATCCGCCACCCGACGGCCTCGACCTCGACGGCCCGGCCCGGCTGGACGGCGACGACCGTCCCGGCGACGGGCACGATCCCGAGGTCGGTGTGGTCGCCGCGCACGACGAGCCAGCGGCGCCGTCGTCGAAAGAGGAGCTCGCCGGAGGCCGGCGACCCTGCCCCGGCCGGTGCGGCAGGCGGCCGGGGATCCGCCGCTCGGTCGCCGCCAGCGGGAGCGGCGTGGTCCCCCTCGCCCTCGGCGGCGGCGCGGCCTTCGTCGGCCGCCTCGGCGGTTCCCTCGCCGGCGGCGGGGCCGTCGGGTTCGGGCATCGGCGGCAGCGTCGGCGGCCCCCCGACGGGCGCCTCGTCCGGCCGGGCCGGGACCCGGGCGCCCGACGCCAGCCCGTCCTCGCCGGGCGGGATCGCCAGCTCCTCGAGGCGGGGGTCGCGGAGGCGCTCGACGATGGCCGCGCCGGCCTCGACGACCTCGCCCGGGGCCACCCGGATGATGTCGCCCGGGGCGACCGCGATCCGGATCCGACCCGCCGGCACGACGAGCGGCCGCTCGACGACGAGGCCGAGCCCAAGCGAGGCCGCGGGCAAGGCCGGCCCCTTCCCTCGGCCAGACCGAGCGCCAACCGACCCGTCGCTCATCGTGGCTGCCCCCCATCGGCCCCCTCGTCGAAGCCGGGCCAGAGGGCGGCCTGCCAGGCGCCGAGGAGCTCGCGCCGCCGTGCTGCCCGCTCCGGGAGGCGGAGCGGGATGTCCCGCAGATCGACGAGGAGCCCGCCGAGGCCGCCGGCGACCTCGAGGGCGAAGCGGCGACCCCGGGTCCCCAGGACGACGGGTCGCTCGAAGCGAAGCTCGATGGTCGTCCGCTCGCCGGGGGCGAGATCGACGAGCTCGAGGCCGCCCGGGACGAGGTCGAGCTCGGTGGGGCCCGTCGGGCCGTGGACGACGAGGGTGCCGGCGCTCCGGCCGGCCCGCAGACCCATCGGCATGACGACGGCCCCGACCGGCACGAGGAGGTCGTCGGCGAGGTCGGCGAGGACCGCCCGCCGCTCCGCTTCGACGGCGATGGTCCCGAGCGGGGCGAGGAGCCTCGCCTGGTCGTAGGCGATCTGCCACGCTCCTGGCCGGCGGAGCACGTTCGCCGCCGCCAACGCGACCGCCGGGCCCGGCACGGCCGACCAGACCCCACCGGCGAGGACGAGGAGGTCGGGCGCCGGCTGGGCCGTCAGCTCGGCCGTCGCGGCCTCGAGGCGGCCCAGGGCGGCTTCGGCCGCGGCGAGCCGGAGCCGGGCCCCGTCGCCCGGGAGCTCCGTCCACGGCTCCCGACGCAGGGCCGTGAGGCGGTCCCGGAGCCGCGAGCGCTCGACGGCGACCGTCGACCAGGGCAGGACCCCATCGAGGAGCTCCTCGGTGACCTCGCCCGGGACGAGGGCGGCGCCGGGCACGAGCCGGTGCTCGACCCGGGGTGGGTCGGCGGTCCGTGGACCCGGGACGGCTCGCGCCCGGAGCGCCCCGTCGTGGCCGATCTCGACGAGCTCGATCCGGCGCTCGAGCACCGCGGCGAGCGATCCCAGGGACCGGACGAGGTCGTCGCGTCCCGCGTCGGGCCCCGCCGCCAGCCCGGCGAGGATCCGCCGGAGCGGTTCGCCCGGCCGCTCACCGGCCGCCGCTGCCGGGGCGAGGAGGATCGGGCCAGGGCCGCCGTCGGCGCCCCGGGCGGCCCGCTCGCCGTCCGATCGCGCCGGCTCCGGCACCCCCCGCTCCGCGTCGGCCGGTCCCGCCTCCGGGGGCTCCGACCCCCCGCCGCCCGGGCCTGCCGCCTGGGCCCGCTCGGCGAAGAACGCGTGCCGCTCGGCTTCGACTGCCAGGGCGCCGGCGAGGACGATCGGCAGCCCGGGCCGCCGCTCGGCCGCCGCGGCCACGACGGCGGCGAGCTCGCCGAGGCCGCCCCGCTCGTCGGCACCGGCCGGATCACCGGCCCCGGCGAGGATCGCCTCGATCCGCTCGTCGAGGAGGAAGCGGAGCAGGGCCAGGGGATCGAACCGCTCCATGCTCGCCCGCCAGGTCCGCCAGCCGGCCCCTTCGGCGGCGCGACCGAGCGGCCCCAGGGCCCGGTCGGTAACCCCGACCAGGCCGAGGGTCGGCGTCCGGCTCGTCCGCGAGACGAGGCGTGGCAGCTCGCGCAGCGACGCCTCCTGCAGGCCGACCTCGGCGGCCAGGGTCGGATCGCCGCTCCGGACGAGGGTCCCGAGGAGCTCGACGGCCGTCTCCGGATCCACGGCCGCCGGCACCGCCGTCGAGGCGAGGAGCCGCCAGCGGCCCGCCACCCGGCCGACGAGGGCCACAGCCGTCGTCGCCGTCCCGAGGTCGAGGGCGACGAAGGCGCCCGACGTCCCGGTCACCGCCACCCCCGGCGCCGCGGCGGCGCCCCACGACCGCGGGTCACGACCGACCTCGGCGGACGAGGGAGCCGGCCGCGCTCCGGAGCCCGGGACGCGGTCGCCCGGGCCTCGTCCTCGACCAGACCGACCCCACCCTGCTCAGGCGTCCCAGGTCGTCTCCTCGTCGAGCTCCTCGAGCCGCTCGATGAGCTGCTCGATGCCGACGTCGTCGGCGAGGATCTCCGAAGCCGAGCCGAGGCCGCCGCCGAAGAGCGACCGGAGGACCGGGTCGAAGAAGAGCATGGCGTGGGGTCCGAGGGGGCGATAGGGCCGGCTCGCCTGGAGGAAGTGGACGGCCGGGCCGGTCAACCCCCGAAGCTGGATCTCGCGGGCGACCTGTTCGACGAGCTCCTCGCGGCGCTCGTCGTTGCGCTCGAAGGAGGGCATCTCAACCTCGCGTCACTCGAACGGGGAGTCCATTCAGCCGAGGGTCGGGCCGCCGACCCCCGAGCCGAGCGGGGGCACCGGCCGGGGTCCCGGCGCCGGAGCGGGGAGGCCGGCCGTGAGGGCCAGCTCGAAGGCCTCGTACGCCGCCGCGCCCTTGAGGGCAAAGACGACGTGCTCGATGCCCGGCGACCGCGTCAGCTCGTCGCGAACCGTCGCCACCGTGATCCGAGCGGCCTCGTCGAGAGGGAACCCGCCGACCCCCGTCCCGAGGGCCGGGAAGGCGATGCTCGCCGCCCCGATCTCGCGGGCGCGGGCCATGGCGCTCCGAACCGCCCCTTCGATGGCCGCCGCGCTCGTCCGTCGATCCCGGTCGAGGGAGACGGCGTGGATGACCGCCTTCGCCGCCAAGCGACCGGCGGGCGTCACGATGGCGGCCCCCACCGGGAGCGGTCCCTGCCGGACGGCCGCGAACTCGATCGCGTCGCCGCCGGCGCGCTTGATCGCGCCACCGACGCCCGTGCTCATCCAGAGCGATGGATGGGCCGGGCAGACGATCGCGTCGACCTCGAGACTGCAGATGTCACCGTGCCAAAGCTCGATTCGGGCCATCGATACCATTCGTCGATCAGGGTCCGGATACCGATCGGTCCGGCCCCCGCATAGTACACCCGGGGTAGCCGCCGGGCCATGGTCGTCACGACCTCCCAGGAGATCGTGGTGCGCCCCCGCGCCAGCTCGACGGCGTCGATCCGTTCCCCGTCCTGCTCCCCGAGGAGGACGAACTCGTCGTCGACGCCCACGGGCGGCCCGGGGACGTCGGTCACGTCGGCCATGATGGCGTCCATCGCCACCGTCCCCACGAGCGGGACCCGTCGGCCGCGGACGAGGGCCGTCGCCTGGTTCGAGAGCCCTCGGGCCCAGCCGTCGCCGTAACCGATGGGGAGCGTGGCGATCCGGCTCGGTCGGGCCGTCACGAAGGAGGGACCGTAGCCGACCCCGTGGCCGGCCGGGAGGTCGACGACCCGGACCGGCCGGGCGAGCAGGCGCATGACGGGTCGGAGCCCGGCCGCCAACGGCGCCAGGCGCGGCTCGACGGGCAGCCCGTCCGGCACGATCCCGTAGAGGATGAGGCCCGGCCGGACGACCTCGAGGGCCGGCGCCGTCCCGGCCAGGATCGCCCCCGAGGCCGCCAGGTGGCGGGCGACACCGACCCGGCGGCCGACCCCCGCGACGAGACGCTCGAAGCGCCGGCACTGGGCGCCGGCCAGGATCACGTCGTCGGGGGCCGAGAGGTGGGACCAGAAGCCGACGATCCGGACCCCGGGGGTGGCTCGGATGGCCTCGACCGCCCGGGCCAGGTCGGCCCCGGCGAAGCCGCCGCGGCCGAGACCGGTCTCGACCTCGACGGAGAGCCGGAGGACGCGCCGCCGGCTCCGGTCGGCCCACGAGCGGTGGGCGACGGCCAGGGTTCGCTCGAGGAGGGTCGCATCGCCGGCGGTGATCGTCAGCCCGCGCCGAGCTGCCTCGACGACCCCCTCGGGCGGGATCGGGAAGAGGACGCTGATCGGGAGGCGGATCCCGGCCGCCCGGAGGGCGAGGGCCTCGTCGAGGGTCGCCACGCAGAGGCCGTCGGCGCCGGCCGCCTCGAGCGTGCGGCTGACGGCGACGGCTCCGTGGCCGTAGGCGTCGGCCTTGACGACCGGCTCGATCCGGACCCCGGCCGGCAGCGCCGATCGAAGGTGGCCGAAGTTCGCGGTCAGGCGATCGAGGTCGATCTCGAGCCAGGCCGTCCTCGGCAGGGCCGGCAGGCCGGCGGCGGCGAGCTTCGCCTCGATGGTCCCGCCGGCGAGGGTCGCTGGGATCGCGCTCACCCGCCAGCCTCGACCGCTCGCGTCAGGCCAGCGACCCGAGGTCCGCCCGGGTCGGATGGATCATCGCCGACCCCCGCTCCCGTCGCCCCGGCCGCCTCGGCCGCCTGGCTCTCGCGCCGCAGCTCGACGAGCCGACGCCGGGCGAGCGGGAGCTCGTCGGGCAGGTCGCCGGCGAGGAGGCCGGCGTCGCCGAGCCGAGCCCGGACCGCCTCGCCGGCCAAACCGTGGAGGTAGACGCCGAGGCGGGCCGCCGCCGAGACCTCGAGGCCCTGGGCGAGGAGAGCCCCGATGGTCCCGGCTAGGACGTCGCCGGTCCCGCCGGTGGCGAGGGCCGGGTTGGCGAAGGGTGCCACCCAGGCCCGGGCCTGGCGCGCCGGCCGAGCGTCCCGGCCGGCCGTGGCGACGGGCGCGGCGACGACGGTGTGGGCGCCCTTGAGGACGACGACCTGCCGCCATCGTTCGGCGGCGTCCGTCGCCGCCCAGATCCGGGCCGCGTCGTCGTGGTTCAGGTCGCCGTCGGTGCTCGGATCGCGACCGCTCGCCGCCCGGAGGCGGGCGAACTCGCCGGCGTGGGGCGTCAGGACGCACGGGCGCCGAACGGCACGCCACCAGCCGTCGAGGCTGGCCAGGGAGCGGAGCGCTTCGGCGTCGAGGACGGCTGGCACCGCCGCCGGCTCCTCGGTGGCGGCGAGGAGGAGGCGGACGAGCTCCGTCGTCGCCAGACCCGGCCGGAGCCCGGGTCCGACCACGAGGGCATCGTGGTCCTGGTCGAGGATCCGAGCCAGGGCCGGCTCCGGGTCCACCTCCTCGACGTCGTCCTCGGGGAGGGCCATGGTCGTCGCCTCGACGACCTTGGCCGCGAAGAGCGGCTGGAGCGACTCCGGGACGGCCAGGGTGACGAGACCCGCCCCGGCCCGACCGGCGGCTCGGCAGACGAGCAAGGCCGCCCCGGCGAAGTCGAGGGACCCGGCGACGACGAGGAGCTTGCCGAAGGTCCCCTTGTGGCCACGCGGTGGGCGGTCGGGAACGAGCGTGGCGACGTCGGCCTCGCTCAGCCAGACGGCCTCCCCAGAGGCGGCTCCCGGTCCCGCCCCGGATGCCTCGGCTCGCCGCCCGGCGGCCGCGACCGCCGAGCGACAGCGGCCCCGCGTCGGCCGGCCCGGGCTCGACGGAGGCTCGGCCCGGCGGCTCATCGGCCCCCTCCGCCACCCTCGGCGGCCGCGCCCTCCGCGGCGAGTCGGGTCACCTCGCGAAGCTCGGCGGCGAGGCCGCGGACCCGCTCGAGCCGGGCCAGGAGGCGCCGCTCCCGCTCGGCGAGCCGATCCTCGATGTCGGGCGGGAAGACGAACGCCCCGCCGGCCGTCCGGACGGCGTAGGCGACGGCGACCGCGTAGTCGGCCTCGTGGCTGATCGAGCAGGCGATCGGCCCGAGACCGAGCTGCTCGGCCCGCCGCGCCGCCCGACCGTGGAGGCGGACCGCCGGCTGGCCGGTCGGGAGCCGTTCGATCTCGATCTCTCGCCAGCCGACGCCCCGGACGCCGAGCCCGAGGACCTTGCTCACCGCCTCCTTGGCCGCCCAGCGGCCGGCAAGCGACTCCGGCCGACCGCGGACGTGGGCTGCCTCGGCGGCGGTCAGGATGCGGCGGCTGAAGCGATCTCCGAAGCGATCCAGGGTCCGACGGATCCGCTCGAGCCGAACGATGTCGATCCCGAGCTCCGGGATCGCCTCCGGTGGCGGTTCCGAGAGCGCTCCCGGCCCCGCAGCGGTGGCCGGGCCCGTCCGACGCGGCATCGACTACTCGACCGTCACCGATTTGGCGAGGTTCCGCGGCTGGTCGACGTCCGTGCCGCGGGCCACCGCGGTGTGGTAGGCGAAGAGCTGGAGGGGGATGATGGCGAGGACCGGGCTCAGGATCTCGTCGGTGTCGGGGACCCAGCAGACGTCGTCGGCGAAGCGCTCGATCTGGTCGTCGCCCTCGGTCGCGACGGCGATGACCCGGGCGTCGCGGGCCCGACCCTCCTGGATGTTGCTGACGAGCTTCGGGTAGACGGCGCACCGCGTCGCCACCGCGACGAGGGGGCACTCGGCGTCGAGGAGCGAGATCGGCCCATGCTTGAGTTCGCCGGCCGGGTAGCCCTCGGCGTGGATGTAGCTGACCTCCTTGAGCTTCAGGGCCCCCTCGAGGGCGGCCGGGTAGGTCGGACCCCGGCCGATGTACATGAAACCGCGGCTGTTGACGTAGCGGCGGGCCAGATCGGCAGCCCGCGGTGCGTTCCAGTCGAGGGCCTGCTGGGCCGCCCCCGGCAACGCCCGGAGGGCGGTCGCGAGGTCGCGCTCTCGCTCCGCCGGAAGCGTGCCCCGCGCCTTAGCCAGGGCGGCGGCCAGGACGACCAGGGTCGTGACCTGGGTCACGAAGGTCTTGCTCGCCGCCACGGCGATCTCCGGGCCGGCCTGGAGGTAGAGGACGGCGTCCGCCTCGCGGGTGATGGCCGAGCCGACGGTGTTCGTCACGGCGACGACGGGGCAGCCACGCGAGCGGGCGAGTCGGGTCGGGGCGATGGTGTCGGCCGTCTCGCCCGACTGGGTCACCGCCACGACGAGGGTCCGCTCGTCGAGCGGCGGCGGGCTGTAGCGGAACTCGGAGCCGACCGTCGCCCGGGCCGGCAGGCCGGTCCAGGTCTGGATGGCGGCCGCCCCGACGAGGGCGGCGTAGTAGGCGGTCCCGCAGGCGACGAGCTCGACCCGGTCGACCCGGGCGAGGACGCCAGACTCGACCACGGCGGTCAGCTCGTCGGCGCGGATCCGGAGGTCCGCCGTCACCCGGCCGGCGATGGCCTGCCGGAGGGCCTGGGGCTGCTCGTGGATCTCCTTGAGCATGAAGTGCGGGTAGCCGCCCTTCTCAGCCGCCTCGGGCGTCCAATCGACGGTCATCGGGACGCGCTCGCGCGGCACCCCGTCGAGACCGCTGATGGCGACCCTGCCCGGCCGCAGATCGGCGACGTCGCCGTCCTCGAGGACGATGACCCGCTTCGTGTGGCGCAAGACGGCAGCGACGTCGGAAGCGAGGAAGGTCTCGTCCGAGCCGAGACCGACGATGAGGGGGACGTTCCAGCGCGCCCCGACGAGGCGGTCGGCCTCGCCGCGGTGCATGACGGCGATGGCGTAGGCCCCCTCGACCTGGCGGAGGGCGATCCGAACGGCCTCGGCCAGGTCGCCGGCGTAGGCCTCCTCGACGAGGTGGGCGATGGCCTCGGTGTCCGTCTCCGAGGTGAGCCGATGGCCACGGGCAGCGAGGGCGTCGCGGAGCTCGCGGAAGTTCTCGACGATCCCGTTGTGGATGACCGTGATCTGGCCGCTGCAGTCGACGTGGGGATGAGCGTTCAGGTCGTTCGGCCGACCATGGGTCGCCCAGCGCGTGTGGGCGAGCCCGATGGCCGCCCGGGGTGCCCGGTCGGCGATGGCGCTCCGGAGGACGGCGAGCTTGCCGGCCCGCTTCTCGACGAAGAGATCGCCCCGATCGTCGACGAGGGCGATGCCCGCCGAGTCGTAGCCCCGGTACTCGAGCCGGGCAAGCCCCTCGAGGAGGATCGGCCCGGCTTCGCGGGGTCCGGTATAGCCGACGATGCCGCACATGGTTCCGCTTCCACCCCTTCTCGGTACGGGCCCAAAGCCCGGCTAGTGTACCCCGTGGTCGCCGCCCTCCCGGCGCCCGCCGTCCTCGACGTCGAGCCGGGTCTTGGCGAGCTCGGCGAGCTCGTCGGCCAGGGCGGCGACGAGGTCGGGATCTTCGCCTTCGACCATGACCCGGAGGGCCGGCTCCGTCCCCGAGGGTCGGACGAGGACCCGGCCCCGTGGGCCCAGGCGGGCCTGTGCCGCCCGGATCGCGGCCTGGAGGGGCGGATCACCCTCCCAGGCCTCCTTGTGACGAACGCGGACCGTTCGCTGTTCCTGCGGCAGGAGCGGGATGGCGGCGGCGAGCTCGGCGAGGGGACGCTCGGCCCGGGCCAGCACCCCGAGGAGCTCGATGGCCGTGACGACGCCGTCGCCCGAGGTCGTGTGCTCGAGGACGATGACGTGGCCGCTCTTCTCGCCGCCGAGGACGGCGCCCGAGACGAGCATCGCCTCCAAGATGTACTTGTCGCCGACGGGCGTCCGGATGACGTGACCGCCGGCCGCCTCGACGGCCGCCGCCAGCCCGCCGTTGGAGAGGACCGAGACGACGAGGCCGCCGCCGGGCAGGGCGCCGCGACCCAGCCGGTCGAGGGCGAGGATCCCGAGCACCTGGTCGCCGTCGACGATCCGGCCGGCGGCATCGACGGCGATGCAGCGATCGGCGTCCCCGTCGAGGGCGATGCCGAGGTCGGCGCCCCGCTCGACGACGACCCGTGCCAGGCGCTCCGGAGCGATCGCCCCGGCGGCGGCGTTGATGTTCGAGCCGTCCGGCTCGTTGTGGATGACCTCGACGACGGCGCCCGTCGCAGCGAGGATCCGGGGGGCCGTCGCTCCCCCCGCCCCGTGGGCGCAGTCGACGACGATCCGGAGCCCGGCGGCCGGAACGCGGCGGGCGAGGGCCTCCCGGTGGGCGATGTACGACTCGAGGCGGGAGGCGGCCTCGATGGCCCGCCCGAGGTGCGCGTTCGGGACGCCGGCCAGCTCGTCGGCTCGCCAGATGAGCTGCTCGAGCTCGTCCTCCAGGGCGTCGTCGAGCTTCAGGCCCCGATGGTCGAGGACCTTCAGGCCGTTGTCCTCGGCCGGATTGTGGGAGGCCGAGACCATGATCCCGGCCGCGAAGGGTCCGGCCGCGGTGAGGAAAGCGAGGGCCGGGGTCGGGACGACGCCGACCCGGTGAACGTCGACGCCGAGGCTCGTCGCCCCGGCCGTGATGGCGGCCACGAACATGTCGCCCGAGCGCCGCGTGTCCTGGCCCACCACGATCGCCCCGCCCGGACCGACGAGGCGGTGAGCCGTCGCCCGGCCGAGGGCGTAGGCGAGGGTCGGCTTGAGGTCGATGTTGGCGACCCCACGGATGCCGTCGGTGCCGAAGAGTCGCGTCATTGCTCCTCCGGATCGCGCTGCGTCACGACCGCCACCTCACGGGGCTGGGCTCGGCGACGGTGACTCGGGGCTCGCCGACGGGCTCGCCGCCGGGCTGACCGTCACGGTCACCGCCGGCGGGCTGACGGCGACGACGGTCAGTCCGGCCGGGAGGGTGATCCGGACGTCGACCGAGTGGGCCCCCGGTCCGAGGGCGGCGACGTCGAGGGTCGCGACGAGGTCCCGGCCGACGAGTCGGGCGAGATCGGCGACCGTCCCGCCGACGGTTACCGTCACCCGATCGGTCGAGAGATCGTAGCGCCGATCGTCGCGGGCGCCGGCGAGGACGAGACCGACCGAGTACGCCCGCGTCCCCGTCTGGGCCGAGATCCGGACCACGACCCGAACCTGGTCGGCCGAGATGGCGCGGACCCCGTTCGGGAGGGCGAGGCCGACGGTGGCGGCCACATCGCCCGTGGCCCCCGAGATCGAGACCGGCTGGGTATCGATCCGGGCCAGCGGGGCGAGGGCATCCGGGTCGCCCTCGACGGTGACGAGGACCGGCTCGATGCTGACCGCGGTGACTTCGTACCCGGTCGCCGGCGTTCCGGTGGCGACCGGATTGATCGGCAGGGTCTTGGTCTGGGCTTCGCTCCCGACCCGGATCCGGATCCGGACGGTCTCCGGCCGGATGTCGACGGGTCGGACGGTGTTGCCGAGGGCATCGACGGCGACGAGCGGCACGTCGGCATCGACGTCGAGGCCCGAGGGCTGGATGACCACGGTGGCCCGGGCAGCCCGGACGAGATCGACGACCGAGGCCGGACCGGAGACGGTGACCTGCGCCAGGGAGATCTCGGGCGGCCCGACGGTGAGCCCGCTCGGCACGTCCCCGGTCTCGACCTCGACCGGAACCGACCTCGAGATGAGCGGGTCGAGCTGGACGAGGATCTCTCGGGGGGTGTAGTCGACGATGGTCACCCGGCGATCGGCTACCTCGAGGCGGACGCTCGCCGTCACGAACGGCCGTTCCGGATCGACGACGGCGGCCGAGAGGTCGACGCTGGCCCGGAAGCTGTCGCTCGTCAGTCGGGCTGCGACGTCCGGGGCGGCGATGAAGCGGATCCCGGTGACCGAGGGGAGGTTGCCGACCAGGACGGCGTTGGCCGGTAGTCGGACCGGGACGATGGGGACCGGGCTCGCCCACGTCTGGACGTTCTCGGAGAGGACGAGCCCACCATAGAGGACCGTCGCCAGGGCGACCGCGGCGAGCTTGAGCGGCCAGTTGCGAACGAGGAAGCGGAGGAGCCCGATCACCGGCGCTCCTCGCTCCCGGTGGGGCCGGCGGTCGGGGCCCGCGGCGCCGCCCCCCGGGCAGCCCGAACGACCCGACCGAGGAGTCGCGGCAGTTCGACGAGGCCGCCGCTCGGCGCCCGGCGCTCCGCCCCCACGAGCTGAAGTCGGCCCGGGCGGCCCGGCTCGAGGAGGGCCTTGAGGGCCCGCTCGAGCTGCCGTTCGTTCAGGTTGCGGACGATCCGCGCCCGCTCGACGAGGCTGACCTGGCCGTTCTCCTCCGAGACGACGACGCTGATGGCGTCCGTTTGCTCGGTGATCCCGAGGGCCGCCCGATGGCGGGTCCCGATCCGCTCGGTCTGGACCGTCGTCTCGGCCAGGGGGAGGAGGGCCCCGGCGGCGAGGATCCGGTCGCCCCGGACGATGACCGCCCCGTCGTGGAGGGCCGAGCCCCGGACGAAGATGGTCCGGAGGAGCTCGGCCGACAGGTCGGCGTGGAGCATGACCCCGGTTTCGGCGATCTCCTCGAGGCCCGTCTCCCGCTCGATGACGATGAGGGCCCCGAAGCCGTCCTCGGAGATGGCCTGGGCCGCCCGGGCGATCTCGCCGGCGATGTGGTCGATGGCACGGCGGTCCGCCGGGGCGAAGAGCCAGGCGACGGAGCCCACCCGTCCGATCCGCTCGAGGGCGCGCCGCAGCTCCGGCTGGAAGACAACGACGAGGGCGAAGATCCCGACGAGACCCCCGGCCTGGAGGATCTGGGTCAGGAGCCGCAGTTCGAGCGCCTGGGCGGCGAAGTAGACGAGGACGAGGACGCTGACCCCGATGACGAGCCGGACCGCCCGCGTGCCCCGGATCAGCAGGAAGAGCCAGTAGAACAGGAGCGCCGTGATGGCGATGTCCAGCAGCGCGGTCGGCCGGATCTCCTCGAAGAGCGACGCAAAGGGCTGCGGCATCGTCCCGTGAGTGTACCCCGCCCCATGGCGCGCTCGGCGGGGCAGCGGCCGAGAGGCCGTCAGCCCGAGCCGCCGACCGTCGACGGCTCGAGGCCGAGCTCCCTGGCCAGGAGGAGGACGCGGGCCCGAAGGAGCGGGTCGCTGCCCATGGCCGTCAGGCGCTCGAGGAGGGCGACCTTCTCGAGGGCCAGGGCTCGCCAACCGAGCTCGAGGTAGAGGTGGACGAGGGCCTCCTGGGCCTCGAGCGCGTCTGGGTAGGCGGCGACGATCCGAGTGCACGCGTCCAACGCCGCCACCGGGCGGCCCGCGGCGGCGTGGGCAGCCGCGACCTCCAGAAACCGCTCCACGGCCGTGGCCCGATCGTCGGCCTCGAGCGCCGCCTCGGCGGCGAGGGTGAGGGCGGCGGCATCAACGGCGCGCATCGGCGCCGCGCCGGCGCGCGATCCGTCGGCCGCGCCGGCCGGTTCCGGAGTGGCGACGGGCACCGCTCGTTCGGGAGTAGGTGCCGCCGTTTCGGCGGCCGTCTCCGGCGTTGGCGTCCCGGCCGGCTCGGGATGGCCCGTGGCGGCCTCGCCGAGCCCCATCTCCGATGGTTCGGCGGCTGCCTCAGGCGATGCCACTCCGGCGGCGCTGGAGCCGAGCGAGCCGCCCTCCGCCGTCGGGACCTCGTCGCGCTCCCGGCGCGTCTCGCCATACCCGCTCGAACCGAGGATGCCGACCGCCCGGGCGAGGGCCGCCTCGGCGGCGGCGTCGAGGGGCGACGCTCGGAGCTGGGCCACCAGGCGGGCCATACCTTGGCGCCGGAGACGCGACTCGGCGAGCTCCAGGGCCCGGGCGACCGTGTCGCACGCCTCGGCGATCCGGCCCTCGGCTTCGAGGAGACCGGCGAGCCGGTCGAGCGCTTCGGCCGCTCCGGCCCGGTCGCCGAGGGCAGCCAGCGCGTCGGCCCGGCCGGCGAGGGCCCCTTCGTCGCTCGGCGAGCGCTCGAGGGCGGCCTCGAAGGCGGCGAGCGCCTCCGCGGGGCGGCCCCGTCGGAGCTCGACGGCGCCGATGCTGGCGTGGGGCAGGGCCCGCTCCGGGACGATGGCCGCCGCCTCGCGGTAGGCCTCGATGGCGAGGTCGAGCCGGTCGCGCAACACGGCCAGATGCCCGCGCCGAAGCGCAGCCTTGTAGCGCTCGTAGATGGACTCGCTCATCGGGTGGGCAACGGGGCGGCCATGACGCGGTCGAGGGTACCGCGCCGGGCCACGGCGTCAACGCCCCGGGGGCCCGCAGCCCAGGCCCGACTAGCGCTTCGTGTACTGCGGCGCCTTCCGGGCTCGCTTGAGGCCGTACTTCTTCCGCTCCTTCATCCGGGGATCTCGGGTCAGGAGGCCCGCCGAGCGGAGGACCGGCCGGAACGTCGCCTCGTCGACCTGGAGGAGCGCCCGAGCGATGCCGTGACGGATCGCGCCCGCCTGCCCGGAGACACCGCCGCCCTCGACCTTGACCATGGCGTTGAAGCGGCCTTCGGTCCCCGTCACCCGGAACGGCAAGAAGATGTCGCTCAACGGAACGGCGTCCCCGAAGTGTTCCTCCAGCGACCGCCCGTTGACGACGATCTCGCCCTCGCCGGGCAGGAGCCGGACCCGGGCGACCGCGGTCTTGCGGCGCCCCGTCCCGTAGAAGAAAGGTGGCGTGGACATCGCGACTCCCTCGCGGTCAGCCGAGCGGCTCGGGCCGCTGGGCCTGGTGGGGGTGGTCCGGGCCGGCATAGACCTTGAGCTTGCGGAGCTGGCGGGCGCCGAGCCGGTTGTGGGGCAGCATCCCCTTGACGGCCCGCCGGATGACCTCTTCGGGCCGCCGGGCGAGGAGCTGGCCCAGGGTCTCCTGCTTGAGACCGTGCGGGTAGCCGCTGTGGCGGTAGTAGATCTTCGTGTCGCGCTTGTCCCGCGTCACCGCCACACGGGCGGCGTTGAGGACGATGACGTGATCCCCGCAGTCGAGGTGCGGGGCATAGGTCGGCTTGTGCTTGCCCTCGAGGACGCGAGCGATCCGCGAGGCGAGACGACCGAGGGTCTCGTTCGTGGCGTCGACGACGTACCAGCGTCGCTCGATCTCGCCCGCTCGCGGGCTATACGTTCTCGCGTTCATCGTTCTCGTCTATCTCGCTACTCCATCCCATGTGGCCGGTCGGGCCGCCCGGCGGGCGGTTCGCCGTCCGGCGCCCCCGACCGAGGGCGACCCGGCGGAGGCAGAGGCCCTTTGCCGGGGCCGTCGCCCCGTGGAGGGCCGGCCGCCCCGAGGCAAGAGCGGTCGCGACGACCGCCTCGTCGGCCCGACCCCGGCCGACCTCGATGAGGACGGCCGCGATCCGGCGAACCATGCCCCGCAGGAAGGCGTCCGCCCGGACGTCGATGGTGACGAGCGGGCCACGCTTCCGAACCCGGACCGCGTGCACGGTCCGGACGGGCTGCCGGTCTGCCGCCCCGAAGGCGCTGAAGTCGTGACGGCCCACCAGGGCCGCTCCGGCTCGCGCCATCGCGGCGACGTCGAGTGGCTCCCGCACCCCGAGCGCATAGCGCTCGCGAAGCGGGCTGCGCGGCCCGTTCCAGACGGTGTAGCGGTACTCCCGGTACCGCGCCGCGCGACGGGGGTGCCAACCGGCCGGGACACGCCGGAGGTCGCGGATCGCGACGTCCGGCGGGAGATGGGCGTTGAGCGCCCGCTCCAGCTCCGGCGCCGAGAGTCGGCCCTCGTAGGTGAAGGCGATCACCTGGTCGAGGGCGTGGACCCCGGCGTCGGTCCGGCCGGCCCCGACGACCGGTCGCCGCACGCCACCGGAGAGCGCGGCGAGGGCGGCCTCGAGGACCCCCTGGACCGTCCGGGCCCCAGGTTGGACCTGGAACCCGGCGAAGTCCGTGCCATCGTATTCGACCCGTGCCCGATAGCGCACGGGGACACCCTCTCGGGTGCCTCCTTCGAGCTCAGACGAGCTCGAGTTGGACGATCTCGGCCGCGTCGCCGCGTCGAGCCCCGAGTCGGACGATCCGGGTGAAGCCCGACGGCCGGTCGGCGTACTTCGGCGCGATCTCATCGAAGAGCTTCTTGACGACGAGCGGCTCGTTCGGGAACTCGGCCACGACGGCCCGCCGAGCCGCGAGGTCGCCCCGCTTGGCGAGGCTGATCATCCGCTCCACCCGACCCCGGACCGCCTTCGCCTTCGCCTCCGTCGTCTGGACGCGCTCGTAGCGGAGGACGGCGACGGTCAGGTTCCGGTAGAGACCGAGGCGGGGGCCGGTCTTGCGGCTGAGCTTGCGACCATCGATCCGGTGGGCCATCGCGCTAGTCCTCCGTCCCGGCCTCGGAACCGTGCGCCTCGGGCTCCGGGCCCGACTCGGGCAGGAGGAAGCCCCGCATCCGGAGGCGCTCCTTCATCTCGTCCAGCGACTTCTTGCCGAAGTTCCGCATCCGCAAGAGATCCTCGTCCCGGAGCTGGAGGAGCTGGCCGACCTTGACGATGTTGTTCCGCTTCAGCGAGTTGTAGGCCCGCATCGGCAGGTCGAGCTCCTCGATCGGCATGTCGAGCATGTTCGGGGGGAGCGCCGGCAGCCCGGTCTCCGGCCGCTCGGCTGCCGCGGCGGTGAGGCCGATGTTGGCGAAGGGCTGGAACTGCTCGATGAGGATCCGGGCGGCCCGCGAGAGCGCCTCCTCGGGGCTGATCGTGCCGTCGGTCTCGATCTCGATGGTGAGCTTGTCGAAGTTCGTCATCTGGCCGACGCGCATGCTCTCGACCCCGTAGTTCACCCGCCGAACCGGGGTGAAGATGGCGTCGACGGCGATGACGCCGATGGGCAGCGCCTCCGTCCGCTCGGCGGCCAGGTAGCCGACGCCCCGCTCCACCGTCAGATCCATCTCGACGGTCACGTCGTCCGAGTCGATGGTCATGAGGACGAGCTCGGGGTTCACGATCTCGACGTCGGCCGACTCCATGATGTCACCGGCGGTGACCGGGCCCGCCCCGCTCTTGTGAAGCCGGAGCTGGACGGGATGGCTGGCGAAGCTCTTGAGGCGGAGCTTCTTGACGTTCAGGACGATCTGGGTGACGTCCTCCTTGACGCCCGGGATCGTGCTGAACTCCTGGTAGACGTCCCGGATCTGGATCGAGGTCACCGCGGCGCCTTCGAGGGAGGAGAGGAGGACGCGCCGAAGGGCGTTGCCGAGGGTGACCCCGTAGCCGGCCTGGAGGGGGCCGGCCTCGTACTTCGCGTACGTCCCGGCTTCCTCGACAGGCTCGATCTGCGGGCTCTCGAGTTCGATCATCGGATCACTCACCTCGAGTAGTACTCGACCACGAGCTGCTCGCTCAGCTCCTGCGGCATGTGCTCGCGCCGCGGCGCCTCGACGACCGTCCCGGCCAGGGCCGTCGGGTCGACCTGGAGCCACTCGGGCGGCTGGTGGGAGCGGAGGGTCTCTCGGGCGAGCTTGAACGGCTCGCGGTTCGCCCGCGACTCGCGGACCTCGATCCGATCGCCGGGCTTGAGCTGATAGGAGGGGATGTTCGTCGGCCGGCCGTTCACCGCGAAGTGGCCGTGGCTGACGAGCTGGCGGGCCTGCGCCCGAGAGGCCGCGAAGCCCATCCGATAGACGACGTTGTCGAGACGGAGCTCGAGCATCCGAAGGAGGTACTCGCCGGTCACCCCGCTGTGGCGGGACGCCTCGGCGAAGTAGTTCTTGAACTGGCGCTCCAGGACGCCGTAGATCCGCCGGACCTTCTGCTTCTCCCGGAGCTGCTGCCCGTAGTCGCCGAGCTTGCGGCGCCGGACCCCGTGCTGACCCGGCGGCGTCGGCCGTCGCTCGAAGGCACACTTCTTCGTGTAGCAGCGGCTCCCCTTGAGGTAGAGCTTCATCCCCTCGCGCCGGCAGAGCCGGCAGACCGATTCGGTGTAGCGGGCCATGGCGCTCCCCTCAGACCCGGCGCCGCTTCGGCGGCCGGCAGCCGTTGTGCGGGATCGGCGTCACGTCGGTGATCGCGGTGATCTCGAGGCCGGCCGCCTGGAGGGAACGGATCGCCTGCTCGCGACCGGCGCCCGGACCCTTGACGAAGACCTCGATCTGGCGCATCCCGTGCTCCATCGCCTTCCGGGCGGCGAGGTCGGCCGACATGGCGGCGGCGTAGGGCGTGCTCTTCCGAGAGCCCTTGAAGCCGGCCGCACCCGCCGAGCCCCAGGCGACGACGTTGCCGGCCGGGTCGGTGATCGAGATGATCGTGTTGTTGAACGTCGCCTGGATGTGGGCGTGCCCGACCGGGACGTTCTTCCGCTCCCGGCGGCGCTGACGCGTCGCTCGCTTTCGATCTGCCACCTGCTGTCAGTCCCTCTACTTCCTTACGCTGGGCCCGTCGGGGATCGCGACTTGGCCGAACCGGTCCGGCCGCTACTTCTTCCGCCGGGCGCCGACGGTCTTCCGCGGACCCCGCCGCTGGCGGGCGTTCGTCTTCGTTCGCTGGCCTCGAACCGGCAGGTTCCGCCGGTGCCGCAGCCCCCGATACGAGCCGATCTCGATGAGGCGCTTGATGTTGAGGGCGACCTCGCGCCGCAGGTCCCCCTCGACCTTGTAGTTCCGGTCGATGACCTCGCGGAGGCGGCCCACCTGCTCCTCGGTCAGGTCCCGAACCCGGGTGTCCGGGTTGATGTTCGTCTGGGCGAGGATCTTCTGGGCCGTCGGGAGGCCGATGCCGTAGATGTAGGTCAGGGCGACCTCGACGCGCTTCTCGCGCGGGATGTCGACCCCAGCGATGCGGGCCATCTCGCTACCCCTGCCGCTGCTTGTGCTTGGGGTTCGTGCAGATGACCATCACCGTCCCGTGACGGCGGATGATCTTGCAGTTGTCACAGCGGGCCTTGACGGAGGCTCTGACTTTCACCGGTTCCTCGATGGTTGCGCTGTCGGCTACTTCAGACGGTAGGTGATCCGACCCCGCGTCAGGTCGTAGGGCGAGAGCTCGACGCGGACCCGATCGCCGGGCAGGATCCGGATGAAGTTCATCCGAAGCTTGCCGCTGATGTGGGCGAGGACGCGATGGCCGTTGTCGAGCTCGACCGCGAACATGGTATTCGGGAGTGACTCGACGACCGTCCCTTCGACTTCGATCGCGTCCTTCTTGGCCACCTTCTGATCGTTCCCTTCTCGCAGCGATGCCCGGCCCGGAGGGGCCGGACACGCGAACGCGCAGCATAGCAGATCGACCCGCCATCCGACAAGCGCCCATCCCGCTAGACCGTCGTGAGGATCTCTGGCCCGTCGGCGGTCACGGCGATGGTGTGCTCGAAGTGGGCGGCCAGCGAGCCGTCGACGGTCACCACAGTCCAGCCGTCCGCCTTCGTCGCGACTTCGTCGCCGCCGAGGGTGAACATCGGCTCGATGGCGAGGGTGATCCCGGGCTCCAGGAGGAGTCCCCGCTGTCCCGTCCGGTAGTTCGGGATCTGGGGGTCCTGGTGCATCGCTTCCCCGATGCCGTGACCGACGTACTGGCGGACGATCCCGAAGCCGGCCGGTCGGGCAACGTCCTCGATGGCCGCCGAGATGTCGCCGATCCGATTGCCCGGGACCGCCGCGGCGATGCCAGCCATGAGCGCGAGGTGGGTCGTCTCGACGAGCCGGCGGACGGCCGCCGGGACCGACCCGACGACAAAGGTCCGCGCCCCGTCGGCGTGCCAGCCGTCGACGATGGCTCCGGCGTCGACCGAGACGACCTGGCCGTCGCGGATCGTCCGCCGGCCCGGAATGCCGTGGACGACCTCGTCGTCGATGGAGATGCAGAGGGTCGCCGGATAGCCGCGGTAGCCCTTGAAGGAGGGGACCGCGCCGGAGCGCCGGATGTGGGTCTCGGCCAGCTCGTCGAGGGTCGCCGTCGAGACCCCGGGCCGGAGGTGCTCCTCGACGAGGGCGAGGACCTCGGCGACGACCCGCCCTGCTCGGCGCATCGTCGCGATCTGCTCCCGGGAGCGGCGTCGAACCACCGGATCGGTCACCGGTTCGGCCGGTCGGCGGTCGCTCCGACGAGGGAGTCGACGGCGGCCCGCAGCGCCCTTGCCACGGCCTCGATGGACTGCGTCCCGTCGATCCGCCGCAGGACCCCGGTCCGCGCGTAGTGGTCGACGACGTCGGAGAGCGGTCCGAGCTGCTGGGCGAGCCGGGCCCGAACGGTCTCCGGGCGGTCATCGGCCCGCTGGACGAGCGGCGAGCCGTCCAGGTCGCAGCGCCCCTCGACCCGGGGCGGTCGAGCGGAGCGGCTGTAGATGTGGCCCGCCGCCTCGCAGATCCAACGGTCCGCCAGCCGGGCCACGAGGACCTCCTCCGGGACCTCGATGAGGACGGCGGCCGTCACCTGCTCGCCCCGCTCCCCGAGGGCCCGGTCGAGGGCCTCGGCCTGGGCGCGGGTCCGGGGAAAGCCGTCGAGGACGACGCCCGCGGCGGCGTCGGGCTCGGCGAGGCGAGCCAGGAGCATCTCGAGGGTGACGGCGTCGGGGACGAGCTGGCCGCGATCCATGTAGTCCTTCGCCAGCCGACCGAGCTCGGTCCCGGCGGCGACGTGGGCCCGAAAGAGGTCGCCGGTGGCGACGTGGGCGAGCCCCAGGTCGGCAGCGAGGCGCGCCGCCTGGGTCCCCTTCCCTGCCCCCGGCGGCCCGAGGAGGACGACGATCCTCATCGGCCTCCCGTCATCGGATGAAGCCCTCGTAGCTCCGCATGAGGAGCTGGGCCTCGAGCTGCTTCATCGTCTCGACGACCACGGAGACGACGATGAGAAGGCCCGTCCCCCCGAGCTGGATCGCCCCGAGGCCGGGGAGGAGGGCCGACATGATGTACGGCAGGACCGCCACACAGCCCAAGAAGAAGGCGCCGGCGAGGGTGATCCGGAAGACGACCCGCCCGAGGTATTCCTCGGTCGGACGACCGGGCCGGATGCCCGGGATGAAGCCGCCATTCTTGCGGAGCTGCTCGGCTGTGTCGTCGGGCCGGAAGGTGAAGGCGGTATAGAAGTAGGTGAAGCCGACGGTCAGGAGGAAGAAGAGGGTCGCGTAGACGACCCGGTTCTGGAAGAAGCCGACGATGGCGAGGGCGATGTCGGCGACGACCTGGACCTGGGACGTCGTGAAGTACTGGGCGATCTGGAGCGGGAAGAGGAGGATGCTGACGGCGAAGATGATCGGAATGACCCCGGCCTGGTTGACCCGGAGCGGAAGGAAGGTCTGGCCACCCTGGTAGAGGCGCCGACCCCGGACCCGGCTGGCGTACTGGACCGGGATCCGTCGCTGACCCTCCTGGATGAAGATGATGACGGCGACGACGGCGACGCCGATGACGCCGAAGACGATCGCCGAAGCGAAATCAGGGCTCTGGAGGAAGGAGCCGACGGCCGAGGGCGCCCGGCTCACGATCCCGGCGAAGATGATGAAGCTGACGCCGTTGCCGATCCCCTTCTCGGTGATGAGCTCGCCGATCCACATCAGGAGGACCGATCCGGCGGTGAGGGCGACGATCTGGGTGATGGTCTCGAAGGACCCGAGGTCGAAGCCGGTCCGCAGGACCTGGGAGGCGTGGAGGAGGGCGAGGAACCCGTAGGCCTGGAGGGCAGCCAGGGGGACCGACAGGTAGCGGGTGTACTGGTTGATCTTGTTCCGACCGTACTCGCCCTCGCGGGACAGCTGCTGGAGGCTCGGGATGACGTTCGACATCAGGGTCATGATGATCGAGGCGTTGATGTACGGATTCACCCCGAGGCCGACGATGGAGAGGTTCGAGAGCCCTCCGCCCGAGAAGAGGTCGAGGAGGCCGAAGATCGGGTTGTCGGTGAAGAATTGGGCGAGCCGTCCCTTGTCGACCCCCGGCAGCGGGACGTGGGCGAGGAACCGGAAGACGATGAGCATCCCGGCGACGAAGAGGATCCTTCGCCGGATGTCCGGCGCCCGGAAGGCGTTGAGGAGCGACTCGAACACGGGCTAGGACTCGGCCGCGGGTTCGGGGCTCTCGTTCGACGCGGCGGCGGGCCTCGCCTCCACCGGCGGCTCGGGGCTCGCTGCCGAGTCCGCCCGCGCCGCCGACCCCGCCTCGGCGGGAACGATGAGCTGGGCGGTCCCGCCGGCGGCCTCGATCTTCTCCCGGGCGGTCCGGCTGAAGGCCTCGGCGACGACGAAGAGCGGGACGGTCACCTCGCCGGCCCCGAGGACCTTGAGCGGGCGCCGGAGGGTGGAGACGAGACCCGCCGCCCGGAGGATCTCCTGGGTCACCGTGACCGGTCCGCCGGCCGGGGCCGGGAGGCGGCCGCGCTCGACGAGCTCGGCGATCCGACCGACGTTGACGACCTCGTACTCGACCCGGAGCGGGTTTCGGAAGCCCCGCAGCTTCGGGATCCGTTGATGGAGCGGAGTCTGGCCGCCCTCGAACCAGGGCGGGATCGAGCCGCCGGTCCGGGCCTTCTGGCCCTTCGTGCCGCGCCCGGCCGTCTTCCCCTTGCCGGCGGCGATCCCCCGGCCGACCCGGGTTCGCGGCTGGCGCGACCCGGGGGCGGGATGGAGGTCGTGGAGCTTCATCGCTTCTCCTCGGCGGATTCGGGCAGCTCCTCGACGGTGACGAGGAAGCGGACCTGACGGACCATGCCCCGGGTGGCCGGGTTGTCGGGGACGATGACGCTGTCGCCGATCCCGCGCAGCCCGAGGGCGCGGATCGTGGCCCGGTTCCGGGCGATGTGGCCGATCGTGCTTCGGACCTGGGTCACCCGCAGCTTACCGGGCATCGGCCACCTCCGTTGCCGGCTGACCCGGGACGATGCTCCGGAGCGGAACCCCGCGCCGGGCCGAGAGCTCCTCGGCCGAATGGAGGTTCCGGAGCGCCTCGAGGGTCGCCCGGACGACGTTCACCGGGTTCGTGGAGCCGTAGACCTTGCTCAGGATGTCGCGGATCCCCGCCGCTTCCACGACCGCCCGGACCGAGCTCCCGGCGATGACCCCGGTGCCCTTCGAGGCCGGCTTGAGGAGGACCTGGGAGGCGGCGTACTCCTGGCGGATCTCGTGGGGGATCGTCGTGCCGACCATCGGGACCCGGATGAGGTGCTTCTTCGCGTCCTCGACGCCCTTGCGGATCGCCTCCGGTACCTCGCTCGCCTTGCCGAGCCCGGCCCCGACGTGGCCAGCCCCGTCGCCGACGACGACGACGGCGCTGAAGCTGAAGCGGCGGCCGCCCTTGACGACCTTCGCCACCCGGTTGATCTGGACGACGCGCTCTTCCAGCGCGAGCTTGTTGGGATCGATCTTCGGCATGGCTGCTCCGCTCTCAGAAGTCGAGGCCGGCCTCGCGGGCCGCCTCGGCGAGGGCGGCGACGCGGCCGTGGTACTTGTAGCCCGCCCGGTCGAAGACGACCCGCTCGACGCCGACCCCCTTCGCCCGCTCGGCGACGAGGCGCCCGACGACGCGGGCCTCTTCGGTCTTCGTCAGCTGGCTGGCGCGCAGCTCGGGTTCGAGGCTCGACGCCGCAGCCAGGGTTCGGCCCACGGTGTCGTCGATGACCTGGGCGTAGATGTGCTTGAGGCTCCGGAAGACGGCGAGGCGCGGTCGCTCGGGCGTGCCGGAGATCCGGAGGCGGATCCGCGCGTGGCGCTTCTGGCGAGCGGCGCTGCGGCTCGCGACGGTCGACATCGTCAGCGTGTCCTCACTTCTTGCCGCCGATCTTGCCGGCCTTGCCGGCCTTCCGACGGATGACCTCGCCGGCGTAGCGCACGCCCTTGCCCTTGTACGGCTCGGGCTTCCGGGTCGCCCGGACCCGGGCGGCGACCTGACCGACGAGCTCCTTGTCGATCCCGACCACGGCCAGCCGGGTCGGGTTCTCGACCTCGAAGCTGATCCCCTCCGGTGGGTCGATCTCGACGGGGTGGCTGTAGCCGAGGCTGAGCTGGAGTTTCCGACCGACGAGGGCGGCTCGATAGCCGACCCCGGTGATCTCGAGGGCCTTCCGGTAGCCGTTCGTCACCCCCTCGACCATGTTGGCAACGAGGGTCCGGGTCAGGCCGTGGAGCTGGCGATGGAGCTTCTGATCGCTGGGGCGCTCGACGACGAGGGTGCCGTCAGCCTGGCGGACGATCATGTCCGGGTGGAGATCCCGGGCCAGCTCGCCCTTCGGACCGCGGACCGTGATCCGACGGCCGTCGATGGCGACCTCGACCCCCGGCGGGATCGGGATGGGGAGACGTCCAATCCGCGACATGGCAGCCCTACCAGACGTAGGCGAGGATCTCGCCGCCCAGCTGGGCCCGGCGGGCCTGGGCACCGGTCATGATCCCGCGGCTCGTGCTGACGATGACGATCCCGAGCCCGCCGAGAACCCGGGGGATGTCCGTCTTTCGGGCATAGACCCGGAGACCCGGCTTGCTGATCCGCTTCAGGCCCGAGACGACCGGCACCTTGCCGTCGACGTACTTGAGGGTCAGGACGAGGTCGGTCCGAGCCCCGGATCGTTCCTCCCGCCAGTCGGCGATGAAACCCTCGTCCTTGAGGATCCGGGCGATCTCCCGCTTCACGCGCGACGACGGGACGACGACTTCGGCGTGACGGGCCCGGCTGGCGTTCCGGATCCGGGTGAGCATGTCGGCGATCGGGTCAGTCAGCTGCATCGTCGCTCACCAGCTCGACTTCGTGACGCCGGGCAGCTGGCCCTGGAGGGCCCGCTCCCGGAAGCAGATCCGGCAGAGCGCGAACCGGCGCATGTAGCCCCGGGGCCGGCCGCAGAGCGTACAGCGGTTGTGGGCCCGGACCCGGAACTTCGGCGGTCGCTTTGCCTTGGCGATCATCGACTTCTTGGCCATCGTTCTCCTCCCCGCGCCTACGAGGCGAAGGGCATGCCGAGGAGCTCGAGCAGGCGCTTCGACTCCTCGTCGGTCTTCGCCGTCGTCACGATGCTGATCTCCAGCCCGCGGAGACGGTCGATCTTGTCGTAGTCGATCTCCGGGAAGGCGAGCTGCTCGCGGAGACCGAGGGAGTAGTTGCCGCGACCGTCGAAGGCCCGGCTCGGCAGCCCGCGGAAGTCCCGGATCCGGGGCAGGGCGAGCGACATGAGCCGGTCGAGGAAGTCCCACATCCGCTCGCCGCGCAGGGTGACCTTGACCCCGATGGGGTTGCCGGTCCGAAGGCGGAACTGGGCGATCGACCGCCGCGCCCGGGTCACGACCGGTCGCTGGCCGGTGATCAGGGCGATGTCGCTGACGGCGGCGTCGATGGCCTTCGGGTTCTTCAGGGCCTCCCCGAGGCCGACGTTGACGACGACCTTCTCGAGGCGCGGCACCTGCATCGGGTTCCGGTAGCCGAACTGCTTCTGGAGGGCGGGCACGACTTCCGAGCGGTAGCGCTCCTTCAGGCGGCTGGTCACGGCGCCTTCACCTCCAACGGCTCGCCGCAGTGGCGACAGACCCGCACCCGCCGGCCGGTCTCGAGGGTCTGGTGGGCGATCCGCGTCGGGCGGTCGCACTTCGGGCAGACGACCATGACCTTCGAGATCGGCAGCGGCTGGGGCACGTCGAGGATCCCGCCGGGCTCGATCCGGGGCATCGATCCCGGCGCCCCGCCGCTCTGCGCGCGCCGCGGCTTCGTGTGTCGCTTGGCAATGTTGATCCCCTCGATGACGACGTAGACGCCACCCCGCACCGACGTGCGCCGATAGAGACTCCGGACGCCCGTCGGAGCCGGGTCGCGGCGGATGACGCGCTCGACGACGCCGCGCTTGCCGGCGTCGCGTCCGGACAGGACGACGACGGTGTCGCCCTTCCGGATCTCGGGGACCTTGGTGCGGCCGGTGACCGGGGTGGGAGCCGCCATCACAGCACCTCCGGGGCGAGGGAGACGATCTTCATGTAGTTCCGATCCCGGAGCTCGCGGGCCACGGGCCCGAAGATCCGCGTCCCCCGCGGATTGCCCTGGTTGTTGATGAGGACGGCGGCGTTCTCGTCGAAGCGGATGTAGCTCCCGTCGGGCCGGCCGTACTCCTTCGCCGTCCGGACGACCACGGCCCGGACGACGTCGCCCTTCTTGACCGGGGCGTTCGGGGCCGCCGACTTGACGCTGGCGATGATGACGTCACCGACCTCGGCCGTCCGCTTCTGGGAGCGGCCCATGATCCGGATGCACTCGATGACCCGAGCACCGGTGTTGTCGGCGACCCGGAGTCGGGTCTGGACCTGGATCATTCGGCCGCCTCCTCGGTCCGGGCGGCCTCCGACCCGCCCTCACCCGCGGCTCGGACCTTGCCGGGATGGGCCGCGGCGTGGATCGCCTCGCTCACCTCGGTCTCCTCGGCCACGATCTCGGTCGACGCCGGCTCCACTTCGCCGGCCCGGGCGAGGATCGAGACGAGCCGCCAGCGCTTCGTCCGCGACAGCGGCCGCGACTCCTCGATGAGGACGGTGTCGCCGATCCGGGCCTCGTTCGCCTCGTCGTGGGCAGCGAACTTCTTGGTCAGGCGGATGACCCGCTTGTAGAGGGGATGGCGGGCAAGCCGTTCGACCGAGACGATGATCGTCTTGTCCATCTTGTCGGAAACGACCCGACCGATCTTCGTCTTGCGGCGGCTGAGGCGTGGCTGGGCTGCGGTCGTCATCGGGTTCTCCGTCAGGCCGTCCGGGCGCGCTGCGCCTGGCGCTCGCGCTTGACGGTGAGGATCCGGGCGATGGTGCGCCGGGTCCGGCGGATGAGGCTCGTGTCCTTGAGCTGGCGGGTGGCGAGGGCGAAGCGGGCGTTCCAGAGCTCCTGCTTCGCCTCGGCCAGGGCCTGCTCGAGCTCGGCGTCCGAGAGCGCGCGAATCTTATCGATGTCCATCGCTCGCCTCCCGGTGCCCCTCCCGGACGACGAAGCGGGTCGCCACGGGGAGTTTGTGGCTCGCCAGGCGCATCGCCTCCTGAGCCTGGGCGAGCTCGACGCCGGCCATCTCGAAGAGGATTCGACCCGGCTTGACCACGGCGACCCAGTGATCCGGGGCGCCCTTGCCGGAGCCCATTCGAGTCTCGGCCGGCTTCTTCGTCGCCGGCTTGTCGGGAAAGATGCGGATCCAGATCTTGCCGCCGCGGCGGACCGAGCGGGTCATCGCCCGGCGGGCGGCCTCGATCTGCCGGCTCGTGATCCAGGCCGGCTCGAGGGTCGCCAAACCGTACTCACCGAAGGCGACGGTCGTGCCGCCCTTGGCGAGGCCGGACATCCGGCCCCGCATGACCTTCCGGTGCTTGACGCGTCGGGGCATCAACATCGCTCAGGCTCCCTGGGCGGCGCTCGCCGCCGCCTCGCGGGCGACGGTCGTCCGGGTCGGCGGCACGTCGCCCCGATAGATCCAGACCTTCACCCCGATCCGGCCGTAGGTCGTGTGGGCGTGGACCTGGCCGTAGCTGATGTCCGCCCGGAGCGTGCCGAGCGGGATCCGGCCCTCCTTGTCCCACTCCTTGCGGCCCATCTCGGAGCCGCCGAGTCGGCCTGCGACCTGGATCTTGACGCCCTTCGCCCCCGCCTTCATCGAGCGCTGGATCGCCTGCTTGATCGCCTTCTTGTAGGCGATCCGTCGCGAGAGCTGCTGGGCGATGTTGCTGGCCACGAGGTAGGCGTCGAGCTCGGGCTGGCGGATTTCACGGATCTCGAGCTTGACCTTCCGGGGCGCCGTCAGTTCGCCGATCTGCTGACGGAGGAGCTCGACGTTCGCCCCACCCTTGCCGATGACGATCCCCGGCTTGGCCGTGTGGACCGTCACCGTGACGTGGTTGATGCCGCGCTCGATCTCGATCCCGCTGACCGAGGCGTTGGCGAGGCGTCGTTCGACGAGCTGACGGATGGCGAGATCCTCCTTGACGAGGTTCGTGTACTCCTTGTCGGCGTACCACTTCGCCATCCAGCCGCGGGTGATGCCGATCCGGAAGCCGTAGGGGTGAACCTTCCGACCCATGCCTATCCCTCCCGATCGCCGACGACGACGGTGATGTGCGTCATCGGCTTGTGGATCGGGAAGGCCCGACCCTGGGCTCGGGGCCGCCAGCGCTTGATGGTCGGCCCTTCGTTGGCGACGGCATCGAGGACGACGAGATCCTCGGCCGAGAGGTTGAGGTTGTTCTCGGCGTTGGCGGTCGCACTCTTGAGGACCTTCGCCACGTCGCGGGCGGCTGCCTGCGGCATGAAGCGAAGGAGGGCGGCCGCCTCTTCCACCGTCTTGCCGCGGATGACCTGGGTCACGAGGCGGGCCTTCCGGGTCGAGCCGCGGACGTACTTGGCTGTAGCGGATACGCGCACGACGACGGCTCCTACTTGAGCGAGGCCGATCGGTCGGTGTGCTTGCCGTGTCCCCGGAAGGTCCGGGTCGGGGCGAACTCACCGAGCCGATGGCCGACCATGTTCTCGGTCACGTAGACCGGGATGTGCTTGCGGCCGTTGTAGACGGCGATGGTGTGGCCGATGAAGTCGGGAAAGATGACCGAGGCCCGAGACCAGGTCTTGACGACCCGCTTCTCGTTCCGGCGGTTCATCTCCTGGATCCGGGCAAGGAGCCGGGCCTCGACGAACGGCCCCTTCTTGACCGAACGCGACATCTCCGCGTCTCCTCGCTATGCCTTGCGATGCCGGGACCGGACGATGAGCCGCCCGGTCAGCTTGTTGCGCCGCGTCCGGTAGCCCATCGCCGGCTTGCCCCAAGGCGTCTTCGGCGGCATGCCGGCCGGCGACTTGCCTTCGCCGCCACCGTGGGGATGGTCGCGCGGCGTCATGGCGACGCCGCGGACCTCCGGCCGCTGGCCGAGGTGACGGGCCCGACCGGCCTTGCCGAGACTCTGGTTCTCGTGGTCGAGATTGCTGACCTGGCCGATGGTCGCCATGCAGCGGAGGCTGATCCGGCGCATCTCGCCGGAGGGCAGCCGGACCGTCGCGTAGTCGCCCTCCTTGGCCAGGAGCTGAGCGGCGGCACCGGCGGCCCGGACGATCTGGCCGCCCCGGCCGGGGACGAGCTCGATGTTGTGGATCGTCGTCCCCAGGGGGATGTTCGCCAGCGGCAGGGCGTTGCCGAGACGGGCTTCGGCGTCGGGCCCGGAGACGACGACGTCGCCGACCCGGAGGCCATGCGGCAGGAGCATGTAGCGCTTCTCGCCGTCCCGATAGTGGAGGAGGCCGATCCGGGCCGAGCGGTTCGGGTCGTACTCGATGGTCGCCACCCGGGCGGGGATCCCGAACTTGTCGCGCTTGAAGTCGATCCGGCGATAGTGGGCCTTCTCCCCGCCGCCGCGGTGGCGGACGGTGACACGGCCGGCGTTGTTCCGCCCGGAGCCGCGCTTCTGGGGTTCCAGGAGCGGCTTGTACGGCTCGTCGGTCGTGATCTCCTCGAAGGTCGGCCGGGTCATGAACCGGCGACCCGGGGAGGTCGGCTTGTAGCTCCGGAGTGGCATCGTCTAGACCCCCTCGAAGAACTCGATCTTCTGGCCGGGAGCCAGCGTCACGATGGCCTTCCGCCAGGCGCTCGTCCGGCCGACGATCCGGCCCCGACGGGTACCCCGGCGCTTCTCCTTCGGCTTCGTCGTCAGGACGTTCACCCCGACGACCGTCACGCCTTCCTTGCGGTAGAGCTCCTCGACCGCCGCCTTGATCTGGATCTTGTTCGCCTCCGGGTGGACCTCGAAGGTGTACTTGCCCCGACCGGCCTGGTCGATCGACTTCTCGCTGATGATCGGCCGGATGATGACGTCCGCCGCCGTGAGGGCGCTCATGCGTACACCTCCTCCATCCGGCCGAGGGCGGCCTGCTCGATGAGGACGAGGTCCGCCTTCAAGAGATCGACGACGTTCAGCGAGTCGGCGAGCAGGACCTCGACCTTGGGCAGGTTGCGGGCCGAGAGTTCGAGGACCGGGTCGCGGGCCGGGGCGACGACGAGGACGCGCCGCTCCTTGCCGTCACCGGCGCCGAGGGCCTGGAGGCTGCCGACGAGGTCCCGGGTCCGGATCGTCTCCGGGCCGAGGTCGTCGACGACCCGGACGGCTGCTTCGTTCAGCTTGGCGGTCAGCGCCCCGCGCAGGGCGAGGCGCTTCATCTTCCGCGGCAACCGCTGCTCGTAGGAGCGGGGATGCGGCCCGAAGACCGTCCCGCCGCCGGCCCAGTGGGGGGCCCGGCGGGACCCCTGACGGGCGCGGCCGGTCCCCTTCTGGCGCCACGGCTTGCGGCCGCCGCCCCGGACCTCGCCCCGGGTCTTCGTGTCGTGGGTGCCGAGCCGCCGGCCGGCGAGCTGGGCGGTCACGACCTGATGGATGACCGCCTCGTTCACCGGGGCGGCAAAGAGCGCCTCGGGCAGCTCGACGCTCCCGATCTCCTTGCCGGTCCGGTCGTAGAGGGTCGTCGTCGGCATCGTCAGGCCTTTCGGACGAGGAGGAGGCCGCCCCGGGGTCCGGGGACGGCGCCCTTGACGAGGAGGAGGTTCCGCTCCGGATCGGTCCGGACGACCCGGAGCTTCTTGACCGTCACCCGTTCGGCGCCCATGTGGCCGGCCATCCGGAGGCCCTTGTAGACCCGGCCCGGTGTCGTGCCCGGACCGATGGAGCCCGGCTTGCGGTAGTTGTCCGAACCGTGGGTTTTCGGGCCTCGCTTGAAGTGGTGTCGCTTCACGGTCCCGGCGAAGCCGCGACCCTTGGACACGCCGGTCACGTCGACGAGCTCGCCGGCGGCGAAGACGTCGGCGACCCCGAGGGTCTGCCCGACGGCCAGGCCCTCGACGGAGTCGACCCGGAACTCCCGGAGGGTCGCCAGCGGCGGAAGCCCCTTGAGCTGGCCGGCGACGGGCTTGGTCAGCCGGCGGGCCCGGCCGGCACCGAGCTGGACGGCCGTGTAGCCATCCCGGTCCGGTGTTCGAAGCCGGGTCACAGTGTTCGGTTCGATCTCGACCACCGAGACCGGCACGACCGTGCCGTCGCTCTCGAAGAGCGAGGTCATGCCGATCTTGCGGCCGATGAGTCCCAGACGGTCAGGCATCGGGCATCACATCTTGATCTCGATGTCGACGCCCGCGGCGAGCGAGAGGCGCATGAGCGCATCGATCGTCTTGGACGACGGATCGAGGATGTCGATGAGCCGCTTGTGGGTCCGGATCTCGAACTGTTCGCGGCTGTCTTTGTCGATGAAGGGCGAGCGAAGGACGGTGAACTTCTCGATGCGGGTCGGCAGCGGGACGGGACCGACGACGTCGGCGCCGGTCCGCTGGGCCGTCTCGACGATCTGGGCCGCCGACTGGTCGAGCAGCCGGTGGTCGTATGCCTTGAGGCGGATCCTGATCCGCTGCTTCGCCATCGCGTCCTACTCGATGATCTGGGTGATCGCCCCGGCCCCGACGGTCCGGCCACCCTCGCGGATGGCGAAGCGCTGGCCGGTCTCGAGGGCGATCGGGGTGATGAGCTCGACGGTCATCTCGATGTTGTCGCCGGGCATGACCATCTCGACCCCGGCCGGGAGGCCGATCGTCCCGGTCA
>Ga0272446_1000735_pt1 | contig 49856 bp, 42 predicted proteins | sample YNPCB0061_FD_194587 | JGI IMG/M metagenome (GOLD analysis project Ga0272446, IMG submission 194587) | Hot spring microbial mat communities from Yellowstone National Park, WY, United States - YNP-CB-006-1 | ecosystem: Environmental > Aquatic > Thermal springs > Hot (42-90C) > Sediment | place...
GTCGATTGTTCAGGCCCGGCTGGTGACAGAACAACGCGCGGCTCGTGACGTGCCGGTGGTGCTTCGGTGACAACTGGCGACATAAGGGTTTTGCCCGGGTCGAACGCGGGGAAACCCTGCCAGGGACGGGGCCCGGGGCGCCGACCGCTGGGCCCCGGCCAAGCCCGACCGTTTGCGCCGAGGCTCCCAGCATAGGAGTCCCACCGGGGCATTTTGGTGACGACTCGCGAGGTCTGTACCGAGAGCCCGTCACCCTGCCACCCCTCCCCGCCATCTGGATGTCACAGGCGGAACCTGCCTGGCGACCCTGGCGCGTCCGGCCATGCTTGGCGCCGCCTGGGGTCGATACCTCACGCTCTGGAGCCACCACCCGTGAAACAGCTTATTGCGGCATTTCTGGCAATCTCGGTTGTAGCCGGGGCTGTGTCCTGCGCGCCCCAGGCGCCGGCCGTACCAACGCAGCCCTTCGGCCCGCCCGATTCGACAGCTGACCCGCCGGAGCCGACCGCATACATCTCGTTCGTCATCAATGTGCATGACTGGACGCATGCCGATGAAAGCGGCCAGGCACTCATGAAGCTGGTCGACCTGTTCGAAGCTCACGGGGTGCGGGGCGATTTCTACTTCACCGCAGAGGTCACCCGACAACTCGTCGAGCGACATCCCGAGGTCATCAAACGCTTCAGAACCTCCACCATGACCATCAGCTACCACGTCCGTCCGCCCCATCCGCTCTACACCCGATTCGATGCGCGCCTGAAGGGGCTCGACGAGGCGGCACTGTACCAGGTGCTTCTCGACTACGAAACCTACGCGATCGACCTTGAGACCGGCGAACTCGACCGGTCGAAGTCCGGCGGCTACACCTACGTCGCAGAGGTCTTCGGAACGAAGCCGGTGGTCGCATCCGCCCCGAACAATGACCCCCGCATCCGCGCGGTGGCACAGCGGGTGTACGCCGACCTGGGAGCCCGGGTCACCGTCATGTATCACGAGGAAGGGACGACGCTCGAGCAGCCGTTCGAGTACGTGAACGGCCTGCTCGTCCGCCCCAGTGACTTCAGCGTGACGCGGGTGACGAGCGTCGACGGGAGCGACAACTTCTGGTGGAACTTCATGTCGCGCCCAAACGCCGCTGAGTACAACCCCACCGGGATGCTCCAGGACCTCCTTGCGGAATGGACAGCAAAGGTTGCTGGTTCAGACGCGGCCAGGCCCCCGTTCGTCACAGCGCTGATCCACGAGAACAACTTCTACCGGAGCGGCGCCGAAGGCTGGAGTTCCATCTACTTCGCCATGGACCGTGGCCAGCGCGGGCAGCCGCTTCAGCCGCCCTGGAATCTTGGCGCACCCGACCCGTCCAGGCCCCGCAGTGCTTCCGACCAGGAAGCCATCTGGGCGGCCTACGAGGAGCTGGTGGCGTACGCGGCAGAAAACCTCGCTGTCGTGACCTCCGAGGACCTGGTGAACCTCGCGGAGGCACGGCCATGAGCCGGATGGGCGCCACGGCAATCCTGTTCGCCCTTGTCGCAATGGCTGCCGTTGGCTGCCGGACAGGTGGCACCGGGAAACCGGCGGACGAACTTCGTGCGCTTACACCCGGGGACCATACCCGCACGCTGGTCCATGACGGGCGCGAGCGGAGCTACATCCTTCACGTGCCGGCGTCGCTCAGTGGCGCGGGACCGTATCCTGTCGTGCTCGTCTTTCATGGCGGCTCCGGAAACGCCCAGACCGCCATCGAGATGACCGGCTTTAATGACGTCGCCGACACGCATGGCTTCCTCGTTGTCTATCCGAACGGCACTGGCCGCTTCAGCGATGAGCGGCTCCTGACCTGGAATGGCGGTGGCTGCTGTGCGTATGCCCAGGAGGCGAATGTGGATGACGTCGGATTCGTTCGTGCGGTCATCAAGGACCTCGAGGCGGTGGCACCGGTCGACCGTCGGCGCATCTATGCGACGGGCATGTCGAACGGGGGAATTCTCTCCCACCGCCTCGGCTGCGAGGCGGCCGACCTCATTGCTGCGATAGCGCCCGTGGCCGGCACGCTCAACTTTTCGCCCTGTGCGCCGTCGCGACCCATCCCGGTCATCATGTTCCACGGCACGGCAGACGAACACCTGCCGTATGAAGGTGGGGTTGGCCGACGTTCACTGGTTGGGGTCGATTTCGCGTCGGTGCGCGAGTCGGTCGACTTCTGGGTCCGGGCCAACGGCTGCGCGGACCAACCCCGGACCGAGTCGTTCGCCGACATCCGTCACGACATCTGGGTGGCGTGCACTGATTCGGCAACCGTGGAGCTGTACACCATCATTGACGGCGGACATGCCTGGCCCGGCGGCCGGTCGTCGGGCCGGCCCGGGGCCGACGAGCCAGCCCGGTCGGTCTCCGCCAGCAAGCTGATTTGGGACTTCTTTGCCGCGCATCCGATGCCGGTCCGGGAGAAAGAAAAATGAAGCTACGCATTGTCGGCCGTACGCCGCTGATGGTGCTCCTGCTGCTGCTGGTGATTGCCTCGGGTTGCCGCCGAAACGACGAGCGCCTGCCTGGTGGCGACCGGCCGACGGTTGCACCCGCGGAGGAAGCGTTCGTGCCGCGCCTTACCCGGGTCGGCGACCCCGGGGTGAACTACACCAATGTCGAGTTCAGCGCCGACGGTCGGTTCATGGTGTGGTTCGAAATGACCGATCGTGCAGGGAACGGCATTGTCTGGCACTGCGAAGTCGACCCGGAGACGGGCGACTTCATTCCACCCGACGGAAGGGGCTTTCGCGCCTTCGAGAGCACCGTCCTTGGCCGGGCAAATCCCGGCCTTGATGCTGCGGGCGCCTACTACGTCGGCATGGATCGCGCCGGAAGGCTTTTGCTCGTTCGTCCAACGGGCCCGAGCAGCGGCGATACGCGCGTGCTGGCCACCCCTCCCGACGCGACACGCCGCGCCATCTACCCGACGGTATTGCCCGGATACGTCGGTGGGTACGTCTTCTGGATCAAGAACGAGGCCGTGCCCGGTGGCGGCAACAACCCGGGGAACAGCTGGTTCGAACTCCAGTACATCTCGCTCGACAACCCTGCACGGATCAACGTGGTGGAGCGCCAGCAACGACCGGCAAGGGGATTCGCCCCGATGGACTCCGCCTTCGCCCGTTGGATGAAGAACAAGCCTGCACTGACCTATGGCTCTGCCGACGATCGCGGGGTAGTCCAGGTCCGCATGCTGGACCTCACACGCCCCGACGCCGAGCCTGAAATGGTCACCGACGACCCGGGGAACAAGGTCGACCCATACTCCTGGTTCCACGAAGGGCGCGAGATTCTGCTCGCCGGGGTCGACGGGCAGGCTCGCACGCACGTCTATGTCCGCGAGCCGGGCGAGGCCGTGTTCCATGTCGCCGAAATCATCGTCCCGCCGGCGTCGGGCCTGGCGCGCCCCGCGCTGGCGCAATCCAACGAGCCGATCGTCTACGGCGGACACGCGTACACAACCTACCAGGTGAACGACGCGGGGAGCGGCTTCTACGACGTGACATTTGGACGAGCCGGAGAGATCTGGCTCGCGACACTCTTCGAGTCCCCGCAGCGGCAGTGGCTGCTGACGGATTCCACTGCGGCGAAGGCAGAGCCGGAGCCCTACGTGGGGCGATCTCGTGTGTGGGTCTTCTACAACGTAGTCGAGGGCAACGACCTTGTGACTGCCCGCTGGCACCTGTATCGGGCAGAGACACCCATCCGGTAACAGCACGGCCCGCGACAAAGGCCAAGTTGCATAACTTGTATAGTGCGAAGTTCGTGCCAAAACCGGCTGCGCCCCTTCGCGACGGCCGCGTACCCTGTCCTCCGTGAGGCTTGTCACGGTTTCGAGCATCGGCACGGTCGCCATCAACGAAAATGACACGCGGGGAGCGCGGATTGTCGTCACCCGCGGCGGAAACTGGCCGGCCGTGTCGTCGCGCGGCGAGCTGGCCCTGCCGGTCGGGGCAACGCAGCCGGGCGAAACGGCCCACGTCCGTCTTTTCTCGGCCGATGCACCGGGCGCAGCAGCCGGGGTCCCCGGCTCAGAACTGGCACCGGGGCACGGCGTCGCGCCGGGGCTCACCCACTACGTCTACTGGTCGCCTGCCGGGACGAACCTCCTCATCATCCAGCCCGCGGAAGGCGCGCTCGAACTCCGCAGCTGGAGGCCGGGGACGCCCGGTTCGCAGCGCCTGTTCGCCGGGGCGCCCATCTTCCCGGCGTTTGACGACGCCGGGTCGCGGTTGGCGGTTCACCACGGCGGCCCATCGGGAGCACGCCTCGTCGTCCTGGAGTTGCTGGACGGGGCGCCGGCCCGTGTTTGCCTGGTCCAGCAGGGCGTCGGCGGATTCGGAGCACCGGCCTTCTGCGGAGATGGCCAGGTCGTTACCTGGGCCGAGCCCGCTGGCGGTGGAGGGGTGCGTCTCCGGGCGGCAGACGTCGGTACGGGCCGCACCTTCCCGGGCCCTGCATTCGAAGGAACAGTCCGGTTCGTCCCCGGCCCGGTCCGGAATCACGTGCTCGTCGCGGTCGGCGAACCCGGTGCCCCCGCGATGTACGGACGGCTCGTGGCCTGGGAACCGGGCGCCCCGACGGTCCGCATGCTGTACCGCGGGCGATTCCTTGCTGCCTGGGCGAGTCCCGCGTCTGCCCGTGAGCTGGTTGCCCTGGCCCTGCCCGGATTCTCCCCCGAAAGCCGGGTCCAGCCTGCCTTCATCGATGCGCGGGGGCGGGAGCTCGGCCGGCTCGCGCCGTTCGTGCCATCCCCGCCGATGCAGCTCGCGCTCGCCTTCTTCGACCAGTTTGGCCGATCACACGGCCCCTGGTCGCCGGGCGGCGACTGGTTTATCGTCGGCGGGCGCACGGCCACCGATGGACCGTTCGCCCTGTTCGGGCCGCCCGAACCCGACCGGGTCCTCGGCGTCGCAGCCGCGGAGATTGACGCCCGCCCCCTTGCCTGGCGCGTGCTTGCGGAGGGTGTTGCGGGCTGGCTCGCTGGCGCTGCGCCGGGTCGGGCGTAAACCTCCGGTAATCGCCAAATTGAAGCGCCGGAAGCGGCGCCTGTACACTCCCTGTAACTCCGTCCCCGCGCTCGGCGCGAAAAGGACCCCTATGGATATCCCCCGCGAATCCTCACGCCCGGGCGGCGAACAGATCGCTCGCGCGGCCGTGGCCGTCTTCCTCCTCCTCAGCATGCTCACACTGTCCTTCGGCCTCGGCTATGCGGTCCATGACCTGACCACGGACGGGTCCGGCCCTGCGCAGTCCGCACCGCAGGCGGGAGCCGGCAACGGAAACGACCCGATTGGCGCCGCCATCATCGACGAAATCGTGCAGTTGCTGGAGACACGTTACGTCGACAAGGCGACGATCGACCCGGAAAAGCTCCGCGAGGCCGCCATCGACGGCATTATCCGCTCCCTCAATGACTCGCACACCGAGTACCTGACGCCCGCCGAACTCGCGGCCGGGGCGCTTGACCTGTCGTCGAGCTACGACGGCATCGGTGCAACGGTCTCGGACCGCAGCGGCGCGATTACCATCGTGGCGCCCTTCCGCGACTCGCCGGCCGAGAAGGCTGGAATCCGCGCCGGGGACATCATCCTCGAGGTCGATGGCGTGTCCACGGAAGGCTGGACCCAGACGCAGGCAGTCCAGGTCATCCGCGGGCCGTCGGGCACGCAGGTGACGCTGAAGGTGAAGCACACTGACGGCACAATCGAGACCATCACCATCACCCGGGGCAATATCCCGCTCGAGAGCGTGTTCCTCGAGCCGAACCTCGAAGTTATCCCGGGCGAAAGCGGCACGAAACTGGTCGACCGCAACGGCAAGGAAGTGACCGACATCGCCTACGTTGCGATCACGCAGTTCCACGACCGCACCCTGAACGAACTGCGCACGAAGCTGAAGGACGTCGAGGCGCGGGGCTACAAGGGCCTCATCCTCGACCTGCGCGGGAACCCCGGGGGTCTCCTCCAGGCGACCGTCGACGTGGCCGACGAGTTCCTCGACGGCGGCGTCATCCTGTCGGAGGTCGACGCCGACGGAAAAACGCAGAGCTGGAATGCCCGTCGCGGCGGCATCGCGACGAAGATCCCGGTCATCATCCTTCAGGACCAGGGCAGCGCCTCCGGGGCGGAAGTGCTCGCTGCAGCCCTGCGGGATAACGGCCGCGCAAAGATCGTCGGCACCCGCAGCTTCGGCAAGGGGACGGTCAACCAGCTGCAGGAGCTGAAGAGCTGCGGCGACCCCAAGGGGTGCGGTGCCCTGTACATCTCGGTTGGGCGGTGGCTGACGCCGAAGGGCGACCAGATCGAAGGGCTCGGCGTCAAACCAGACATCGAGGTGCCGATGAGTTATGACGATTACGTCGACCAGGGCGACATCCAGCTCTTTAAGGCAATCGACCTCCTGCGCGGGAACTGACCTCGCGGTAGACTGGGATAGCATCCAGCGGGCCCATCGGCGATGGGCCCGCTGCGTTTCACCCAGACATGTCCGACGCAACCATTGCCCAGAACCGCCGCGCCAGGCACGACTACGAAATCCTCGCCCGCTTCGAGGCCGGTATTGTCCTGACCGGGAGCGAAATCAAGTCAGTCCGGGAGCACAAGGTGCAGCTGCAGGGCTCGTACGCCCGGATTAAGGACGGCGAGGTCTGGCTCATCGGGGCACACATCGCCCCGTACCGGAACGCGGGGTACGCGGCCCACGACCCGACCCGCGACCGCAAGCTCCTCCTCCACAGGCAGGAGATTCGGCGCATCGCCCGGATGGTCGAGGAGAAGGGGCTCACGCTGGTCCCGCTTTCGATGTACTTCAAGCGCGGCAAGGCGAAAGTCGAGCTGGGTGTGGGCCGGGGCCTGAAACGGTACGACAAGCGGGAAGCGCTGAAGCAGCGAGACCAGCAGCGCGCGCTCCAGGAGGCGCTCCACCGGAGGCGGTAGTCCCCAGGGGCGAACAGCTGTGCTATGATGGGGTTATCACGGGGACGAAAGGATTCGACAGGAAGCCAGGTAGCCGGATAGCAGGCCGAGGTTGGCTGTCACCCTCGTTAATCAGGCGGCCAAAAATAAACGGCAACACTCGCCAACTCGCTCTCGCCGCTTAGTGCGGAGCCGTCCTCCCCAGGGCCCGGCCTGGTAGCACTGGGGTAGGGCGTCACCAAAGCCAGGCTGCCGCGGGCTGACGCCGATACCGCCCGCGAAAGACGCATCGGCTGGCCGGAGAACGTGGGGACCACCACTGCAGTTCCCCGGCGAGACCTCTATCGGTGGGAAAGCCTGTAGGATAATCCGGAGCCGACCTTCTCTGGACCGGGAGTTCAACTCTCCCGCGTCTCCACCAACGACACCACAACGGCCGGGGCAGCTGCCCCGGCCGTCGTCGTTCTGCTCCAGGGTACCGACCTGACCGCGGGCCCAGGGGGAGCCAAGGAGTCAGCTCTTAGGTGATGCCGCGGCCGCCCGCTTTTCGGCGATGAGCCGGTCGAGTTCCTCCTTCAGCCGGTCGAGGACGGTGTCGTAGGGAAAAGCGCCGAGTTCTTCTTCGCCGCGCTTCAGATTGACGAAGGTGGGGGCGCACCAGAGACCCAAATCCGCATCGTCGGTCTCGCCCGGCCCGTTTACCCGGCAGCCCATCACCGCAATCGTTATGTCGTATTCCTTCGCGTAGGCGGTCATCTCCTTGACCTTGAACGCAAGGTCCACGAACGCCTCGTTCTCGACCCGGCTGCAGCTCGGGCAGCTGATGATGTTGAGCCCGCCATCGAGGAACTTCGGCACTGAACGGAACCGTCCGGCCTCAACATCAGCGATGATCTGCCTGCCTACCTCGATTTCGCGCCACTTTTCGGCGAAGGGGAGCGTCAGCGAAACCCTGATGGTGTCGCCGATGCCGCGTGAGAGCAGCTGCTCGAAGGCGATGCGCGTCTTGATCGCCCCATCGGGCAGCATGCCGGCCTCCGTGACGCCCAGGTGCAGCGGCACTTCAGGGCGGATGGCTGCAAACCGCGTGTTCGCTTCGATGACCTTCCGCGGGTCGGAGTCCTTGAGCGACACCACGTACCGTCGAAAGCCGAGGTCATCGAGGATGCCGCAGTGCTGAAGGGCGCTCTCGACCATGGCGGTGACGCCGTCGAGCTCGGGCGGGTCGGCACCTTCGAACTTCGCCGCCATCTCCGGGTCCACCGAACCGCAGTTCACGCCGACGCGGAGGGCAATACCGTGGCGGTCCGCCGTTTCCGCGATGAACGCGACCTTCTCGCGGACGGATTTCTGCTTCTCGTGATGGTGCAGGTGGCCGGGGTTGTAGCGGACCTTGTTCACGAGCGGAGCAACCTGCGTGATCAGGCGGTAGCTTTCCTGCAGGTCGACCGAGAGGTTCGCCTCCGGCACGCGCGCCCGGATCTCCGCCAGCGCGGCCACGTCCTTCGCGCTATCGACCGCGACGCGCACGACGCCGGCACCGGCCTCATGCAGCATGCGGACCTGTGCAACCGTTGCTTCGATGTCCGTGGTGCGCGTGGCGCACATGGACTGGACGACGATGGGGTTCCCGCCCCCGATGATGACCGAACCGACCGGCACCGGCCGGGTAGCTGCACGCTTCATGGCTCCAGTCTAGCAACCGGCAGCGGAACGGGTCGTGAGCGCGTCCTGCTGCGCCACTGGCCGCACTCCGCCAGGCCGCGCCGGGTAGCCGCGAGCGGGCCCTGGAAGCCGGCTCAGCCGTGCGGCCCGGCGTGCTCAGCCGCGCCGCCTTCGTTGCCGAACCAGCCGCGGTCGATGCCGGTGAACACGACCAGCGGCACGACGAGCAGCACAAAGGCGAAGGCCATGGCGATCACCGGGCCGCGGTTCGCTTCCAGCACGCCCTCGACCGGCGCCGTGTACGTGTTGCCGGCGGCGCGGGCGAGCGCCCGACCCTTCGTCCGGAGCCTCAGGCTGTTCGCCATGACGCTCACCGAGCTCAGCGCCATGGCCGCCCCGGCGAAGACCGGGTTGAGGAGCCCGAGGGCCGCGACCGGCAGCGCCACCACGTTGTACCCGAACGCCCAGACGAGATTCTGGCGGATGGTGGTGAGCGTCTCCCGCGAGAGCGCTATCGCTTCCGCGATCTTCGCCACATCACCGTGGAGCAGGGTGATGTCGCCGGTCTCAATGGCGACATCGGTCCCGGTACTCATCGCAATGCCGACATCCGCCTGGGCCAGCGCCGGGGCATCGTTGATGCCGTCGCCCGCCATCGCCACCGTGAGCCCCTGCGCCTGCAGCTCACGCACAAACGCGAGCTTCTCCTCCGGGCGGACACCGGCGCGGTACTCCGTGATTCCCACGCGGGCGGCCACCGCAGCTGCGGCCCGGGCATTGTCGCCGGTCAGCATGACGACCCGGAGCCCGAGCCGGCGGAGCGCCTCGACCGCCCGCCTGGCATTCGGCTTCACCTCGTCGAAGAGCCCGACCAGGCCGACGACCGTCCCGTCGACGGCGACCAGGGCCACGGTCCGGCCCGCAGCCTCCAGCTCTCCGATGCGGGGCTCCAGCGGCCCCATGTCATAGCCAAGCTCGGCGAACATCCCGGGGTTCCCCACCTGCACGAGGCGGCCATCGACCATCGCCTGGACCCCCCGGGCAGTCAGCGCCTCGAACCGGGTGGCGGGCGGAACCTCCAGCCCGGCCTCGACGGCGGCATCAACAACCGCCCGGCTGAGCGGGTGCTCGCTCGGCGATTCGGCCGCGGCCGCCAGGCGGAGCAGCTCGTCCCGGCTCATCTCACCAAGGGGCACAACGTCGCTGACCTGCGGGCGGCCTTCGGTCAGGGTACCGGTCTTGTCGAGGACCACGACGTCGAGCTTGCGTGACCGCTCCAGGACTGCCGCGTTCCGGATGAGGATCCCGCGCGACGCCCCGAGTCCGGTGCCGACCATGATTGCCGTGGGTGTCGCGAGTCCAAGCGCGCACGGGCAGGCGACCACCAGCACGGCCACCGCGGCGGTCATTCCCTGCTGCCACTCCCCGGCAAGGAGTCCCCAGGCGAAAAACGTGACGCCCGCGAGGAGGATGACCACCGGGACGAAGACGGCTGCAACCTGGTCAACCAGGCGCTGAACCGGCGCCTTCGAGCCCTGCGCCTCCTCGACGAGCCGAACGAGCCGCTGGAGGGCGGCATCGGCTCCTACGGCCGTTGCCTCGATCGTGATGGCGCCGTGCTGGTTGATGGTTCCGCCAATCACCCGGTCGCCCGGCTTCCGCTCGACAGGCACCGACTCCCCCGTGAGCATCGACTCATCGACCGCCGAGAATCCGTCCACGACAACGCCGTCGACCGGGATGCGCTGGCCGGGGCGCACGAGCAGGCGGTCGCCGACCTGCACCGCATCGAGCGGCACCTCCATCTCGGCACCGTCGCGGAGCACGGTTGCGGTCTCCGGCGCCTGCGCGAGGAGCGCGCGGATCGCCTGCGATGCGGCACCTTTTGACGTTTCTTCGAAGTACTTGCCCATCGAAATGAAGAGCAGCACTGCGGCGCTCACGTCGAAGTACATGTGCGTATCGAACTGCCCCCGCAGAACCACCCATGCGCTGTAGCCGTACGCCACGCTCGTCCCGAGCGCGACGAGCACGTCCATGTTTGGGTTCAGCTGCCGAAGCCCGGCCCACGCACCCCGGTAGAACCGCCAGCCCAGGCCGAACTGCACCGGCGTTGCCAGGAAAAGGACAACCCAGGCGTGGAGCTGCGGGTCCCCGAGCAGGTGGAGCCCGGCGATGTCCATCGCCATGGCGAGAATGACCGCAGGCACGGCGAAAACCGACGCGCCGATGAGCTGGACGAGCGTCCCTTTCGCCTGTTCGGCCGGGTTGGGGCGCTCCCGATCGGTGAGCGGCCGCGCGTGGTAGCCTGCCTTTTCGACAGCCTCAATGAGCGCCTCGACCGGCACGGGCGCACCGAGGGTCACGCGCGCTGTCTCGGCCGCGAAGTTCACGGCGGCGGTTTCCACACCCTCCACCCTGCTCAGCGCGCGCTCCACTCGCCGGACGCACGAGGCGCAGGTCATTCCGGTCACGCTGAGCGTCACCGCCTTTTCTTCACTTGCAGCGGCCATCTCAAACCTCCCGCGGAGCAGGGGCGAACCGGGCGGACTTACCGTGTGGTGGCCTCGTACCCCTCTTCTTTTACGGCTTCGATGAGCTTCGCAGGGTCGAGATTCTCGCCCGTGACGCGGGCCGCCTTCTCTGCGAGGCTCACGACGGCGTCCTGGACCCCCGGAACCGACTTGAGTGCGCCGGTCACCGCGTTCACGCAGTGGTCGCAGGTCATTCCGGTGATGCTGAGTTCGATTGTCTGTGCCATTGGATGCCTCCGATGTTGTTGCTGAGGTTAGGGTTCGCTTGGGCCCTGCGTGCGGTACAGGCGCTGAAGTTCGGCGATTGCTTTCTCCTCTTCGCCGCTGCGGATCATCTCGACGACGTGGGTTTTCAGGTGCCCGTCGAGCACGAGGGCGTCCAGGCTGCGAAGAGCGCGCTGTACCGAGAGCGACAGATCGAGGATGTCCATGCAGTAGCGGTCGTCCTCGATCTGCTTCTCAAGGGCGGCAACCTGGCCGGCGATGATCTTGATCCGTCGAAGCGCCTGGCGGCGGGTTTCCGGTGTCATGCGCCCTCCGATAGGGTACCCCCCTATCCTCCCGTTGAAACAGGCGGGCGTCAAGTGCCGACCACCAGGCGGCGCTCAGCGAGCCCCAATCGCGCCCTGGCCGCGCAGCTCCTGGATGTCGTCCCAGCTGAACCCGAACTCCAGCAGCACCTGCTCGGTGTGCTCGTCGAACTCCGGAGCGCCCCGCGCAATCCGCCCCGGCGTCGCCCCCAGCTGCACCGCCGGCCCCACCATCTTCCGCCGCTCTCCGGAGCGGTGGTCGTACTCGACGATGTAGTCGTTGGCCACGACCTGGGGGTCGCGGATGACCTGGGCGTAGTCCTGGACCGGGGCGACGGGCAGGCCCTGACCGCACAGCTCCTCGACCCACTCCCACTGGTCCTTCGCCGCGAAGATGCGGTCCAGCTCGGCAATCAGCTCGCGTCGGTGGTCCATGTGCGCAGGGAGGGCGCAGAAGCGCGGGTCGTCGCGCAGGTCGGGCCGCCCGACCGCCTCGCAGAACGGTGCCCACCAGCGGCTGAGCTGGGCCATGCTCAGCGCGATCCACCCCCCATCCCGGCACCGGTACACATTCCAGAGCGGCGCGGCATCTTCCCGTGAGCGGCGGGGCGGCACCTGCCCGGTAAAGAGTGTGCCGGTGATGTTGAACGACTGGAGCATCACCTGTCCGCCGAGGAGCGAGGCTTCGACGTGCTGGCCTTCACCCGTGCGCGCCCGGTGGATGAGGGCCAGCAGGATGCCGTAGCTGAGCGAAATCGCGCCGACCTGGTCAGCCATCCCCCCGAACGAAAAGACGGGAGGCTGGTCCGGAGCGCCCTGCACCATCATCGTGCCGCCGCGCGCCTGGCCCAGGATATCCATCGCCGGCCACCGGGCGTGGGGGCCCTTCGAGCCGTAGCCGGAGGCTGTGGCGTAGATAATGCTCGGGTTCCGCGCCCGAACGGCTTCGTACCCCAGGCCGAGGCGGTCCATCACCCCCTGCCGGAGGTTCTGCACGAAGACATCCGCCTGCTCTGCGAGGCGCAGGACCGTCTCGCGGCCAAGCGGGTGCTTCAGGTCGACGACAATCCCCCGTTTGTTCCGGTTGTGGCTTTCAAAGTACGCCTCGCTCAGGCCGCGCCCGGGGTCGGGTGAGTCCGGGCCCTCAATCTTGATGACATCTGCGCCGAAATCTGCCAGCATCGCCGTCGCATACGTACCCTGCTGCCAGATCGTGCAATCGAGAACCACGAGCCCCGAGAGCGGGAGCCCGGTATGGGGAACATTGGGGAACATGGGTCCCTCCCGGTTGCGCGGGATCTTGGTCGCGCCGCACGATCCTGTCAAACAAGGAAGTGCTCATGTCGAACGCCGCCGGCCATCGCCGTTTTGCCGCCGCCTGGGACTGGCTCGCCCGCCACGAGAGCGCCCGTGAGCGCAGGCTCCGCGCCCGCCTGGCCGGGCAGGCCGCCGGCCGCATCCTCGAAATCGGGTACGGCGTGGGCTCCAACTGGCCGCACCTGCCGGCCGATGTCTCCTATGTCGGCATCGAGCCCGACCCCTTCATGCGCGAGCGGGCCGAACGCCACCGCCCGCCGGACCGGCAGCTCGACCTTCGCGACGGCGATGCCCAGGCGCTCGACTTCCCGGACGCCAGCTTCGATACGGTGCTGGCCACCCTCGTCTTCTGCACGATTCCTGACCAACAAAAGGCGCTGCGGGAAGTGCGCCGGGTCCTTGCCCCCGGGGGCCGCCTGCTGTTCTGGGAGCACGTCAATGCCGGCTCGCGCCTCGGGCGCGCCGTGCTGAACGCCATCACTCCCCTCTGGAAGCGCGTCGGCGGCGGATGCCACCCCAACCGCGACACCCTCCAGGCGATCCGTGAAGCCGGGTTCTCCGTCCAGGAACTCAAGGTCACCAAAATCGGCCCGCTGCCGGCGATCGTCGGCGTCGCGAGTGTCGGACGTGAGGCCTCAGCGTGAGAATCGGAGCGCATGTCTCGAGCGCCGGCGGCCCGCATCTCGCGTTCGAGCGGGCGGCTTCCATCGGTGCAGAGGTGGTCCAGCTCTTCGTCAGCGCGCCGCAGCAGTGGAAGCTCCCCGCGCTCACCCCTGACCAGATTGCACGGTTCAATCGTGTCCGCGAAGCGTCCGGCATGCCGGCGTTCTTCCATGGCGTCTACCTCATGAACTTCGGCAGCCAGGACCCCGCTATTCTCGAGAAATCGCAGGCCTCCCTGCGCGCCTATCACCGGCTCGCCGGCGAGCTGGGGGTCGTCGGCACCATCTTCCACATCGGCAGTCACCTCGGCGCCGGGTTCGACGGCGCGATGGTCGAGCGCATTGCGGGCATGCTGGCCGGCATTCTCGCCGAAGAGCCGGACAACCCGGCGCTGCTGATCCTTGAGAACAACGCCGGGCAGGGAAACTGCATCGGCGGGCGGTTCGCCGAGCTCGGCGCCATCGTTCGGGCGATGGGCAGTCCGCCGAACGTCGGAATTTGCTTCGACACCTGCCACGCCTACGCCATGGGATACGACATCGCGACGCCAGCCGGCCTGGACACCACGCTCGAGGAGTTCGACCGGGAGCTCGGCCTCCAGCGCCTCGTGGCGGTCCACGCGAACGACACGAAACAGCCGATTGGCACGTTCCGCGACCGCCACGAGAACATCGGCGAGGGGCATCTGGGTGTCGACGGATTCCGGACGCTGATGGCGCACCGGGCGTTCGCTGAGGTGCCGTTTATCCTCGAAGTTCCCGGCTTTGATGGGCATGGCCCCGACGAGGAGAATATCCGGCGGCTCAAGCAGCTCCGGGAAGGTCTCGGCCTGCCGGCCCCGGACATGCCTCCCATCGAGGCGATCCGCCAGGCCGCAGGCGCAGAAGTTTCGCGATAAGACGAGGGTCGACGTGCCAGCTACCGGTCGCCTCCAGGGCGCACTTTTCACCGAATGTGCCGAGTGGGTTTGGGAGCAGCTCCAGGAGGAGGGATTCCAGGTCCAGGGCGAACTGATCGAGCTGATCCTCGAGACCGAGCGCGAGCTCGGCATCCAGGCTCAGCCGCTCGACACGATCGCCGCGGCACTGGCGGAAGAGTTCGAGCGCCGCGGCGTGGTGGCCCGGCCGTATGGCATCGATGCCCGCCTTATCAGGGTTGTCCTCGAATGGGAGGATGACTTCCTCGGCTTCGCCGGCATTCCCCGCGCCGAGAGTTGACGGCCGGGAGGCGTTCCCCGGACACTCAGGTGCGACGCCAGGCAGGAGGTGGGTGCAGGGAAGTCCAGCATCGGTCACGCCATTGGCACGCAGGGAGCACACCAGCAAGCGCCAGGTCCGCGCCGTTGGGCGCGGATGACGAGGCGGGGGCAGTATCGAACCATTCGGCGGATGGCCCCCCGGCCGCACAGCCGCAGGTGCCGCACAAACCACGCCGGGTAACCGGGTGACAAAAGCGCACCACGTGCACGGGTTCCCCTCCCGTCCCTTGCTCCACCATCTGCATTCGACCGTGACCGTCCTCCGCGACGGGACGATCGCTGCGTGCCCCAGATTGCAGGCCCCGCGCCTGCAGCCAAAGGAGCCAGGCACATGTGCGGGATTGTCGGGTACGCCGGAGGCCGTCCGGCCGTGCCCATCCTCCTGCGAGCCCTGAAGGACCTCGAGTACCGCGGCTACGACTCTGCCGGCATCGCCGTGCTCGATGGCGACCGCCTCGCAATCACGAAGAAACAGGGGAAGATCGCCAACCTCGAGGCTGCCCTCGGGCCGGCGCCGGCCGGCACCGTCGGCATCGGCCACACCCGCTGGGCCACCCACGGCCGGCCCAGCGACCGGAACGCGCACCCCCACAGCTCGTGTGATGGCCGGGTGGTCGTCATCCATAACGGCATCGTCGAGAACTACGCCGCCCTGCGCGATGAGCTGCAGGCACGCGGCCACACGTTCCACAGCGAAACCGACACCGAAACGGTCGCCCATCTGCTTGAAGCCGAAATGGCCGCCGGCGCTGACCTCTTCGAAGCGCTCGCCCGGACCGCACGCCGGCTCGAGGGCTCGCAGGCGCTGGTGGCGATGTCGCTCGACGAGCCGGGCACGCTTGTCGCCGCGCGCCTCGGCAACGCGGGCGGCATTGTCATCGGCTTCGGCGACGGCGAAACCGTCGTCGCCAGCGACCTCGCTGCCGTGCTCCCGCTGACGCAGGAGGTCGCGTTTCTCGCCGATGGGCAGGTCGCCCGCGTGACGCCCGCGGGGGCTGAAGCGAAAACGGTGACCGGAGAGCCGGTAGCCCTCCAGCGCAAGCGCATTCCCATCGACCCGGTCACCGCGCTCAAAGGCCAGTACCCCCACTTTATGCTCAAGGAAATCCACGAGCAGCCGGAGGCTATCGCCGACACAATCTGGAGCCTCGCAACGCTCGACCCGCCGGCGCTCTATTTCGACGACCTCGGTCCGGCCGCAGACCGGCTGGCGGACATCGAGCGGGTGGTGCTCATCGGCATGGGTACGAGCCTCCACGCCGCAATGGTCGGACAGCGCTACATCGAGGCCTTCGCGGGCATCCCCGCGGACGCCGACAATGCTTCGGAATTCCGCTATCGCGAGCCAGTGCTCGACGACCGCACGCTGGTCATCAGCGTCTCCCAGTCAGGCGAGACGGTCGACGTGCTCGAAGCGATGGCCGTGGCCCGCCAGGCGGGAGCTCTGCAGGTGACGGTCTGCAACACAGCCGGGGCACAGACCACGCGCGTCGCCGATGGCACGGTCTACACCCGTGCCGGACTGGAACGGGGAGTTGCAAGCACAAAGTGCTTCACGACCGCGGTCGTCGCCCTGTACCTGCTGGCGCTGCGCATCGCCCAGGCGAAAGGGCGGCTCTCTGACCGCGAGCTCGCCCTCCACCTGCACGACCTCGCGCAGCTGCCGCGGGCCGTCTCGGAGGTCCTTCGACAGCGGGACCTGGTTCGCAAGCGGGCCGTGTCCCTCGCCGCTGCCCAGCACGTCCTGTTCCTCGGGCGCGGGCTCGCGTTCCCGGTCGCTATGGAGGGTGCGCTGAAGCTGAAGGAGGTCTCCTACATCCACGCGGAAGGCTACGCCGCCGGCGAGATGAAGCACGGGCCGATCGCACTGATCGAACCGTCATTCCCAACGGTCGCCATCGCGACACGCCATGCGCTGCGCACGAAGATGATTTCGAACATCGAGCAGATCCAGGCGCGGGGCGGTCCCGTTACCGGAGTGGTGACGGAAGGCGACGCCGAGCTGACGGCGCTTTGTGATGCCGTGCTAACGGTCCCTGCTGTTTCGTCGTGGCTCGAGCCCGTGGCGGCCGTGATCCCCCTGCAGCTTCTCGCCTACGATGTGGCGGTACACCGCGGCTGCGACGTGGACCAGCCGCGGAACCTTGCCAAAACGGTGACGGTCGAATGAGCGGCCGTCCGGACATTGAAGTCAGGCCGATTGGCCGGCCGTGCAAATCGCCGGCATCGGCCTATAATCGTGCGACCGAAGCCATCGGTCTGCACTATGCGCGATGCGCGGAGGTATAGACAGATTGGTAAGCGTCACTCGTTCCGTCGTGTGGTTCTCCGAGGTCGGCCGTGAGGATATCGGCCTCGTCGGGGGCAAGGGCGCCAACCTCGGCGAACTCACCCGCGCCGGCATTCCGGTGCCGCCCGGGTTCGTGGTCACCGCCGATACCTATTTCCGCTTCATCCACCAGAACGGGCTCGAGCCGGTCATCAAGAAGGAGCTCTTCGGCCTGGATGTCCACGACACCCGGCAGCTGAACGAACGCGCCGAGAACATCCAGCGGCGCATCATGGAAGCCCCGATGCCGGCGCACATTGCCGACGAAATCCGGGCCGCCTACCGGGAGCTCGGCGAAGGCCCGGTCGCTGTCCGCAGCTCGGCGACCGCCGAGGACCTGCCGGAGGCGAGCTTCGCCGGCCAGCAGAGCACCTTCCTGAACGTCGTCGGCGCCGACAACGTCGTGCGCGCCGTCCAGGCGTGCTGGGCGTCCATGTTCGAAGCGCGCGCCATCTTCTACCGCGAGGAATCGGGCTACGACCACACAAAGGTCGGGCTGGCTGTGCCCGTGCAGCGCATGGTGCAGTCAGAAATTTCGGGCGTCATGTTTACCGTCGAGCCGGTCACGTCCGACCGCACGCGGATCACCATCGAAGCCGTCTACGGCCTGGGCGAGGGCATCGTTTCCGGCGAAATCTCCCCTGACCTCTACCTCGTCGACAAGGAGTCCCTCCAGATCATCTCCAAGACGGTGACACCGCAGGAGCGGATGATCGCCCGCCGGCCGGACGCCGACGGCAGCCATCAAGGTGCCAATGCCTGGCTCCCCGTACCGGAGCACCTGCGAGAACGCCAGAAGCTCACCGACGCCGAGATCCGCGAGCTTGCCCGCATCGGCCGGGCCGTTGAAGAGCACTACGGTGCCCCGCAGGACATCGAGTGGGCGTACGAAAAGGGCCAGTTCTACCTCGTCCAGGCGCGGCCGGTCACGACGCTCAAGGTTGCCATCGAGGCCGAGGATGGCGAGGAAGAAACTGCCCCGGTTCTTCTCACCGGGCAGCCCGCGAGCCCGGGAGTTGGCGTCGGCCTGGTGCGGGTCGTGCATGACCCGAGCGAAATCGACATCGTGAAGCCCGGCGATGTCCTCGTCGCCGAGATGACGACTCCCGACTTCGTCCCGGCGATGAAGCGGGCCTCCGCAATCATCACCGAGCGCGGCGGCCGCACCTGCCACGCTGCGATCGTCAGCCGCGAACTCGGCATTCCGTGTGTCGTGGGCGTCGCGGGGGCCACCCGCCTCGAGGTCGGCCGCGAGGTCACCGTCGACGGGTCGGCCGGGCGGATCTACGACGGCCGCGCGGAAGCCCGCCTCGCGTGGTACGAACGCCAGAAAGAGCGGTACGCCCGGGCCGCTGCCCTCAAGACGACCACAAAGCTTTATGTCAATCTGGCCGAGCCCGAGCTCGCCGAGGTGGTGGCAAAGCGCCACGTCGACGGCGTCGGCCTTCTGCGCGCCGAATTTATCGTTGCGCAAATCGGCAAGCACCCCCGGCAGTTCATCGAAGAGGGACAGCCGGAGGAGTACACGCGCCGGCTCGAAGAGGGCATCAAGGAATTCTGCCGGGCCTTCAATCCCCGGCCGGTGGTGTACCGGCTCACGGACTTCAAGACGAACGAGTACGCCAACCTCGAGGGTGGCGCAAAGTACGAGCCCACGGAAGAAAACCCCATGATCGGCTACCGCGGTGCGAGCCGTTACATCCGCGAGCCGGACATCTTCCGCCTGGAACTCGAAGCGATTAAACGCGTCCGGAAGGAGTACAAGAACCTCTACGTGATGGTGCCGTTTGTCCGGACGCCGGACGAGCTCCGCGCAGTCAAGCAGCTGATGTCCGAGCAGGGGCTCGTCCGCAGCGACGACTTTAAGCTCTGGATGATGGTCGAGGTCCCATCGAATGTCCTCATCCTCGACCGCTTTATCGATGTCGGCATCGACGGCATCTCGATCGGATCGAATGACCTGACGCAGCTCGTGCTCGGCATCGACCGCGATAGCGAGGCGCTGGCCGACATCTTCGACGAACGGAACGAAGCCGTGATGGCGGCAATCCAGACCGCCGTCACCGTCGCCCGCCGGCGCGGTATCACGGCCTCGATCTGCGGCCAGGCGCCAAGCGTCTACCCCGAGGTGACCGAGAAGCTCGTCGAGTGGGGCGCAACCAGCGTCAGCGTGAGCCCGGACATGATCGACCAGACGCGGGAGATCATCGCCAACGCCGAAGCGAAGCTGGGACGCGCCCCCGCGCACTAAACGGACGCCTGGAACTCCCGGGCCTCCCGTCGAATGGGGCGCCCGGGAGCCATGCGACCGAGCCCCTGCCGCGATGCCCCTCCGGCCGGGCCGGCTGCCCGGCGTGGTTGGGGGCGGCGGGTTCGGACCGTACAATCCGCGCATATGGACCTGTTCGACGTCCGGCGGCGGCTCGAAGCGTTCGAGGCGACGCTCAGCCCCTACGCCGCCCGGAGCACGACCAGCCGGGGAAGGAAGCGCCCCGAACCGCCCTCCCCGCTCCGCCTCGAGTTCCAGCGCGACCGCGACCGCATCCTCCACACCAAGGCGTTCCGGCGGCTCAAGCACAAGACACAGGTGTTCATCGCGCCGGCGCAGGACCACTTCGTCACGCGGCTCACTCACACCCTTGAAGTCGCCCAGGTCGCCCGGACGATCGCCCGCGCACTGAACCTGAACGAGGACCTCGCCGAAGCCGCCGCCCTTGGTCATGACATCGGCCATGGACCCTTTGGCCACGCCGGCGAGGAGGCGCTCGCCGAATGCCTTCCCGAGGGGTTCCGGCACAACTACCAGTCGGTGCGCGTGCTCGACCGGCTGGAGAATGGCGGCCGCGGCCTGAATCTGACGTTCGAGGTGCTCGACGCGGTGGAGAAAAGCTCGAAGGCGCGCGAAGACATCTTCGCCGAGGGCTGGGGCGTCCCCGTGACTCTCGAAGGGCAGGTAGTCAAGACCGCCGACGCCATCGCCTACCTTAACCACGACATCCTCGACGCCGTTCGGGCCGGGATTATCACCGAGGACGATCTGCCGGACAGCACGAAGCGGCTGATTGGGCGCAGCCACGCCGAGCGGCTGGACACACTCATCTGCGACATTGTCGAGGCCAGCTGGGCGGCCACCGGAGCAGGCCCCGACCCGGTCATCCGCTTCAGCCCGGCCATCCACGCGGCGGCGAACGAACTCCGCGAGTTCATGTTTGAGCGGGTCTACCTCTATGACACCACCCGCAGGGAAGCTGAACGCGGCAAGCGGATCGTCCGGTTCCTGTTCGAGCACTTTGTGCGGCACCCCGAAGGGATCTCGCCGGACTACTCCCTCCCCGAGGACCCGGTGGAGAGGCGCGCCGCCGACTACGTCAGCGGGATGACGGACCGCTTTGCCATCCGGCTCGCTGCGTCCCTGGGGTGTCCTGACGCGATCGGCTGGCAGGTCTGATAACGCCGCGCGCCTTTCCCGCGCGTTTCGGTGCCAGCTGCAGCCCGCCTTGAAGGTAGGTAGAGCCGCGCCGATACTCGGGTCAGCCCGCCATGTCCAATCGATTCGGCTCCGGCCACGACGACGAGCCCGTCATTGGTGCGACCTATTCGCCACCGGATGAACCGGTCATCGGCGGATCGTATCCCCCCGACGAACCTGCGCCGCCGACCATCGGCGGGTATACCGGCGAGCCGTATTACGAAGACGACGAGTTCGCCGGGGAAGACGGTTACTGGGACGACGAATACTACGGCGACGCAGAGCCGCCAGCGCGCCAGCCGATGTTCTACGTATTCCTTTTCCTCGCCGCGGTCGTCGGCGGTGTGCTGGTGTTCCTGGTCTTCAACCTCGTGCGGGGCGGCGGGAACGGAGGCACGGCACCCGCGACGGAGTTCGCGGTCCGCATCGAATCGCCCGCCCGCGACCAGCGGCTCGAGATCAACCGCGAACACGAGGCGGTCGTCCAGGCCTCGGCCACCGAGCCGCTGCGGCGATTCGAACTGTTCGTGGGCGACCGCGTCGTCGATGCCGTCGACGTGAGCGAGGCTCCCCCGGACAACCGTTACCGCGCCACCCTCCGGTTCACGCTGCCCAGCAAGGGCACGTACGACCTCTTTGTGCGCGTATTCGCCGCGTCCGGTGCTTCGAAAGACTCCGAGAAGGTGCGCGTTGTCGCCATCGAGCCAGTGGGTGAGCGGCCGCAAACCATCCAGGGGCGGGTGGTGGCTGACGCCACCCTGCGCGAGGGCCCCGGCGACACCTTCGCCGAGGCGGGCAGCCTCCGCGCCGGCGCACAGGTGACGATTACCGGGAAGACCCGCGACCTCGCGTGGCTGCTTGTGCAGCCGCCCGCGGGGCGCGCCGGGTGGGTCCGGCGCGCGGCCATCGAGCCGCTCGACACGCTCGACCTTGTACCGGTCCGCGATGCCACCCCCACGCCCGTGCCGACAGCAACCTCGACTGCCGCGCCATCCCCGACGGCAACCGTCTCGCCATCGCCGTCGCCGGCCGCCAATGCTCCCGATTTCGTGCCTACGAACGCGGTGCTCGCCCAGGGCGGCGCTGTCCTTCGCGTCACGATTTCGAACGTCAGCAACAACGCCTACAGCGGTCCGCTCGTTGTTGCCGTGGGCGGGGACGTCCCGCAGCAGGAGCTGGCGGTGAACGTGAACCTCCCGGCAAACGGCGGCTCGACGGTCGTCGAATTCCCGGTCACCCCGCCGATTACCCAGCCCGGGAAGCGCGCGGTGGTGACCGTCGACCCGGCCAACATCGTGCGCGAGCAGCGCGAGGACAACAACGGCGCGACCTTCGTGCTCCAGCCGCCGGTTGAAGCGCCGAATCTCGTGATTACCTCCGCGAGCGTCACGACAACAACGATCGACGTCGTGGTGCGAAACGACGGCGGCCCGCTCCCGGTGACCAGCCTCGTCGTCCAGGTCCAGCTGGGCGGAGAGACCACGAGCAAGAGCGTGAGCCTCGCCCTCGCCACGGGCCAGTCATCGCCGGTCATCTCCGTGGCGCGCCCCGCCGGCTCCGGACAGGCGACCGTCACGGTCTACGTCGGCAATCAGCCGCTCGCCAGCACCACCGTGCAGCTTCCCTAGACGTAATCGTGCCCTGCGCGTTCAGGCAGGCCTGCGGGCATCACCTCCGTCGGCCGGGGCACGTACGATGGAGATATGGACGTCGTTGACGCCATCAAACGTCAGGTCGACCTTGTCGCCTACATCGGGCGATTCACGCCCCTGCAGAAGTCCGGGCGAAGCTACCGCGGGCTCTGCCCGTTTCACACCGAAAAGACGCCGTCATTTTATGTCTTTCCTGAGCGCGGGACCTGGCGCTGCTTCGGCGCCTGCGGGGAAGGCGGTGACCTCTTTACCTTCGTCGAGAAGCGCGAGAACGTCGATTTCCGGGGGGCGCTCCGCATCCTCGCTGCCGAGGCTGGCATCCAGCTCCACGAAGATGACCCGAAGCGCCGCTCGCACATCGAACGGCTGGCCGCCATCGTCTCCGCTGCCGTCGGCTTCTACGAGCGGCAGCTTCGCGAGCCGGAGGGCGCCGAAGCGCTCGACTACCTCATCGGAGCGCGCGGCCTCTCGCCGGAAACCGTCGCCACCTGGCACCTCGGCTGGGCACCCGACGGATGGCACCACCTGCGCGATTTCCTCCTCAACCGCGGCTACACCGTCCCCGATATGGTGGCCGCCGGCGTGCTGGTTGACGCCGAAGAGGGGCGGGAGCCGTACGACCGCTTCCGCGGGCGCGTCATCATCCCAATCGCCAACGAGCGCGGCGAGTTCGTGGCGCTGGCGGGCCGCGGCCTCCACGGCGAAGAGCCCAAGTATCTCAACTCGCCCCAGACCGAAATCTTCGACAAGGGCCGCACGCTGTTCGGCCTGCATGCCGCCGCTGATGCCATCCGCTTCCAGGGCGAGGTCGTCGTCGTCGAAGGGTACATGGACGTGCTGGGGCCCTGGCAGGCTGGCTACCGCAACGTCGTCGCCACGATGGGCACCAGCCTCACGCGCCACCACGCCGCGCTGCTCCGCCGCTTCGCCCCGCGCATCGTCCTCGCCCTCGACCCCGATGCCGCGGGAATGAACGCCGCGGAGCGCGCCGGGAGCCTCCTCTTCGGCTTCAGCGGCGAGGAGCATGCCGCCGACGCCGCCCGCACAGCCGACGCCCTTGCCGCCGATACCGACATCGACCTGCGCGTGGCGCCGCTGCCCATCGGCCGCGACCCCGACGAACTCGTCCGGGACGACCGCCCCGCCTGGGAGCGGGCCATCGCGGGGGCACAGCCGTTTGTGGAGTTTCTGCTCTTCCGCATGCTCGGCGAGCGCCGGCCCGTCTCGCCGCTCGAGGTGCGCCACCTGGTCGACCGTCTGTCGCCCGTCCTGCTCGCGGTCAGCGACCCTGTCGAGCGCGGGCTCTACATCCAGCGGGTGGCCCGGCACCTCGGGGTCCCCGAGACGACCGTGGCCGACCGCCTGCGTCGCGGACGCCAGGCGGGCCCCCGGGCAGCCCCGGAGCAGGCAGCGCGCCGCCCTCCTGGGCCCGAGGAAGTCCTGCTCGCCATCCTCCTTCGGCATCCCGGGCTCCGGCTCGCCTATCGCAATTACCCGGAGTCGCTCTTCACTGGCGCTGTCGAGCGGGAGGTTTTCCGCCGCTGGCTCCGCGACCCTGAGTCTGCGCTGGCCGCGTCGGACGAAGTCGGGCAGCGCGCCCGCGAACTGGCCGCGTATCGGCTCCCGCCGCTCACCGAAGCGGAGGCGCGGCGCGCCGCTGACAGGAAAATCGAAGACCTGCTCAAGGAGCGCATCCGTCTCCACCAGGCCGCGCGTGCGGAGCAGCTTTCCGAGGCTGAGCGTTCCCTCGGGGCAAAACGACTCGCTGAACTCGCCCTTGCCGCCTGGCGCGGGGAGGTGCCTGCGGGGCCCGAACGCGACCTGGCCGAAGCGCTCATTGAAGAGTTTGAGCTCGGGCTGAGCATCCACCGCCGCGAAACGCCGCCCGCGCACTAAGAAATTGACGATTTTCGCGGCCGAAAGCGTCGCCACCCGGTCTTTACCATCTTGACACCATTCTGTCCCGCGGCGTATTACATACCGGCCGGTCGGCATGTTGCCGCCGGATTCTCGCGGGAGGTGCCTAATGGCTAGGCTCCGGATGCTCCTCGTTGCTGGCGCGCTGGCTGCGGTCGCGGTCGTTTCGACGGCTGCGCCCATGCTGACCATCCGCTGGTAACAGAGAGCGCAACCCCATCAGGAGGGGCCGCTTAGGCGGCCCCTTCGCCATGCCCGTGCCTCAGGCCGAATCTCCCGCAGCCGCCGCGCCCCGGTAGCGGGTGTGCAGGACCGCCGCATCGATGAGCCGGCAGGCCAGTTCCGCAGTAGCCAGTGCCTCCTTCGGCCCCTGGCCTGCACGGATTGCAGCATCGGCCAGTACCGTCAGCCGCTCCGCAAGGAAGGCATCGAGCAGCTCCCCTACGCGTCGCTCTCGCCCTGCGGTTGCCCAAATGTCGAGCAGGAGTGCGCTGTGCTCCGCATCGAAGGCGGTCCCCAGGAGCGCCTCGGCCGCGGCTGGCGGCGATGCGCCGGCGGCAAGCGCCTCCGCAGCACGCTCGAGCTGCAGCCTGGCCTCGTCCAGCACGTCTTTGACCACCGCGAGGTAGAGGTCGAGCTTGGTGGTGAAGTGCGCGTAGACCGCGCCCTTCGAGAGCCCGGCCGACGCTGCGATGGCGTCGAGCGAAGCGCCCTCGTATCCGCGGGCTGCGACCGCCCGCCGTGCCGCCTCGACCAGCTGGCGGCGAGTCCTAGCTCGCCGCTCTTCCTGGCGCGTCATCCGCCTGCCTCCATGCCGGGAGGTAGAGCAGCGGCCGGGCGGGGGTTCCGGGCTCCTCCTGCTTCCACCTGGGGAACAGCGCTTCGAACGCCTCGACTACCTCGGGGTCGAACTGCGTCCCTGCGCAGCGCAGTATCTCAGCCAGCGCTGCCTCTGGCGACTGCCCGCGCCGGTACGGGCGGTCCGAGATGATTGCGTCGTAGGTGTCGCAGACGGCGAAGATCCGGGCGCCGAGCGGGATTGCCTCGCCTGCGAGGCCGCGCGGATACCCCTTGCCGTCCCACCGCTCATGGTGCGCGAGGACGATCTTTGCGGCCGGGCGGAGATAGGGCACCTGCGCGAGGATGCGGTAGCCCATCGCGGGGTGGCGCCGCATAAACTCCCACTCCTCCTCGGTCAGCCGGTCCGGTTTCAGCAGAATTGCGTCGGGCACCCCGATCTTGCCGACATCGTGCATCAGGGCGCCCCGGTAGATCGTGAGCAGCTCCTCCTCGTCCTTGATGCCGAGCAGCTTCGCGATATCCATCGCGTGGTGCGCCACACGCACCGAATGACCCTTCGTCTCCTGGTCGCGGACGTCGAGGGCCGTTACAAGCGACTCGAGCGTGCCGGTGTAGGCATCCCGCAGCTGTTCCGACATGTCCCGGATTTCGATGTAGGCGCGGTGGAGCTGCTCGTTCGAACGTTCGAGCCGGACGACGTTTTCCCGGGTCCGCTCGACGAACTGGGTCACCGAGTACCGGGCGAGCACCAGCGGCAGGACCATGACCGCGACGGCTGCCACACCGAGCTCATGGAAAATGACCGCCAGGCCGCCGGCGACGAGCCCGAGCACGCCGTAGTAGGGGAACAGCCAGCCGATGTTGCCGCGGAAGGTCGTGCCGAAGCTCCGCTGCGCCGTCAGTGAGATGATCGCCGCCACGGCAACGCCGTCGACCGCGAACAGGGCGAGCGACGCCAGTCCACCTTCCACGAGGGCGAGCACGGACCGCGGAAGATAGCTGCCGAGTGCCGCCTGGACCCCGACCACGAGCACGGCCGCCACAAACGCTGCCAGCGTCTCGTGCCCGAAGTTGAAAACAAGCTTCCGCGGGCTCCGCTCGTCTGAGAGCCAGCCGACGAGGGCAATGACGGCGGCCACCGTCACTGCGCCAGGCGGGCCGAACAGGACCGCGGCCATCGCCGTGCCGACGAAGCTGACCGACACCCAGCCGCCGAAATAGAGCCGGACAGAAAGCGCCTCGGTCAGGCCCGCCAGGAGGACCACCACGGCCAGGCCGACCGGGTCGTGGATCGGCTGCAGGAAGAACGCCGATGTGAACGCGAGAGAGCCAGCCGCGAACGCGAGCGCGATGAACCAGTCTTCCCGGGTGCGGAGCGACGAACGCGCGGGCATCTCGCTGATACTTATCGACCGCTCAGCATCCGTTCCGAAGGCCGCCTGGCCGGCCCTGCCTCGCCGGTGTGTCGTGCCGCTGTCGTCGATCCGTGGCGTCGCGCCCGTTCGGTGAACGGCCTGGTGCGGGGAATTTCACCGGCGCGCAGCCGCTCACCATATTCGACGGCACGTCCTTTGGCCGCCTGAAGTCGTCGCAGGGGGCACCCGGGCTGGCGCGCAGGTGACAATGGTGACAATTCGGTGACGGCGGAACGGCTTCGCAACCGCGCAGCCCGGGCGTAGACTCAGGCGCATGTCCGCTCCGCTCGAAGGCATCCGCGTCATCGACTTCACCCGCTACCAGCAAGGCCCGTTCGCTACCGTCATCCTCGCCGACTTCGGCGCTGACGTGATCAAGGTCGAAGAGCCGAACGGCGACTACGGCCGCCGAATGTGGCGGGAGCCTGATGGCTTCTCCGCGTTCTGGGAGTCGCTCGACCGCGGCAAGCGCTCTGTCTGCATCGACCTCCGCAGGCCCGACGGCGTGGAGCTGGCCCTGCGGCTCACGGACACGGCCGATGTGCTGGTCGAAAACTTCCGCCCGGGCACGATGGAGCGATGGGGTCTTGGACCGGACGTCGTGCTGCCGCGCAACCCCCGGCTGGTCTACGCCCGCGCGACCGGCTGGGGCTCGAAGGGCCCGATGGCGCACCTCCCATCCTTTGACCAGATTGCGCAGGCCTACTCGGGGTTCGCCCAGCACGCTGGCGGCGGCCCGGGTCACCGGCCGGAAATCCCCTATCCCGGCATTGCCGACCAGACCGGCGGGATGAATCTCGCCCTCGGAATCATGACGGCGCTCTACGCGCGCGAGCGGACCGGGCGCGGGCAGGTCGTCGAGGTGTCGCTGCTTGGTACGCAGCTCGCCCTGCAGGCGCCCGAACTCCAGCACGTGCTCCACTTCGGCACCGAGCGGCCGCGCGAGTTTCGCGCCTCTCCGACGGTGGGCCACTACCAGTGCTCGGACGGCCGCTGGGTGATGATCGTGGGCATCGACCAGAAGTTCTGGCCGAGGATTGCGCGGGCCTTGTGCCTCGACCACCTGATTCACGACCCCCGCTTCGCCCGCGGGTATGTACGGTACAAGAACCGGCACGAGCTTGAACCAATCCTCGAGGCCGCGTTCGCCAGCAACACCTCCGCGCACTGGCTCGAACGGCTCCGACGGGAGGATGTCCCGGCCTCGCTCGTCCAGGACTATGCGGAACTCGCAACATCCGAGCAGGCCTGGGCCAACGGCTACCTCATGGAGACCGACCACCCTCGCTTCGGGCGCCAGCGGGTCGTTGGGCCGCACATCCAGCTTTCCGAAACCCCGCCCCGCCTCAGCTTCCCGGCGCGCGACCTCGGCATCGACACCGAGGCGGTCCTGCGGGAGGCCGGCCTTTCGGATGCGGAGCTGGAGCGGCTCCGGCGCGAGCGGGTCATCGGGCCGGCCGAGGGCTGAGTTCAGGGCGAGAAGTCGCCGTTGGCGGGGCCCCGGGCCCCGGCGAAGGCAAAGCCGAGCAGCTGGAGCGCCTTCCGGACCGCCGCAGCTTCGGCAGCATCCCCGGTGCCGGTAAGCACCCGGTGCGCGGACGCGTCTGCGGCATCGAGCGCCCCGGGCACATCGAAGTCGTCGTCGAGCCGCTCCAGGATCTGCGCGAAGACTGCCCCGTCAGCTTCAGCCTCCCCTGCCCGGGCTGCGGCCCCCTTCAGCCGTTCGTACCGGTCGCGGAGCCGGTCGAGGGCGCCCTCGGTATAGTTCGCATCGGCACGGATGTGCGTGCTGAGCAGGTAGAGCCGCAGGTGGTCCGGCTCGACGCGCTGCATCAGGTCGCGTGCGAGCACGAGGTTCCCGAGCGACTTGCTCATCTTGACCCCGTCGAGCTGCAGCATGCCGTTGTGCACCCACCAGGCGCAAAACGGCTCCACATCGTAAGCGCATTCCGCCTGGGCGATCTCGTTTTCGTGGTGCGGGTATTTCAGGTCGCTGCCGCCGCCATGGATGTCAATCTGCGTGCCGAGGTGTTTCACCGCCATCGCCGTACATTCGATGCTCCACCCCGGGCGGCCGGGTCCCCACGGACTGTCCCACGAAGGATCGCCGGGGTCCACCTGCTGCCAGAGCAGGAAATCAAGGTGGCCCCGCTTCTTGTAGGCGCGCTTCGACTCCGGGTTTTCGCGCTTGCCGAGCTCCTCGAGCGTCAGGCCGTTGAGGCGGCCGTACCGGGGGAACGAGGCCACGTCGAAGAACACGTCGCCGTCGACGACGTAGGCGTGGCCGCGGTCGATGAGCCTGCGCGTGGTCTCGATGATCTCCGGGATATGGTCGGTGGCGTACGGGTACACGGTCGGGCGGAGGACGTTCAGGCGGTCGAGGTCAGCGCGGAGGATGGCGTCGTTTTCGTCCCGGATCTCAGCAATCGGCCGCCCGCCCTGGCGCTTCGAGACCATAATCATGTCGTCGTCGATGTCCGTGACGTTCTGGACGTATCGGACGCGATAGCCCAGCCAGGTCAGATACCGCCGCAGGGTGTCAAACTGCACGTAGGAGAAGGCATGCCCGAGGTGGGTGACGTCGTACGGCGTGACACCGCAAACGTACATCCGTACCTCGCCGGGGCTGACCGTGCGGAACTCGCGAACTTCGTTACCCAGCGATGTGAACAGGCGAAACGGCACGATAGACGCTCCCCGGCGATGGCTCCAGTTAGCGTAGCAGAGACTCGGTTGCTGTTCGCAACGGTCAGGAGAGCACCCCGCCTGCCATGAGTTCGGCGATCCGCTCGTCGTCGTACCCGAGCACGGTGGAAAGCACCTCGTAGGTGTCCTCGCCGACCTGCCGAACTCCTTCGTACACGGGCGGGCGCTCGCCGTCGAACCGCGCCGGGAATCGGTCGATGCCGTACTCGCCCCACTTCTCCGCACGTGCGCTGCCGAAGAAGTCCCGCGCTGCCAGCTGCGGGTCGCGTTCGGCAAGGTCCCCGGCGTGCTGCACCGGCGCAGCGCACACCCCGGCCCGCTGAAGCCGTTCGGCGAGTTCGTACGGGTCTTCGCGGCGGGTCCGCGCTGCTATCGCGGCATCCAGTTCCCGCCAGTTGGCCACGCGGTCGGCATGGGTGGCGAACCGCCCGCAAGGCTCGATGCCCAGCATGCCCGCAAGGCGCCGCCACTCATCATCGCCGCGGACCGCGATGGCAACCCACCGGTCCTCGCCAGCGCAGGGATAGATCCCGTGCGGGGCCCAGGCATCGAACGGGTGCCGGTTGCCGCGCGGCTCGGGATTCGTGCCGTTGGCGAGGTAGTCGATGATCGCCGGGCCCATGATGCCGAGGCCGAGTTCATACTGGGCCAGGTCGATGGCCAGCCCCTGGCCGGTCCGCTCCCGGTGTTCGAGCCCCTCGAGCGCTGCAAGCGCCGCGGCAAGGCCGCTCAGGTGGTCCGTCAGCGAGAAGCCGTACCCGTCGGTGTACGTTCCCTCTGGATTCGTGAGATAGGTCAGGCCGGTCAGGGCGTGAATGGTCGGCGCGTAGGTCACGAACTCCTTCCAGGGGCCTGTCTGTCCCATGCCGCCCATGGAGATGACCGTTATTCCCGGGTGGTCTGGCGCGAGGGACGCGCGGTCGAGGCCCCAGCGCTGCAGCACCCCGGCTGAGAAGTTCTCGACGATGACGTCGCTGGCGAGGGCGAGGTCGCGCGCCACCGCCCGCGCCTCGGGCAGCGTCATGTCGAGCGCGACGCTCTTCTTGTTCCGGTTCCAGCAAACGTAGTAGGGGTGGTCGGGGGAGTTGGCACCGCCGCTCCGCTTCGCGCTGCTGACCTTGATGACTTCGGCTCCGAGGTCGGCGAGCACGCGGGTGCCGAACGGCCCCGCCAGGACATGGGTGAAATCGAGCACGCGGACGCCCTCGAGGGGCCGGGTGGCAGGGGGCTGCCGGTCGAACGCGGCCGCGGCTGCGGGCCCCCGGGGCGCCCAGCCGACCGCTGACGCCTCCACCTCCCGGGCGGGCGGCAGGGGCGGTCCGTCGGCGCTGGTGCGGAAAAATCGCCCCGGCAGCCGCACCGTCCCAACGCCGGGGACGTCAGCTTCGTACAGGTAGCCCCGCGCCGCGATCTGGGGACTTTTCGTCAGGGCCTCGGCCACGTTCCAGACCACGCCGAAGGGCTGGTGACGTCGCTGGGCTTCGTAGAACAGCTCTTCGCCGTTCCACTCCGCTACCCACTCGCGCAGCACCTTCATCACGTAGGGAAGGTTTTTCACCATTGCGATGACGTCAGGGAACTTCTCGCGGTCTGCAAGCTCCTGGGCAGCGCCGCATTCGATGAGCCACGGCACGAGCACCTCGGTGAGCTTGAGCGAGGCAGTCACCATCACGCCGTGGCCGTCGCGGGCGGGGTAGACCTCGTAGGCGCCGCTCCAGTGCAGGCTGCCCTGCCTGCGGGCGATGGGCGTGCCCCACGTACCGTTGGGAAAAAACCACTGCATCAGCACCTGTTCCGTACAGGTGACCAGCGCTTCGTGCGCCGAGAGGTCGACGTGAATGCCCCGCCCGGTGAGGCGGGCGTATCGTGCCGCCGCGAGGGCGAGCACGGCCGCGTAGAGCCCCACGGTGTGATGCGACTGGTTGCCGTATCCGGAGATCGGCGGGCTCTGCGGGTCGCCGGTGACCCACGCGGACCCGCAGAGGGCATTCGCCGCGAGGTCGTTGACGCGCCAGTCGCGCCACGGTCCGTCCTGGCCCATGGGAGTGACGGCGACGTGGGCCAGCCGCGGGTTGACGGCGCGCAGTTCGGCCGCCGTGAAAACCGGCGCCCCTGGCGGCCAGTCTTCGATGAGCACGTCCGCGGCCGCGATGAGCGCCCGCAGCTGCTCCCTCTGCAGGGGGTCGGCCAGGTCCAGCCGGACCGTGCGCTTGCCGGCGTTGTAGAAGGTCGACTGGATGGATACGCCGGTCGAGCCGAAGAACGGCGGTTCGGCGGCCAGCGGATCGCCCGCCGGCGGCACCACCCGGACGACGTCGGCCCCGGCCTCGGCGAGCAGGCGCCCGGCAAGCACCCCGTTCCACCCGGCGCATTCGATGACCCGAAGTCCTTCCAGCGGCGATGTCTCGGCCATGGAGCGATTGTACGGGCGGGGCCCCAAGAGGCAGCCCGGGAACGCGCCCATCCCCGCAATTTTCCAGTTTCTGTCCCGGCCTCCCCTGATTTGCCGTCCGAGAAATACCGAATTCAGCATCGTGCGGGTTGTCACAACCTGCACGGCTGGGGTACGGTGCCCGGAGCCCTCAGGAAACAGGAGCAGGTGCGATGCCGATGACCCGCCACCGGCACACCCTGGCAACCGTCCTGGTCGCCATCATTGCCCTCGCCGCCGCCGCGGTCACCCGCGCGGATGCCCATGCTGATGCGGACCACCCCATCGTCCAGCGCGCCCTGCGCGACCTCGGGACCTACCAGGGCGACTGCTGGCCCTGGGTGAAGCGTGTCGTCCGGGACGCCACGGGCCGGGAGATCGGTTTCGACTACCGGCACGGCTTCTTCGAAGCCGGGGCCGTGGAAGTGCCCCTGGCCAGGGCTGCCCCCGGCGATATCATCCAGGTCGCGCTCGATAGCTGGACCTCGCCCGACGCCGATTACGCCGGCCTGCATACCGCCATCGTCATCAGGAACAACGGCGACGGCACGTTCGACGCTATCGATTCGAACCAGCTCTGGGACGGCATAGTTCGGCTGCGGCCCGCCTACAACCCGGCGGCCCAGGCCGCAGCAGCGGGCCTCCAGGTGCACGCCTACCGCTTCCCGCTCGACGGGAGTACGCCGGCTGCGTCCCCGGTCCCCGCCGGCTCCACGACGCTGAAGCCGGGCGATACCGCCCGTGTCAACACCCCGGGCGACTGCCTTCGCCTCCGGACCGCACCGGGCGGCGAGATTCTCACCTGCCTGGCCCACGGCACGCGGGTGACGGTCATCGAAGGCCCGTTCGAACGGCTCGGCGTGGCGTGGTATCTCGTCTCGTCGCCCGTCGGCGACGGCTGGATGGCGGGGCAGTACCTCCAGCGCGAACCCGGCGGCCCCGGGGCCAACCCCAGCGCGCAGGGCCCCACCCGCCCGCTGATGCAGTACCGGGCGGTCGTTCCCCTCGCAGCGGCCGACTGACTCCGCGCCGAACCGGCCGCTCACCGGTCATCACGAGATGTCGCGCCCGCAACGGCTGATTCCGACCGCCAGCGGCCGTAGGCTGATCCACATGCACGCAGAGCGTCGTTCCGCGCGCGCATGGTGAACGTCGTCAACCCGCGCCTCCGTCCCGGCCAGCGCCTCGCGCTTGAGCGATGGGCCCAGGCGCTTGCCGCCGGCTCCCGCTCCGAGCTCGTCGTTGTGCCCGTCGGTTATGGAAAGACAATCATCGGCGTCGGCTCGTTCGCCGTCGCGGCTGCCGGGGGCCACGCCGATACCTGCCTCTACCTCACGCCGACCGACGTTCTCCGCACGCAGGTGTACCACGGCCTCGAGCGGGCCCTGGAGGTCCTGGACGCGCGCCTCGACGTCCGCAAGTACCTGGCCGAAAACGCCACACTCCACCGCGCCGCGGCCAACCGTGCCAACGTGATTGTGGCGACCTACCAGCAGGTCGCTGCCGCGCCCCAGCGGTATGCCAGGCTCTGCGACCGGCGGCGCGTGCACCTCGTCTGCGATGAAGCCCACCACCTCGGCGAGCGCGGACAGTGGGCTGCGGCGCTCCGCGCGCTCCCGGTTGCAACCACTATGCTCCTTTCCGCGACGCCGGTCCGTCTCGACCGCGAACCGCTGGCCGGCGCCCGCTATGTCCCGGCCGAGGACGGTGAGGGGCTCGTCATCGACCCCCTGGTCCACGTGACCATGCGCCAGGCGTGGAGGGAGGGGCGCATCCTCAAACGGCTGGCGATGCAGATGAAGGACTACGCTGTCGAACTCCGGAGCGCCGACGGCGAAATCTCTACCTTCACCGCCTCGGAGATGGCCGAACTGCCCGACTTCGACCAGCGCTGCGTCCGTCAGCAGCTCCGCTGGAATGATGATTATGTTCAACCGCTCGTGCGCGAATTTGCCCGGACGCTCGAGCGGAAGCGCGCCCTCGCGCCGGGGCAGCACCAGGGGCTGGTCTTCGCCGCAACCACGGCCCACGCCGACCACCTGGCGCGGGTCTTCGCCCGCCACCACCCGGGGCTGCGCTGCACCGTAGTCCACAGCGGCGACGATCTGCCGGCGGCGGAGGCGGAACAGCGGCTGCGCGATTTCCACGCCGGCCGCTACGACGTCCTTATCCAGGTCCGCAAAGCGAGCGAAGGGTTCGATGCCCCGACGGTCTCGGTCCTCCTCAAGCTCGATGCGGTGTTCAGCCGCGAGCCCGTCATTCAGCAGCTTGGGCGCGGCCTCCGGTACAACCACAGCCTGCCCGAAGCCCAAAACGTGCTGCACGTGTTCATCGGGCGCGACCCCCGGCTCGCCCCCATCATCGACCACCTGGAGCGCGAGGCAGCAATTCCCGCCATCCCGGGCCAACGCGACCGTGACGAACCGGGCCGGGAGGTCGAGAACGCGGAGGCCGAGGCTGAGCAGATGGCCGGCGAGGCGGAGGACCGCGCCACGCCAGAAATCGTCGACGTGGTTGAAGCGGGCGACGCTGTGCTCGACGAGACAGGGCGCCTCATCGAGGGCCAGCAGCTGACGATGTTCGGCATCCCGGCACCGCCCCCTGCACCACGCGCTGCCGCGCCCGTCGCGCCGGCGCCGGCCCAGCGCGACGTGGTCGACCTCCAGGCGGAGCTGCAGGAGGCTATCGACTACTGCAAGACCTGGACCAGCCGCGCTGCCCGGGAGCGGGCGAAACGGTTCGGCCCCCGGGAGAACCACTTCGCCATCCTCAACGCCGCCTACGCCCGCGAGACCGGCCAGCGTGGCACGCTTTCCACAGCGGCAGACTACCGGCGCAAGGGCGACTGGATGAAGCGGAAGTACCTCGAATTACTCGGGTGAGGCCGCCGGGAAAAGGTCAACCGGCTGCGCGCCGGTGACCGCAACGAGGTCGGCTGGTGCCAGCTCGATGTCGGCGCCCCGGACGCCCGCGCTAACAAACACGGTGGCGTGGTGGAGCACGGACGCGTCGACCAGGGCCGGGAACCCTTTGCCGGCAAGCGCCAGCGCACTGATGCCGCCGATTTCCAGGCCCGTCATCCGCTCGGCGTCGGCGTGACGGGCCATCCGGAGCCGCTTCATCCCAAGGGCAGCCGCCAGCTGTTTCAGGTCCACCTCGATCGTTGCCGGCGCCATCAGCAGAACGGGCTTTCGCTCCGGCGGCTCCGATTCGAGCACAAGCGTCTTCAGCACGCGGTCCGGCTCAACGCCGGCCTCCCGGGCAACATCGACCGCCGACCGGATGGCCGGGTCGAACCGAATAAGCCGGTGCGGGACCTTCCGCGCCTCGAGCAGGCGTACGGCCGGTGGTTTCGATGCAGGCAACCCGCGGCTCCTGAAGGTAGGATACGCCGACAACCTTCGACAGCGAGGCGTCGCCCCTATGGACTTCGAGCTACCGCCCCACATCCCCGAACTGCTCCGGGAACTGGACGACTTCATCGAACGTGAAATCAAGCCGCTCGAGCAGCAGGACGACAACATCCGCTTCTTCGACCACCGCCGCGAATGGGCCCGGACCGACTGGGAGAATGGCGGCATCCCGCGCAAGGAGTGGGAGGACCTGCTTGCCGAGATGCGGCGCCGCGCCGACCGCGCCGGCTGGCTCCGCTTCGCGGTCCCGCGCAAGTACGGCGGGCGCGACGGCACCAACCTCGAAATGGCGATCATCCGGGAGCACCTCGCGAAAAAGGGCCTCGGCCTGCACAACGACCTGCAGAACGAGTCCTCGGTCGTCGGCAATTTCCCGACAGTGAAGATGTGGGAGCAGTTCGGCACCGAGGAGCAGAAGAAGGAGTTCCTCGAGGGCATGTTCACGGGCAAGACCCGGGTCGCCTTCGGGCTGACCGAGCCGAACCACGGCTCCGACGCCACGTGGCTCGAAACCCGCGCCGTCCGCGACGGCGACGAATGGGTCATCAACGGCAAGAAGCGGTTCAACAGCGGCCTTCACAATGCGACCCACGACCTGATCTTCGCCCGCACCTCCGGCGAGGAGGGAAAGGCCCAGGGCATCAGCTGCTTCATCGTTCCGACCAACGCCGAGGGGTTCTCGGTGGATTTCATGTGGTGGACGATGAACATGCCGAGCGACCACGCCGAGGTCACGCTCAAAGATGTGCGGGTCCCCGCGACGGCGATGCTCGGGAAGGAAGGCGACGGGCTCGCGCTGGCCAACACCTTCGTTCATGAAAACCGCATCCGGCAGGCTGCTTCCGGCGTGGGCGCCGCGCAGTACTGCATCGACCGCTCCGTGGAATACGCGAAGCAGCGGGTAACCTTTGGCCAGCCTCTTGCCACCCGCCAGGCGATCCAGTGGCCGCTCGCCGAGCTGCAGACCGAGTGCGAGATGGTCCGCTGGATGGTCTACCGGACGGCATGGCTGCTCGACCAGAAGCACCACATGGAGATCAGCGACAAGGTCGCCATGTGCAACTACCGCGCCAACCGGCTGGCCTGCAACGCCGCGGACCTGGCCATCCAGGTGCACGGCGGCATCGGCTACACGCGACACATGCCGTTCGAGCACATCTACCGGCACCACCGGCGCTACCGCATCACCGAAGGCAGCGACGAAATCCAGATCCGGCGCATCGCCCAGGTGATGTTCGGCATGGGGAGCTCCCGCAAACCGGAGGCGTAGCGCGGCCGTCGAACGCAGGCCGTTTACCGGGCCGGGGTAGAATTCTGCAACCGTGGGAGCGCTCGATTTCGCCTTCGTCGGAACCGGCAACGCATTTGCGCCCGGCGGCCTCTGCTGGAACGGCTTCGTCGTGGATGACCGCTACCTGTTCGAGGCGCCGCCGCAGGCCCTCCAGTCCCTCAACCGGATGGGCATCGATGCGAACAGCCTCGAAGCGGTCATCCTGAGCCATCACCACGGCGACCACTTCCTCGGGCTGCCGTTCCTCCTCCTGCACTGGAAATACTTCGGCCGCACCAGGCCGGCCACCATCGTCGGGCCGCCCGGCACGCAGGAGCTTGCCGTGGCCATCGGCCGGTCGGTCTACCCCGGCCTGTTCGATATCGCGTACGACCTGCGGTGGGTGGAGCTCGCCGACGACGAATCTGCGCAGGTCGGCGACCTGCGGCTCACTGCGCGGCGGGTCGAACACGACGCGCGCCTCAGCCTGAACCTCGGGTACCAGTGCGAGCTTCGCGGCAGGCGGTTCGCCTATACCGGCGACACCGGCTTCTGCGAGGCCGTCGTTGCGATGGCGCGCGCATCGGAGGTGCTCATCGCCGAGTGTTCTTCGGTCGATGAGCGAGTCCCGATTCACCTCAACCTTGTCGACGACATCCCGCGGCTGCGCGATGCCATGGCGCCAGAGGCGCGTCTCATCCTCACGCACCTGGCGCCGGACGTGACGGCGGGGAATCTCCGGAACACGTCGGTTGCCCGCGACCTCGAGCGCTGCCGCATCTGATGCCCGCCGGTAGAATGAGCCGGCGAAGGAGAATCCTGCATCTATGGCTCACCCGCTCCGTGGCGTCGCGGCCATCACCGGGCTTGGCATGACCCCGATGGGCCGCATCTACCGATCCACCAACGAACTCGCCGCCGAGGCTGTCGCGAAAGCCATCGCCGATGCCGGGTTGCGGAAAGACGACATCGATGGCCTGCTTATCAACGCCGGCATTACGGGAACCACCGGCGGCGGGCTCACGCTCGGCCTGCAGAACTACCTTGGCCTGAAGAATCTGCGGCTCCTGAATCACATGAACGCCGCCGGATCTACTGCCGCCCAGATGGTGCAGTACGCCACCCTGGCGATTCACGCCGGCATGGCGACCCATGTTCTCTGCGTTTTCGCAGATGCGCCGCTCAAAGAGGGAACCTCGGCGGGCGCGGCCTACGGTGGCGCCGCACGGAACCCCCAGCGGCCGAAGGGCATGGCAGGGCTGTACGCAGCGGCCGGCTACTTCGGCGCCAATACCCCCTACGCGCTTGCTGCACGCCGTCACATGGCCCTCTACGGCACCAAACAGGACCACCTCGGCATCATCGCCGTCGGGCAGCGGCAGTGGGCCACGATGAACCCCCTGGCCCAGATGCGTGAGCCGATCACGCTCGAGGATTACCACGCCTCACGCTGGATCATCGAGCCGCTCCACCTGCTCGACTGCTGTCTCGTCTCCAATGGGGCCGTGGCGGTCATCGTCAGCCCGGCCGACCGGGCCAAAGACATGCCGCAGCCCCCGGTGTACATCCACGGGATGGGGCAGGGACACCCGGGCGACAGCGGACGTGCGGGCTCTGACTGGGAAACCGAGACCGGCGCCCGCATCGCCGCCGAAACGGCCTACCGGATGGCCGGCGTCGGCCCGTCTGACATCACCTGCTGCCAGATTTACGACTGCTACACCTACACAGTCCTCGTGACGCTCGAGGATTACGGGTTCTGCAAGAAGGGCGAAGGCGGCCCCTTCGTGGAGGACGGGAAGCTGGGTCCGGGCGGCTCCCTCCCGACCAACACGGGCGGCGGCGAGCTCTCGGCCTACTACATGTGGGGCATGACCCCGCTGAGCGAAGGCATCATCCAGGGACGCGGCCACGGCGGGGAGCGGCAGGTCAAGAACGACGTCATCCTGGTGACGGGGAACGGCGGCAATCTGAGCTACCACGCCTGCCTCATCCTCAGCCCGCACCCTGCCTGACCGCGAGGAGCAGCACCATGACCCAGTCGACCATCCCCGTGCCTGAGCCCGATGAGGCCTCGCGCCCATTCTTCGACGGTGCAGCCGAAGGGCGCCTCATGCTGATGCGCTGCATCGATTGCCAGACATGGCGGCTCCCGGCAAGGCAGCACTGCGACGTCTGCCTCAGCGACCGGTACAGGTGGGAGCCCGCCAGCGGCCGCGGCCGTGTCCGGACCTTCGGCATCATGCACCAGAGGTACCACCCGGCATTCGAGGTGCCGTACAACGTCACCGTGGTCGAACTCGAGGAGGGTCCCCGCCTGCCGACCAACCTCGTCGACGTCACGAACGAGGCCATTTACGTCGGCATGCCCGTGGAAGTCGTTTTCGAGCGGTACGACGACGTCACGCTGCCGCGTTTCCGGCCGGCCCGGGACTTATGACGAGCGCTCCCGTTCACACTTGACAGCAAATTACCGGGGCGCGACGGTTCGGGCGTGACACGGGAGCCGGTCCTCGGCATGGTCTTCTGGGCGACCGACGTTGGCGCCCTTGCGGACTTTCTTGTGGCGGTTGCGGGCGCGGTGCTGCGTGAACGCCACCCCGGTTACGCGGCACTGCGCCTCGCAGGCTCCCTCATCGAGGTCCATGCCGACGAATCGTTCCGCGGCCACCCGTGGTTCCATGCCCTTGCCCGCGAGGGCGTGGCCCGGGGCATCGGAGCGGAGCTGCTGATTCCCGTCGCCGATGTAGCCGCGGCGTACCGCAAGGCGCTCGCGCTCGGCGCGCAGACTATTGCGCCGCCGTACGAGTTCGAAGGCCGGCTCGAATGCGAGGTCATGGGGCCGGACGGCTATGTCTTCGGTCTATGGCAGCCATGGGAGTTCGCTACATCGGGCTGAAATTTTCAAAGCCGTAACGTAATCGCCACCTTCCTGTGCTACGGTGGTTGTGAGGAAACGCACATTCACTGTGCAGGGAGGTGCCTCATGTACAACCTTGACCCGATGTCGCTGGCGTATCTCACCCGGCCGCACGAGCCGACGCCCGAGACGCGATTCCGGGAGGAATACGAACGGGGCCGGGCTGAATCCCGGCGCCAGCCCGAGGAGCTTATCGACCCCGAGCGGCGCAACGCGGCCCGGCTGCTGCGCGAGCGCGTCATCGTCAATATCGGGCGGTTCCTGGCCCGGCCGTCCTGAGCGGCACAATCTGCGACGTTCACATTCGAACGTTCCCATCGCGAAGGGGCTGCCACACGGCAGCCCCTTCCGCTTGCCCTCGCCTTGCGCAGGTCACCGCGCGGGCCTATTCGTACCGGAGGGCCTCGGCGACGGGCACGCGGGACGCGCTCCGCGCCGGGAGCACGGTCATCAGAATCGACGACCCGAACGCGACCGCGCAGATCACCGCGAGTTGCAGCCAGGGCACGATAAAGCTCACGGACTCCGAACCCTCGAAGAAGTCTTCCGTTGTGAAAAGCACCCAGGCGAGGGACAGTCCGAGTACAAGACCAAGCAGGATGCCGGCAACCGCGATGAACGCCGATTCGAGCAGGAAGCTGAGTGCCACCATGCGCCGGGTGTAGCCGATCGCCCGCAGCATGCCGATTTGCTGGCGGCGTTCCACGACCGCCCGCGAGGCGATGACCGCCAGGGCGGCGATGCCCACGATGAGGCCAAGGCCCATAAACCCCTGGAAGACGAGGAGGAACCCGGTCTGCTGCCGCTGCTGGTCCGCGAGCAGGGCATCGAGTGAGTCCGCCGAGGCCTGCACCAGGGCGGCCTCTACCGTCTTGGCAAAGGCTTCCGAGTCGGTGCCCGCCGCGAGGCGGAGGAAGAACAACTCCCCTCGTGCCGCCGGGAATGCCTCCCGGAGGGTGGCCTCGCGAACCACGATCCCGGTCCCGAAAACCGGGCTGCTCAGCGCGAAGAAGGTGTCGGCAGACTCCTTCAGCTGCCCGATGACCGTGACGGTGGTCACCTCGCCCGTCCCCGGGTCGCGCAGGTTGAGCGTGAACGGTGCGAACCCGTCGGTCAGCGGTTTCAGGCGAAGGCGCAGGTTGCCTCCTCCGCCGAATCTCTGGGGCGCCGTCGTCGCGTCCGCCGGGAGCAGGGCGAGATTTGGCTGCTCCCGCAGCGCCTTCCAGGCCGCCGCGTCATCGGCGTATCCGGCCGCCCGGAACTTCAGCTTCAGCTCCTGTGCGGCGAGGAAGCCGTCATCGACCCCGAACAGCTTGATGCTGCTGTACGGAGCGACCGTTCCGTCGTCGGTGTTGACGAACCCGTCCCGGTTTTCGACCTCGACCTCCCACTGGTTGGCGACCCGCGCCACCCCGACCGCCTTGACGGGCGCGATATCAACCCCGGCAGAGGCAAGCGCTCCCTTGATGTCGTCGATCGGGTTGTTCTCGTTGACGGTCCCGACGACATCGAAGCCGCCCTTCGACTCATCGTTCAGGAACAGCGCGGCGAAATTCTCGTTGATGGTAGACATCATGACGAGTGAGAACATGATCAGGCCGATCATGGCCATCGTCATGCCGGTGCGGAACCGCGATGTGAGCGGGTAGGCCACCGCGGTCTTGAGAGCCGGGACCAGGCGCCCGAAGCGGTTGCCCAGGCCCGCAATCGCTGGCAGCACGATGTCGGCGTTGTACACGACGATGAAGACCCCGCAGGTGACCATCACGACGCCGCTCAGGAAGAACATCTCGATGCCTCCCTCGAGCGGCCCGGTAATCGGTTCGAGCCACTTGCCCGGCAGGTACCACAGGGCGAGCAGGAGGGCGCTGGTTCCGGAGAACGCCAGGCGCTCCGAGACCCCGAAATACCGGAGGGTCACAGCCCCCCAGAGGAACACGGTCGAGACGCCAAGCAGGAAGAAGAAGGAGCTGTCCCGGTCCAGCCCGCCGTAGGTCAGGGCAACGCCGGCGATGCCGAAGGCGATTGCCGCCGCTGCAGTCCAGGGGACCCGCACGCGCCAGTCCTGCAGCATCGCGGCGAGGAACGCGAGCGGCCACACCGCGAGCGCACCGATGCCGAGCCATCGCGGGAGACGCGCGGGCTTCCGGTCCCGGGTCAGGCGCACCAGCACCAGCGCAACGGCGTACCACGGGAGCACGAGGAACCAGCCGATGACCGGGAGGAGGATGCCCACCAGCCACGGCCAGCGCGGGGCCGGCTCCCCGGTGCGCCGGGCCCGCGGCGCGGCCACGTCGCTGTTGCGGAGGAGGTAGAACCACGGGCTGATGAGCCCGACGAGCATGAGCGGGAGGCCCAGCAGGAGCCCTGGCGCGCCGAAGAGCAGGAATGCCGCGCCGATCGGCAGGCTGAACGCCGCGATGCCGTTGATCGCTGCGCGGTAGTAGCCGCGCCAGGTCGACGCCTCGGGGTCAATTGGGCTCGTCTCCGGCAGGTCGCGAATCGCAGCCGTGATGTTGATGCGGCTCGCCCGCCACGAGGCGATGAAGATGACGAGGAACGTGGCGATGATGCCGAGGCAGAACGCTGTCACCATGCTCCGCAGCGTGAACCTGACGGTCAGGTCGAGGCCGAGGCTGTCGCCGCCGAAATACTGGATGACCCGCACCATGCCGACCGTGACCGCCATCCCGGCGAACAGGCCGACGACCGCGGAGCCGAGGTCGTACCCCATCCCCTCGGACAGGAACGACTCGACAATCTGCCGGCGCTTCGCTCCCACGGCCCGGGCCATGCCGATCTCGGGTTTCCGTTCCGCTGCGAGCATGACGAAGATGAGGAAGATGAGCAGGATGCCGGCCGCGATGGAGAACAGGCCGAACACCACGAAGAGCGCGGTGAACGCCGAGCCGACGAGCTCCGCCGTTCCGACAAGCTCCCGCTTCACTTCCACGACCCGGTAGGGCGTGCCTTCCAGCACGGTTTCGAGCCGGGCGGTCACGGCCCGCGAGCGATTGAGCCCGCCCTCGACTCCGCCGACGTTGGAGACCACGACGGCATCGGCCACGTCGCCGCGGCCGGTCAGCTGGGCGAAGGTGTCGAACGGAACCGCCCCGCCGCGCATAGCGAACGGGTCGGCCGCGCCCGACAGGACGTTTGACGGTGTGATGGCGACCACCGTGAACTCCACGGCAAGCCCCTTGTAGAAAAGCAGGACCTGGTCGCCCTCCCTGGCATCCAGCTGCTTCGCCAGGTCTTCGTTGACGGCGATCGTCCGGCCGACCAGCTCAACCGGGTTGCCTTTGAGGTCCTTCAGCCCGCCGAGCGCTGCAGCGTCATCCGGCCGGAACGCGACGATGCGCGCGGACGGCTCGTTGAGGCGGGTGCGGACGTTCTGGACAGGCAGCGTCTCACGCTGGAGCGGGACAATCGCTTCGATATCCGGGTCGTCCGCGAGCTTCGCCTTCCACTCGTCAACCAGCGCCAGCGGGATGACCTGGTCTTCCTGGGGAGCCGGGTTCTTCTGTGCATCCCACGAAATCCATTCGTCCGTTTCACCCAGAATGCTGTAGACCTGTGCGCTCACCGACGACGTGAGGGTGTCGCCGGTGCCGAACGCGGCGCTCATGATGAGCGTCGAGAGCATGAGGCCGACGATGATGAGCGCCGTCTGCGCCTTCCGCCGGGGAATGTTGCGCAGGCCCATTTTGAACATCACCGGGTTGCGCCAGGCGATGAACCCGATTGCGAGGAAGATGAGGACCGTCACCGCCACGCAGACGCTGGCGATGATGGTCATCGAGACGCCGAACAGCTCGTTCATCTACTCCGCCCCGCCGCCGGCGGCGACCAGCGCACGCATCGCCTCCCGGCTGTCTTCCCGGACGATGACGCCGTCCGCCATGTGGATGGTGCGGTGGCACCGCGCCGCGACCTTCGGGTCATGGGTCACGATGACGCAGGTTCGCTGCTCAGTGACATTCAGCTCGACGATGAGGTCCATGATGTCGTTCGCAGACTTCGAGTCGAGCGCTCCGGTCGGCTCGTCCGCCCAGATGATGGACGGGTGGTTCACGATGGCCCGGGCGATGGTCACGCGCTGCCGCTGACCGCCCGAAAGCTGCCCTGGCCGCTGGTTCGCCCAGGGCCGGAGATTGACGCGGTCGAGCGCCTGGAGCGCTTTCTCGCGCGCCTCCTTCGGCCTGGTCCCAGAGACGATGAGCGGCAATTCGACGTTTTCAACAGCGCTCAGGACCGGGAGCAGGTTGTAGGTCTGGAAGACGAACCCCATCTCCCGGGCGCGGAACTCGGTCTTCCGGTCGTCCGGCATGTGGGCGATGTCGTGGCCGGCAACGAGCACGGTGCCGCTGTCGAACTCGTCCAGGCCCGACAGGCAGTTGAGCAGCGTCGTCTTGCCGCAGCCGGATGGCCCCATGATGGCGACCATCTCACCGCGCTGCACCTGCAGACTGACGCCGCGCAGGGCCTGCACCTGGACCGTGCCGGTGTCGTACGTCTTCACGACGTGCCTGGCATCGATCACGATATCGCTAGCTGGATGCTGAGACATGGACTCCCTCCCGCTCACGTTCCTGTTCGTGTGACCCCGGAACGGTCCACACCGGACCCGGAAACCGCGGCTGCATGGATGATGATAACGGCCAAAGGCAATCAAAAAGTTTCAAGTCCGGCGTCGATGCGGTCAGGCCGGGATGGTGACCTCCATCGCAACCGGCAGCCCCTCCTCGTCGAAGCCCCAGGCGCGCCAGCGCCTGGCCTCCGCCGACAGGGCCGAGCGGTCGAACGCCATCCGCGGCCGCTGCGCGAGCGGGAATTGAGCAACGCCGTCCGGGCCGAGCCGTTCGAGCAGGTCGCGAGCTTCTTCGAGCGCGCGGCCGATGGCTTCCGCGTCGAAGCCCATTGCCGGCCCCGGGCGATAGGGTTCGAGGTAGCCGAGCGCCGTGCGGAGCAGCCGGCTCGCGCCGGGGTACCCGCCGCGCTGGAGGTGGACGTACGCCGCAGCCGCCTGGATCAGCGCCTTATACAGGTCGCGCACCGGGCCGTGCTCGAACTGCCAGATCTCCTCGAGGTGTTCATGAGCCTCGTAGAACCGCCCTTCGTTGAACTCCGCGCAGAAGCGCTCGAACGCTTCCGGTACGGTCACCCGCTTGGTCACGAACCGCTTGCGCCGCGCAACCATGGGGCCAGCGTACCGCCCCGCACGTGACCCAACCACCCTGCCGGGCAAGAATTGGTCAGCACCTTTCCTGGAGAACTCCTGCCATGGCCGACCATCATCACGCCCCCGCCAACCCGAACGCTGCCCCCATGCATACCGATGTCCGGGAGCGTTTCGACCCCGGCGCTGTCGCCTTTTGCTACATCCTCGCCGTTATCGCCCTCGTGGCGGGACTCGTCTCCGGCCTGGTCTTCGTCAACGATTAAGGATTTGCTGGCTTACCAGCCAGTATTTTTCGGGAAGTTCACGTAACATCGCTTGGCGAGCCGGGTTCCGCGTGTATCATCCGGCAATGGACGTCCGAACAGCGCGGGCCCGCCCGGGCGCCAGGGTGCTCCTGAGGGCAACGAAGTACGACGGCACCGCCCACTGGCTCCAGCCGTTCCGCGTACTCTCCGACGACGGGAACCTCCTCGTCACGGCCTACCGCGCGCGCACGCCCATCTACACATCCCGCGGGGAGTTCCGATCCCCGTATGATTCCATCGTCTACTTCTGGCGCGACCGCTGGTACAACGTCTTCCGGCTCTCCCGGCCGGGCTGCCGCACCGCGCTCTGGTACTGCAACGTCACCACACCGCCGACCTTCGACGGGTGCCAGATCGGCTATGTCGACCTCGACCTCGATGTGAAGGTGTACCCCAGCGGCTGCATCGAGCTGCTCGACGAAGACGAGTTCGAAGCACACCGGGTCGCCTACAGCTACCCCGAGCACATCGTGGCGAACGCCCGGAGGGCGGCGGAGGAGGTCGCGCGGCTCGCCCGGGAGCACCGCTTCCCGTTCAGTTGCGGATGACCCGCCGGTCTGTCGCAATCCGGCCTGGCACCGTACGCTGTAGGCTCGATGCCCGACACGCGAACCATCCGGACCCATCTCGAATCGATCGTCGCTGAGGCGGCCCGCGCCGCCATCTCGGCAGGGGACCTCCCCGACGTTGCCATCCCCGGCGCTGCCATCGAGCGGCCGAAGGATGCCGCGAACGGCGACTTCGCATCGACGCTGCCGCTGCGCCTTGCCCGCGCCGCAATGCGGCCTCCGCTCGAGATCGCCCAGGCGATCGCAAAGCACGTCCGCGCAGACGCCGCCATCGAACGGCCGACCGTCGCGCCGCCGGGGTTTATCAACTTCCGCCTGTCGGTGCCCTTCCTGCAGCAGCAGGTCGAGCACATCATCGCGACGGGCCCAGCCTATGCGGACCTCGAGCTGGGCGCCGGGCGTTCGGCCCAGGTCGAATTCGTCTCGGCAAACCCGACGGGCCCGCTGCATGTCGGGAACGGGCGCGGCGCGGCCATTGGGGATGCGCTGGCCAACGCCCTCGCCGCCGCAGGGTACCGGGTCGAGCGCGAGTACTACATCAACGACGCCGGGACGCAAACGGACTACTTCGCCGAAACCCTCTACGCCAGGTACCAGCAGCTCTTCGGGAGGGATGTCCCCATTCCGCCCGACGGGTATCCCGGGGAGTACATGGTCGAGCTGGCGCGCGAGGTGAAGGAGCGCCACGGCGACGCCTTCCTCCGCCCCCCGGGCGAGCCGATGCCGCCCGAACTCGGCGCACTCGGCATCGAGCTGATGGTGACCCGCATCCGGGCGACGCTCGAACGGTTCGGCGTACGGTATGACCGCTGGTACTCGGAGAAGTCCCTCTACGAGCCGGGCGGCGCATATGAGCAGGCGATGGCCATCCTGCGCCACGCCGGGATGCTCGTCGAACGCGAAGGAGCGCTCTGGTTCGCCTCGAGCGAACTTGGGGAGGACAAAGACAACGTCGTCGTCCGCTCCGATGGCCGGCCAACCTACTACGCCAGCGACATCGCCTACCACTGGGACAAGTTTCTCCGCCGCGGCTTCGACCTGGTGATCGACGTCTGGGGCGCGGACCACCACGGGCACGTCTCGCGGCTGAAGACCGCGACCCGCGCAGTCGGGGCCGACCCCGAGGCGCTCCACATCCTCCTCTACCAGCTCGTCACCCTGAAGCGGGGCGGCGAGGTCGTCCGGCTGTCGAAGCGCGAGGGCGAGATTATCACCCTCGACGAGCTGATCGATGAGGTCGGGACGGACGCAGCCCGCTTCTTCTTCCTGCTCCGCTCACCCGGGGCGCAGATGGATTTCGACCTCGACCTCGCGGTTCGCCAGTCATCGGAGAACCCGGTTTATTATGTCCAGTACGCGCACGCGCGCCTCTGCTCAATACTCGAGCGCGCGAAGGAGCAGGGGCTGACGCCGGAGGGCGGCGACGTCGCCCGCCTCACGGCGCCGCACGAGCTGGCGCTCATCCGCGAGATGATGCGGCTGGCTGACGTCATCGAAACGGTCGCCACGCGCTTTGAGCCGCAGCACCTCCCCCACTACGCCCAGGACCTCGCCACCGCGTTCCACGCCTTCAATGACGCTTTCAAGCAGCAGAACGACCCCGGACTGAAGGTCATCACGGACGATGAGGCGCTCAGCCGGGCACGCCTCAGGCTCGTGCTCGCAGCGCGGATCGCGCTTGCCCGGGTCCTCGGACTTATGGGGATGTCCGCCCCCGAGCGGATGTGAGCCGGCCGGCTCCGGGCACCACGATCAACCCCGAGGCCGCCGAGCCGAACAGGTCGCCGGGTTCAAGCCCTCGGCTTGCGGCCTGCCACGCAGCAAACGCACAGATCGCAGCATCGAGCCGGTCCTCCGCAGCCTTGAGCTCGCGTCCCCTGGGGCATGCCCCGTGGGCCGGGGCGGCCGGCAGCGGGAAGTCGAGGCGCATGCCCGCAGCCGCGAGCGCCCCCTCGAGCAGGTCGTGGCAGGTCGCCAGCGCTGCGGCCCGGTCGGCGAGCCGGCCGCGCTTGTACGGGGGCACTTCCGCGGCCCCGAGCAGCGACAGGATGAGGGCGCGAGGGAACGTTTCGAACGCGAACCGTCGCCCCGCTCCGGGGCCCGGGGGCTCGAAGGACCAGCCGCGGGCAGCGAGCAGCTCTCCGAGCTGGGGTCCCGCCGCCAGCCCACGCCGTTCGAGGAAGCCGTTGCCGATCCCATAGGCGGTCACACCGTACCGGCCCAGCGCCCGCGCCAGCTCTGCTTCAGCCGTTCGACCCGGGCGATTGACGAGCGGCGCATCGACCCCGACAACAGCATCCTCGAACCCATCAAGCCAGGCCGCCACCTCGGCCGGGGCAAGCGTGGCCGTCCACGTCTGCACCAGTCCGTCGGCGGCCGGGTCGATGAGCGCGAAGCCGGAAGGTCTGCGGGCCGTCCAGGAGAGGTCGATACCGATGCAGCGCATGGCACCACGGTAGCTGCCGTGGCCGGGCGTGTGCCACCATGGGGGCGTGGACGAGCTGCTTCCTGCCATTCGTGACCGACGTGCAAGCCGGGCGTTCCGCCCGGAACGCGTTCCGGCTGCGGCACGCGACCTCCTCTGGGAGGCCGCAGCCCGCGCCCCCAGCCACGGCAACACCCAGCCGACACGCATCCTGGTCGCCGAGAGCGAGGACGTTCGCGAACGACTGATCGCGGCCCTGAACGAGGGGAACCGCCACTGGGCACGCCACGCACCACTGCTCTTCGCGCTGGCCGCCAGCCCGTCCCACGACATTGTGATCGAGGGCACCGACGGCAGCCGGCGCGAGCTCTATCCCCTCCACGTCGGGATCGCGCTTGGGAATCTGATGGTGCAGGCCACGGCCCTCGGCCTGGTCGCCCACCCGATGGCGGCATTCGATGAGGCCGCAGTGCGCGAAGTCTTCGGCTGCCCGGGGCAGGTCCGCATCCTGGCGGTTGTGGCCTGCGGGTATCCCGGCGACCCGGCCATGCTCCCGCCCGACCTCGCAGCCAAGGAGACGGCGCCCCAGCGGCGGCTTCCGCTGCAGCACCGGGTCGCGGTTGACCGCTGGGTCCCCGACCTCGAGGTGAGCCCCCGCGACCTCCGGAGGAAGGACGGGTGAGCGACGCTGACCTTCCGCGCTCGGCCGCAGGCGGCGATGCACTCGAGACCGCCCGGCTGTGTGCGCGCGTCGCCCGTGACATCATCCGGTCAGCGACGAGCCATGCCGACGTGACCGCCGTCAAGGGGCGCGGCAATGTCGTGACTGCGACCGACCTTGCCGTCGAGCGCGCGGTCATGACCATTCTCCGGGAGCACTTCCCCGAGCATGCCATCCTGAGCGAGGAGACAGCCTCCGCCACGCCGACCGATGGCTGGACCTGGGTCATCGACCCGCTCGACGGCACGAAGAACTTCTCCCGCGGCATCGCCCATTTCGCGTTTACCCTCGCGCTCTGCGTCGATGGCGAACCTGTCCTCGGGCTCACGACCCACCCGCTCCTCGGACTTGAAGTGGTCGCCATCGCAGGGGGCGGCTGCACAGTGGATGGCCACCGCGCAGTGCTGCGTCCCTGCCCCACGGTTGCGGACGCGGTCGTGGCGATGGACCTCGGCTACAACGCCGACCGCGCACGCCGGCAGATCGAGCTCGCGGCCCACCTCTGGCCGGGCATGCAGTCGCTGCGGATCCCGGGCTCGGCAGCGCTTGGATTTGCCGGGCTTGCCGCCGGCTGGTGGGACCTGTACCTCCACTCCGACCTGCAGCCGTGGGACCTCGCCGCCGGTCTGCTCATCGTGCGCGAAGCAGGCGGTGTGGTGCTGGCCCGCGATGGGACTCCCGCCGCGCTGGCCAGCCGCGCGGTCATCGCCGGCACCGGGACGGCGGTGCGGGATGCGCTGGCCCGCGCCGGCGAACTCCCCGTGACGTGACCGTTTCGCGACGGCGCAACAGCGGGCTGCCCGGCAGGCGCTCATTTCGCGGTGACCTTTCCCCGGGAGCTGCCCGCTCGTAGACTTGCGGGCCGTGAAGGCAGAAATCATCGCGATCGGCACCGAGATCCTGCTCGGCGAAATTGTTGACACCAACAGCGCGTTCATCGCGCAGCGGCTCCCGGAGCTGGGCATCGACCTGCTCTACACGTCAGTCGTCGGCGACAACCTCGGCCGGATTGTCGAAACGCTCGAGCGGGCGTGGAATCGATCCGACCTCGTCATCACCACGGGAGGCCTCGGTCCGACTGACGACGACCTCACACGGGAGGGCGTCGCTCGCGTGCTCGGCGAGGAGCCGTACGTCGACCCTGCCCTCGAGCAGCGCCTCCGCGCATGGTTCGCGGGCCGCGGCTACCCGATGCCAGAGTCGAACATCAAGCAGGCGTGGCTGATCCCAAGCGCCCGGCCGATCGAGAACCCCCGAGGGACGGCCCCCGGGTGGTGGGTGGAACGCGACGGGCACATCATCGTCTGCATGCCGGGAGTCCCCTCCGAAATGGAGCGAATGTGGACGAAGGAGGTCCAGCCCGAACTCGAACGGCGGTTTGCCGGCGAAGTGCTGGTCACCCGGACGCTGAAGACGGTGG
>Ga0272446_1000736_pt1 | contig 49850 bp, 35 predicted proteins | sample YNPCB0061_FD_194587 | JGI IMG/M metagenome (GOLD analysis project Ga0272446, IMG submission 194587) | Hot spring microbial mat communities from Yellowstone National Park, WY, United States - YNP-CB-006-1 | ecosystem: Environmental > Aquatic > Thermal springs > Hot (42-90C) > Sediment | place...
GGAGAGGGGGTGGATTTGCGGCTGCGAGTGGGTCTTGGGCCGCAAGGCGACGAGCTGCTGTGGACGGAGGGGGAGCGAGCGGAGCAGGAGCGTGCAGCGCGGGAGCAGGAGCGCGCTGCGCGGGAGCGGGAGACCGCGCGGGCCGAGCAGGAGCGCGCTGCGCGGGAGCAGGAGCGTGCAGCGCGGGAGCGGGAGACCGCGCGGGCCGAGCAGGAGCGCGCTGCGCGGGAGCGGGAGACCGCGCGGGCCGAGCAGGAGCGCGCTGCGCGGGAGCGGGCCGAGCTGGAGGTGGCGCGGTTGCGCGCGGAGCTCGACGCGATCCGGCGTTGACCGGTGCGTCGACGAGCGCAGCTTCCGGTTCCGCAACACCGCGCGACTGCACGGCAACCGAGCGCTGTACGTGGCATGTGCAACGTGTCGTGGTGACCCCATTCCCATCACGGCGCCCATCCCTTGGCCGGACAACACACGCAGGACTTCCATGGCGATCGAGAGAAAAAGGAGCAAGCTGCCGGCCAACGGTGTGTTGGAAACGTCCGCGCGGCTGATGCGCGCAGGCGTGATGGCGTGCGTCGTGGTTGCAGGGGCTGGCTGCTGCGAGCGGGGATCCGGTGTGCCCGGGCGAGGGCAGCCCGGCCCTGCGCCAAGCGGTGCTGCGACCGTCTGGATCACCGACGATGGCGATCGGGTCGCGAGCCGTGCCGGGATACTGCCGGCCATGAGCGGCGACGGCAACTCCGTGTGGAGTCCCGCGCAGCCCGCGCGACTCTTCGCCCTTCCAGGGGAGACTGTCGTCCTGCAGGTCGTGGTGACTGCAGGAAAAGACGCGCTGTCGGACGTGCGCGTGGAGATGCGACCATTTCATCGAGCCGGAGGCGCCGATCCCACCGACGGCATTCGCACCGAAGCGTTCCTGGTGAGCGAGCTTCGGATGGACCGCCGATCGGGCGGAAAAGACGAATCGGAGTCTCTCGGGTGGAAATCGGGATCGATGCCCGCCGATCCGTCCGTAGCAGGTATCGTTCCCGATCCCCTCATCCCGGTGCGGCATGCCCAGCCCTGGGTGGATTACCCCATGACGGTCGCCGCAGGCCACCACCGCGTGGTGTGGATGGATCTGGCGGTGCGCGACGATCCTGCACTGGCAGGCGACTACCAGGCCGAGATCGTGGTCGAGGGGACGGGCGTGTCGGACCGTATTCCCGTCGAGCTAAAGGTGGGGCGTCAGCCGCTTCCCTACGCGGCAGTCCGCACGATGGCCTATTTCGACCCAGCCGAGGTGCAAGGCCGTACCCAAGACCCGCGGGCAGTCGAGTCGGCATTCCAGGTGCTGCACGCTCACCACGTCAGTCCTGTGTTTCCGATCCGCTCGAGGGAAGACGTGGAGCGATACAAGGACGCATTGACCGGGGCGGCATACGATGCGTTGCACGGGTATGCTGGGCCGGGGGGGTCGAGGGCGGCGGACGTGGTGGTGATTGGCTCGTATGGCGATCTGGGGGAGCCGACCGAAGACAACGTGTCGAGGTTGCGAGAGATCGTGCAGGCGCTCGAGATGCTGGGGATTCGGGATGATCCCGGCAAGACGGATGTGTTTGTGTACGCGGCCGACGAAGACTGCAGCGCACCTGCCGGGGCCGGATGGGCCGCCGCGATTCGCAAGGCGGGAATACGCTTGCGAGTGGGGTGGACCTGCTCTGAGAAGCCGGCAAGCCAGCCCGTGGACATCGTGATGATGTTTGCATCGGCCTACGACCCGGGGTTGGTGCATCAGGCGCAAGCGGCGGGCAAGTACGTCTGGATCTACAACGGGCAGCTACCGAATACCGGTGCGTTCCTCACCGACGCGTGGACGATGTCGCTACGTGCCAATGCGTGGATGCAGGCGATCGAGGGCATCGAGCGTTGGTTTTACTGGGAGACCACGTTCTGGAACGACGACAATCGGGGGGGCAAGGGGGCATACGATCCGCTCGAGACGGCGGAGACGTTTCACAATCAGCATGGGGACCACTGCAACGGCGACGGTGTGTTGCTGTATCCGGGCCAGCAGCCGGGCGGACGGTATCGCAGCGCCGGGGCGGCGGAGGTGTTTCCGTCGATTCGGCTTGCGCAATGGCGCAGGGGCATTCAGGACGCAGGTTATCTTCAGCTTGCGCGCGCCACGGATCGGGACCGTGCCGACCGGGTGGCCAAGGAGCTGCTTGGAGACGTGTTGTCGAGGGCGAAGCCTGGCAAGCCCGGCTGGCCGACCGGCAGCGCGGCCTGGGTGCAAGCGCGCCGCAAGTTGTTCGACATCATCGAGAGCCGGTAGGCATTCGGCGAGGGCTTCATCGTTCGAGCAGCACCACGCCGAGGATGTTGGCGGGCGCGAGGTGCCGGGCGGCCTTTTGAAGGGAAGCCGCGGGCGTGCTGCCGGACACCGCGGTGAGCAGCACGCCGTCGGCCGAGTCCTCGATGACGTTGACGTCGGCCGAGCCAAGCGCATGGGGGCAGTCGATGATGATGTGCTGGTAGTCGGAGGCGCGGAACTGGTCCATGGCGATCTTGAAGGCCGGGGCATTGAGAACCCAATGCCCGACGGAGGCAGGGTCGACCGCGAGCACATGCAGATTGGGGAAGAACGCGGCGACGACTTGCCAGGGGGAGCTTGGGGTCTTGACGTGCGCGGCCATTTGGGCGCCGAAGCAGGCAGGGACCGGGAAGCCCAGGGCGGCGGCGACGTTGGGGGCACGGAAGTTGGCTTCGACGATGAGCACTTTCGAGGTGCCGTGCTCGGCCAGGGCCATGGCCAGGTCGATGACGCAGGAGGTTTTGCCCTCCTTGCGATTGGGGCTTGTGACGGCGATGATGCGCGGGCTGTCGACTTCGCGTAGCTTGTGGCGAAGTACGCGGTAGGCCGCGGCGGCGGGCGAATCGGGGTTCTGCACGAACGGCAGCGTGTGGCGGCCCGCGGGTGCCTTGCCGTGAGAGAGCGCGACCTGCACGACGGCAGCGCGCCTGGGCGGCGCTGTGGACGGCGAGGCGGGCGCGGGCGGGGCCGAAGGGGCTGCCGAGGGTGATGGCGGCGGCGCGGACTTGTACGGCTGTTGAGGTTCCGCGTACCCGCCGATCTGCGTGGGAACAGACGCCTGTCCGAGGGCTTCGGCCAGGGTGGCTTCGAGCACGGCGCGGGCCGGGTCGCGCATCGGGTCGTCCGGGATGGATCGCGATCGCCTGTCAGCCATGGCGTTTGCCCTTTCGCGGCGGCGCGCTCGACGGGATGGCGTGGGCCAGCTTTCCGATTCCAAGCCTGCGAAGGTCGACTTCATCATAGACGCGGTCATCGAAGAGCGAGGCGAGGAACGCGGCGCCGAGGCCGAGCACGAACACCAGCGCCGCGGCGATTGCTCCCGTTCGTCTCTTGCCCTTGGTGAAAGGCCGCGAGGGCTCGAACGCGGGGTCGACCACGACCATCTTGGTGGCAGCATCGTTGGCCTCGACGCTTGCGATGATCGACGCGCGGAACAGGCGGCTCTGGATTTGCTGGTTGCGTTCGCGCACCTCAGCCACCTCGCGGTTGAGGCTCGCCCATTCGGTTTCGAGCGCCACGATCCAGTTGCCCTCGTCGGCCGGGGCGGCGTCGGACGCTGCGCCGGCGCCTCGCTTCTTGGCGGCGATGGCGGCCTCGACCCTTGCGAGCTGGTTCTCGAGATCCGCGCGGGATGCCTCGTTCGTGACGGGGGCTGCGGCTGGTTCCGCGGGTGAGGTGGTTCTGGCCGCGGCACGCGCCTGGTTGAGCGCTGCTTGCGCCTCCTGCACGCGCGCTTGCGCGGCTTGCACATCGGGATGCTGCGGCGTAAAGCGCGTCTGCAGCTCCGCGAGCCGATTGCGCGCCGACGCGAGGTTCTCTTCGGCGCGCGCGATGGCGGCGGCGCTCTCGCTGTCCATCGCGGGAGGCGAAGGAACCCCAGACACCGGTGGCGAACCGGGGGCGCGGAGCTGCTGCCGCAGCCGCATGGCTTGCCTTTCGAGCGCCTGCGTCGCGGCGTCCATGGCGATTCCCGCCGCCACGCCGCGTCGCTCCGCAGCGCGGACCGACGCTCCCACCGTCTGCCCGGCCATCGACGCCGTGTCCTGTGCGAACTCGGGGTGCTGGGCGAGGAAGCGAGCCAGCTCCTCCTCCTTGGCGCGTAGCTGGTCCCCTGTGCGCTTCTGCTCTGTCTCGAGGAACGCCTTGGTGGATTGAGCCTCTTCCAGCCGATAACGATTGACCTGATCGATCAGCGAGTCGGCGAGCTTCTTCGTCACCGCATACACCAAGGCCGGATCCTCGCCCGTGAACGAGAGGCTGAAGGTGTCCCCGTCGCGGATCCGGAACTCGACGTTCAACCGCATCTGGTCGACGGCATCGAGCATGCCGCGTCCCTTGACGATGTCGGGATAGAGGTTCTGCTCGGTGATGATCTTCTCCAGGTTCGTGCGCGACAGGACCATCTCACGGAGCCGCGGACCCATCTGCTTGCGCGACTCCGCTTGGTAGCCCGGGTCGAGCACCGTGCCCGCCTGGATGACCTCGCGATACAAGAGCACAGTTTCGGACTTGTACTGGGGCCTGATGATCTGAGGTGCCACCAGCGCCGCCACCGCGCCCAGGGCGAGCGCGACCACCAGCCAGACCCATCGTTGCAGCACCTTTCGTACGAGCACCACCGCGTCACGGACGACGCCGCGTGTGGCATGCAGGGAGGACTCGGGGCCAGCGGCACTCATGTCGCACCTCGATGGTACGGTCGGCGATCGGGCATTGCTCCGAAGCCGTCACCAGGAAAGGAAGGCACGTGCCCGAAGCAATCGAGCCCGAGCCGCATCACGTCGTCGTCGACGTAGATCCGCGGGTCGAACGCGCCGACGCCCAGCACGACGAACGGGGTCAGGAGCAGGAGCGAGGCGAGGCTGAGGATGGCGAGCTCGGCGGACCTGCTGAGTTTGACCGTGGGCGGGCGGCCAGGGTCGATGAGGTCGAAGCGCAAGCCCATGTCCTGCCCTTCGAAGGCGGTGCGGAGGTCGAACTCCGTGGCCACTCTTTCGGCCTGCGCGAGCGATGCCTCAAGGGGCGCGATCTGCGCCGTCACGTCGCGAAGGCGCATCTGGATCATCGGCGCGTCGTCCGGCGACGCCGTGGCGAGCTGCATATTCAAGGCTGCCTGCTGGGCGCGCACCATCTGGAGCTCTTCACGAACGCGCGCCGTAGCGACGCGGGCATGCTCGGCTCGCATCTTGGACGACAGCTTGCGGACCTCGGTTTGCTGCTCGGCGACCAACCTGCCAAGCTCGGTGACGACATCGTGGGCGAGCTGCGGGTCCTCGGCCCGATACGAGATGGCCAGGCGAGCCGATCGCGGCGGGTCGTTTGCGGAGCGCTCTTGGGAGAAGAAGTTTCGAACGACTTTCACATCGAGATCGTCGCGCATGGCCTCGACGGCCCAGCCAGGGTCGGACCGCAGGCGGGTAGGGTACAGGTTGCGCGCCTTGATGACCTCGAGCAACCTCGATCCAGAGAGGCTGACGTTCCAGATGTGGTCTTGCAGCCGCGCGCTGGTTGGCGGAGCGGACTGTGGATCGAAGCGGCCTTCGGTGACGAGGAACACCACGGTCGCGCCATACATCCTGGGCTGGCGCGAACGGAACGCCACGATCGCACCGGTCAGCGCCAGGGTCAGCACGGCGGTGAGCAGCCAGCGGGACCGGGCGCGCCGTGCCGCACGCGTCATCTCGTGACGCACGTCGGACCATCCCGGCTCGTCGTCGATCCAGCTCCCGCTCATGCACGCCCCCGATTTCGCACCACCCTTGCCAGCACCGCGTGAAGCTCGGCCGCGCTGTCGTCCCAGCTCCGGAACGTGGTGCAGCTCGAAACGCGGCCGGCAACGTAGGGCTCGTCGAGCGCGCGCGCAAGCGCGGCGGCCAGAGCGGGCGGATCACGCGGCGCAACGAGCTCGCCCGCGAGGTCCGAGGCCACGATGGCCGGGATGCCTCCCACCCGCGTCGCCACCACGCGTCGGTCCGATGCGATGGCCTCCATCACCACGTTGGGCGTGCCCTCGGCCCAGCTCGGCAGCGCCAGCACATCACACGCCCCCATCCAAAGGGGGATCTGTTCGTGCGGACGAGCGCCGATGAAGTCCACCTCGAGGTCGTGCGACCGCACCAGCGCGCGGCATACCTGCTCGTGCTCGCCGTCGCCCACCACGACCAGGCGCGTGTCGCGGCGCGACCTCGACAGGATGGCGAACGCTTCGATCAGGTCGAGGATTCCCTTGGGACGCTTGAGGTTGCCGACGTACAGGATCCACTTGCGGTCGTCTTCGCGCGCGAGGGCGCGGCGGCACTCATGACGATCGCGCGGGCGGAACGCGGTCGTGTCGATGCCGTTCATCACGACCGAAGTGCGATCCGCGGGGGCGCCTGCGGCGACGGCGGCCTCGGCGAGGGGACCGCTGGTTGCGACCACGGCTTCGGCGTGCGACAGCGCCCACCGAAGGTTGCGACGAACCGAGGTCATCTTCGCGAGCACGTTGATGTCGGTACCGTGGACCTTGAGCACCGTGGGGAGGCCCATGACTCGTCCGATGACGACCGCGGCGAAGCCGTCGGGATAGGCGAAGGATCCCAGCACCACATCGAATCGCGATCGATTGCGCAGCGATCGGGGCAAGAGGGAAGCGGCGTACAGCGGACCGGACAGCGCGTGACCGATGCGCGGAAGATAGGCGACCCGCGGGTGATGCACGGGGAGACCGTCGATGGTCTCGAAGGAGGGAACACGGGTAATCTTGCCGGAACGACTGAATCGCTGAAGCAGGCTGGCCCCCGGGAACCAGGGGATGAGCCCGAGCACCTCCACGTCGCATAGCTTGCCGAGGGCGGCGAACTGATGGCGATTGAAGGGCGAGAACGCCGGCTCGAGCGCGTTGGGGAAGAGCTTGGTGACGACGAGCGCACGCACGGCGTCAGTCGATCTTGAAGACGCGGTCGAGGCGCAGCACTTGGAAGATGGATCGGGGCTGACCCTGCACGCCGCGGACCTCGAACTGGCCGCCGGCCGCGCGGACGCGCTTGAACAAGGACACGATGGCGCCCACGCCGGAGCTGTCGATGAGTCGCAAGGAGGCGAGGTCGAGCACGACCCGCGGCGGCGCTTCATCGGCTAGCGCGTCGAAGGACGGGCGCAGATCGGGGGCCGTCATCGAGTCGAGCTCGCCGGCGATTTGCACGAGCACATGGTCTTGCTGCGGGGTGATCGTGAATTTCATCGCACTGCTCCCTGGGCGCTTCGCGTAAACGGTCTGGCGCGGGCGTTCCGCAACCTGGCTGTCGAGGCGCCTCGCGTCGCGGGGCCTACCACGCGCTCCGTCCGTTGGCGAGCGCCACGTCGTTCGTTCGGGGCATCCATGGACCTGGCCGACATGCCCTTCGCGTCACCGAAAGCTCTTCGTGAATTTCAGGGAGTTCGGGGGACCGGGTACGTACGTCATCGTGTCGACGAACGACCGGATGATGAACAACCCCATGCCCGACTCGGGCAGGCCGTCCAGATCCGGATCCGGAACCGACGACGGATCGAAGCTGGCGCCGTCGTCGATCATCTGGACAACGAGCTTGTCGTCGAAGGTCTCGATCTGGAGGGTCACGTCGCCGGGGGGCCGGCCGGCGTAGCCGTGAATCACCACGTTGTTGAACGCTTCCCCGATGGCCGACACAGCCTCGTGGGCGAATTGCTCGTCGAGCGGAGAGTCGTCGTCGCGGCCATTGGTCCGCGCATGCTTGCACGCGAACGCTACCGCACGCGTGGCGAGCTCGCGGTAGGCTAGTTGTCCGGGTACGCGCAGATAGATCAACGGTGCGTCAGGGATTGTCGCACGATCGCGGTGTCCAGGCCAGAAATCGGACAGGCTGGCGCCAAGCCCCTTGTCCCCGGCCCCCGGCCGGTGCAGATACCCGGCCGATGAACGGTTCGGGCACGCCATCGCTGGCAACCGAGTTGGAGGTGAGCTGATGCCTCCGCGGTCCGTCAAGGTCATCAAGCGTTCGATCGACATCGTGGGGTCCACGGTAGGGCTCGCGCTGACCTTGCCGCTGTACCCGGTGATCGCGCTGGCCATCCGCCTGGACTCACCCGGTCCGGTGATCTTCAAGCAGCAGCGCGCCGGCCGGCTGCTGTCGCGCGATCCGCACCTTCCGACGGCCGCGCCGCGCTGCGCCGAGTTCACGCTCTACAAGTTCCGCACGATGCGATCGGACGCCGAGAAGAACACCGGTCCGGTGCTGGCCGCGAAGAATGATCCCCGTGTGACCCGCATAGGCCGTTTCCTGCGCAAGACGCGGCTCGACGAGCTCCCTCAGCTCTGGAACGTGCTGCGCGGTGAGATGAGCCTGGTGGGGCCCCGCCCCGAGCGACCGGAGATTCTCGCCAACCTGGCGCTCGCCATTCCCTACTTCGAAGAACGGATGCGCGACGTCAAACCCGGGCTGACCGGCCTTGCGCAGGTGTCGCTCGGGTACACCGGGGCCATCCCCGACGACAGCGTGCTTGCCCCCTTCCGCGACCAGCTTTCGAATCCGTTTCAGCTCGAGGAAGCCGAGGGCGCCCTGGCCGACGACATGCGCGCCAAGCTCCTGTACGACCTGGCCTATACGGCGTCGCTCGAGGATCTTTCGGCCTACCTGCGCACCGAGCTCGGGGTGCTGCTCAAAACCCCCTGGATCATGGTGCGCGCGGGTGGACACTGAAGCGGCGCGTCATCCGCCGGTCTTGACCCTCGTGTACACGAAGATAGCCGCGATGAGGACGGCGTTGACGACAGCAAGGCCGGCCAAGTCGTGTCCGGTCAGGCGCACGCGGAAGTCGGGGTCATGGGTTCGAACCGCCGAGTAGAACGCCCCGGCCATCCCGAGCCAGATCCACAGCACGTAATGATAGTTGAACGACAGGAAGAACACGCCGGCCAGCATGCCCATCATCGACGCGATCAACGCCATGGCCCAGGCGCGGGCGACGTCGGCCTCGGGGCGGTGCTCGTAGCGCTTGAGCGCTGTCCATGGAATCTTGATGGACGCGAAGACCAGGGCAGTCCACAGCATCATCCCGGGGAAGCCGAGCTCGGCGGGCGCCAGCACGAAGGAGTTGTGCGCGGTGAGGAAGTGGTGGTCGGTGAACCGGTCGAAGCCCACGCCGAACAGCGGATGCGTGCGGAACATGTCCATGCCCTCGTACCAGCACTCGAGCCGCTCGATGGACGACGAATCGGCTTCCTCTCCCCCGCGGCCGCCCAGGAGCATGATGGGCGCCGACGCCACGGCGCCGAGCAGCGCGCCGCGCCATCCATAGCGTTTGATGAAGTACGCGCCCAGCACCGCCAGGAATACGAGCTGCCCTCCGCGCGATTGGGTCATCATGACGCAGATGCCCACCAAGACCACGGTGCCGAGCAGCAGCAGCAACCTGGTCCGCGTGCGACGTCGTTCGTAGAACCCGAAAGCCAGCGGAACGGCCACGCCTATCGCCAGCGACACCTCGTTGGGATCCTGCAGCACGCCGACGTAGCGGACCCGTCCGTGGCCTATCGACGTGATGCCGAAGATGCCTGCGCGCTCGCACCGATACTGCAGCTCGGGGTCGGGCGAGTCGGGTACGCACTGCTCGGGCTGCATGCACGGACGTCCGTCGGACTCGCCTCGGCTCGAAGCGCCTTCACCCTCGGCCACCGCGATGCAAGTGAAGGGCTGCGTGCCCTGGTGCACGCAGACGCCGGCGATGAGCAGGGAGCAGCCGAGCACGACAGCCGCCAGCAGCTCGAACGCGCGAAACGTCTGGATGCCGTGCGCGATCACGAAGAACAGGAACGTGAGGATGACGAGGGAGAACAACGCGGCGGGGAGCTCGCCGGGGAGCGCGATGGCCAGGGTCAGCAGGCACCATGCAACGAAGCCCAGCACCCAGCTCCACTGCGGCGTGAAACGAAGCTGCACGCGCCCCAGCCGCAGGTCCACCAGGTAGCCGAACACCGCGAGCGTGAAGAACACATACAAAAATGGTACACCGCGCAGGCTCTCGATGAATTCGAAGGGCCTGAGGAAGATCAGGGATACCAGCCCGACGATTCCTGGCAGGATGAACATTGCTCGGTCAATGAATACGCATGAAGCGATCGGTCGGACAAGGAATCATGAACAAGCTCCCCGCACTGACGGTTCTTTTCCTATTGCTGGTAGGCTGCGGCGCACAGCCCTCGCGCTACCCTTACGCGAAGGAGCCCAACCCGCAACGCGACGAGTATGTCATCGGCGCGGCCGATGCGCTCCGCATCACGGTCTGGAAGAACAACGAGCTGAACACGGAGATCGAGGTCCGACCCGACGGCACCATCACGATGCCCCTGGTGGGCGACATTCACGCCGCCGGAATGACGCCGACGCAGCTCAAGAACGAGATCGCGAAGCGCCTTCAGAACTTCATCCGCGAGGAGGGGGCGTATGTCACCGTCGCGGTGACGAACGTCAACAGCTACAGGTTCACCGTGTCCGGTAACGTGACCCTGCCAGGCATGTTCAGCTCGCGTCAGTACGTGACCGTGGTCGAGGCGATCGCGCTCGCCGGCGGTCCGAACCGGTTCGCGAGCCCGTCCGAAATGGTGCTCATCCGCAAGGACGAATCCGGCAGGGTACGTCGCATCCCGATCGATTACGAAGCCATCATGGCGGGACGTGCGCCGGAGCAGAACCTGATCATGCTGCGGGGCGACACGCTGTACGTGCCATGATCAGGCGGCGCGCAAGGGAGGCGGAGGCAGCAGGTAGTCGCGCCAGGCGTTGGGATCACCCTGGCGGCACTGCATGGCCGCTATCGCGATGTTGAACATCTCCCGTGCGGTCACGTAGTGCAGGATCCATCGAACACCGTCGTTGTAGGTGCCCGCCAGGTGCTCGTGCAAGGCAAGCCCTCCGGCGCCGAGCAACGACGCCGCGTGGTTCTCGGGTGCACCGTGGGTGTGAACCTTGACGAACACCCATTCGGGACGCCCGGCGACGTGGATGTCCTGCGCCACCCAGGTGCGGATGCGCGCGGGGGTCGCCGGATCCTTGGCGGTCAGCGCGGCGCTCTCGATGCGAACGGACAGCGCGCCTGGTCGTCGGGCTAGCGCAAGAGGGCCTTCGACCATCAGGATTCGATCCCGGTAGGTCTTGCCCACGCGCGCCCGCTCGCCCTGCTCGTACGACCGCTTGCGATGCAGATCCCCGACCGGCCAGTACAGCTCGTTGACCCGCCGCGGTTGCGTGATGTCCGGCGCCGACGGGAAGGTGAAGTCGGCGTAGCATCCCGTGTCGAAAAGCAGCGGCAGCTCGTCGTCGACGCCGCACCTGCGGCCGTCGGGACGGCCGTTGGCGAGCGCCCAGTTGCCATGGATGAAGGCGTATCGGATGCGTCCGGAGGGCTCGCGCGAGAAGTGGCCGCGAGCGGCGTAGATCTCCAGGTATCGCAGGATGTCGTCGCGCGTTCGCTCACGGGTCGAGTCGTCGTGGTGCAGATGCAGCTCGACCTCGCCGTAGCCGCGCCGGACCAGATCGTCGAGCGCATCGAAGAAGCCCGGCCGGTACTCCTCGCCCGGGAAGAAGAACGTGTGCTGCGGCGGTCTGCCGTCGGCATCCCGGAAGCGTTCCGCCAAGGCCGGGTAGCGCTCGTGCCAGGTGTGCACGCGCGCGAGCCCGGTCACTTCATCGGCGCCGCCCCACAGCGGCTCGTGGTGATCGCACAGCGCGAAGATCAGGTGGCGCGTTCCCTCGTATCGGCGCGCAGCCACGCGCGCCAGACGCTGCCGAACCCAGCCGTCAAGCCAGGTGTGGAGGTTCTTCTCGCGGATGCGGTCCCACATGGTTGGCCTATCCCGATAGCAGCACGCCGAGGCGCTTGCTCTTGGGCACATCGCCGTGACGCGCAAGTAGCTCACCTTCCGTCGTGTCGCCCGAGCGAGCGACCACCAGCACGCCGTCCAGCACGTCGAACGCGTCGACATGCTCCCCCATCCGCGGAAACCCCGAAAGGTCCACGAAGACGTGCGCGAATCCGCGGGTGTCCTCGTCGAGCACGGCGTACAACCACGCCATGTCGATCCGGTCGGTGGGCGGCCCGGCGCGCGCGAAGGCCACCACGTTCTCGTGCAAGGCGATACGGGCCAGGTCGCGGCGTTGGACGGTCGCGACGGCGCCGCCAAGGGACGGCCAGCGCGTGTTGGCGTCCACGAACGCGATCGACCCGAGGCAAACCTGTGCGAGCACCACGGAGAGCTGGACGGCGACCGCGGGCACGGCGACGCGCTTCGAGGCAGGCAGCAGGCCGATCCTTCGCTGTTGCGACTCGCGGATCCGACGCGCCACGCGAAGCAGCTCGGCGTAGGCCTCCGGCGAGACCTCGGGGTCCACCAGCTTGATTCCAAGCGCTTGGAGCGCGGGAGTCTCGTCGTTCGCCACGGCCGCAGTCTAGCGGATTGTGATGCCGCGTCGACATGCTAAGGGTGGGGGCATGCGACGGAACGTCGTCGGCTGGAGCATCGGCATACTCTCGTTGTGCCTCGTCGTGCGCGTTGCCCGGGCCGACACCACACTGCATGCGATCGGCTCCGCAACCGTCGGCTACAACGACAACCTGCTCGGGACGCCGTCCGATCCCGCGCCCGGAGAGCCAACGCCGATACGGACGTGGTTTCTCGAGGTCGCGCCGGGCTTCACGATGTTCCACGAGTCGCCTCGGGCGCTGCACCAGCTCACGTACACGCACCCGATGGCGGTCTACTTCTCCGACAACGACCTCGACGCGTCGTCGGACATCGTGTCCTGGCGAGGGATATTCACCTTGTCGCCACGCGACGAGCTCACGCTGGGTGCGAGCGTGGCACGATCGCGCATCAACGCCGGCGTGCTGCGCAACCAGGTGGGCCAGAACGCGACCATGGTCACGCCCGCGGGGGCAGGGGTCGCCGTGACCATCGGCGCCAACCAGGGATACACGCACGACTTCGACCAGCAATGGCACGGCCTCCAGACCGCGTCGTTCATGACGGCCGCCCATGTTGGCTCGAGCTCCTCGGAGCCGAATCACTACCTGCTCGATGCCTCGGTCGGCACCGAGTACACGGTGGGAGCCAACGGCTTCGCGTTGGTGCTGACCGGCGGGTGGTTCTTCACGCCACCGCAGCGCGAAGGAGGCGTGGAGATAGCGCCCCGGCAGGATATGCTGAACCTGGGATCGGAGGCCCGCTGGCGACATGACTGGTCGGCTCGCTGGAGCACGCGCACCACCGCGGGCGCGGTCGCGTCGGTCGATCCCAACGATGTCTGGAACCCGCTCTGGTCACCGACCTGGTCCGCGGGCCTCTTCTACTTCGCCGAAGGACCGACGGCATCGATCCTCTACGCGCGTACGGTGGCGCCCAACGTGCTCACCGGACAGAACTACCTGACCGATCAGGTGACCCTCCAAGGCGCCGTGCCCTTGAGCCAGACCGTCCCTGTGTTGCTCGGCTCCTCGATCGCCGGTGCTCGCAGCCGTGGCATCGACGTGCCCAGGCATGCGCTCACCAACACGGTCCGGTCCGTCTTCGGCGACGTCTCGCTGTCGTGGCTGTCCGACGCGGGCATCGGCGCGTCGATTCGCTATCAACACTACCGGCAGTACGGCGACGAGAGCGACATCGCGCCGCTTGCGACGTTCCATCGCAACGTGGTTCAGCTCACCATCGGCGGCATGTTTCCACCGCGGCAGCTCCCCACCGTGCCGGGCGGCCCGCCCGTGCGCGTCGATGGCGGCGATCGCGCGATCGTGGGGGGGACGTCGACGTCTCGCCCGCGCCAGCCGGAACCCGCCGACCGGTAGGTCGCCGGGACCGCGGCGCCCGTGCGCGCGTCATGCCCGGCGGATCGCGGAGTACAGCTCCTCGTGTGCGCGCACCATAGCCTGCACGCTGAATTGCTGCTCGAACTTTGCGCGGTTGACAGGGCCGACGGACGCGCGGAATTCGTCGTCGCGGAGCAATGCGAGGATCGCATCGGCCAGCGCAGCGCTGTCGCCCGGCGGAACGAGGCGTCCTTGCACGCCGTCTTCCACCACCTCGGGATTGCCGCCCACGCTGGTGGCGACGATGGGTTTGCCCATGGCGAGCGCTTCCAGCAGCGCGAGCGGCAGGCCCTCCCAAAGGGACGGGAGCACGTACAGGTCGAGCGAGGCGATCAGCTCCGGGATGTCGGAGCGATAGCCGAGGAAGCGGAACCGGTCGCCGAGGCCGAGAGAAGCGGCCTTGCGCTCCAGCTCCGCCCGCAACGGTCCATCCCCCGCGACGACGAACCGGGCGCGAGGCTCCTCGGTCACCACCGTACGGGCTGCATCAAGCAGATGGGTCAGGCCCTTCTGCTTGGAGATGACGACCGCGGTACCGACGACGAGGTCGTTGTCGGAAAGGCCCAGGGTGGAACGAACCCGGCGGGCGTTCAGCGAGGAGAACCGGGAGCCGTCGATGCCGTTGTGGATGACGCGAATGGGCGCCGTGATGCCCGCCTCCTCGCGGAGGGTGGATCGGAGGTCGTGGGACACGGCGACGATCCTGTCGGCGAGGCGGACATACCAGCGGAACTTGCGACGCGAAGCGGCCGAGGCGCTGTAGATCTGGTTGTGCTCGCTGTAGACGAAGACGGGGCGTGGCCGGACCATGCGCGCGGCGAATCCGCCATAGATGAGCGGAGCGGCGTTGTGGGCGTGGGCGATGTGGACCTGGTTGCTGCGGAAGAAACGGGCGATCTGTAGGAGCAATCGCGGGTCGAATCGCACGGGGCCGAAGGAGCGCGCGCGGGACTTGTCCAGCACCAGACAGCTTCGCGAGGGCAGGTCCGCTTCCGCGAACAGAGCCCCCGGCCCGTCGATGCACACCAGCAACGGTTCAAAGATGGTGCGGTCGAGGCGCCGTATGAGCTGAAGCACCACCTTCTCGAGGCCTCCGACGTCGAGGTTGTTGACGACGAAAGCGACGTTGCACTTGGCTGCCACGATTCACCTCAGAGGTCGAGATCACCGTCGAAAAGCTGCCAGCGGGCGGGGTCGGAGAGCAGGACGCGCAGGTGGTCCGGGGGACTGCCGCCGGCCCAGGCGACCACGGGCCGATCGTCGGGCGTGGCTGGGAAGAACTGCAGCGATCGCAGGCTCGGCAGGAGCGCGCCGTCGCCCAGGACGATGAGATGCACCGACTCGCATCCGTGCTTTCGAGCGTGGCGTGCAAAGCGAATCAGGAGCGCGTCGAGCACGGCAGGTCCGCCATCCCAGAACACGTCGGCGATCAGCGCGAGCCCTTGGTGTTCGCGCCAGACGACATAGCCGCGCAGCCGGTTGGTGGTCCGCTCCGTGATGGCGAAGATGTGGAACCGCGCCGTGGTGAAGTCCGCATACCGCCAGTTCAGGTAGTCGGAGGAGCGCTGCACAGTGGCGGGCTTGTCATGCTTGCCGCGTTCCCACAGGTCGTCGAACCGGGCGTCCGCGCGATCGAGGACGAGGTCGCGGAACCAGACGCCGCGGCGGAGCAGCAGACGCATGTCGTTGGCACGCAGGACACGGTCTGCGGCGAGCGAAAGGAAATGGGCCATCCGTGGATGCATGCGTTTGCGCAGGTGCTTTTCGCTGCGCAGGGGCTTGGCCCAGGACGAGATGGTGCCTACCTGCTCATATCCGATGCGCCGGAAGATCGGGATGGCATTGCGGTTCGGGTGGCCGAAGACCATGTCGATGCCCATCGCCGAAGCGTCCGACACCAGCTTGCGCTGCAGCACGATCGCAGGCCCGGCGACGCGGTGGGCTCGGGCGATCGCGAAGTCGGACAAGAGCCCGGCGCGGATGGTGCGGCCATCGACGGCGAGGGTGCGGGGACACATGGACGCGCAGCCGACCACCTCGCCGGTGTCGTCTTTCTTGACGAGCCAGGTGCGCACCCCACCGGCGCGGGCGTCGTCGTACAGCCAGTGCATTCGCTGGTCGATCGCGGTGGCGATCTGGCGGTCGCTCATGTTGTCCGACCACAAGCGCGCGATGGCTTCGCGGTGAGATGGATCGGCAAGGAAGGCGGTGTAGGCCAAGGCAACTCCGGACCGGTTCAGGGGGACAGGCCGCTACGGCGCACGGCGCGGTTGAGGAACGGGATGATTTCGGCCGTGACCTTGGCCTGGCCTTCGGCGGATGGGTGGGAATCGCGCCCGCCGCCGGTGGGGTACACGAGCAGGTTGGACTGCCCGTGGCCGGTGAGGACATCGTAGTAGTCGAACACGGCGACGTTGCGCAGCGGATAGCCCTGAAGCCAGCCGTTGGGGGAGGCGACCCAGTCATTGAAAGTCCGCGCGAGCTGTGCCCGTCGCGCCATCAGCGTGGCGGTGTCGGGCTTGCCGGTCGCCTTCTTCAACAACCACTTCCAGGCCGGGTCGGGGGCGTAGCCGGGGGCGTTGGGGGGGGCAGTCAGATAGACGAACAGCGTATCGGGGTATTTCTTGAACTCCTCGAGCAGCGCCGTGAAGCTGGCCTTGGCGTTCCAGACGGTCAGGGTGGGGCCGGACGGGTTGCCCGGGGGATCGCCCATGCTCTCGAAACGGCTGTTAGGGTAGCAGGACTTGAACAGGACGATCTGGTTGCGCGCGCCCGATGTGTCGTACTGGTCATTGAACGAGCAGGTCAGGACCTTGCTCATCTTGTCGCGGAACTTCGGCAGCCAGTCGAACAGATCGGTGTTCTCGCCGAGCTCGCTGCCGTAGGACGCCTCGTGCACTTCGTAACCTTCGGCTTCGAGGCGCTTGCGGAGACCGCCGCCGTTCTCGTGGGATTCGAGGATGCAGTTGGCGATTTCCTTTTCGGGTCCACGCTCGGCCAGGAGCTGTCCTCCGCAGGAGTGATGAATGAACAGCAGGCGAAGCGGCTTCTCGGGCCGCGCGCTCGGGAATGCGGACAGGTCCATCGTGCCACCTCGCTCGGAGGGTTTGGAGCGCGCCTGGCCGCCCACGGGAATCAGCAGCGCACCCGCGACGGCAGCCAGCAAGAACACAACGGCAGCGAGCTTCTTCTTCATGTTCGAATCCAACGGCCGGAGCGGCTGGGGATCCGCGATTGCGCCCCATCGCGCCGAGAAGACTAGTCGCAACAGAGGCCGCGTCAATCCAGTTCGGGGCTGCCGCGGTTGCCATTCGTTTGCGGTGCCCTAGAGTCCCGCTCATGAAACTCGAACAGGGCAGGGTGGCGGCGTCGATCGCCGCAGCGGTCGCGGCGGCGCTTGCGTTCGCCGGATGCGGATCGGATGGTTCCCCTGGCGGCGGCGGATCCTATCCAGGGATGGGCGGCGCCGGCGGGTCAGCTCAGACTGGCGGGAGCGGCGGGTCGGCTCATCCCGGCGGGACCGGCGGATCGGGGACCGGTGGCACGGCGGCTGTGCCGCCACCGGCAGCCTGTGAACCCGACAGCCCGCCGACGGGACCGGTGTACTACGTGTCCGTGGGGGGTGACGACGCGAACGACGGTAGCCAATCGCATCCGTGGTTCTCGATCACGCACGCCGTCGAGTCGGTGGACGACGGCGCCACGATCCTCGTGTCGCCGGGAACCTACTCCGGCGAGCAGCTCGGCAGTCACCACGAGGTGCGTCTGGACCGGTGCTTTCAGAGCGGCGTCACGGTGCGATCGGAGGTCCCGTATCGGGCGAAGCTCAGAGGGACGGAGGGCGTGGTGGTTCGGTCGTTCTACGGGTGCCACATCACGCTCGAGGGATTCGACATCGCCCACGACGGGTCGAGCAGCGGCCCGTTGCTCGTGATGATTCAGGACACCGATCCCATGGACGACGAGCCGGTGGAGTACATCACGATCCGCAACAACGTGCTCCACGACAGCTACGACAACGACATCCTCAAGCTCAACAGCGGCGCGCAGCACTTGGTGGTGGAGCGCAACATCTTCTACAACCAATCGGGGAGCGACGAGCACATCGACGTCAACGGGGTGCGCGATGTGGCGATCCAGGACAACATCTTCTTCAACGACTTCCAAGGCAGCGGTCGTACGAATGGCAACGACACGAGTAGCTACATCGTGATCAAGGACAGCGGCGAGGTGATGAACGGCGCCCGCGACATCCGGGTGGTGCGCAACGTGTTCCTGCACTGGGAGGGAGCGTCCGCAGGGCCTTGTTTCGTGCTCGTAGGGGAAGACGGCCTCGACTTCCATGAAGCGGTCGGAGTGCTCGTGGAGAACAACCTCATGATCGGCGACTCGCCGAACCCGATCCGCGCGGCCTTCGGGGTCAAGAGCGGGGAAGACATCACCTTCCGCAACAACACGGTCGTGGGCGATTTGCCGTCGCAGGCCTTCGCCTTCCGCTTGAACATGGAGAGCAGCGCCGCAGGCCCCAACGACAACCTCCTGTTCGTCAACAACATCTGGAGCGACCCGACGGGAACCATGGACAGGTTCTCGCAGTCCCGGCAGGGTGAGACCGGCGCCTTCTTAATCGACCACAACGTGTACTGGAACGGCGGCGCCGCGGTGCCGGACGACCCGTCACAGATGGTCAATCCGTCGAACGATGCGCACGCCATCCAGGGAGACCCGAAGCTGGCGTCGCAGTCTGGCATCACGCTGCCCAGGTGGGTGGAGGCGGAAGGAAAGTTCGCGGACGGCTCGTGGTACACGTGCGAAGCGTTCCGGAAGCTGGTGGAAAGCTACGGCACGCCAGGAGCGGGGAGCGTGGCGATCGACGCTGCGGATCCCGCCAGCAGCCCGGACCACGACATGCTAGGACGGCCGCGGGGCAGCACCCCGGACTTGGGTGCGGTGGAGGTCCCGTGATCCCGGTCAGGAGGGCGGCGCGGCCTTCGCATCGTCGGCCGCGTTCGATGTTCGCCAGCTCAGCTTCAGATTGAGCCAGAAATTCCACGCTGTGACGACGGCGATGGCGACGGCGTTCGCCACGTAGCGGTTCATGCCGAGGTAGTTGAACTGAACGTTGAGCAGCACAACGTTGATGACCAAGCCCATCGCGCAGATGGTGTTGAACTTGACGAGGCGCTGCAGCTTGCGCTGTAGACCATGCTGGCCTGCGGCCAGATCGCGGAAGGTCCAGGCGTCGTTCCACAGGAAGTTGTTCACAATCGCCAGTTCGGCGGCGATGAGCTTGCTGCGCGTCAGACCCCAGCCGAGCATCCTGGGATCGCTGAGCACGAACAGCAGGCCCATGTCGACGAGCACCCCGCTGAGGCCCACGACGGCGAACCGCGCGAAACGGAACACGGGGAGCATGGCCAGCCTGAGCCTCGCGAGGTGCAGCAGATACTCCAGATATAGGCGCCAGGTGACCTTGCTCTCGCCCTCCGTGCGCTCGCGGAAGACGTACCCCACCTCGCCAATCCAGCGAACGCGACCCCGTCCCACCACCTCGATCAGGATCTTGTAGCCGACAGGCGCGAGGGTTACGCCGCCGATCGCGGCGCGGCGCACCATGAAGTAGCCACTCATCGGATCGGTCAGGCGGCCAAGGACGCCCGGGAGCACGAGCAACCCGAGCACCTGTGCGCCTCGCGACAGGATCCGCCTCAGCATGCTCCAGTCGCTTACACCGCCGCCGGCGACATGCCGGCTCGCCGCAGCCAGGTCCGCGCCCCGCTCGATCTCGTCCCACAGCTTCGCCATCGTGTCGGGCGGGTGTTGCAGGTCGCCGTCGATCACACCGAGGACTTGGCCGCGCGACGCCTGCCAGCCACGAATCACCGCGCTCGAAAGGCCCCGCTCGTGCTGCCGTCGCATCACGCGCAGCTTCGGATAGCTCCGCCTCAGCTCGCAAGCTGCCTGCCAGGTGCCGTCGGGGCTGTCGTCGTCCACGATGATGACCTCATACGAGTCGCCCAGGCGCGCGTCGAGAACCGCGCTGACCTGCCGCACCAGCTCCCCGACGTTCCTGGCTTCGTTGAACGTGGGAACGACCAACGACAGCTTGACGCCGTCGGACGGGGCTTGGATGTCGACCCGAAGTGGGCCGGTCGGCACCGGCAACAGATCCTTGGTTTCTGTCGATGCGAGGATAGGTTCTGCTTCCATGAATCTGACCTACTTTCCAAGTCGGGTCCGAGGAGCGCCATGGTCAAGCTCGTCGGCAATCGAGGGACGGACGCGGACCCCTTCCGGCGGTCGGTTGCCGTCTAGCTCACCCAGCATCGCGCGACGAACCGTTCCCGTCTACCTTGCGGACACATACTCGGTGATCTCGATCCCCCGGAAGTTCTGCTGGGACCTCGGCAGGAATCGCTTGCCGAGCAGATCCTCGTAGTAGCCGCCGGACCCGTCGCCCGGATCGCTCAGCACGAGCCACACGCGCCGGGCAGCATCGACCCGGCTTGTCACATCGCGGGGCGGGTCGAGCCGGTTGAAGGTACCCACGAAGGCCCCGGTCTGAGCGCGCTCGGGGAGCACGAGCCTCAAGCGCGGCGAGTCCTTGCGGGAGTATCGGGCAAAGGGCTCCTCCCCCGTGTCGACGTCGAAGGCGAGCAAGTCGTCGGCGCGCGTCTGCTGGTCGAGCCATGCGGCTGCGCTTCGCCAGTCGTGTTTCACGGTCGTGGTGAAGTAGAGGACGAGCGAGGCGACGGAGGTGGCGACGACGCCGGCGGTGGCGATGGCGCGAGGAACGCGAGACAGGTGCACGATCCCAGCGGCCACGAGGATGACGAAGGCCGGGGAAGCGATCATGACGTATCGGGAGTTGTACAGGGGGGAGAGCAGCAGGGAGATGCCGAAGGGGATGAGGATGGTGGGCAGCAGCCACGCGCCCAGCAGCATGAGCACGCGGCGATGGTTGCGCAGGGCGACGACGCCGGCGAGGAAGGCGGCTCCGAAGGACAGGACGGCGGCGGCGGCCGCGGCGAGCCTGGGCGGGGTTGCCGAGTCCTTCCACACGAGGGTCGTTCCGACGCTGAACACCATCGGTGTTCCGATGAAGTGCAGGTGCCAGGCCGAAGCGGAGCGTGTGAGATTTCCTTTGGCGGTGACCTGGGCATAGAACGACGGGAGCCATACGATGGAGAAGACGGCGGCGGCGGCAGCGACGGCCAGGGCCCAGCGAAGCAGGAACTTTCGGTCGTGGCGATGTGCCCAGGCGACGTACACGACATGGCCGGCCAGGAAAAAGAAGCAGAAGTAATGCGCATAGGCGCACAGCAGCACGCTTGCGGCGTAAGCGATCCACGGCCAGGGCCGTGCGGGGGATTGCTCCGCACGCAGAAGGGAAGCGACGGATGCCATGGCCAGGACCATGGCGAGCGCGTAGGTCCGATTCTCCTGCGCGTAGTAGATATTGGGCGGCGAGATGGCGAGCAAGGCGGCGGCGACCAGCGCCACACGCACTCCGGACAGCCGCCGAGTGACATCGTAGATGGCGAGAATTCCGAGGGTTGATACGGTGGCCGAAAGGCTCCGCAGGGCGGCGTCCGATCCGCCGAACAGCCGGCTCCAGACGCCCAGCAGCGCATAGTGCAGCGGCGGATTGCCCAGATCGCGCTCCTGGCCCAGCAGCACGTCGATCACGGGATAGGCAGTAAACCGCGCGCTCACCGTCTCGTCGTACCAGAAGCTCTGGTAGTCGAGTCGGAAGAAGCGCAACAGGGCGCCGACGAGCAGGATGGCCGCCAGGATGTGCCAGGGCCGGATGCGCGAGCTGGGAGACATCGAATCTGCTTGCATGGAAGAACCTCGCAGACGGGCGGGCGGGATCGTCAACGGGGGGAGGTGCCGGGTCCGTTGCCCGCGGGCGGGACGGGGCGCACGGGGCCTGCGCCTGCCTCGTCCGCGCCCACGTCTGGCCGGCCCGCGCGCTTTGCAGCGTCGTAGTCGTCATCCGCGAAACCCGGCTGGGCCGCGTCGATGCACGGGCTCGAGTCGAGCAGGTGCAGCGTGCCGTCGAGCTTGGGGTCACCCTCGGAGCTGCCCGTGTCGCTGGCCACGTGCTCCTGCCACTTCGCCAGGTTGCCTTCGAACCGGCTGTCGGGCCTGCGGTCGGAGAACACGGCCGTGCCGCCCATTCGGTAGTAGCGATTCGCGGCCATCCTGGGGCTTCCCTGCAGACCGCTGACTCCGCCGTTGTCTTCGGTGTACCGAATCTGCACCATGGGCGTCGTGTCTTCGGGCGTCTGCACCACGATGTTGTTGGTGAACACCGGGTCCTTGTTGCCGGGGCAGGGGATGCCTTTCTCCCAGTCGTGCAGCACCAGGCCGAAATGCACCGCCGAGTGGCCTTTCCTGCCCGCATCGACGACCGTGTTGTGCACGGCGCTGCTCCGCAGCGTGGCGAACAGACCGATTCCCGCGTAGTCCGTGCGCAGCACGACATTGTTGCGCGCGATGCAGTCGATGCAGTCGTAGTAGTCTGGATTGACGGCCTTGTCGAAGAACTCGGGGCTCGTGTCGAACCCCAGAAGGATGCCCGCTCCGCCGCAGTCGGTCACGAGGCTCCGCTCGATCCGCGAGCCGATCGATCCGCCCTTGAAGTAGATGCCGTTGGTCGCGGCGTGGTGGATCCATGTATCCTGCACGAGCATCCGGTCGCCGTTCACGTTGTCGATGCCATCGGCGTTCGACGCATCCCTGCGGCCGGTCCTCGCGATCGTACACCTGCGCACGACGACATCGTCGGTCGCGGGCGTGACCTTGATCCCGTCACGCCCGGTGTCGTGGATGTAGCAGTCTTCGATGACGACGTGTCCGGGACCGTAGCGCAGGACCGGGTCTCCCCAGTCCCAGGTTGTCTGAAGGAATATGCCATAGTAGGCGCCGCCGACGATCTCGAGGCGCTGCAGCCTGGCCTCGTGGGCGTCCGGATCGATCTGGACGACAGCGCCGGCGGCGTCTTCCGCGGTCGGCGATTCGATCACGGCCCACTGGCCGGGCGCCGACGCAAGGGTGATGGCGGGCTTTCGCACGCGGACCGCGCCCCGGTAGGTGCCGCTCATCAGGCTCACCGTGTCGCCCGGCTCGGCCGCGTCGACCGCCTTCTGCACCGATGCGAACGGCCTGGCGGTGCTGCCGTCGCCGGAAGCATCGTTCCCGCCGGGAGCCACGACCCATGTGCGGGGAGCCGAACGCTGCTTGACGGCGACGACGATCCGCGCGGTCGACGTTCCCTTGTCGTTGGTGGCCGCGAGCACGTAGGTGATGGTGGCGGCGGGTTTGACGACGGCGCTGCTGGAGGTGACGGTACCGTAAGGGCTGAGGCCGATGTGCCTGGCGTTGGCCACGGACCAGCGGAGGGTGACGGGCTCGCCAGGTTGGATGGAGTCCGGGGATGCCGTGAAGGAGGCAATCGAAGGAGCGCCGGCGGGGCCTGGTTGGTTGTCGACCGATGCGGAGGCGGGCGGAGGCGGGTTGGACGGGGGTGTGGACGGAGGCTGTTGCGTGTTGAGGGAGCCCGTGGGGGGCGCTCCTGCCGGGCCATGGGACAGGACGTTGTTGCACCGGGTGCATCCCATGGTGACAAGGAGCAGCAGGAAGAAGAGCGCCGTGGGGGAGGTGCGCGCGCGAGTCATGGGAACAAGCCTCCAGTTGGTCGAGAACGCGAGGCAAGAACGCGGGCTGCGTCTTGCGAGCCGGGCTGGTGCCCGCCCCGGTTCGAAATAGGGTGACAGGCGCGCCCCATGCAAGCCCCGAATCAGGGGGTGCTCCGGGGCGGGAGCCGCTCGGGTTCCTGCCAATCCGGGTGCCGGTAGTAGTGCACGAGGCCCGAGGCCACCCCGATGCCGTGGGCAACGTGCATCACCGGAAAGATCGTCCAGACCACCGGTACATAGCGCCACCCCGCCTTGCGTCCCACGCGGATGGCTTCGACGCCGCAGAGTGACGCGTAGAGCCCGAAGGCCAGGGGCGTGAACGGCTGGATGGCGGAGGTGGCGAGCAGGGCGGAGCCGGACAGCACGAGCATGAACGGACCGAGCGGGCGCGGCGAAGGGAGCCGCTTGTGCTTGAGCAGCGTGCGAGCTCGCCCGCGTCCGTACTTGAAGTACTGTTTGGCCAGGCCGCGAAGCGTGTCTCGCGGATAGTACCAGGCCTCGATCTCGCGGCTCAGGTAGATCTTCCCGCCGGCCTGCAGGATGCGCTGATTGAGCTCGGCGTCCTCGTTGGTGATCGCGGCGGGATCGTACATGCCGACCTTTTCGAACACAGCGCGCCGGAAAGCGCCGTTGAACACGGTGTCGACGAAGCCCTCGTTGCCGGCGGACCGGTAGCGCGAGCCGCCGACGCCGAGAGGGCTGTCGAGCGCCGCGCACAGCGCACGCTGGAACCACGTTCTGGCCCGGGCGCGTGCAGCGCCCCCGACGTTGTCGGCGCCCGTGCGCTGGAGCACCTCGATGCACTTTCGAACGTACGATCTCGCGTACTCGCCGTGAACGTCGAGCCGTATGATGACGTCACCGGCCGCGCGCCGGATGATCTCGTTCATGCCGGCGGACTGGATCCGCCCGGGATTGGGAAGGACGTGAATGCGTGGGTCGTCGGCTGCGAGACGATCGAGGATCGATAAGGTCTTGTCCGTGCTGCCGCCATCGGCGACGAAGATCTCGATGCGATCGGCCGGGTAGTCTTGGCCCTGGACGCAGCGGATGCACTGCTCGATGTAGAGCTCTTCATTCAGGCAGGGCAGTCCGACGGTGACGAGCGGAAGATCATGCATGGTGGCCCTCCGACGCTTGGAGTGGGTCACGGGCCGCCGGGCAGCCGGGACTTGTGGTCGCGTGGTCTGCGGGCGACAAGGAACGTGCTGTCGTCGGCGGCGATCTGGGAACCTCGGTAGCTTGCGAGCAGCTCGAAAACAGCGTGGCGGATATCGTCGACGGTGTCGTCGGGCCGCTCCTTGACGATCTGCGCCACGGCGGCTGCGAGCCGGTCCTGGCCGAGCAGCCGGCCGTCCTCGTCGACCACCTCGGTCAGGCCGTCCGTGTACAGCACCAGGATCTCGTCGCCGATGAGCACCGACCGGTCCATCTCGATTTCTTCCTGGGTGATGCCGAGCGCCACGTTCTGATGCGATTGCAGCCACCGCACGTTGCCATCCCTGCCCACCGCAAAGCCGGGCGGGTGGCCGGCGTTGACACAGTCCATCTGCCCCGTCTCGGGGTCGATGGCAACGCACACCATGGTGACGAACGAATGCTCGGGCAGGTAGGAGCAGAAGTAGGTGTTCACACGTTGCACGAGCTGCACGAGCGAGCCACCTGCCTCGACGGTCGCGCGCACCATGGTGTGGAGGCTGGATGCGACCAACGCGGCTTGCAGGCCCTTGCCGCAGACATCGGCGACGGCGAGCAGCAGGCGACCGTCGGGCATGGGAACGGCGTCGACGTAGTCACCGCCGACCCAGCGGCAAGGCTCGAAGCCGACGGCGATGTCGAGGCCTGGAACCCGTACCAGCTTGGGCACGAGCCCTTCCTGGATCTGCCGGGCCATCTGCAGCTCGCGCTCGACATAGGCAGTAGCGCGGACGTGGCGACGCATGGTCCACACGAGGTTGGCCTGCTGGTATTGGTCGTTGACCAGGGAGACGAGCGTGAGCCATTCGGTGGTGCCGTGCGTGGAGGGCAGCTCGACGTACAGAACATCGAGCTTGTCGTCGGCGCTTTCGATGGGGCAGGCGACGACCGAGAAGAGGCGGACCATGCTGGGGGTGGACAGGCGGCGGACGCCGTTGGCGGTGTGCACGCCCATGCCGACGTCGGTGTTGCTCGCGAGGACGGGCTCGCGGGTTTCCCACACGGCTTTGAGCACGCCGCGGGAGACGTGACGACCGGCCCTGGCGGCGTCGAGGCTGCGATAGAAGGGGCCTCCTACGATCTTGGGGGAACCGGAACTGCGCAGGCGGATGGCGACGGCGACCACGCCGGGGAAGTCGGATCCGACGAGGAACTCGCACGTCTCTCGCAATCGGTCGGCCGGGTCCTCGAGCTCGAGCAGGCGGCGTCCCATCGCCAGCACTTTGCGCAGGTGGGTGGCGTTGACATGCTGCGCCCGGTCTGCGCCCGCGACGAGCGTGACGATGGTGTTGTCCGTGTCCTCGACGTCGTCGTCTTCCGCGGGCAGGGGGAAGATCGAATCGGGCAGGCTCCGCCCCGGACCCAGGTCGAGGCGCAGCGTGAACTCTCCGATGCCGATCGAGTCTCCTCCGCCGAGCATCTGCTCGACCACGACACGGCCGTTGACGTAGGTACCGTTGGTGCTTCCGAGGTCGTGGATCCACCAGCGTCCGAACGGGTCGTGCACGAGCTCGGCGTGTGAGCGCGACACCGTGCTGTGGTCGAGCACGATCTGGGCATTCGGGTTGCGTCCGATGATCAGATGGCTGCCGCCGAGCGCGACGCGGCGCACGCTGGGATCGCCGGCGCGTCGGATCTCGATGTGGCCCTGGACCTCGAGCGTCTCTGGGGGGTTGTCGTCCACGGAATTAGGATCAGGCATGGCGCATCACGGCGCTGGCAGCGCCCTGTTGGCGGGCACAAGATGGAGAACTTCGCGGCCGTTGGCAACCGACTATTTGCGAACGTGCGCCAAGGCAGCCCAGAAAACGACTTTGCGCGCGCAGGGTCTTGCGTTCCGGGCGAAAACGGACCATCTAACGGGCCGCGCGGCTGAAGTGCGGGAAGACGTGCTATTGGCCGGGCCACGGCGGCGGGACGAGGTGCTCATGTTTCATCGTGATATCTTGAGAATCGATGTGGCGGCGGAGGCTGCGCGGATCGAAGGCGCCATCCGCGAGCAGGTGCTCGGCACGTTGAAGAAGCGCGGGGTGGTCGTCGGCCTTTCCGGTGGAGTCGACAGCTCCGTGGTCGCCACCCTTTGCGTTCGCGCCCTGGGCAAGGACCGGGTCTTCGCCCTCTTCATGCCCGAGCGGCACTCCTCACCCGAGTCGCTCGCGCTCGGCCAGCTACTTGCCACGCATCTCGGTGTCCGCTCGGTGATCGAAGACATCGCGCCGGCCCTCGAGGGCGCTGGTTGCTACGCCCGGCAGCACGAGGCCATCCGCACCGTGTTCCCCGAGTACGGTCCGGACTGGCGCTGCAAGATCACCCTTCCTTCGATCCTCGACGCGGATCGCCTCAATGTCTTCCAGCTCGTTGTGCAGAGCCCGGACGGCACGAGCCGGTCGTCGCGCATGCCGATGTCGGCCTACCTGCAACTGGTCGCGGCCACGAACTTCAAGCAGCGCACGCGCAAGATGCTGGAGTACTACCACGCCGACCGGCTCAACTACGCGGTCGCGGGCACCCCGAACCGGCTCGAGTACGACCAGGGATTCTTCGTCAAGCAGGGGGACGGCGCGGCGGACTTCAAGCCCATCGCGCATCTGTACAAGACGCAGGTCTACGCCCTGGCGGAGTTCCTCGGCGTTCCGGAGGAGATCCGGCGCCGCCCGCCGACGACCGACACCTACTCGATGTCCCAAACGCAGGAGGAGTTCTTCTTCGCGCTTCCGTACGACCGCATGGATCTGTGCCTGTACGCGCGAAATCATGGCGTGCCGGCGTCCGAGGTGGCGCCCGTGGTGGGCTTGACGCCCCAGCAGGTGGAGCGTGTGTTCCGCGACATCGACGCCAAGCGGCGCGCCACGAAGTACCAGCATCTGCCGCCTTTGCTGGTCGAGCCCGTGGAAGAGGTCTGACCGTGTGCGGGATCGCCGGCATCGTCAGGTTGCGCGAGGACCTGCCTGCGCCGTCCATCGACGCGCTCGAGCGTATGGCCGCGAGCTTGCGTCACCGTGGTCCCGACGAGTTCGGCGTGTACCGAGACCATCGCGCGGGGCTCGCCCACGCCAGGCTCTCCATTATCGACTTGACCACGGGTCAGCAGCCGATGAGCAACGAGGACGGCTCGCTGTGGGTCGCGTTCAACGGCGAGATCTTCAACTACGTGGAGCTTCGCGACGAGCTGCTCGCAGCAGGCCATCGCTTTCGCACGCGGAGCGACACGGAGGTGATCCTGCACGCGTGGGAGCAGTGGGGGGAAGACGCCTTCCGGCGGTTCAACGGTCAGTTCGCCATCGCGCTGTGGGACACGAGGGATCAGACGCTGGTGCTGGCGCGCGACTGGGCCGGGGTCCGTCCGCTGTATTGCTGCGAGCACGATGGATCGCTGCTGTTCGCGAGCGAGGTGAAGGCCATCTTCGCCGCGGATCCGAGCATCCCCCGCGAATTCGACCCGGCCGGCTTCGAGGAAACCTTCACCTTCTGGACCGTCGTGCCGCCGCGCTCCGTGTTCCGCGGCATGATGGAGGTCGAGCCGGGACATGTGCACGTCGTCCGGCGCGGCGAGGTCCGCGACCGTGCGTTTCGGACCTTGCAGTTTCCGACCCGGGACGAGCCGGGCTTCCGCGGCACCGTCGACGAAGCGTCGGAAGCCGTTCGTGCGGCGCTCGAGGAGGCCACGCGCCTGCGCATGGTGCGAGCCGACGTTCCGGTCGGCAGCTACCTGTCGGGCGGCCTCGACTCGTCGCTGGTGGCGTCGATGGGGCTGCGGGCGAAAGGCGATCGATTCCGCACGTTCTCCCTGCGGTTCGCCGACGCGGAGTACGACGAAACCGAATTCCAGCGAGAGATGGTGGCGATGCTCGGCAGCGAGCACGCCGAGGTGATGGTGACGCGCGACGACATCGCGTCGGCGTTCTCGGACGTGGTGCTGCACACCGAACGGCCCATTCTGCGCACCGCACCAGCACCGCTGTTTCTCTTGTCGCGGCTGGTGCGCGACGCCGGGATGAAGGTCGTGCTGACGGGCGAGGGGGCCGACGAGGTGTTCGCCGGATACGATCTGTTTCGCGAGGCGAAGGTGCGTCGTTTCTGGGCGCGGCAGCCCCAGTCGCCATGCCGTCCGCGCTTGATCGAGAGGCTGTACCCGTACCTGGCGCGGTCGCCGGTGGCCCAGCAGGCCATGTCGCGCCGCTTCTTCGGCAAGGACCTGCACCGAGCATCGGAGCCAGGTTTTTCCCATGCCATGCGCTGGAGCACCACGTCGGCCATCCAGCGCTTGTTCGACGTCGGCTTCCGGCGCAACCGTGGCCCGCACGATGATGTCGTCGCCGATCTCGTGTCGCGGCTGCCGCCGTCCTTCCCGCAGTGGTCGCCGCTGGCGCAGGACCAGTACCTGGAGATCCAAACGCTGTTGTCGGGCTACCTCCTGTCGTCGCAGGGGGACCGGATGCTGATGGCGCACTCGGTGGAAGGACGCTTTCCGTTCCTCGACATCAACGTGCTGCAGCTCGCCAACTCGCTGCCTGCCGACTACAAGCTCCGGGTGCTCGACGAGAAGCATGTACTCAAGCGGGCGTCGCGCGGGATGGTTCCGCAGTCGATCTTGCGCCGGAAGAAGCAGCCCTACCGGGCGCCCGATGCGTTGTCGTTTGTGGAAGCTTCGGTGCGTGACCAGGTCGAGGATCTTCTGTCGGAGCGATCGGTCCGCGATGCGGGCGTGTTCGATCCGGCGGCAGTCGGCGCGCTGTGGACCAAGTGCAAGACCCGCGGCGGCACAAGCCAGTTCTCCAACACCGACAACATGGCGCTGGTGGGCGTGCTGTCCACCCAGCTTCTGCATCGGCACTTCGTCCGCACGCTGCCCGACCCTGGACCGCGCGTGCAACTGCGCACCCGGGTCGACCGTCTCGATCGCGAGGGAACCGCACCATGAACGAAGCGATACCACTCCTGCACGACTTTCTCATCGGCTCTGCCCGCCGGGTCCCGGACAAGGTCGCCCTGGTCTGCCAGGGCCGGCGCGCCACGTATCGGGAGATCGACCGCCTGTCCAACCAGCTCGCTCACACGCTGGTCGATCGCGGCGTCCAGCGGGGAGACCGCGTGATCGTGTACGCCGACAACACGATCGAGACCGTGATCGCGTTCTGGGGCGTGCTCAAGGCCAACGCCGTGGTTTCGATCGTCAACCCGCAGACCAAGGCCGACAAGCTCCAATACCTGATCGACGACTGTCGCCCGTCGGCGATGGTGACCGACGCGCACCTTGGGCGGGTGTTCGGGCCGGTGGTGCGTCGGTCGGCGCATGTCAAGACGACGGTGGTGTCGGGGCGTGTCGACGACGCGCTGCTGGCGGATGTCCCGGATCTGGTTCCGTTCGACCGGGCGGTGGGCAGCGGTGCGGACGCGCCTCCCGCGCGCAAGGCCATCGACATCGACCTCGCGGGGATTGTGTACACGTCGGGCAGCACGGGCGACCCGAAGGGCGTGATGCTCACGCATCGCAACATGCTGACCGCGGCGATCTCGGTGAGCACGTATCTGCGCAACGTGGAAGACGACGTCATCCTGAACGTGCTTCCGATGTCGTTCGACTACGGGCTGTACCAGATGATCATGGCGTTCCGGGTGGGAGCGCGGCTGGTGCTGGAGCGGTCGTTCACCTACCCGGCGCAGGTGCTCAAGACGGTGGTGCAGGAGGGGGTGACGGGATTTCCGGGGGTACCGACGATCTTCGCGATCCTCACGGAGCTCAAGAACCTGTCCGAGTACGACTTCTCGAGGATCCGGTATGTGACCAACACGGCGGCGGCGTTGCCGGTCAAGCACATTCTGAAGCTGAAGCAGGTGTTCCCGAGAGCGCGCATCTACTCCATGTACGGGCTGACGGAGTGCAAGCGGTGCACGTATCTTCCTCCGGAGGATCTGGACAGGAAGCCGACGAGCGTGGGGATCGCGATTCCGAACACGGAGCTGTGGTTGGTCGACGACCAGGATCGGCGGGTCGGGCCCGGGGTGGTGGGGCAGCTCGTGATTCGCGGGGCGACGGTGATGAAGGGGTACTGGGAGAAGCCGGAGGCGACGGCGAAGAAGCTGCGGCCGGGGCCCATTCCTGGGGAGCAGGTGCTGTACACGGGCGACTACTGCCGGCTCGACGAGGAGGGGTACCTTTACTTCGTGGGCCGCATGGATGACATCATCAAGTCGCGCGGCGAGAAGGTTGCGCCGAAGGAAGTCGAGAATGCGCTGATGAACATCGAGGGCGTGAAGGAGGCTGCGGTCATCGGCGTGGACGACGAAGTGCTCGGTCAGGCGGTGAAGGCGTTCGTGGTGCTGGAACAGGGGGTGACCATGACGCCGCGCGAGATCGTGGGCCACTGCCAGTTGCGGCTGGAGAACTTCATGGTGCCGAAGTTCGTCGAGATCGTGCCCGACCTGCCCAAGACCACCACGGGCAAGATCAAGAAGACGGAGCTCAGGTGATGGCGGACGAAGACCTGATGGTGCCGGTGCGTGCGACGCTCGACGAGGCGAAGGTCGCGGATTCGGAGCGGGAGGCTCGCGCGATCGTGCAGGAGGCGAAGCGGCGCGGTGTCGACCCCAAGGCGGAGGCCCTTGCCATGGCGCGGCGTCGTGCATCCGGCACGCCGCTGGCCTACGTGATCGGGCGGGTGGAGTTCATGGGCATCGAGCTTCTCGCGGGCGAGGGGGCGCTCATCCCTCGACCCGAGACGGAGCTGCTGGCGCGAACCGCCATCGAGATCCTCGAAGGCATCCGCACGCGTGAACAGGGGCGTGAGCTGCGCGTGGTCGACATGTGCTGCGGCTCGGGCAACCTCGCGTGCAGCATCGCGTCCAGATGTCCCGGCGTGCGCGTGTGGGCTGCCGACCTGACCGACGGGTGTGTGCAGATGGCGCGCAGGAATGTCGAGCATCTGGGGCTTGGCGGGCGGGTCACCGTGCACCAGGGCGACCTGTTCGCGCCCTTGCAGGACCAGATCCCGGGCGGCACGGTGGACGTGGTGGTGTGCAACCCGCCCTACATCTCCACGGCGAAGCTGGGGAAGGAGAGCTCGTTCTTGCTGGCGTTCGAGCCCCGGGAGGCGTTCGACGGTGGACCCTACGGGCTGACGATCCACCAGCGGGTGATCCGGGATGCGCTAGCGCACCTGCGGGACGACGGCTGGTTGCTGTTCGAGATGGGGTTGGGGCAGCAACGGCAACTCGAGCTTCTGTTCCGGCGGTCGGGCGGCTATGGACCGCCGCAGTGGGTGCACGACGACCAGCAGCAACCGCGCGTGGCGAAGGCGCAAAAGAAGGCAGGCAGCTAACCATGGACATTGGCGCGAAGGTCCGACAGTTCATTCAGCAGAACTTCTACACGGCGTCGTCGGTGCAGCTCGCCGACGACACATCGCTTCTCGATGCCGGCATCGTGGACTCGACGGGGATCCTCGAGGTGGTGACGTTCATCGAGGGCGAGTTCGGGATCAAGGTGGACGACAGCGAGCTGCTGCCGGAGAACCTGGATTCGATCGCGAACATCACGGCGTTCGTCCAGCGAAAGAAGGGCTGAACGGATCGACGTGAGCAGCAGCAATTCGGCGTGCACCGAGGGGTGTGCGCTGGCGGTGACCGCGTCGCGGTGGTGGCCGCGTCGCGGCAAACGGTGTAAAGGCTCGGCACGGAGGGCAGCGCTCGTGAGCAAAGATACCCTGAAGCAGGAGCTTCTCTCGAAGATCAAGGCTGGCAAGGCGCATATCGGCGTCGTGGGCATGGGCTATGTGGGGCTTCCGCTGGCTCTCGCCTTCGTGGAGAAGGGGTTCCGCGTCACCGGATTCGACGTGGACCCGGCGAAGGTCGAGAGCCTGAACGCGGGCCGATCGTACATCATGCATCTGAACGCGCAGCGGGTGGCTGATGCGGCGAAGACCGGCCGGTTCCAGGCCACGGCGGACTTCGGCAAGCTCGATGTGCCCGACGCGATCCTCATCGCGGTGCCGACGCCGCTGACGCCGCAGCGAGAGCCGGACATGACGTACGTGGTGCAGACGGCCGAGCAAGTGCGTGCGCGTCTGCGCAAGGGGCAGATCGTGGTGCTCGAGTCGACCACGTACCCTGGAACGACGGACGAGCTGGTGCGCGGGATTCTGGAGCAGACGGGGCTGCGGGCCGGGGAAGACTTCTTCCTGGCGTTTTCGCCGGAGCGCGAGGATCCGGGCAACAAGCAATTCAGCACCACCACGATTCCCAAGGTCGTGGGCGGAGTCGGCCCCGATGCGTCGGAGGTCGCTGCGGCGCTGTACCAGGCGGTGATCGCGAAGGTCGTGATGGTGTCGTCGGCGCGGGCCGCCGAGGCCGCCAAGCTCACGGAGAACATCTTTAGGGCGGTCAACATCGCGCTCGTCAACGAGCTGAAGGTGGTTTACGACCGCATGGGCATCGACGTCTGGGAGGTGCTCGACGCGGCGTCGACCAAGCCATTCGGCTTTATGCGGTTCAATCCGGGACCGGGGCTTGGCGGGCACTGCATCCCGCTGGATCCGTTCTACCTCACCTGGAAGGCGCGCGAGTACGGCATCACGACCCGCTTCATCGAGCTGGCTGGCGAGGTGAACGTATCGATGCCGCACTATGTGGTCGACAAGCTGCAGCTTGCCCTCAACGACCGGAGTCGCGCGCTCAAGGGGGCCAAGGTTCTGGTGCTGGGCATCGCGTATAAGAAGGACATCGACGACCCGCGCGAGAGCCCGTCGTTCGAGCTGATCGACCTGCTGCTGCGCCGCGGTGCGATCGTGACCTATCACGACCCGCACATCCCGCGTGCGCCGCGCATGCGGTCCTGGCCGGAGCTGCCTCCGATGGAGTCGGTGCCGCTGACCCCCGAGACCGTTGCTGCCGCCGATGCCGTCCTGATCGCGACCGACCATTCGGTCATCGACTACGAGATGCTGGCCTCCAAGGCCGCGCTGATCGTCGACACGCGAGGCGTGTATCGGGCGCCGCGTCCGAACGTGGTGAAGGCCTGACCGATGGACATCATGGACTTCCAGGGCGCGACGGTGCTGGTGACCGGTGGCGCGGGCTTCATCGGTTCGCACTTGGTCGACGGGCTGCTCGACCGTGGGGCGCGGGTGCGTGTGCTCGACGACCTCTCCACCGGCCATCGCGAGAACCTCGCGCACTGCGCCGACGAAATCGATCTCATCGTCGGCGACATCCGCGATCTGCCGACCTGCCATCGCGCCTGTGAGGGCGTGTCTGTCGTTTTCCACCAGGCCGCGCTCGGCTCGGTTCCGCGGTCGATGGCGGACCCATCCACCTCGATTGACGTCAACATCGGCGGCACGACCAACATGTTCGCCGCGGCGCGCGACGCGAAGGTGCGACGCGTGGTGTATGCGTCGTCGTCGAGCGTGTACGGGGACAGCACGATCATGCCGAAGCGCGAGGGGCAGGAGGGCTTGCCTCTGTCGCCCTACGCGCTTTCGAAGAAGGTCGACGAGCAGCTCGCGGACCTGTTCACGCGGTGCTTTGGCATGGAGATCATCGGGCTGCGGTACTTCAACGTGTATGGTCCGCGGCAGGATCCGAACGGGCCGTACGCGGCGGTGGTTCCGCGCTTCTTCGCCGCGTGCAGGGCAGGGCGGTCGCCCACCATCTATGGCGACGGGCTGCAGAGCCGGGACTTCACCTTCGTGGGTGACGTGGTCCGGGCGAACCTTCTGGCGGCGTCGGCGCCTCGATCGAGCTGCGGGCGCGCTTACAACATCGGCGCCGGCGGTACGACTAGCGTCAAGGAGCTTGCCGAGACGATCTGTCGCATTACGGCGTGTCCCGCATCTCCTGTGCACGAGCCGCCTCGCGCGGGCGACGTTCCCTTCTCGCAAGCCGACACGACCGACGCGCGGGAGCGCATCGGTTTCGTCGCGAAGGTGACGCTGTCCGAGGGGCTCGCGCTCACGGCGAAGGCTGCGGGATTCGCTGTCTGATTGCCCAGCACGCTATCTCAGATTTCGGGTCGCAGTCGGGCTGCCCGCGTTGGTGCCTGACCGGTTCTGGCGGCCCTCGGCGCTAACTCACTGAAAGAGCGCGCATGTTGGGCGCGGAGTCTGGATTCTCTCGCCCTCCGGCGCTGAGGGCTCGGCCTGCCGCGGTTCTTTGCGTCGCACATCTGCCGACAGATTATGATCATCGGTATGGATCGTAACGGGCTGCTCGGGCTATGCTTCCTTGATTGCCGCGGGTCGGCGGGAGTGGAGGAGTCATGCGGAGAGCCCATCTGTCCTGGAATCGTGCTCTGGTTGCTCTTGCACCGCTCGGGGTAGCGGCTGCTGCGCTGTCGAGCGCGTCCTCCGCGGCCGCGGAGCCGGCGTCGTGCCTGTCGACCAACCCCGCGGACTGGCCGCCATCGGCCAAGCCATACTTCCTTGTGATTGTGGACACCTCGGGCAGCATGGCCGCATGCACGAACCCAGAGACCATCTGGCCCACGACCTGTCCGTCGGGTGCCCCGCTGAACTCGTGCGGCTGGACGCCGACGCGTGTGGCCGACGCGAAGTGTGCATTGAGGAACACGCTGTACGCGTTCGCCGGGCAGGCGAACTTCGGGCTGGCGTCGTTCTCCCAGCAGACGATCACCGGTTCCCCTGCCACATGTTCGTGCGGCAACGTGGGTGGTGGCTACACGGGTTGCTACGTGGGTTGGAGTTTCAGCGGCGACGGTTGCGGAAACATGCGCCTGATCTCCCCGATTATGCTCGACACCACACCGCCGCCCGCCAGCAACCTTCCGACCATGATCGAGTACATGGACGGCGTGTGCAGCAACGATCGCGAGCTGTACGCGTACAACGCCACGCCCATCGGCGTCTCGCTGCAGAACGCGCTCACGTACTACCGGTACGGGTACAGCGGAAGCCCGGCGCCGGTCACCGCGAGCGACCCGGCGTGCCGTCCGCTGAACGTGATCCTCATGACCGACGGCGGCGAGACATGCGGCGGCGACCCGGTCACGGCTGCGCAGGCTCTGTACAACGGCTTCGACACGGGCACGATTCACAGGAGCATCCGCACTCACGTCATCGCGTTCAACGTCGACGATCCCGCCGATCAGACGCTTCTCAACAACATCCACAAGATGGGGCAGTGCGGTACCACGACCGGAGCGTGCGCCAACGCGGTGGCGGCCATTCCGGCTCGGAACGAGGTGGAGCTGTCGCAGGCGTTTGCCAAGATCATCGGCGGCGCCATCCAGCCCGAGGTCTGCGACAACACGGACAACAACTGCAACGGGTGCACCGACGAGGGCTACACGCACTACTGCGACCAGGGGCAGACGTGCTGCGCATGGAGCACGGCGGCGCAGCGGACGACGTGTTTGAACAACTACAAGGCGTCGATCACGCCGGGAGATCCGGACGGCAACCTGGCGCTGTTGCCGTGCACGACGCCTGCGCAGCAGGCGGATCCCGCGACGTGGCTCTGCTACAACCCGGGCGAGACGTGCGACAACGTCGACAACAACTGCGCGGGCGGGGTCGACGAGGGGGTGACCAAGTGTGGCAATCCGCTGCATTGCCCGCAGGCGGAGACGTGCAACGGGCAGGACGACAACTGTAACGGCGTGGTGGACGAGGGCGTATGCAGCGGGTGCATTCCGAGCCCGGAGGTGTGCGACGGATGCGACAACGACTGCGACGGGCTGATCGACGAAGGGATCGCGAGCGTGGCGTGCGGGTTCACGCCGCCGTCGAATTGCGGCGGGACGCTGGCGTGCGCGCAGAAGAGCAATCCGGGGGGGACGCCCGGGGCATGCGTGGGCGGTGGCTGGGGCACGTGCAGCAACAACCCGCAGGCAGAGGTCTGCGACAACGTGGACAATGACTGCAACGGGATCGTGGACGACAACGTACCGTCGACGTCGTGCGTGCCATCGGGCACGCCTCCCGGGCTGGTGTACGGGGGAACGAGCCAGTGCAAGCAGGGGACGACGAGTTGTTCGAACGGGACGACGAGTTGCAACGGGTTCGTGGGGCCGAGCGCGGAGCTGTGCGACGGGATCGACAACGATTGTGATGGGCAGGTAGACGAAGGCGCCTTCGGGGTGGGGTTGTCGTGCGGGATCAACCAGGCGCCGTGCACGCCGGGCACGACGGTGTGCGTGGGCGGGGTGCTGGTTTGCCAGGGTGGTGTGCAGCCGCAGCCGGAGGTATGCGACGGGGTGGACAACGACTGCGACGGGCAGACGGACGAGGCGCCGTTGGCGGACGGCCCTGGTGCTGGGCTGAACGGGTGCTGGACGCTGGCGGGCAACACGTGCTCGTTCGGGAGTCTGCACTGGAATGCGCCTGCGGGGGCGACGTGCACGGGCAACGGAACGCTGACGAGTCCGTGCAACCACGGCACGCTGGTGTGCCAGGCGGGTGCGTGGGCATGTGTTGGTTCGACGGCGCCGAGCGCGGAGGTATGCGACAACATCGACAACAACTGCGATGGGCAGGTCGATAACGGGATCGCGCAGGTCGGGCAGACGTGCGGCACGGACACGGGGGAGTGCACGGCGGGGACGTGGCAGTGCGTCAACGGCGGATTGTCGTGCGCCGGGTCGGTGGGCGCGGTGCCCGAGACGTGCAACGGCAAGGACGACGACTGCGACGGAGTGGTGGACAACCACATTCAGGGGCTCGGGGTAGCGTGCGGGAACGCGACGCCTCCCTGCACGGCCGGGGTGACGGCCTGCGTGAATGGGGCGGTGGTCTGCCAGGGCGGGGTGCAGCCGAAGGCCGAGACGTGCAACGGGATCGACGACGACTGCGACGGTGCGATCGACGATGCGCCGTTGTCGGACGCGCCGCAGCCGGGGCAGACCGGGTGCTGGACGCTGGCGGGCAACACGTGCTCGTTCGGGAGCCTGCACTGGAATCCGCCGGCCGGAGCGACCTGCGGAGACGAGGGGACGCTGACGCCGCCGTGCGACGCGGGCACGATCATGTGCGTGTCGGGAGCGTGGGCGTGCGTGGGCGCCAAGGGGCCTGCAGCAGAGGTGTGCGACGGCATCGACAATGACTGCAACGGTGCTGTCGACGATGTGGCGTCGGTGGAGTGCGTGCCGGCTGGCACGCCGAATGGGCTCGTATATGGCGGCAAGAGCCAGTGCAAGAAGGGCCATCAGACGTGTGGCACGTGCGCGGGGTTCATCGGGCCGAGCGCGGAGATCTGCGACGGGGTGGACAACGATTGCGATGGTGTCGTGGACGATGCGACGGTCGGATCGGGGCAGCCGTGCGGGATCAACAAGCCACCGTGCACGCTCGGGCAGACGGCGTGCGTGAACGGAGCTCTGGTGTGCCAGGGCGGAGTTCAGCCGGCCCCGGAGGTTTGCGATGGAGTGGACAACAACTGCAACGGGAGTGTCGACGAAGCGCCGCTGCAGGACGCGCCGCCGGTCGGAAGCAATGGGTGCTGGTCGGAGCCCGGGACATGCTGCGCATTTGGGACGCTGACCTGGTGTCCGCCCGCGGGTGGAGGTTGCCAGGACAACGGGACGCTGACGGCGCCGTGCAACAAGGGATTCTTGTCGTGCACGGGTGGAGCGTGGGCGTGCCTGAATGCCAAGGGACCGAGCGGAGAAGTCTGTGACGGAATCGACAACGATTGCAACGGCAGCATCGATGACGGCAACCTGCCAGGGACCGGAGACAAGTGCGGGTCGGATATCGGGGATTGCCAGAGCGGTGTGCTGACGTGCGTCAACGGGATCGTGGACTGTGCAGGAGACATTCCGCCGACGGACGAGACGTGCGACGGGCGGGACAACAACTGCAATGGGCTGGTGGATGACGGGATACCGACGGGGCAACCGTGCGTGGCGCCGTATGATACGGCGAAGTATCCGGGGGACCGGAGCCAGGGAGCATGCCAGCTTGGCGTGACGGAGTGCGACGGTCATGGCGGCTGGGTATGCCAGGGGGGAACGGGGCCGCAGCCGGAAGTATGCGATGGCATCGACAACGACTGCGACGGGCTGGTGGATGAGGACAGCTCCAAGCAGCCGAACAGTAGTGCCGAGGACGTGATCGACGGTACGGACAACCCGACCGGCAATCCTGCGGTGAAGATCGGGGATGTGTGCGGGGATTCGGAGGGCGCGTGCGAGCCTGGGCGGTGGGGGTGCCGCTATGGGGTATTCGCCTGTCTCGGAGGCAAGGGGCCCGAGCCGGAGCAGTGCGACTGTCTGGACAACGACTGCGACGGCGTGGTGGACAACGAGAACGATCCCGGGGAGCCGGCGCTGTGCGGAGCCGAGAAGAAGTGCGTGACGAACGGCAACGGCTGCCAGTGTGCGGCGAAGTGCAAGGACGGCGAGTTCCCGTGCTCGGGAGGGCAGAGCTGCGAGGCGGTGAATCTGAGCGAGACGGGGCAGCCGGCGGGCAACTACTGCATCGTGGATGTGGACCTGTGCGGAGGAGACTGCTCGGGCAAGACGGTGAAGGACGGCGCTGGGCAGACGGTGTGTGCACCGGAAGGAACGGACCCGGAGCGATGCCTCTTGAGGCCGGTGTGCAAGTGCTTCCCGAGCACGGGATGCAACGAGCCGTGCATGAACGTGACGTGCGGCACGGGCGAGGTCTGCGCGAAGTTCGGAGCGAACGCCGGGACGTGTGTGAAGGACACCTGCTATCTGACGGGTTGCGAGGGGTGCGACAAGGCGTGCAACGGCGGGGCGTGCGTGGACAACCCGTGCAAGGCCGGAACCTGCGCGGCGGACGAGGTATGCAAGCCGAACGCGACATTCACCGCGTACGAGTGTGTCAAGAGCTGCGCATCCGTGAGCTGCGACGTAACGCAGAAGTGCGTTGGAGGCGAGTGCCGGGACTGGTGCAACCCACCCTGCGAGGCAGGCAAGGTGTGTGATCCGTCGACGCTGACTTGTGTGACGGACAGGTGCGGGGATACGAATCCGTGCACGGACGGGTCGTGCTGCGATCCGCTGACGGGTCTGTGCGGCAATTGTCCCTGTGAAGGCGTGCTGTGTCCGGCGGGAGACCGGTGCGAAGCGGGGGAGTGTGTGAGCGGAGGAGGTGGCACGGGCGGCACGGGTGGCGCCGGCGGCACGGGCGGCACGGGCGGCACGGGCGGCACGGGCGGCACGGGCGGCACGGGCGGTGGAGCTGCCGGCGGCAGCGGCGGCACAGGAGGCGGCGCGACAGGAGGAGGAGGGCCTGCACCAGATGCCGGACCGCCCGACAACCGCGTGTGGGGGCTGGCGACCGGCGGAGGCGGCTGTGCGTGCCGTGCTGGAGCGGGCAGCAACACGCAGAGCAAGGTGGCGTTGCTTGCCGGACTGGCTGCTGTGTTGATGTGGACACGCCGCCGGAGCAGCAAGCGGTCGGGCACGGGAGGTGCGCGATGAAGCGCGGGCTACTGTCTCAGGGGCTGGGCGCGGCGGCGCTGGTGGCGCTGCTCGGGTGGCTGCAAGGCGGTTGCTCGACGAACGCCTTCTGCTTCGACAACTGCGAGGAGACGGCGTCGCAGGGGGACGCGGGAGGTGCAGGGGGCACGAGCGGAGCAGGAGGGTCGGCCGGCACCATCATCGTGACCGGGGGAACCGGAGGCGGCTCGCAGGATGGTGGAGACGGCGGGCCATGCCAGATCACCAACGGTGGAACGGAGATCTGCGACGGAGTCGACAACGACTGTAACGGCGTGATCGACGACGGTTTCGATCTGCACGACAAGAGGCACTGCGGCACATGTGACAACAATTGCGTGTCCAAGATGATCAACGCCGACCCGGACACGGTGACCTGCGACTGGGACGGGACGGTGGGGCAGCCCGGTACGTGCGGGTTCACGGCGTGCTCGCAGGACTGGTACGACATCAACAAGGATCCCGGCGACGGGTGCGAGTATGCGTGCGTGAAGCTCCCCGGCGCGACGGACGACTCGTTGTGCAACGGACGTGACGACGATTGCGACGGGTTGCGGGACGAGGACGTGGACAAGTGCACGAGCGTGACAGATTGCGGAAGATGCGGGGGAGCGTGCGTGGTGCTTCACGGTACGCCGAAGTGCGAGCACCCGGACGCGGGGCCGTGCGATTCGACGAACACGCACTGTGCAATTGCCAGTTGTGACGACGACGACAACGACGGGCACGCGGACTGGTGGGATCTGGACAACTCGTACGCAACGGGGTGCGAGTACCACTGCAGCCTGACCAACGGAGGCGTGGAGATCTGCGGCGACGGGGTGGACAACGACTGCGACGGGAAGATCGATGGTGCGGACGACGACCTGAGCGGTGACCCGCAGCTTGGGCAGGTGTGCTACGGGGATCCGGACGGTGTCTGTGCGGACCCGAGCCACGCTGGGCTGACGGTGTGCAAGGGGCAGAAGATCGAGTGCCAGGGCGCGAACGTGATCGTTCAGGGGCAGGTGGCGGAAATCTGCAACGGGCTGGACGACGACTGTAACGGCACGGTGGACGACAATCTGACGGACGTGGGAGCGCCGTGCGGAACGTCGAACATCTTCCCGTGCTCGCTAGGAACTGAGCAGTGTGTCAACGGATCCTTGACGTGTGTCGGCGCGGTGGACCCTGGAGACGAGTACTGCAACGGGGTCGACGACGACTGCGACGGGGTCATCGACGACAATCCGGTGGACGCGGTGGGAGCCTGCGGGCAGACGGATGTCGGGGCATGCGAATTGGGCCACAAGGAGTGCATGGGAGGGACCGTGCTGTGCGTCGGTGCGGTGGACCCGAAGGCCGAGACCTGCAACGGGCTGGATGACGATTGTGATGGAGTAGTGGACAACAACCCAACGGACGTCGGGGGCACGTGCGGGCAGTCGAACACGGCACCGTGCAGCTTCGGGACGGTGCAGTGCATCAATGGCGCGGCCACGTGCGTGGGCGCGAAGGACCCGAAGGCGGAGGCATGCAACGGGATAGACGACAACTGCGACGGGGTCATCGACAACGGGGTACCGGGAGCGGGGGTGAGCTGCGGGCTGAGCGACGTGTTCCCTTGCAAGAAGGGTTCGATGCAGTGTCAGGGCGGGGTGATGGTATGCGTGGGAGCGGTGAACCCCAAAGCGGAGACGTGCAACGGGGTAGACGACAACTGCAACGGGGTGATCGACGACAACACGACGGACAGCGGGGGCGACTGCGGGCAATCGAACACGAGCCCGTGCAAGTATGGCAAGCTGGCGTGCCAGAATGGGCAGCTCACGTGCGTTGGGAACGTGGACCCGAGCCCAGAGATCTGCGACGGGAAGGACAACGATTGCGACGGCGTGGTGGACGACAGCCCGTCGGGGATCAACGCGGACTGCGGGCAGTCGAACACGAGCCCGTGCAAATACGGGAAGACGGCCTGTCAGAATGGATCGATTGTATGCGTGGGGGCGGTGAACCCCAAGGCCGAGACGTGCAACGGGGTAGACGACGACTGCAACGGTGTGGTGGACGACAGCCCGCAGGGAGCGGGCGTGAGCTGCGGACAGAGCAACGTATTCCCTTGCTCGTACGGGACGATGCAATGCCAGAGCGGGTCGCTCGTGTGCGTGGGGGCGGTGAATCCAAAGACCGAGACGTGCAACGGGGTAGACGACGACTGCGACGGGACCATCGACGACAACCCGTCGGACGCGACGGGGGACTGTAACGTACCGCCGCCGCCGCCGCCGGGTGCGACGAGCCCTTGCAAGAAGGGGACGAAGGCGTGCCAGGGCGGCGTGGTGGTCTGTCAGGGGTCGGTGGTTCCGGCGCCCGGAGCGCAGGACACATGCGGGGTGGACGCGAACTGCGACGGTGTGCTGACCAACCAGCCGAACCTGCAGACGGATGTGCACAATTGCGGGGCATGTGGCAACGACTGCCTGGCAGGAGCGGTGCATGCGAACTGGGCATGCGTGGCAGGTAGCTGTCAGTTCCAGGGGTGCCAGACAGGCTATTACGACAATGGCGGACCAGGCGACGCGGTAGCCGGGGACCACAAGTGCGGCTATGCATGCACGTTCATCTCTGCGCAGGAGAGCTGCAACGGGGTCGACGACAACTGCGACGGTCACGTGGACGAGAACGTCACGAAGCCGTCGCCGGTCCAGGTGTGCGGGGTGAGCCCGTCCGCGGTGAGGCCGGAGTGCACGACGGGCGTGACGGTGTCCTGCATAAGCGGCGGTTGGTCATGCACGTTCCCTGCGGGGGTGTGCCCCGGGGGATGCAGCGCGAACGACGAGATCTGCGACGGTCTGGACAACGACTGTGACGGCCTGCTCAACGAGAACGTGGCGAACTACGGGCAGCCGTGTGCGAGCGACGACGGTGCGCCCGGGACGCAGGGAGCTTGCCGGACGACCGGCACGTACGTGTGCGACACGACCACAACGACGAAATGCAGCGCCGTGGCGGCAAGCTGCACGAGCCTGCCCGGCGGGTGTACCGAGGTCTGCGACGGGATCGACAACGACTGTGACGGTGTGGTGGACGAGCCGTTCAACAGCAAGGGGCCCAACGCGACATACTTCGTCAAGCCCGTCGTGACGAAGGTGGCGGCGTCGCTTTGGATCTACACGTACGAGGCGAGCCGTCCGAACGCGACGACAACTTCGCCGGGAAGCGGAAACGGCTACTGGACGAGCGCGCCGAGCGGAACGACGCTCGACAAGACGCGAGCGTGTTCGGTGGGCTCGAAGGTGCCCTGGTTCAACGTGACCGGCGCGGAGGTGGAGCAGACGTGCGCGGCAATGGGCGGCAAGGTGTGCTCGACGGCGGACTGGCAGACGGCGTGCCGGGCAACGGTTCCGTGTACGTGGGGCTACAACCCGAGGACCGGCGGAGCGTGCACGAGCGGGTACACGTCGACCAAGTATTGCAATCTGGGTCCGAGCTATGACTTCAACAGCTCGGTAGCGGGAGACCAGGACGGGCTGCTGCCGACGGCGTCGGGGCTGCTGCAGAACTGCTGGGCGGACTGGTCCAACTTGCAGGGTAACACGGCAGCTACGAACAAGCTGTTCGACATCACGGGCAACCTGCGCGAGATTGTCAAGCAGGGGACGAACGATTACCGGCTGATGGGCGGGGCGTTCAACACCGCGGCCGAGGCCGGCGCGACTTGCAGCTTCACGTTCTACTCGGTCAACGACACATTCAAGTTCTTCGACACCGGCTTCCGGTGCTGCTTCACCTCCGACCCGACGAACTGAGACATCCCGTGCGATGGGTCGGGCGCTCCGGTCCTCCCGGTGCACCTCGCCCACGTCGGCAACACTCACGCGGGGCGCTGCCTCCTACGCATGAGTTCGCGGAGGCGAAATGCGCTGCGTACTTGCCGCACCAACGACTGCATGTCGCCTTTCTCCGTGAAGCAACCATCAAAGCCGAGCTGGCGATAGCGAGCGGCGATGGCTGCGTCCGACGTATAGAGATAGAACAGGACGGACCTCCCATGTGCCTCGGTTGCGCTGCGCAGCGACGCGAGCACGGATCCACCGTCGATGCCTGGCATGAGGTAGTCGAGGATGACGATGTCGCAATGCCCCAGGTGCCGGGCGCTGCCAACGGTTTGCGAGGTCGTGACGACCTCGTACCCCGCGGACTCGAGGGCCAACTTGACTTCGCCGAGCATGGCGGTGCTGTCGTCAATGACCAGGATGGCTTGCTTGCCCATGGATCTCTGTGTCCTTCGCAAGAGGTCGGTGTGGCCTCACCACTACCCGAACGCCGCGCCCCCGCTCCGACCGAAGGGTGACCTCGTAGCCCACGGCGGCAAGGTCTTGACGGACGGCCGCGAGCCCCATGCCACGCCCTGCCAACGCATCGGGTGCGTCTGCATCGCTTGCCGTGGATAGCCCTTCCGCGAACACCGAATCCTCGGGAGCCGATGGCTTCAACCCGATGGACGCAGCGATCGAAGCGACCCGCTCCGCCGCGAGTCCGGCGCCGTCATCGGTGACCTGCATCTCGACGCCGCCATCGACGGGCTGGCACGACACCGTCACGATGCCCCGCTCGTCCTTGCCGCATGCAGTGCGCTCGGCGGCCGGCTCGATGCCATGGGCGATGGCGTTTCGCACGAGGTGCGCCACCACTCCGGACAGGACGGCGGCCAACTTGCGTGGCACCATCACATCGACGCCTCGAATATCCAGCGCGACGACCTTGCCCGCGCGCTCTGCCCAACGCTGGGCTGCGTCGGGCAAGCCGAGCACCAACTCGCCGAAAGGCCGGGCGGTCAACCTGGACAGGAGGGCGGCCAGATCCGCCGGCGCGGTCGCCAGGTGCGGCTCGATCGCGTCCAGATCGCTTCGTTGGACCGTGACCTGATCGAGAATCGCGCGACCGATTGGCGAGGCTTCGACGAGCATCGTCTCGGCGAGGGTCACGGCGTGGTCCAAGTTGTCGAGGTTGGCGAGCAGCTCGGCGCGGAGCCCGGGGAGCGATTCAGGGGTCGCGTCATCACGCAGCCGGACCAGGGTGCTTTCGCTTTGGCTTGCCGCGGCGGCCACAGGCTCGATGTTGAAGAGCTGAGCCTCGCCGCGAATCGTGTGCATGGCCCGGAAGCTCGACGCCAGATCGTCCCGGTCGGGACGCTCGGAGCAGATGACTTGGCGCGTACGCTGCGCTGCAGACCGTGCGGACGCAAGCAGATTCACAACAAGCTGGGCGCCGCCTGCGACGAGATTGCGCATGGCCCGCATCTGACGCTCGTGCTCCTTGTCCTTCTCGGCAACCTGCCGCTCGAGTTCGCGTGACGCGGTGACGTCGGTGCACAGCACCATGAGCCGTGCGATCCGGCCCTGGTCGAGGATGGGCCTGAACTCCAGCTCGAGCTCTCGGCGAGATCCTGCGGCATCGCGGACGACCGTTTCCGTGGGGGCCAGCTCCCGCAAGGACTCCCATTCCTCGGACGCTGCGCCCAACGCAAGCGTGAGCCACTGCACGAACGCTATCCGCTCCACGCTCTCGGGCCGATCGCCGAACAGCAGGGGTGCCGGGTCGCCCTGGAGCCGCTCGGGGCCGAACATCACCTCTGCCTGGCGTGAGCGCAGGCCCGGAAGGATTCCGTTGCTGTCCACGACGATGATCGCCTGGCGCATCCCATCGAGCAGGCCCTGCAGGCGATCGAGTGCCTCCTGGAGGCTACGCTCCCGATCCCGGATGGCAACGGACATCTGGTTGAACATAGAGGATAGCTGGCCCACCTCGTCCCGCGAGCGGATCGGGACTGTCGCATCCTGACCGGATGCCACGGCGTCCATGGCGAGCAGCAGGCGCCGCAGGGGGCCGACGATCTCCAGCCGCGCGATGCCCAGCACGGTACCTGCGACGAGCAGCGCGAGCAAGGCCGTGGTGGCGGCGATGCGATTACGGGTACGGCGAGCGGCCTCCTGCTCGGGCAGCGTGGTGAATTCCACGCAAAGCGCACCCACCTCCTTGCCTGCGGGCGAGACCAACCTTCGCGTCACGACCACCGACGTGCCGATCATCTCATCCCGGTCGCTCGCTGGCTCACGGCGTCCGGGCGGCTGTTGGGGGATGGCAACGGCCGGGTTGGGCTCCTGTCCTGCCCAAATCGCCACAGCCACGACGTCCTTGCCGGCTCGAAGCAGGCGCGCGCTTTCCGCGACCGCGTCCGCATCGCCGAAGTCGAGGGCGGGGACGAGCGTGGGGGCGAAGGCATCGACGACCATGGCCGCGGCCCGCCGCTTGGCGTCGATCAGCCCCTTGCGCGACGAATCGATCAGCTCGGAGCCGACCCAGGTCGAGACGATGCCAAGGACGAGGCAGACGGCGAGCGCGAACTTGGTTCCGATCGAAGCGCGGAGGCCCCGGCGTTGCTGCGGGTCAGAGCGGGAAGTCATACTGCAGTCCCACGAATCCGTGGAGCCGGTCCACCGGCGCGAGCCGCGCCACGGACGATGGATCGAGGGCATACTGCGACGGGCCAATCACGTAGGCCGAGAAACGGGCAAAGCTGTACGCAATCCCGATGCGATAGCGCAAGCCGGGTATGGCCCGCACCTGGCCGGACACGGTGAACCGGGTGTCGACGCTGGGCGGCGCGGTGGGGGCGGACCTGCGGCCGCCGTCGTAGAACCGGTCCGCGAGACGTCGGGAGCGGACCAGCGCGGCAATCGCTATCGTGGGCAAGGGGTCGCCAAGGTCATAGGCCAGGCGCGCGTTGCCGAATAGCTGGGGGGTGACGGTGAGCGGGTCCCCGGGCTGCCCGTCGTTGCGCGCGGACGCCTTGGCGCCCGTTACATTGGAGTCGAACCGCAGCCGCGCCTGGACCGCGCTGAGGTGCATGGCCGCGTGGAATCCATAGCTGTCAATCCGCGTGCGGTTCCTGTACTGCAGTGCATCCGTGGCCTCGGGGCGAAGCTCCCCGGACGCAATCGCCGCCGCCTGCTCGTCATCGGTCAGGGTCTCCGCCACGACCATGTCGTTCCACCACGATCGGAAGGCCCCGACGAAGAAGCGGTGAGCGCCCACACGCTGCTCGAACGAGCATTCGATGGATCGAGTCGTTTCCGGACCCAGGTTCGGTGCGGCAACCTGTCCCAGCGGATCGGTGTAGTACAGCTCGTACGCAGACGGCCCACGGAATGCCTCGGCGTAGATGCTTCGCACGGTCCCACCGTCCCAGACGGTGGCCGCGACAGCTCCCCGAGGCGACAGCGCCGTCCCGAATCGCTCGTCCGCGTCGAACCGCGCACCGGCATTGCCCTCCAGCCAGCGCGTGGGCCTGGCGGTGTGCTCGATGAAAACCGCACCCTGAGTGTCGGAGATATCGATCGCGCCGACCGGCGGGGATACGCCCAGCTCCGACCGCTCGACAGCGCGCGAATCGACATGGCGTAGCTGGGCGGTCGCGCCCACGAGCGTGACCATGTGCCATGGGTCGCGCCACGAAAATCCGGCCTTGACCTCGCCTCCCCCGTGGCGGCCAATGCCGCGCAAGTCATGGCGACACCCGCCGGCTGCGCCGTCGCTGCAGTCTTCCGGGGCCGACGATGTGACGTACCACTCGTAGCGGTTGTACTGCCAGAACGCGCGGACCGACAGATCGACCGTGGAGCTGACCTGCCTGTGATACCTCAGCTCCGTGTCGAGAAACGTATCTTTCTCGTAGTCGTCCGGCGGATCGAAGTTTCCGAAGTAGCGAACGAGGGAGTCCGAATAGGGCGCGGATCGCTTGTACCAGCCGCTGCGGGCCGACAGGGTGAAGTCGCCGGCTTCGAGGCGCCCGTAGGCTGCTGGCGCCTCGGTGTACCAGCTCCGCGTCGCCTTGCCGCCCCACACGCCGGTCCCGGGTCCGGGGCCGAAGCGCTTCGGCTCGCCGGTCACCGAATCCAAGCCGTAGTCCTGATTGTCGAACTCCACGGATGCACCGTGGAAGCGGTAGTAGTCGAGCTGCACGGTGACTTCGGCAGGTCGATTGAACAGACGGAATTCATCCCCATAGCCCGCGCCCGCCCGGTACCCCGCGCCCACCCCGCCGCCAAACGGGCTTTGAACCGCGTAGCCCGCCCCGATCGGCGCGGCGGCCTCGCCCTCCGCCACCACATGCACGCCATCGTAGTCTTTCGCTCGCTTGGTCACGATGTTGATGACGCCAAGCATCGCGTTCGAGCCGTAGAGCACCGACGCGGGGCCGAGCATGACCTCGATGTGGTCGATGAGCTCGAACGGGATTCCGGCGCCGCGCTCGAAGTATGCCGTGCCGTTCCATGGCTCGTTGAGCGCCAGGCCGTTGACGAGGAGCAACACGTGGGTGCCGTAGTCGGCATTGAGGAGCACACCGCGCGAGCCGATCTCGACTCCGTGCATGCTGGGCTCGGTCTCCATGCCCAGCGACAAGAAGTTGATCGCCTCGTCGAGGGTGCGAATACCCTGTTCGCGCAGCTCCTCGGCCGTGATCGACGTGGACGTGGCAGGCGCGATGCTCGCGGTCGCTGCCACGCCGGAAGGAGTCGAAACCACGGGATCCTGGAGGATGGCTTCGAGGTCGGTGACGTCCTGCGCAGCGGCGGACGAAGGCCACCCAAGGGCAATCAAGATCATGGCGGTGGCCGTGGAGCGCCTCATCGGATGACCCTCGCGAGTCGAAGGAACTCGGGACGAAAGGCCGCGTTCTGCGCCTTGGCCCGGGCCAGATTAACCACGATCTGAACTCGTCCGGAAACCATGTCGAAGGCCAGCACCGTGCCACGCTCGGCGTCGCCTGGTCCAGCGCCCACGGTCAGCACGCTGATGCCTTCCAGCGCCCTTGCAACGCCGCCGATCTGGTCCTGGAGCCCCGACGACAGGTACACCAGCGCCGCGTTATGCGTCTTGACCTTTTCCACGAGGTCCGCGGCGGAGACGAATTCGACGACCGCGTGGCGGTGCGGACCGCCGGCGATGCGATCGACCGCGCCGAGTTCCGCCGCCAGCTCGTCCGCCACGCTCGCCGACTCCGCGTCGCCCGCCTTGCGCACGAGCAGAATGACCCGGACGCCCTCCCGGCGCACGAGGTTACGATCATATTCCGCCACCTTCGCAATCAAACGCGCCTGCGTTCGCGCGGGAACGTCGAGCGCGCCGGCGACCCGCGACGTCAGCAGCACGGCGGAGACAGCAACCATATACAAGACGGTGCGACGTGTCAGGGGTGGGGTGGCTGCCTCGACGGGCTCGACGCCTGATGGGGGACCGGGATGAGCCACAACGCCCATGCTCGCGTGATTGTAGCTCGCGACGGATGGAACGCGCCAGGGCCTGCTCGCGCGAAATGCGACGCAGATGACGTATTGCAGACGATCCGTCTGGTTGATATATAGATATTGACAAAACGGATAATAGGAAGCAGGCGCAAGCCTCCAACGACCCCGTCGAAGCACCGACCGCGGTGTATGCTCGAAGCATGGCACGACGATTCAATACGGCTGGGCTCTGCATCGAGGGGCAGCACTACATGGTGCCGCCGATTCCGCGGCTGTCTGAAGCGATCCCGCTCATCGAGCAGGGAGCA